>Ga0209341_10005838_pt1 | contig 11042 bp, 10 predicted proteins | sample RifCSP13_2_FD_184020 | JGI IMG/M metagenome (GOLD analysis project Ga0209341, IMG submission 184020) | Soil microbial communities from Rifle, Colorado - Rifle CSP2_sed 13_2 (SPAdes) (version 2) | ecosystem: Environmental > Terrestrial > Deep subsurface > Rock core/Sediment | place: Rifle...
ACTACTTTCTTCCGTCATCCATCCATCGTCCTTCGTCATCTTTATGCCAGACCACACCCCTCCCCAGAACGACACTTGCCAGCTCACCCTCATGCCCTCCGGCAGACGGGGTAAAGTTCGGCGCGGCACGGACTTACTGACAGCCGCCCGCCAGCTGGGCGTCGAACTGGAGTCGATCTGCGGCGGTCGCCAGACGTGTGGTAAATGCCAGGTCATCGTCGAGCAGGGACATTTCCCCAAGCACGCTATCACCTCTGCCTCTGACCATCTCTCCCCTCCCACAGCCGCTGAGATCGCCTACGGCCAGGAACATCCGCTGGACGGTCGCCGCCTGGCCTGCGCCGCCGAGGTGCTCGGCGACCTGTTGGTCTCGGTTCCCGAGGAGAGCCAGGCACGCAAACAGATCATCGCCAAGGCCGCCTCGGACCGGGTAATCGAGATCGATCCAGCCGTCCGCCAGGTGTACGTTGAGGTGCAACCCGCCGCGCTGGGCGACTCGCGCGGGGATTGGGAGCGGTTGGTCACAGCCCTTGAGGCACAGTGGCATCTCAGCGGGTTGAGCATCGACGGTAAAGCTCTCCCAACTCTGCAACCCACCCTTCAAGCGGGCAACCATGCCGTGACGGTGACCCTCTGGCAGGAGCGAGAAGTCCTGCGCATCCAGCCGGGCTACCAGGAAGGCGTTTACGGCTTGGCGGTGGATGTCGGCTCGACCACGGTCGTCGCCCACCTGTGCGATCTGCGCACCGGGGTCGTGCTCGCCACCCAGGCTGCGATGAACCCACAGGTGCGTTACGGTGAGGACTTGATGAGCCGGGTCAGCTACGCCATTTCTGAGCCCCAGGGGCTGGCGCGCTTGAACCGGGCCATCATCCGAACGCTGAATGAACTGGCAAGCCAGGCAGCTGCCACCGCTGGTATAACCTCGGAAGACATCCTGGATATGGTGGTTGTCGGCAACTCAATCATGCACCATATCTTATTGGGGATTCATCCCAGGGAATTGGGCGGCGCGCCCTTCGCCCTGGCCGTCGATTCCCCTCTCGATCTCAAAGCGCGCGACCTCGGCCTGGACTTGCATCCCGCCGCCCGGCTGCACACCTTGCCGCTCATCGCCGGCCACGTCGGGGCAGACAATGTCGCCGTACAGCTTGCCGAGCGACCTGATGATCAAGATCAGATCATGCTGATTGTGGATGTCGGTACCAATGCCGAGATCGTGCTCGGCGACCGCCAGCAGGTGCTGGTGGCCTCCAGCCCCACCGGGCCAGCGTTCGAGGGCGCGCAGATCACCCACGGCCAGCGCGCCGCGCCCGGCGCCATTGAACGCGTGCGCATCGACCCGCTGACTCTGGAACCACGTTTCCGCGTGATCGGCTATGACGGCTGGATCGGACCAGATGCAGCGGATTCCCTCCCCCCTGAAGCCAAAGCCACCGGGATCTGTGGCAGCGGCATCATCGAGGCGATCGCCGAGCTGTTCCTGGCCGGGGTCATCAACTCGAGCGGCCTGTTCGAGAGGGGTGCTGCTGAACGCTCGTCGCTAAGTGGACCTCCCCGCCTGCGCTATCATGGGCGGACGGGCGAATACGTGCTGGTCGATACAGCACTTTCGGCAACCGGCTCCCCAATCGTCATCACCCAAAATGACGTGCGCGCCATCCAGCTGGCCAAAGCTGCCCTGTACGCAGGGGCGAAGCTCTTGATGGCCGAACGGGGTGTAAACCGGGTGGAGCGGATAGTCCTGGCCGGCGCCTTTGGCAGCTTCATCAACCCGCTCCACGCTTTGGTGCTCGGCTTGATCCCGGATTGTCCTCTGGACAGAGTCGTCGCCGTTGGCAATGCCGCCGGCGACGGTGCCCGCTTTGCCCTGCTCAACCGGAAGTTACGCATCAAGGCCGCCGAACTGGCGCGCTGGGCCGTGCATGTCTCGACCCCTCTCTCCGCCTCCTTCCAGGACGAGTTCGTGGCGGCCCTGGGTCTGCCCCACGCCAGCGACCCTTTCCCTACCCTGGAAGGCATCCTGCCAGATATTTCCGGAGAAAGAAAAAACAAGCACCGCAACCGGATTCGCGAGAAATTGCGGCCGTTGACTTAATCATCCCACACCTCCGGAATCGAAGCTTCGTCCCGCTCGCCTGGAATCGAGGCTTTAGCCGGAAGGAGAATACTCAAAACAAATCATGGAGCATTGAACAAGATGAGCGACGAAATCGATAAAACCCAACTGGAAACCTCAGAACTGCTGGAGCTGATCCAGGACGATCTCTACGATGGATTGGCGGATGAGGTGGTCGAAAGCTTGAGAGAGTTGCTTAAGCGCGGCCTGACCCCCTATGAGGTGCTCACCAGAGGCCTGGTCGCCGGGATGGATATCGTCGGCGTTGACTTTCGGGATGGCATCCTTTTTGTGCCCGAGGTGCTGATGTCTGCCAAGGCGATGAAAGCCGGGATGGAAATCCTGCGTCCCCTCCTGGCAGAGACCGGAGCGCCCCAGGTGGGCACCATGGTCATCGGCACTGTCAAGGGCGACATCCACGACATCGGAAAAAACCTGGTGGGGATGATGATGGAAGGCGCTGGCTTTAACGTCGTCAACCTGGGCATTAACACCGATGCCGATAAATTCCTCGCCGCGATCCGCGAACATAAGCCTGAGATCCTCGGCATGAGCGCCCTGCTCACCACCACCATGCCCTATATGGGTGTGGTCATTGACACGCTTAAGCAGCAGGGTCTGAGGGATCAGATCATCGTGTTAGTCGGTGGAGCGCCCCTCAACGAAGCCTTTGCCGAGGAGATCGGCGCCGACGCCTATTGCCGGGATGCCGCCATTGCCGTGGAAACCGCCAAGAAGCTGCTGGCGATCAAGCGCGCCGAGCTGGTTTAACATGAACACCATCCAGTCACTCCTCAACGAATCAGGGCATCTCATCATCGATGGCGCGATGGGTACCATGCTCTTCGCCGCCGGATTGGGTCAAGGCGGCGCCCCGGAGCTGTGGAATGTGGAAGCCCATGACCAGGTGGCGGCCGTCCATCGCGCCTATTTGGATGCCGGAGCCCAGGTCGTGCTCACCAACACTTTTGGCGGAACCCGTTATCGCCTCGCCTTGCATGGCCTGGAGGGTCGCGTGGCGGAACTCAATCGCGCTGCTGCGGAGCTCCTGCGTGGCGCAGTCGCTGCCAGTGGCAAGCAAGCGCTTGTCGCCGGGGATATCGGCCCTTCTGGGCAGGTCTTGCTTCCGTATGGGGAGCTTTCCTTCGCGGAGGCGATGGAGGCTTTCGCCGAGCAAGCTGCCGGGCTGATTGGCGGCGGCGTCGACCTGATCTGGATCGAAACCATGTCAGACCTGGAAGAAGTGCGCGCCGCGGTGCAGGGCATCCGTCAGGTTTCCAAGGACTTCCCACTCGTCACGACCATGACTTTCGACACTCACGGGCGCACCATGATGGGCGTTACCCCCGAAAAAGCTGTCACGACATTGGCCTCCTTTGGAGCCACTGCCGCGGGAGGCAATTGCGGCAATGGCCCGGAAGAGATCATCACGGTGATCGAAAAAATGCATGCCACAGCCCCAGACGCGCTGCTCGTCGCCAAGGCCAACGCCGGTGTACCTCAGTTAGTAGGTGGGAAGCCTGTTTATCGCGCCACGCCGGCGGACATGGCAGAGTACGCTGTCAAAGCCTACGCGGCCGGGGCGCGGATCATCGGGGCCTGTTGCGGCAGCACACCCGCCCATATCCAGGCGATTGCGGATGCCTTGCAACCCATGAGGCAGCCGGCGTGAAAACCGCTCTGATTGTCTGTGGGGCGCTGGCGCGCGAAGTCTTGGCGCTGAAGGAAAAGCATGCCTGGGAGGTGGACGTGCTGGGCGTCCCGGCTCTACTGCATAACGCGCCGGAACGCATCCCGGCTGCTATCCTCCAACGCATTCGCCAGGCCCGGCAAGACTACCAGCGCGTATTCGTCGTGTACGGCGACTGTGGTACCGGTGGTATGCTCGACAGACTCCTGGATAAGGAGGGTATCCAACGTGTGGCCGGACCCCATTGCTACGAGATGTACGCTGACGGGACGTTTGAGAGCCTGATGGCTGAAGCCCCGGGCACTTATTTCCTTACCGATTACCTGGTGCAGTCCTTCGATCATCTTGTCCTGGAAGGATTGGGGTTAGATCGACACCCTGAATTGCGTGATCAATATTTCAAGAATTACACTCGCGTGGTCTACCTCGCCCAGCGCGACGATCCAGCCCTCCAGGCGCGCGCCAGATGGGCAGCCGATAGCCTTGGTTTGCCTCTCGAGGTGCGGCAGGCTGGCTATGGCAAATTGGAGACCCGCTTGAAGGAGCTCATCGAAGCATGAACCTCACCTACCAGATCCTTTACTGGCGCGACATCCCGGCTCAGGTAAAAGTGCGCAGCGGTCGACAGCGGATAGCGCGCTCGCTCTCCCCACGCTTTCAAGATGCGATCGATGAGGCCGCCATGCGTGCCCGCGCAACCGGAAGCGACGAATACCTGGAAGACTGGCACTCGACGGAATGGCAGGCGGGGGAGGGCGATCCGGATCTCTTCGCCGATACCCAGGTTGCCGAAATCGAAGCTGCTTACCCACCCGAGCGCCTGGAGTCGATACTTGAAAATAAGGGCTATGCGTAACCTCACCCGTTTACAAGATTCCCCTCATTTTCTCGAGCTGGCTTACCAGGCTGTTTACCAGTCGATCCGGCCTTTCCAGCGCTGGTTGCAGCCAGGCGGTTGGGCTGAGCGCGCCTTTATTGGCCTGGAGCGGATCAGCAAGGGCGCGCTGTTCGATTGCCGCATGTGCGGCGTGTGCGTGTTGCACGACACTGGTATGACTTGCCCGATGACCTGTCCCAAGAACCTGCGCAACGGCCCATGCGGTGGTGTCTTGCTCAACGGTCACTGCGAGATCCTCCCCGAGAAACCCTGCATTTGGGTGCAGGCCTGGGAACGCTCCAAGCGCATGCCGATCTACGGGCAGGAGATCAAGCATATCCAGCCTCCTCTCAACCACCAGCTGCGCGATACATCAGCATGGATCAACGACTTGCACCGCCAACCACAGATGATTCCCGCTGGTTGGGAAGAATGAGATCCGGGTCAAGGCTCGAGCGCGTCCTGCGTTCCGGCAGGTTTGCGGTCACCGCCGAGCTCAATCCCCCGGACAGCGCCGATTACCATTCTGTCTACGAGCGGGCGCTGGTGCTGGCAGAAGTGTGCGATGCGATCAACGCCACTGACGCCTCTGGCGCCAACGTGCACATGTCCAGCGTGGGGGTTTGCGCCCTGCTCACCCGCGCCGGTTATGAACCAGTCATGCAAGTCTCTTGCCGGGATAAAAACCGCATCGCCATCCAGGGCGACCTGCTGGGCGCCGCGGCGATGGGTGTGCGCAACGTGCTCTGCCTGACCGGCGATGGAGTCCAGACCGGCGACCAGCCGGAGGCCAAGCCGGTCTTTGACCTGGATTCGATCAGCTTGCTGCGCACCGCGCGTATGTTGCGCGACGATGGACATTTTCTGAGCGGCAGGAAATTGGAGGTGGCTCCAAGGTTTTTCCTGGGGGCGGCTGCTAACCCCTTCGTGCCCCCTTACGATTACCGCCCGCTGCGCATGGCCAAGAAAATCGAGGCCGGTGCAGATTTTTTCCAGACTCAATTCTGTTTCGACCTGCCTCGCCTATGCGAGTTTATGAGCGCCGTGAGAGACCTGGGATTGGCAGAGCGAGCGTTCATTCTGGTCGGGGTAGGTCCCCTCCGTTCGGCAAAAGCTGCCGAGTGGATGCGGAGTCATATTCCGGGGGTGGTCATCCCGGATAAGATCATCAATCATCTCAACCGCGTGTCAGATTCCCGGCAGCGTGAAGAGGGCAAACGGATTTGCATCGACATCATCCAGGCCGTGCGCGAAATTGAAGGGGTCAGCGGGGTGCATGTCATGGCTTACCGGCAAGAGGAATTGGTTGCCGAAATCATTGAAGAATCCGGCCTGTTGCCCCGTCGGATAATAGAACAACGTATCCAACCCGGCCCATGTGAGGAGGTCATAGACTGATGGAAACGATTATCACTTCGCCCAAGCGAGTAGTTAAGATCGGCCCTGAACATCCATTTGTGATTATCGGGGAACGGATCAACCCGACTGGCCGCAAACGGCTGGCGGCTGAGATGGCAGTTTGGGATTTTGAGCGAGTGCGCGCCGACGCGATCGCCCAGGTCGCAGCGGGTGCTCACATGCTGGACGTCAATGCCGGTATCCCCCTGGCCGACGAGCCGGCCATTCTGGCCGAGGCCGTGCGCGTCGTCCAGAGCGTGGTCGATATTCCCCTGAGCATCGACTCATCGATCGTAGCTGCGCTGGAAGCCGGGTTAGCCGCCTACCAGGGCAAGCCGCTGGTCAATTCGGTCACCGGCGAGGACGAAAGGTTGGATGTCGTTTTACCGCTGGTAAAGCAGTATGGCGCGGCGGTGATCGGGATCACCAACGACGAGAGCGGCATCTCGGAGGACCCCCACCAGCGCTTTGTGATCGCCAAAAAGATCGTCGAGCGCGCCGAGTCCTATGGTATCCCCAGGGAAGACGTGCTCATCGACCCGCTGGCCATGCCCATCGGCGCGGTGCGCTCCGCGGGGACCTCGGTGTTCACCCTCGTCCGCAGGGTGCGAGAAGAATTGGGCTGTAACGCCATCTGCGGAGCTTCGAATATCTCCTTTGGCTTACCCGACCGCCCCACCCTCAATGCCACATTCCTGGCAATGGCCATCGCCGCCGGGATGACCTGCGCCATCACCAACCCCCTGGAAGGCAGCCTGCGCAAGACTATGCTTGCCGCCGACGTGTTCATGGGTCATGACGAGAACTGCCTGGCCTGGTTGCGCGCTCAAAGGGCGGCATCTCTCGGTGAAGATGGCTCCGATAGCCGCCGGAGGCGCAGAATGAGAACTGAAGGTTGATGCGAACCCCTAACTTTTACCGTGTCAATTGAGTGATCTCTTCCAATGATCTTCGGTAGAAGGAATAGTTCTCAAACGTAATATCCTCCCGCACTCGTCCATCGGCCAATGGCACATAACCCCCCTCGGCCAGCAGTGGCAGCACTTTCTTATCTATTGCGCTGTGGATGGCCGCTTTACTCTGACGTAATATATCCGTATCGATCCCCCCGATCAGGCGTAGCCTGGGGCCAAACTCCGCCCGTAACTGCCGGTAATCCATGCTCTCCGGGTTACATTCACACGCCCACAGGCAGTTGATCCTGCTCGCCACCACTACAGGCAGTAGCGCGCGCGTATTCGCATACGTTCGCAGGATGATTGTCTCTACATCGTGACTCTCTAACACATCCAGGATAGGCTCGTAGCTTTTTAAGACAAAGTCTGCGTACGTCTGTGGCGAGATCAACGGCCCATAGTTGCCAGCGATGGGTTCGCTGAAGATAACCCCATCTACTTCAACTTCCCGCAATATCCGTTCAGCCAGCCTGGCTGCAAACTCGGCCTGGATAGCTAAGATTTCATGCACCCTCTGCGGATCGTCTTTCAGCAGCCATAACGCCTCCGTAAAACTTTGCCAGCCCTCCACCCCCATCGTCAAGAAGAAACCTTGATGGATTTCCAAGAACAGCACGTGCTGGCGTCCTTTCCAGCGGTGCACTTTCTCCTGCCATCGGGATGGCAACCGTCGGGGATCGGCTGGATCGAGGCGGCGGCGCAGCTCTTTCAATCCACCTTTCTTAGCCAACCAATTAAACTGCGTGAGGCGCGGCTCCAGGTCTGGTTCGAACTCTTCGAATTCGTCGTAGTTAAACATCACCCCCAGGTCTGCCCCGGCGGGTAAACCCTGCGCCTGCCAGGCCTCCAGCACGCCGTCCCGGATGCCCTCCGGAAACAATGGCACCCGATCAGGGGCGCCATAGTTCATCGTTTCATGGAATCGTTGCCGAGAGTTCATCCCTCCTCACTTCACGCAACATATTGGGCGGAATAGTTACATACTCAGGATGGGTATATCTGTACCATTTTCAAAACACGGAGCGCTCGTAAGGTCACCCATTTATTGGGCTGCTTCTTTGCTCCAAAGTTCACCCAGGTCTTGCCAGCGTAGTCATACTCCAGTGGCCAGCGTCCCTGGCCGTCTTGTTTCTCCCGGATAATGGCCAGCGCGTTCGCCAGGCGCGGGTCATTGCCGTAGCCCAGATCCACAAGCGCTTCCACAATTTGCAACAGATCAGTGACGTAGAACACCGGGAAACCAAATTTCCACCAGTTTCCACTCGGCTTGTCGCTCCATCCCGATGGGTAATCAGCTTCCGCCGGGTCAACACTGAACAGAAAGTCTACGCCTTGCTTGATCGCATCCACTATCACAGGCGTCCGCCGGTCCACAGGCCATTTACTGAACGCCAGCATCACCTTGGCCGCCCCCCAGGCGCAAGGCAGCTTATTATTCGCTCCGCAGGCGAAGATCGGCCCGCACTTACCCGCATAGTAGCGCACTTTCGCCTGGCGGTTCTCCACAGGGGCTACTCCCTCTCCAGTGACACTGCGCGCCATCCATTCAAAAGCCGTTGCCAATCGAGGGTCATCAAAACCCAGCTCGACCAAAGCCCAACACAGGTCACCCTGCAAACAATCTGCAGTGCCAGATGGCGCCCCTGAGGCGGTGAAGTGCCCACCCGAAGTGAGCGCGTGTTCCATAAGATAGGCACACGCCTGGGCGATGCGTTGATCCTCTTTTACCGAGGCGCCCAATTGGGCAAGCATGATCACCGACCAGACGGTTGACCAGTACTTCGGGTTGTAGCCTGGCCCAGGCTGAGACCAAAAACCCGCCTCTTTCATCTCGGCCAGGATCGTTGCGATGTGCCCCTCTAGATGGGCTGCTTTCCGTGCCGCGCAGATTTCGGGATCGTCCGTTGGAAGGCTCAATAAGTCTCGCATTGCCAGGTAACGGACACCGGACGCGTCAGGCTCTAACAACCAGGATAAAGAGTCACCCTTGAGTTGGTTTTGCCATGGCATAGCCACCTCCTATCACTTACAACTCAAATTAATTTTACACGAATTCCATCCAAAAAAACCATTCACCCTGTATAATCCCACGCATCAGCAAGGAATGATAATAGAACCATGAAAAAACTCATCCCCCTCCTGGCCCTCCTTTTCTTCCTGTTTGCTCACCCCGTCCTCGCCGACATTGCCCCACCGGACCAACCGCCTGGCGCCAACCCGCTCCCCGGGAGTGATCCGACGCAGGTACGCATGCTGTCTGAAAGCGTGCTGATCGACGTCCAGCCTAAAGCCCCTGCAGGCTCTATCGGTCAGGCCCGGGTCACCGCCAGCTTCACGATGCGTAATTTGGGCAACGTTGCTGAGACCATGCCCGTTCGCTTCCCGCTCTCCTTCTGGGATGGGTCATCAAACGGCTTCGGTAACTACCCGGAGATTCAGGATTTTTCGGCAAAGGTGGATGGCAGAACAGAGCCCACCCGCCGCATCTCCACCGATAACGGCGTCCCCTGGGCTGAGTTCCAGGCAACTTTTCCGCCTGAGAAGGACATTTTGGTAGAGGTTACCTACCTCGCTGAGGGCGTGGGGGAATACCCCTTCATCTCCTTCAAGTACATATTAGAGACTGGGGCCGGCTGGCAAGGCACCATCGGCAGCGCTGACCTGGTTCTGCGTCTGCCCTACGAAGCCAACAACCAGAACGTGATCTTCACCGAGCAGATCGGCTGGTCGCAGACAACGCCGGGTGGCAGCCTCTCCGGACGTGAAGTGCGCTGGCACTATGCAGACTTCGAACCCACCTGGGAGCACAACCTGCAAGTCTCGCTGGTCATACCTTCGGCGTGGAAAAAGGTTTTGGACGAGCAGGCCAACCTGGCCCGCAATCCGAAGGATGGCGAAGCCTGGGGCCGCCTGGGCAAGGTTTACAAAGAAATCGCCTCTCTGCGCCGGGGACTGCGCCAGGACACCGGCGGGCAGGAGCTCTACCGCATGAGCGTGGAGGCCTATGAGAAAGCGCTAGCTCTGTTGCCAAACGACGCTCTCTGGCACGCCGGGTTTGCTGATTTGCTCTACAGAAACTACTACTGGAAAGAGTTCTTCAGCGATAATCCGGACCACTCTGATATGCTACGCTCCCTCGATGAACTGCGTATTTCCCTGGAGCTGGATCCCCAAAACGCCAAAGCACTCGAACTTCTCGACGACATGAAATATTCCCTGCCAGATGCCGTACGGCAGGAAGGCGACGGCTACCTCCTGCTCTGGCTGACCGCCACGCCCACTCCCAGGTCCACCCATACCGCGGAACCGAGCGAAACACTCCTCCTACCCACGGCATTTCCCAGCCTGTCCTTCACACCTACACCCCCCATTGCCACTTCGACGCCTCTGCCTACAGAAGTAATTCCTCCAACCCAGCCCATCCCGTTTGCAAAACCCGTTACTACTCCCATCCCGCGTCCCGGGCTGCCGGTCTGCGGCACGGCGGCGCTGGCGCCATTGTCCGCGGCTGGTTGGCTGCGGAAGCGTAAGCGTTCTTCAATATTTCGATCCTATCGTAAGACGCTAAAGAAATGCTCGAAATAGCGTTCTGGGTTGACGCTTACCGCGATCTGGTGCGGTGAGTCTGGACCGCCTGGTTGAAAGTAAGTTCGCCCTGGCTGTTCGATCATATCGATGGTGACGGTGCCCTGCTCGAATGCGCATAGATTCTGGTCAAAGAGGGTCGCCGCGGCCAGAGGATCATGAAAAGTGATCGCGGGGTAGAACTCGGCAAACCAGATTTCGGCGAAGTCCAGCACCGGGCGCAGCAGAGGGGCGCTAAAGCGCGCCCGCACCTCCTCCGCCGAAAGCACCACTTGTTGGGTGATATCCAGGCCGAGGGCACGCTGCATCCGCAGCGGGGCGCGGAAAACGATCTGCGTGGCAAACGGGTCGCCACAGACGTTCCATTCGATTCGCTCCCATTCCGGGGATTCCTGGTTATAGACGCCGCCCATCATT
>Ga0209341_10005839_pt1 | contig 11042 bp, 10 predicted proteins | sample RifCSP13_2_FD_184020 | JGI IMG/M metagenome (GOLD analysis project Ga0209341, IMG submission 184020) | Soil microbial communities from Rifle, Colorado - Rifle CSP2_sed 13_2 (SPAdes) (version 2) | ecosystem: Environmental > Terrestrial > Deep subsurface > Rock core/Sediment | place: Rifle...
TATTGCAGGATCAATTATATCAATTCTATTAGTGGCACCAATTATCAATACATTGTGAAGCTCTTCTAATCCATCTATCTCTGTCAAGATTTGGGAAACTACATTTTGTGTAACATGTGAATCAGAGCTATCTCCTCTTCTTGGAATTAGTGCATCTACCTCATCTAAAAACACTATACAAGGAGCTACTTGTCTTGCTTTTCTGAAAATTTCTCTGACACCTTTTTCAGATTCTCCTACCCATTTTGATAATAATTCAGGACCTTTTATGCTAATGAAATTAGATTCAGTCATTTTTGCAACTGCCTTTGCTATCAAAGTTTTACCTGTACCTGGAGGACCATGTAACAAAATTCCTTTTGGTGCTTGAACATCAACATATTCAAAAGCTTCTTTGTGTTTAATTGGCCATTCGATTGCTTCACGTAATTCCTCTTTGAGGGATTCTAATCCCCCTACATCATCCCATGTCACATTAGGGGTTTGTACCATAACTTCACGTAATGCAGAAGGCCTAACTTCTTTTAATGAATCTCGAAAATCTTCATTTGTAATTATAATTTTTTGTAATATTTTTTGAGGAATTTTTTCTTGATCAAAATCTATCTCAGGCATAACTCTTCTTAATGATCGCATTGCGGCTTCTTTGGCTAAGGCTTCCAAGTCAGCTCCCACAAATCCATGGGTTACTTTTGATATGGCTTTAAGATCGACTTTTGCTTCAAGTGGCATGCCACGAGTATGGATATTTAGAATCTCATATCTTCCTTCATCATCAGGAATTCCAATTTCAATTTCTCTATCAAATCTTCCTGGTCTTCGAAGCGCAGGATCAAGAGAATCAGGTCTATTTGTTGCAGCAATTACTACAACCTTACCTCTACTTTTCATTCCATCCATTAAAGTAAGGAGTTGTGAAACTATTCGTTTTTCAACTTCACCAGAAACTTCCTCTCGTTTTGGCGCAATTGAATCAATTTCATCAATGAAAATAATGCTTGGGGCATTTTCTTCTGCTTGTTTAAAAAATTCTCTTAGTCTTTCTTCGCTTTCACCATAAAATTTTCCCATAATTTCTGGTCCGCTTATGGACGTAAAATTAGCATTGGTCTCACCTGCAACGGCTTTTGCTAAAAGTGTCTTGCCAGTTCCAGGAGGGCCATATAATAAAACACCTTTGGGAGCTTCAACTCCTATTTTTTCAAATAATTCAGGATGTCTCATTGGTAATTCTACCATTTCTCTAATTTTTTGAACCTCGTTTTTCAAACCCCCAAGTTCGTCGTAAGTGATTCTTGGTATAGAAGTATCAACGGCTTTTGTCATAGAGCCAAGTTTGAAAATAGTGTTTTCAGTAACAATTACAGGTTTAACTGGTTTTGTATTAGTTATAATAAATTGAATTTTGCCCCCCATATGGGTTGGTAATACAATTGAATCATGAATTGTAAAAACATGATTTTGATAAGTGTTAATCATCACTTCGTGAAGTTGTGCTTCATCAATAGATAATTTTTCTGTGGGTGATAAAACAATTTGTTCAGCCTCTCCAGCTTCAACAGATTTTACAGTAACTTTGTCACCAATACCTCCACCAATGTTATGCCTAGTTATTCCGTCTATTTTGATAATTCCAGAACCATAGTCTTCGGTTGATCCTGGCCAAAGCTTAACATGAGTTTTCTTATGATAAGTTAATTCTAAAATTTGGCCTGTATCCCATTTTGTGTCTTCAATAATTTTAGGATCAATTATTGCTCTACCTTTTCCAACGTGCTGTTGAGGAATTTCCTCAATTTTTAATTGAATTTCACTCATATTTTATCACCATAAAAAAAGGAGGTTTATTCTACCTCCACAGTTTTGCCTTTTGGCTTTTCTTGCTCAACTAGGTTAAACCTTAATTCCAGAATTCCATTTTTGTATGAGGCCTTTGCAGAATTTTCGTCCACTTTTTGAGTTATTGAAACTTTTGCATGGTATTTCTTTTCACCATGTTCTGCATCAATGTGAACTGCTTTATTTTCTACAACAACCTTAACGTCTTTTTTTTCTACTCCTGGCATTTCGGCTACAAGTTTGAGAACTTTCTCTTTTTCATCAACTAGTATATCCACTAAAGGCTCTCTAGTATCTGATGTTGGAAGTAAACCTGGTTTTACATTTCCATATTCTTTTACTACTGGTTTTCCGTCAGGTCCAATGGTCATAGCATAACCATAATAAAATGGCCCATACTGTTGAATGTCTCCAGTTTCTTTAGCCTCATTAAAGACATCATCTAGATTCATGAAGGATCTGGACATTCTCTTGAAGAGTCTATCAAATTCGTCATCAAAGAACATTGTCATATTCACCTATAAGATGTAATATTTATGACATTATATAAAGATTATGATGAATTTAATGAAATATTACATAAGCCTAATATAATTGACATTATATAATAATTTAGTATGCGATTAGTAAATGCTTCTGTCCCTGATGCTGTTAGGGAAATAATCACACAAAATCGTTCAATATATGATTGTATGAAAATGGATCTGATTAACTATACGGCTTTAGCTGTAAAAATTCAGCCAGTTGTAGAAAAGCATCTTGGAGGCCAAGTCAACTTGAATACGATTGTTGTTGCAATAAAGAGATATTCTGACTCTTTTGAACAAAAAGATGAAGTAAAAAAAGAATCGGTTCTCAAAAATGCTAGGCTCTCGTTAACTGATGGAATTTTAGGTATCAAATTTTCAACTGATGATTTTGGAAGTGAAGATACTGCTTCCCTCATGAATAAATTTTCAGAAATAAATCCAGATTATGAATTCTTTAGATTAGCAGATTCTTTTAGAGTTTTGACAGAAGATTTGGCTGGTATTAGAGAATTATTTGGGGCTTTTGGTAATGCAGAGGATAAATTTAGTACAGGTTTAGCTAAAATCAAAATTCTCATTCCACCCGAACAGGATAGAAATGATGTTGCCTCCTATGTTGCTGGAGTACTTCATTCAAATGGAATAGAACCAGCTAATGCTTTTTTTAGCCAGGATAATATCACTATTGTTCTAAATGAAAAGGATGCATCTAGAGCCTATGAAATTTTAAGATCAGAAATTGTGAGATAAAATTCAGATTATACGCCAAGGCTTTCTGCTTTGGTCAAATCTAGATAGACCTTATCTCCTACTGAAAGTCCAAGTTCCTTGTACTCGTGCATATCAATTTTCAAGGAGGTCATGCCGCCTCCTGATAAACCACCCATCCCACCAGATAACATTTTATTTAATCCCTTCATCATATCGTCCATATTCGAAAATCCCATGATGTTAGAGCCAAAGGGAGATGAAAGAGGTTGGTTTCCTTCTTTGATATCTTTAGCTGAGGATAGAGAAACTATTACGTAGGGGGCACCATCTGGGGCTGCATCAATACGTACAATCACATATTCTTTCTTCATAGACTATTTTCTCAATTTGGCTATTTTACTTTATTCCTTCTGAGGAGTAAAAATTCATGTTTTTGGAAAAATACCGCTTAACTTAAATCTGTACTTTTGAACTGACCAAAATATGGAACCGCTTAATATAGCTGTAATCATAAAATTAGAACCAGATTTTTCTGAGGGAAATGTGAGTTACAATCCAGATGGGACCCTTAATAGAGCCGAAACAAAGAACACGCTTGGCCCACATAGTGCTATAGCAGCTGAGGCTGCATTTTATGCTAAAGTCAAGTATGGAGCAAATATTTTCATTGGTACAATGGGACCGCCAATTGCAGATTTGGCTCTTCAACAAGCCCAAGAAATCAGTGATGCAAAGGAGCTGCATCTTTACAGTGACAGAGCTTTTGCTGGAGCAGACACTTTAGGAACTGCTGAAGCTATAAGAGCTGGATTAGGAAAAATTGAAGAAAATCTTGATTTGGTATTTTCCGGACATCGAGCTTCTGATGGTGAGACAGGACAGACAGGACCTCAAGTTGCCTGGAAATTAGGTTTTACTTTTCTTGGTAATGTTATTAGTTATGATGTTGATGTTAAGAAAAGAACAGTTAGGGCCAAAAGATTGGTCAGTTTGCAAGGTGTCGATGTTGTTATAGAAGAGGTTGAAGCTCCTTTACCAGTTTTTATCGCAATTGATCCCTCATTCAAATCAAATTATAAAACAGTATCAGAAAGATTGGCTTTTCAAAAATATAAAAAAGAAGCACAGATGCGTGCTAAAGGTTATAAAAATTATCTCAAAGTTTTCAATGTAGAACAACTAGGAGTTGATCCAACCCTAATTGGTCTTCCTGGTTCACCTACTATAGTTTACAAAGTGGAAAGGGTGCCAAAGAGTACTGCTACAAGACAAGTAATCGTTGTAGATGGTTCTAATCCTGAAGAAATTAAAAAAGTGGTAATTAAGATGCGAGAGGCCTTATTGGCTATGGTGATTAAATGAGTGAAGAGAAGTATAGACATCTTTATGTTGTAATGGAAATTGAAAATGGAAAGCTTATTCCAGTTAGTCTAGAAATGTTAGGAGAAGCAAGAAGATTAATGGATGAATTCAATAAAAAATATTCATCCAAAGAAAAAGTAGTTGCCATTTTACTTGGAGATAATGTAAAAGAAGTTTCAAAAACTCTCATTCAATATGGTGCAGATGCAGTCATTATTGCAGAAAATCCTGAACTAAAAGATGTAAGAAATACAATTTATACAAAAGTTATCAGCCAGATTGCTCAAGATTCAAAACTTGCTGATCAGATTGAAGAGGAATATGCTGGTCAAATTAAAAAACCTAGGTACATGTTTTTTGGAGCTGATAGTATTGGCAGACATTTATCTTCTACAGTTTTAGTTGAATTAGATTCAGGTCTTGCGTCAGACATTAACCAATTAATAATCAGTGACTTGAAGATAACACATCAACATAAAACAGCTGGAAATCCTATAACATATGAAAAAACTCTTGAAATGTACAGGCCAGATTTTTCAGGTTTCCTATGGACAACCATTTTATGTCTGGATAATAAAAATCCAAATTTTCCACGAGATTATTTCCCCCAAGCCTGCAGCCTTATTCCAGGAGTTTTTGAACCAATAGAACCAGATTCAAGTAGACAAGGAAAAATAATAGAATTTGTTCCACAGTTTGAAGAAAAAGATCTTCGCATTAAAATTCTCAATAGAGAAATAATAAAAAAACAAGTAGATTTTGATAGTTATAAAGCAATTGTAAGTTTTGGTCGTGGGATAAAAGATGATCCTGAAAAAAATATTAAACTAATTGAGAATCTTGCAGGGCAACTAGACGCAGGAATTGGTGTAACACTTCCAATTTCTAAAAAACCATTTTCTGTTAATCAATCTTTAGAATCGACATATATGATTCCCGATAGAGTGATTGGAACTAGTGGAAGTAGAACCGGTCCTCTACTTTATGTTGCAGTTGGAATAAGTGGCGCTATGCAACATGTTTGGGGGATGCAGGATTCTAGATTTATTGTTGCTATAAATCCTGATGAAGAAGCTCCCATCAAAACCGAATGTGATATTTTTATCAAAGGAAGAATGGAAGATGTCATTCCATTATTGATTGAAGAACTAAAAAAGGAAAAACAGGTAGCACAAGCTTAGTTGGTGATAAAATCTGGAAAAATATGATGTAGCGATTATAGGTGGAGGCTCAACTGGATTAGCAGCACTTAGAAGACTATCAAAGCTAGGAAAACAAGCTATCCTCTTAGAGGCAGGTTCAAAGGTAGGAACAAAAAATCTCTCAGGTGGAATTCTTTATTCTAAGAATCCTAAAAAAGGAAAAGTAAACAACGTCGAAGAGATATACGAAAACTTTCTCTCAGATGCACCTTATGAAAGAAAAATAACAAAATATCTTTTACAATCAACCTCTAAAGACAAGATTTTCACGATGGACCTTACTAAAGCTCATGAGTATCAAGCAAATTTTGGATATTCTGTTTTGTTAAATAAATTGAATTCATGGTTTGCAAAACAAGCTTTAGAGAGTGCTGAAAAATGTGGTGGAGGAATTGTTCCAGGAGTTCATGTAAGTTCCTTAAAAAATAATGAACAAAGTGGGACAACTATAATTCAAACTGATGAATTAGATGAATTTGAAGTAAAAGCTATAATTGCAGCTGATGGGGTAAATTCGGAAATAGCTGAAATCACTGGAGCTAGAGAAAAATTTTCGCCTCCTCAGCTTTACCAAGGTGTTAAGGTCATCATAAAACTTCCTGAAGAAGTAATCAATGAAAGATTTGGCATAAGCTCTGATGAAGGTGTAGCGCATCTCTTTGCAGGAGATGTTACTTTAAATCATATTGGAGGAGGATTTCTTTATACTAATCGCAATACATTATCTTTGGGTGCAGTTTATCACTTCAATACTCTTTTAGAAAACCCAATTCAACCTCATGAGTCAATTGATGCTCTTCTAAAAAATCCATTAGTTAGTGATCTGGTTAAAGATAAAGTTCCAATAAAACCAGAAATTGACAAGAATCTGCCTCCAGAAGAACAACTACGAATAAAGTTTGGAGTTGCCAGATTAATCAAAACCTGGAATGAGATAAGAGATGCATACTTATCAAAAACTGGAAAAGATGATCTAATAAAAAGTGGGAAATATGAAACTGAAGAAGATATCAAGACAAAACTTGATTCAATTAATCAACAGATCCAGGAAAAATATGGAGTAACCTTCGGAACCGATTATGTTGAAGAAGAATACGGTGCAAAGCTAATTCCAGATGGAAAACGTTGTAGAATGAAAAAACCATACTTCAAAAATATTCTTTTTGTTGGTGATGCGGCTGGAAGAGGTATCTTTGTTGGTCCTAGGATTGAAGGTCTTAATGTTGGAATTGATGACGCAGTTAGAGCATCCGATGCAATAGCAAGAGCAATTGACCACAACAATTTCTCAACTGATTATCTAGGAGAATGGTATACAAAATCAATTGAAGACAGCCCATATACAACAGACATGAAGCAGATTGACAAAGATTATTTGAAAATTTTTCTTGATGCAGCAAAAGATGTTCCGACAGATATTATCAGTGCAAAATATGGTACAGTTCTCAAATTGATGTCGAGTGGAACATTACGTAGCATTGCGGTAAGATTTGCAAATATTTTAGGATATGAGAAATTACTTCCTTTGATAGAATCAGAGGAAACCTACGTTAAAGTTCCAATTGAACTTGCTGAGAGGCTTGGTGAAACTATGAAAACAAATTATTCCCCATCAATTCCTTCTCTTGCAGACAGAGTTGCAAAGCTATCATACAATGATGATAATGTTCCGCATATCAAAGTTCTAAAGCCTACCAGTGAATATATGAAAAAAATGATTACCTTATGTCCCACTAAATGCTATACTGAAGAAAATAATAAAGTAATGATCATACATGAAGGTTGTATTGAATGTGGAACCTGTTCTCAGGAAACAGATTGGAAACATCCACGTGGAGAAAAAGGAATCCATTACAAGTACGGATAAATCAGAAAAAATTTAGTTATGCACTAACTTTGATTTTCTTTAGATCTTCATATGCAGTACGTATTTTAGAATAAAAGTTATCCATACGAGGTGTAAGAAGAGGATAAGCAATGTAGAAATCTTCTGCTTCTCGAATGTAACGTTGTATTTTCTCATTTCCAGGAATTTCTGCAACAAATCGCATATTATTTAATCTGTCAGCAAGTTTTATCGTCTTAATGTCATAGGGAGCATTTGCAAGAATATTACAATACTCACGGAATCGTTGGGATTTACGCTCTTCGTCAGTAGTACCAGAAAAATTTTCTAGTGGTTGAACTTTTAATGTCATAATCATCTTATACACATAATCTCCAAATCTATGAAGAAAGTATGCATCAAAACCATAGGTCTTTGAGGCGTAGAGATCTAAAATCTTTTCATCATCCTCCATAAAGTCATGTAATATTGCCCCAGCAATTTGAAGAGAGGTTAATAGCTTATTTTCTGATTGATAATGTTTAATGACTTCCAAGGTAACAGGCCAAGTATGAGTTTGTAAAAATGAGGATGCGCCATCTTCTCGTTTTACACCAGCATGGACTTCTTCAGCCATCTCAATTGCACTTTCAACAATAGTATCAATTCGAAATTTTACTTCGTTTTCTAGGAAGGATAAAAGTTCGTCTTTAGTAACAGATTCATTTGGCATGATAATAATACCTCATTTGTTACTTAAATTTCTGTTCTTTTTAATTTATGAATGATAATGGCGGGTCCTGCAAAATAAATTCCAACATTAAGAAGAATTACTCCTACTCCATATCCAATCATCTCCGCTTCTGAATCAATATCAACATAATTTAGAATCGATAATGAGGTAAGAAGTGGAGTAATTACTACCTTAACAGTTTCTTTGAAAATAGGATTTTGTCTTTCCCAATCAGCTATGGTTGGACTAAATGAGTAATACAATTGATTAAATGATGATAGAAAAGTTTTACCAGATTCTGTATTCATTAGAATATTATCTCTAGTTTCGCGTAATTTTTGGACTTGAGGAGCAATCTCAGAACCAAATGTTGCAGTTGCTATAAGACATCCACCCCCATAATCCGAAAAATCATCATTTGGTTTTGAAAGTATCTTAAATGATTTCAAAGAGTTTTCAAACTTTTGTAGATTATTTTCAAATTCATCTTCAGTACTTGCATATGATATTTTGTAAAATTTGCCAGGGCCTGCAATTGTAGCTTCTTTATATTTTATTTTAATTTCCCCAGTAGGAGTAACTGCAGCTCCATTAACTACTGAAACAATTGCTTCTAATCCATTTACTGTGGTGGTTTCATTAGATTGAATAACTAATAGACCTCTCTCTATAGAAGATTTAAGGTATTGATTTTCCCATTGTTCTACAAATTCTTTTAATGATTGTCCGGTAGAATTTTGTATTAAAACTGAAATTGATGATGGCATTCCATTTGCCTTTGGTTCAACTGCTGCTACATCTGGGATGGCAGGATTTGGGTCTTCAATTTCTTGAACATACCATCCTTGAGGAAATTCAATTGAAAATCCAAACTTTTCACTAGAATATTTTTCTTCAAAAGTTTGTAGATTTGATTCTGTAACTCTTTCTGGGTTACCCAATTCCAAAAGATCTGGAATTTCAGAACGCTTAACAACTTCAGCTTTTAAGATTTCTCCTTTACCCCAATCAAATGGAATATCATTTGCTGCAGTTGTGAGATTAGCAATTTTATCAAGAGTTTCATAGCTTTCTTGCGTAATAAGACGACCAAATATAGTATATTGACCGTCAAGAAAATTGGAATCTTTATGTACAATAAAAAATTGAGAGCCAGCACTGTCTGGATCAGCAGATCTTGCCATAGAAACTACTCCTCTATTGTGTTTTATGTCGTTAAATTCAGCGTTTATTTTATACCCAGGATCACCAGTTCCCCATTGAGTTACGGTTTCATAGGCACCAGGTTTTGTAAGAGGATCACCTCCTTGTATCATAAAATCCTCAATAACTCTATGAAAAATGGTTCTATCGTAAAATCCATTTTGTGTTAAATTAATAAAATTTGCAACATGATTTGGTGCATCCTCAGGGAAAAACCCTATAACTAATTTTCCTGATTTTGTATGTAAAATTACTACCTCATCATCGATTTGAGCAAAAGTTGGATTTGTAATATTAACAAGTAAAAATACAAGAGCAATAAAAAATAATGTAAACTTCATAAATTCTCTTTTTTTTAGCTTCAATAAAAGCCATGATGGACATTAGTTTTTATCATTCTATAATATCAAGTTTGAATATGGATTCAGATGAGCATATCCAGGCTCATATTCTATCAGTGTGGAAAGAAGCTAAAAAATTATTTTCTCTACATGGAACTGAAGGTATGTTAATTTTAACGGATAAACATTTGATGTTTGTAAACAAAACTGAGGCAAAAGTGAGATGGTGGAATGCTGCAACCCAAAGACAGGTTCTTACTTTTTTAAAATTAAACGATGTGATGATTCATCAAGATGGATATGATGAAGAGCAATTAAGAGTAGACTTGGAGAATAAAAAAAATCTGGAAATAAAATTTGATGATATTTTGAATATTAGTTATGAAGATAAAACTTGGGGTAGTGTTTTGAATTTAGAAATTAACAGAGATAATAAGAAACAAAAATATCAATTTTCAGTAGTTCAAGACTGGGTAAAATATCCTGTAAAAGCACCAACCAAATATATGAAAGTTGGTTGGTCTGCTTTTATACAATACATTAAAGATAGACAAAAAATTACGAATTAAAATTGAGTAATGTATATGCTGTAGGGGTTGGTCCTGGATCACCTGACTATATCACGAAAATAGTTGAAGTAATTATACATAGTTCTGATGTTGTTGTAGGATACAAGTATACACTAAAAACAATCGAAGAGTTGCTTTTAGGAAAAGAAGTTTATGAAATTACTATGAATACTCAAGAAGAGGTTTACCAGAAAGTACAAAAAAATTTAGGAAAAAAAATTTTGGTGGTACCATTTACTGGTGACGTAAATTTTTCAGAATCTGAGGTAGTTGATAGATTAATTGAAATTTTTGGAGATATTCAAATAGTGCCTGGAATCAGTTCTATTCAGGTAGCAGCTTCTAGAGCCAAAGTTCCTTTGGATAAATCAAAGATAATCACAATGCATATTTCAACTTCAATTGAACGAGAAAAAATTGAACTACAAAAGGCATTACTAGATGGATTCAATGTTGTACTTGTACCTAGACCTTGGCCAAAAGAGCCTACAAAACATTTCATGCCATCTGAAATTGCTCTTTATTTGAAGAAAAATGGATTTAATACATCAAAACTAAAAGTTCATGTGTTTGAAAATTTAACTACAAAAAAAGAGAGGGTTTTTGTTGGTACGGTAAATGATTTAGAAGGAAAAGAATTTTCTGATTTATCTGTAATGATATTTGATCAATCCAAATTAGATTCGTATATTAATTTCAATTAAGTGGATTAGATGCACTTCTTTTT
>Ga0209341_10005841_pt1 | contig 11041 bp, 11 predicted proteins | sample RifCSP13_2_FD_184020 | JGI IMG/M metagenome (GOLD analysis project Ga0209341, IMG submission 184020) | Soil microbial communities from Rifle, Colorado - Rifle CSP2_sed 13_2 (SPAdes) (version 2) | ecosystem: Environmental > Terrestrial > Deep subsurface > Rock core/Sediment | place: Rifle...
TTGAGCGCGTATTCCGTGAGGTGTACGGCCAGGCGGTGGCGACGCTGGTCCGTGTCTTCGGCGACATCACGCTTGCCGAAGACGCAGTCCAGGAAGCGTTCGTCGTGGCAAGCGACCGGTGGCGGAGCGACGGCATCCCACCCAACCCGGCGGGGTGGATCGTTACGACCGCACGGAACCGTGCGATCGATGATCTTCGCCGTTCGGCCCGGGGCCGGGAGCTCCATGATCAGCTTGGTGCGGTCGCAAGCACATCACACGACCCGGGCGCTGCGGACTGGGCAGAGGACGGACCCGTGAGTGACGACCAGCTCCGGCTGATCTTCACCTGCTGCCATCCGGCGTTGCGAACGGATCACCACGTGGCCTTGACCCTACGACTGCTGGGCGGCCTGAGTGTCGATGAGTTGGCCCGCTCGTTCCTTGTGAGCGAGTCGGCGATGGCGAAGCGGCTCGTCCGAGCCAAATACAAGATCAAGGCCGCCAAGATCCCCTATCGGGTGCCGGCAGAAGCCGACCTACCTGAGCGACTCCGGTCGGTCCTATCGGTGGTGTACCTCATCTACAACACCGGTGTCGACGATCCGGAACGGGCCTCGTTGCGGAGCGAGGCTATCCGGCTCGCCCGTGCTCTGGTCGGGTTGATGCCCGACGAGCCCGAAGCGGCGGGGTTGCTCGCACTGATGCTGCTGAACGAGTCGCGGGTGCCGGCCCGCACGACCGAGGGTGCACTCGTGCTCCTGGGCGATCAGGACCGGACCAAGTGGGACCGCGCGATGATCGAAGAGGGACATGCGATCGTGCGCGCCTGTATCCGCCGCGACCAACCGGGCCCCTTCCAGCTCCAGGCCGCGATCCAAGCCGTGCACTGCGACGCCGACTCGTTCGAAGCAACCGACTGGCCCCAGATCGTCGCTCTCTACGATCATCTGTTCTCGGTCATGCCCACGCCCGTGGTTGCCCTGAATCGTGCCATCGCCGTCGGCGAGATCGAGGGTCCCGGCGCCGCGCTCATCGCGCTCGACGCGATCGCACCCGACCTCGACAACTATCACCTGATGCACGCAGCCCGCGGCACAACGTTGCGTCGGCTTGGGCGCCGAGACGAAGCGCGGGCCGCTTTCGAACGCGCCGCCCACCTCGCAGCGACGGAAGCGGACCGGCGGTTCCTCGCGCAACGGATCGAGGAGCTGGCCGAGGTCGGCGCGCTCATGCAGCGCCGGCCGGGCCGATCGGCTGGATCATCGAACGAAGCAAGTGCCCGCTGATCGCTCCTGCAGTGCCGCTTCGCTACCGCCCACACCCCGCCGCCCACGGCCTCACCGCTCTTTCGTCTTCCTGACTTGCCGACGCCCACTGCCCCCCGAGGTCGTCGGGGCGCTGAAGCGTGCCGTCGCGCCGCAGGGGTGCGATCCGGAGCTCGTCCGCTCCCCCGATGTCGGCCCATTCCTCAGGCGTCCACGCAGTCATCCGAGCACCTCCTTCCGATCACGCTTCCCGGTCCCGGGGTGTGGCGCCGCTGCGCAGCAGGACCGAGCGACCGGATCGCCGACCCGCGGGGGGTCGCTCGATAGGCTACTGCCGGTACCCCACGGTGGTGACGGTGATCGTGGTGTGGGCGAGGGTCGAGGAACATGAACGCGCCGATACAGCCTCTCGATAGCGAGGAAGTCTCCCCCCTAGCTCCTGTTCGGCCTGGTCTTCGTGTTGGCGATGGCTCTGTCGGGCCACCTGCTACACGAAACTCACATGGCGGAGCGCGGCCGAACGGCGGTCATGCTGGTGGCCGTCTTCTGCGTATGGGCGTACACGAGCTTCGAGGCGACGTTCCTGCCCGTCAGCCGATCGCGGACGCAGCGGATGCTCCTGGCCGTCATGCTCGTCGGGCTCTTCATGAACGCCGGGATCGCCCGCCCCTTCGGCACCGCCGCATGGGGCGTTCGTGATCCCGTTCCTGGTCATCCAGGTCGGACGCTCCATCTGGACGATCGGGAAACCGGCACCGATGCTCCGCGAGCACTACGTGGTGTTGCTGGGGTGGATCCTCCTCTCCGCACCCCTGTGGATTGCGGGGGCGATCGCCGAACCGGACGAGCGACTGCTGTGGTGGGGGCCGCCGCCTCGATCGACCTGATCGGCACGTGGCTGGCGCACCCGTCCCGGGGCGCGTGCTGCGCTCGGAGCATCTCGAGTTCAACGCGGTGCACATGATCGAACGTGCCGGTTGTTCCTGATCATCGCCCTCGGCGAGGTCGTCCTGACGACCGGAGCGTCGATCGCCGCGGCGGATCGCGACGCGATGACGGTCGTCACCGGCACAAGCGCGCTCGTCGCCACGGTCGCGCTCTGGGCGCTGTACTTCGGCGGCTCCGAGCACCTCGTCGACCGCCACGCCGAGGGGACGAGCGACGCGATCCTCGCCAGGCGCATGGCGATGAACGGCCAGGTCATCGTGATGGCGGGGCTCATCGCGCTGGCGGTGGGGAACGAGCTCGTCATCAGGCACCCGAACGGGTCTCGAATCCCGAAGAACGCTACTCGGAGCGACGAGACCAAGGGGGACGTGACCAGCACCAGCCCTCGTCGCTATATCGGTAGGCTCCGACCATGCGGCCGACCGGAGACTCACCTCGAGATCTGAGGCTGCTCCCGAAGGCGCACCTCCATGTCCACCTCGATGGCTCGATGCGTGCCTCTACGCTCCAGGAACTCGCCAAGCGAGAGGGCATCGCAGCTCCGATAGTGCAGCACTATGGCGACTTCAAGGCCTTCGGAGAGACGATCGGGGGCGCAGCCAACGTCATCAAGACCGAGGATGACGTTCGACGTCTCGTTCGGGAGGTCGTCGAGGACGCTCATCGTGATGGGGTCGTGTGGCTCGAGTTGTCGGTCTGGCCGGGGTTCCTGAGGGGACGGCTGGGTTCGCCCGAAGACGTCATGACGCTTCTGCTAGAAGCGGGGCAACAAGCCACATCAGATGGCCACATCGCCCTGGGTTGGATGCTCGCGGCCAATCGCAACCGCGGTCCTGGGGAAGCAGTTGAAGCGGCCAGGCTCGCTGCCACCCTTGCCGACCGGGGAGTCGTAAGCTTCGGCCTCGACGGCGACGAGGCCGCGTTCCCACCGGATCCCTACGAGGAGGCATTCTCGCTCGCGAGGCAGGCTGGCTTGCGGAGCACGCCGCACGCCGGGGAACTGCTCGGTCCCAGCAGCGTCCTAAGTGCGCTCCAGCAACTCGGCGCGGACCGCATCCTGCACGGAATCCGGGCGGTGGAGGACGAAGCTCTCATCCTGCGTCTTGCCTCATCAGGCGTATGCCTCGACGTGTGTCCATCAAGCAACGTCCTTCTCGAAGTGGTGCCCGAGATGGAGTCGCATCCTCTGCCCAAGCTCATACAGGCTGGGATCAAGTGCAGCTTAAACGCCGATGATCCCCTGCTGTTCGGTGTTGGCATCCTCGACGAATACTCGCGTGCGCGAGAGCAGATGCTGCTGAACGACGATCAGCTCGCGGGGCTCGCGCGGGCGTCGCTTGAGGCATCAGCGGCGCCCCGTTCGCTTGTAGGGGCCGGCCTGCTCTCGATCGACGAATGGCTCGCCAGGTGACCTCCAGCTGGGTCAGCTTGGACGCACTGCCCATATGATCGTGTTCGGCTCGGTGGCACACAGGTCTAGGCGACGGACGGGGCCTTCCTCCGGAGTCGGAAGAAGCGCGAGCGGTCCTTCACAAGGTCTTTGGTCTGCTCCTGTGATTGGACGCCCTGGGTCGAGTAGAACGCCTCGATTCCTGCGTCTCCGTCGCGAACCCAGAGCACGATCGCGTCGTGGCCCTTGTCGACGACATGGAGGCGTACGAGGAAGCTCCGTCGGTTGGGCGACCGCCGGCCTCACCATCACGATGCCGGACGGCCGCTGGATCTCACCCCGAAGGAACGCGGTCTTCCGCCGTGAGGACGACGCGTGGAGGTTCGTGCAGACCCACGCATCCATCGCCGTGCCGAACGATCAGGTGGGCTGGACCTACGCGGGATAACGCCAGGCCAGCGGTACGTTCGTCGCTCTATGCATGGCCGCGCCGTGGGTGTCTAAACACCTCGAGGTGCTCAAGAACGCGGGGTCCATCCAGCGACGCGGATGGTGACACGCCCCGGTGGTGACGCGGCTCCCGGCCTTCGTCAGCTGGCGGATCCCTCGACATGGGCCTTGATCCGTTCGAGATCGCGACGCAGACCCGCCGGGATGTCCTTCGCGAGCTTCCAGCCCGTCAATCTCGCCAGGAACCTCGGCTCCACGATCTCGGCGGACTTCGTCACGATCGTCGACCCGCCCTCACCCACCAACGCGAAGACGTGGTGGGCGCGTCCGAGGGCGCCTGTGGAATCCCACGCGAACGTCCGGCCCGGCGTCATCTCGGTCACGGTGCTCTGCTCCCGCTGGGTCCCGAACTGCTTGGCCGTGGTGGCGTACACGGTCCCCACCGCGATCGGCCCGTCGCTCGACTTCGTCACCTCGAGGCCGTTCCCCGACCACTCCGCATGGGTCGTCATGTCGGCCACGTAGTCGTACACGCGATCAGCTGATGTCCCGATCGTGATGCGTTCCTCGAAGCGCTTCATCCGACCCCTCCCGGGCCTTCGGGCACGATGCCGAGCTGCTGCATCATCGTCAACGCGTCGAAGACACCCCAGTGCTCGTGCGCGAGGCCGTCGTCCCCGAACCGGACGATGTCGATCAGCTGCACGTCGACGTGCTTGCCCGTCGGGGGCATCCCCATGAACTCTCCCTCGTGCGTCCCCGTGACCCTGGCCCGCGCGACGACCTTGTCGCCGCTGCTCAGCACATCCTCGGGCTCGAACCGCAGGTCGGGGAACGCCGCGATGTACATCCTGAAGAAGTCCTTGACCCCTTCCCTCGTGGGAGCGAGGCCGGGCGTCTCTTCGTGTTCGACGAAATCGGCGGCCAGCACCCCGTCGAACCCGTCGACGTCGCGGGCGTTGATCAGGCCGTAGAGACGTCGCATCGTCGCTCCGTGATCCATGGAACACACCTTCCCTTCCGGAGTCCGAGCGTGCATCTTACGGTGAACGCAACCGGTCCGTGGGCCGGGGGCGACGGTCGTACCGCGCCATCCTCGAGCAGTGGTTGGTGGGGATCCGGGGCGCGCGGTCTCGTGGGAGCGTTCGACTTGCGCTGGGAACGTGGGATAGCCCAACATGTCCCCCGGTTCCTCGCCTCAACCCTGGAGGGTGAGATCCACACACGGCCTATCGGTCGAAGCGGCGTGTCGGTCTCCCCGTGGGTCTCGGAGGGTACGAGCTCGGGCCTGAGCCAGGAGAGGACCCCAACGTCGATCGGGCGGAGCGGGTGATCAGGACAGCCCTTGAGGCTGGCGTCGATTGGCTCGACACCTCGGAGAACTACCTCGACACCCGCAACGAGGCGCTGATGGGAGAAGCCCTGGCTCGGATCGATGACGACTTCCTGATCGCATCGAAAGCGGCGCCTGGGAAGGGAGTCACGGGCGGCGGATCGGGGTTCCGTCGCGATGAGATCCACGCAGCCTGCCGCGCGAGCTTGGGCCGACTCGGGCGCGAGCACCTCGACCTCTACTTCCTCCACTGGCCCGATCGCACCGGCGTCCCCCTCGAGGAGACGTGGGGCGCCATGGCGGAACTCGCCGACGCCGGACTCGTCCGTGCGATCGGACTTTCGAACTACTCCATCGAGGACGTCGAGCGCTGCCACGCCGATCGCCCCGTCGACGTCGTCCAAGTCGGGCTATCGATGATCGACTACCTCGACGACCGAGCCTCGATCGCCCGGTGCGGAGCGCTTGGGATCGGCGTCACCATCTTCGAGCCGCTCGCGAGTGGCGTCCGCGGGAGGACGCTCGAGGAGGTTCGGGCGGTCTGGACCGGCGCATGGGAGGAAACCGAGTTCTACCGCAACCTCACCGATCCGCTGTGGGTGGCTCGGGCCTCCGTCGTCCTCGATGATCTGCGCGCTCTCGCGGCACGACTCGATGCGACGGTTGCCCAGCTCGCGATCGGCTGGGTGCTTGCGCAGCCGGGTGTCAGTGCAGCGATCGTCGGCAGTCGGGATGGCGGACATATCAAGGAGAACGCGGCGGCATCGGAGCTCGACCTCACGGATGCCTCGACGCGATCGAACGACTGATACCGCTCGGTCCCGCGTTCGCCGATCGTGCAGGGAGCGGAAACGACCCCTCGACGACCCACCCTTGATTCCACCCGTGATCGTCGTCGGTGGCGGCCAGTCGGGCCTGGTAGCAGCCCGAGCTCTGCGCGAACTGCGGATGCCGACGGTCATCCTCGAAGCCAGCGACCGTCCAACCGGATCGTGGCCGCGCTACTACGACAGCCTTCGGGTGTTCTCGCCCGCTGGATACAGCTCGATCCCAGGGATGACCTTCCGGGTGCGCCCGATCACTACCCGGACCGCGATGAGGTGACCGACTACCTCGAGCGGTACGCCGCCAGACTCGACGTCGAGATCCAAACCAACACCCGCGTGGAGACGATCCAGCAGGACGGCAAGGCGTTCCTCGTCCTCACCGAGGACGGCCGTGTAGTGCCCGCATCAGGCATCGTGGCCGAGAGCGGGTCGTTCTCGAACGCCTATCGCCCAAGCTTCCCGGGCGAGGAAGCCTGCACCGGCGAGCTTTCGCACGTCGCCGACCACCGCAACCCGGCGCCGTACGTTGGTCAGCGAGTGATCGTCGTCGGTGCGGGTGACTCCGCCGCGCAGGTCGCGAACGAACTCGCGCCACTCGCGACGGTCGGTGCCAAGCAGGACGATCGACCGCTCGTTGGCGGTCGCCGCCGATCCCGCCGATGTCGTCGTCTCGGATCTCGAGCTCTCGCGTGTGGATCGCCGAACGGATCCCGAGCCTGACCTCACCGAGGACGTCGGTGAGGACGTGCTCGGGGGCGACGCGACCGGGACCTCAGGCTTCGGGGGCGAGGGGATCGCCGGTCCGCCCACCGCCCGGCTCGAAGACGACGACCGCCGTCTCGTGGGGCCGCCGTGCAGCGAAGCCGTCCAGGTTCTTGTCCAGTTCGCGCCAGCGCTGCCACAGCCGCTCGCGCTCCTCGCCCGTCGCGGCCTTGCCGAGCACCTCGCGCCGGATCCCACCGGCCAGCTCGACCACCGCCTCGGGTCGGGCCTGCAGGTTCAGCCACCAGGCTGGTTCGGGCGCCCCCCAGCCGTTCATGGCCATCGAGACCAGGTTGTCCTCGTCTTCGTAGTACCCGAGGATCACGCTCCGCGGCTCGCCGCTTCGCCGGCCCGTCGTGGTGAGCCGCAAGGCGCCCCACTTCCCCGGGCGCGGAGGCCACAGCCCCTTGCGTCCACCTGTTGCTCGAACGATCCGTCGGTGCACGTGCCAGAAGGTCACGACGAACCAGCGAGGTGGCACCCGCGCCTTGTCTCCGGCCATGCCCACCCCTCCTCTCGCAGACGAACTCCAACATAGGTCCTCATGCGAGAGGTTGCGGTGGGACTTTCGGCACGGAGTCGTTGGGAGGGAAGTCCGTGCGCCACCCATCGAGGAAGCGGGGCCAAACGTCGCCTCAGCGGTGCCCGAGAGCAGCCGCCCGCAGGCAGACAGACGCATGGCTGGCGATCGCTGGAGGAGAGCCGGAGTCCATCTATGCCTCCCGCAGGGACTCGGCGAGCCGGTCGACATCTGCTTCGTCGTTGTACGCGTGCAGGGAGATCCTGAGCCCATCCCCTCGACCCCCGCACACGATCCGGTGATCGGATGCGAGGCGTGCGGCTGTGATGTCGGGGCGGTGTCGTGCGTGCCGCAACGACACGATGTGGGGCGATGCTCCTGGATCGCCGAGTTGCCGGAACGGGCTCCAGCCGAGTCCTTCTACCTGGCCGACGAGTCGCGCCGCCAGGTTCGCGGCGTGTTGCGCGATGCGATCGAAGCCGGCCGAGGACAGGATCGCCATGGACGACTCAAGTCCGACCACGGACGCGTACGACATCGTCGAGAGCTCGAAGCGCCGTGCGCCGTTGGCCAGTCCGAGCGTTCGAGCGTCGAACGCGAAGGGGTCGTTGGTCCCCTTCCAGCCGACGAGCTGAGGGAGACGATCGCACAGGTCGGGAGCGACCGCGATCAGCGCCACGCCCCCGTGGCTCGACAGCCATTTGTAGCCACAGGTGACCACTGCATCAGCCCCCCATCGGTACATGTCGACAGGGCCAGCTCCGGCCACCTGCGTCACGTCCACCACGACACGAGCGCCGACGTCCCGCGCCCGCTCGACTACCCGCCCGACCTCGATCTGAGACCCGGTCGCGTACTGAACGGCGCCGAACGTGACCACGGACGTCCTCGGATCGATCGCATCCACGAGATCTTGCGTGAGGTCCCGATCGGCGCGATCCTCGACGAACCGGAGCTCGATCTGGCGACGCTGGGCGGCCGCCAGCCACGGGTAGGTGACGCTGGGGAAATCCGTTGACACCAGGACGACGGTCCCGCGATCCGCTTCGAGCAGCGACGCGACCTGACCGAGGCCTTCGCTCGCACTCCCGACGACGGCGACGGCATCGGCCGTGGTTCCGAGCAGCTCGGCCCCGGCCGATCGGACGCCAACGAGGATCTCGGCCTCCTGCTGATCGGTCAGGTAGAGGTTCCCGTGCTGAGCCGTCCGGTCGATGAAGGCGTGCATCGCCTCGACGGCCGGGATCGGTATCAGGCCCAGGGCGGCTTGGTTGAGATACGTGCATCGCTCGAGGGCGGCGTAGGAGTCGCGGGGAACGAGTGAGGGCATCGGTGCACCTCCAAGCGGGGCTGACGACGACAGGCGCGAACGGCACAGATACTAGGTTCGCGCCGCAAACAGCCCTCGGCACCCACCTGCGCCACTCGCCGGTTGGAGCGCGTCGAAACCTCCCTCGATCGCGATCTTCCAGGCGGCGATCACTTGGGCGCGAGCACATGCCGAGGGGCATCCGCGTGCATCTCCTAGCGAGTTCCTCTCACGATCTCCAGGAAGACGGCCTCGGTCGTCGGCGATGGTCCAACGCCTAGGTCGTCGGCCAGTCTCGCCCTGAGCCGCTCGTAGACGGCGATGGCCCGGGCGCTGTTCCCGGCTGCGGCGTGTGCCGACATCAGCAGCACGTACGCGGTCTCGCGGTACGGATCCGCCTCGACGATGATCTCCGCGTCGGTCAGGGCGCCGGTCGGATCGCCGTTCATCAGCGCCACCCGGCCTCGTACCGCGAGAGCGCGCAGGCGGATCTCCTGGAGCTCTCCCTGCTTCCGCGCTGCCCACTCCCCCTCTTCCCCATGGAGGAAGGGACGCCGCGCGATCGCGTTCGCCACCAGCGCGGCTCCCGTCGCGCCCTCGAGATCGCCATCCCCCATCGCGGCTTCCGCCTCGTGCACGGCGGCGCTCGCAGCTTCAACATCGATCCACGCATCAGCGGGGAGCCGGAGCTGGTAGCTGCCGAACGCATGCTCGATCCGGACGTCCTCGGGCAGGTCGGCGAGCGCCGTGCGAAGCTTGCTGACGAGCGACCGGAGAGCCACCTGCCACGAGCCCGGGGGTGCGCCGTCCCACACGATGTCGGCGACCTCCTCGGCGGTCACCGCGTGCGCGCGCTCCCACGCGAGGGCGGCGAAGAGGACCCGTCCCTGCCGCCCCGGAAGGCTCTTCTCGGGCACCAGGTACCCGTCGCACTCGAGGCACACGTTGCCGATCAGGTACGTGCGGAGCGTCAACGTCCCCCCAACGATTCGACAACCCGGCCACCCTAGTATCGGTCGCGAAAGGGGGTGCCGCATGGTCAAGGAAGTGCAGTGCGAGTGTGGCTTCTACGCCAGGGGAACGGAGGAGGCGCTCGTGCCGGTGGTGCGGGCGCACGGGAAGGCGACGCATGGGATGGACATCACCGAGGATCAGGTGATCGCCCAGCTCAAGCCGTACGAAGCGTGAAGGATGAGCGAGCCGCCCGCCACCGCGTGGGGCGGCTCGCGATCCTTCGACCAGGGACGGGAACGCGGGCACCCGACCATCGGATCAGGAGGAGGCTCCGCGAGGGTGGATCGATGAGCGGGATCGACGTGGAGCGCGTCGGTGACGATCGCCAAGCCACGGGACGAGGTGGCAACGTACGTGGTCGATCACCGCAACGCCCTGCCTGGATCGGGGGGATCAGTGAGTCAGAGCTGCTCGGCGAGCCGCCGATCGCGGTCGGGTCGCGGGGGTTCGACGCGTTGCCTCGTTCCTCGGCAAGCGGATCGAGTACGTCAACGAGGTCACGCGCCTAGAGCCCGGACGCCAGCTCGAGATGCGGTCGGTGAAGAGCCCGTTCCCGATGGTCGTCACGTACGGGTTCGAAGACACAGACGAAGGAACACGAGCGACCGTGCAGGTCCGGGGCGACCCGAGCGCGTGGTACCGGATCGCGGGCCCGCTCATCGCTCGGCGGAACGGGCGCAGCCGCGTACCGAGCGGCTGCACGCGGACACGTGTGCGCGTCACGAGCGGACGGTCACCGCCGGCGCGCCCGAAGACGTACCGCGTCTGTTCGAGCGTGGAGGGGCCGATACCGTAGCCGCCGCCACGGACGCCGATGTCGTCGCCGAACAGGCGCGACAGCTCGAACGAGACGGCCGAGCATCCCGAGATCATCAACGGCGACACCCAGTACGTCGCCGTTCGCTCCTCGGGGGGCAGCCCCAGATGATCGGCGAACAGCGACGCGATCGCGCACGCGCGGACGACGTGATCGAGCGGTTGGCCCGTGGCGAGGTCGGCCGCGCGCGAGATCGTCGCCGCGACTTCGGCCAGGCTCACCTGCGTCTGCGTCTCAGGCCGCTCGCGCACCAACCCCTTGCCCCCCAACCTCACGGCGACGAAGCTACGCCGCCTCCTTCGCCGGGCGATATTCGCACGACCACGACGGCGGCGGCACCGATCGGAACACGAGCCCTCGAGTCGTCGTTGGTGAGTTGGTCGACCGGTGATGGGGTCGGTCGGTCGGGGGGTGTTCTCAGAAC
>Ga0209341_10005842_pt1 | contig 11041 bp, 10 predicted proteins | sample RifCSP13_2_FD_184020 | JGI IMG/M metagenome (GOLD analysis project Ga0209341, IMG submission 184020) | Soil microbial communities from Rifle, Colorado - Rifle CSP2_sed 13_2 (SPAdes) (version 2) | ecosystem: Environmental > Terrestrial > Deep subsurface > Rock core/Sediment | place: Rifle...
GCCTCAGCCTGCTAGCTAGGGCGGAGCCGCTTCCCTACATCGGGTGGCAAAGCCGAGACAGCCCGGCTAGTTGATTGCGGCGTAAGCCGGGCTGAGGCTAAGTCGAACCTTAGGTTTGTCGGCCAATCTTTACAGGGATCTCAATTCGCTCAGATTCCCGCATCACAACTACATTGACGGTGGTGTAGGGAAGCGCACGTAAGATCCGCGACCGTAGTTCGTCATCGGTGCGGATTGGAATCCCGTCAAACTCGATAATAATATCGCCCTCTTTGATACCCGCCATGTCAGCGGGCAAACTGGGGGAGATTTCGTTTAATTTAACGCCCGCCATTTTTGTGCCGGGAATCGGAACAGGTTCCCCATTGTCATAACCAAATCGTCCCTTACCCTCCGGACGCCTGCGGAATGCCGCGATCAAACGATCAAACTCTTCCTTACCTACAGTGGTCAGTTTTGCCGTTTTTGTCTCCCCATCGCGTATGAAAACAACATCCACAGTCTTGCCGACCGGCGTCTTGCGTAACAAAGCGGATATCTCGTCCTCATCCGTCACCTGCTGGCCGTCGAAGCTCGTAATGATGTCGCCCCCCACAAGACCGGCCTTGTCTGCAGGCGAGCCGGGGGGTTCAACATTCCCGAAGCTCACTCCTCCCTCCACAGTATCGAATCCGTCGACGCCCACGTATGAACGGGGGGATGCGACTCCCGCAACTTCAATTTGGATGCCGCGACGGATGGGTGTGACAACCGAGGTGAATACAACTGCCGCCACAAAAAAGAGAAGCAGGCCGAGAAACATCCAGGTCAGACCACTTATTCGCCTGCGCTTCCTGGCAGGCAGCCCCGAGGCGGCAACGGTCGGAGGCTGCGAAAAGGCCCCCATCACGGGGGCAGGATTCGAGAACCGCATTGTCTCGTTATACTCGGCCAATCCTTCCCCCAGGCGAAAGCCGCAATTGCGACAAAAGCGCAACTCAGCAGGCATGGGAGCATGACAATTCAAGCAGGTCGTTAATTGCGATCGTGCGGCCTCTTTTAGCGGCATTTGCGCGTTCTGTGACATGGCAGATCCACCAGCTTTTGATAGGGGTTAATAGTCACGGCGCCCTATTGCTCTATACGCGATTCGGACGTTGACGGTTGCATTTTGATCTTTTTCTCCGGTGTTTCCTTGAGAGTCGTAGACAACGGCACACCTCAGGGTGCAATATCTCCTCACAACCAATAGCCCACTTCGAGCGGATTGGCAGAGACCCGTGGAATTTTCCAGAGCACTTGCAGCCTTGCAACCATTGTACGGGAAAGACAACATTGAAATTGTGACACTCGATGGCCGAAGAGTGCGCGGAGTGGTTCGCAGCATGAAGACAACGCAGGCCCTAACAACACCCAGCGTCAAGATAGAATGCGCTAATGGTGAGATAGTGAAGATCCCATTCCCCTCTATTTCCGAAATCAAAGATCATAATCAGGGTTACAACGAGTAAGCAGCCACCAGTCTGTTGACCGAATCAGCCCCTCACAATTCCTCTACTGCATCCAGCGCCGCCACGATTTCTCGCGCTTCTTCGGAAGCATAATCAACCGCTTGCCTGCGCAGTGCCTGGCGGGCAACTTCGGAGTCAACCGGATCGCTAAGAAGAGCAAAGAGGGCAGCAGTGGGTAATTGCGCGAGCGCCTCACTAGCCAGAGCGCGCACCACGTTATTCTGGGAGCGGGCCAACTCGCAAGTCTCGCTCGGCGCAAATCGCATCAACTCATCAGCCAGCGAGTCGATGCGGGCATAATCGCGCTGCGCCTCTGCGCGCTGCACGAGTTGCGAAAATACTTCAGCCGACTGAGTTTTTTCCTGCAAGACAGCGGCACAGGTATCCGCAATTCGCTGCAGACGATTGCCTTTCATCTCGTCCAGGGCGCCTGCTTCTGCCAGGCGCAATTCGTCGAGCGCGGCAAGCAGGCGACTTAACTCAAGATCTGCACGTGCATCGTACGGCGTATTTCTTCCGGGCGCACCGGACGTAGAAGAGATTTGCAAGGCGCGCTCCACAAGCCCGCGTGTGGTCGGTCGCAACTCTGACCAAACACTGGCAACTCGCTCCCCAAAATCTTCGAGCATTAATGACAAACTACTCTCCCTCAAAGCTATGAGTCCGATTCACCAAGGAACGTGCTTACGCGAGAAGAACCCGAAAAGGGCGAGAGGGGTGGCCGGCTAAGTCCTTCATCTGTCGCTGTAAAGGGCGATAAGTGAGCAAGGCGCCGGTGCAGGAAACTTCAACCAGGGTTGCCAATCTCATGCAGCCGTTCCACAACCTGATCAATCAGCCAGTTTGGCGTCGAGGCGCCGGCAGTCACGCCCACACGCTTTACGCCGTCGAGGTCAGCGGCATTGATTTCGACGGGCGTTTCAATTAGGAAACTCTTCGCACATTGCTCCTGGCAAACCGCCAGAAGTTTAACACTATTGGAAGAATGACGTCCGCCAATCACATAAAAGGCGTCGACTTGTCCGGCTAGCGCTCTGGCTGCGTCCTGACGATCGCGAGTGGCCGAGCAGATAGTGTTTACAACTTGAGGTTCAGCATCGGCTTTGGCGCGTACGGCTTCGGCGACTTCCAGAAACGTTTGTAACTTGATGGTGGTTTGAGAAACCACCAGGGGCGCGCGCAACGGCGGCAAGGAGCTGACTTCGGCGGCATCCCGCACGACATAGGTATTGTCAGGAGCGTAGCCAACTACACCGATCATTTCTGGATGATCAGGATTGCCGGCCACAACGACATCACGTCCCTGTCGGGCAGCGCGCTCGGCCAGGTGTTGGACCCGCGTTACGAATGGACAGGTTGCATCGATGACTTTTGCTGCCCGCCCTTCCAGATCACTCTGCACTTGCGGCGTCACACCATGCGCACGAATCACCGCGATCGTGTCGCCATCAGCCTCGGCAGGCGAATCGATCGTTGAGACTCCCAGGCTGCCCAGCCGTTCCATCTCCTGAGCATTATGGATCAAAGGACCCAGCGACCTGATGGGACGCACGCCTTCGCTTACGGCGTTCTCCACCATCTCGACGGCGCGTTCGACGCCAAAGCAGAATCCAAACTCGTCAGCTAATAAGACTTCCATCTCTCTCCCGGTTGCCCTGCTTTGCAACGCAAGCTGTCAACTTGCGGGATTTGCATTGACTCGCTCTTGCCCGCACGCCTGGCGCCACTGTTCCCGGAGGCGATCACCGCCCGCCACCCGTTCGTCAATCCACTCGATCTCCTTGTCGATACCTGAACGCACGCACGTCCAAAACGACTTTTTCAGATCCCCGACGGAATGGGCTAAATCCGCCGGCAGTATTGCGTAGGAAACATCTCCCAAATACCGCAATGTGTTGCAGATTTCCTGAGCAGCACAGCTAATCGGGTCCTTCCCTTCTGGCATAACCTTGACACCTCCAAATCATTCTATCACCAAAACGGTTTACGACCGCACGGAGCCGTCCGTTCCGGGTGAATTGGCGCCGGCTGTCCCTAACCGTGCGCTCTTAATGACCTCCTTTGAGGAATTCTCACATTTCACCGTTTAGAACCGCGGCTATTGTGGGCCACATTCGTTCGGCCCACATCTCGTAGCCGGCATCAGAAGGGTGAAAGCCGTCTGCCGAGATATACGCCGGATTTGCGGGCAACAGCTCGTGTGTTGGCGTATAAACGTCGTAAACGATTACACCGTGCCGGGGTGCCACCTCCTGGATGCGTTGATTGAAGGAGACGACTGCCTGATGAATCTCTGGTCGCAGCGACTCGGGAAGACTTGGCGCCAGTGAGGTGTCAGGAATGTTGGTTACAACGATTCGGGCGTCTGACTTTGCTCTCAGAAGGAAGAGTATCTCTTCATAATTTGCTGTGAACTCCTCAAGAGTTACACCGTGCCCAATATCGTATCAGTCCAACTAAAAAGGCAGTTTGAGGCCGAGTCACTTGATGCCGATGACCATCGAGTCAGGTCCAATCAGATGCTCTACTCTAGTTTCGCGAAAGCCGGCTTCGCGCATCCATTGGGAACAGTCGGCGCCGGTGTAGTCGAATCCGCCGGGTGTCTCAATAAGCATGTTAAGACTCATCAGCAGTCCAAAAGTGTTTTGACGTCGCTCGTCATCAATGAGCGCTTCAAACACGATCAGAGCTCCACCCGCCGGAAGCGCCTGGTAGGCTTTCTTCAGCAGCATGCGCTTTTCTTCGAGACTCCAATCATGAAGAATATGGCCCATTGTGATCACTTCTGCGGCTGGCAATGGATCCTTAAAGAAGTCTCCGGAAAGAAAACTGAACCGGTCGGTAAGTCCGTGAAGCGAGATATATTCTGTGAAGATAGGGCCTACGACGGGCAGGTCGAAATTGAAACCGCGCAAGTGTGGATGGGCGAGGCCTAGTTGAACTAATAATCCGCCTTGCGCTCCACCCACATCGACGACGTTCTTATAATTATCAAAGGGAAATTTTTCGGCGATTGCTTTGGTCGCGCCCATACTCAAACCAGTCATCGCTCCCAGAAAAAGACGCAGCCGCTCAGGATTGCCATATATGGCTTCGAAGAGTCCCGCACCGCCCGTTTTGATTTCGTTCTGCGGTAGACCAGTGCGAAGTCCTTCTGTCAAGGAACCCCAGAATGGATAGAGCCGCTCATTCGCCATGTCGAGCAGTCCACCGATGTAGCTGGCTTTGCCTTTCACCAGGAATTGCTCCGTGTCGGAAGCGTTCTGATAGATGTCTCCTTCGCGGTGAAGCATGCCCAACGCGACGAGCGTATCAAAGAAATCCCGGGCACTGCGCTCATGAAGTCCTAACCGAGCAGTAAGATCTTGAGCCGTCGCCGGCGTTTCGGAAAGTGCGGTAAAGAGTTGCAGCTCAATTGCGCTCAAGAGCGCTTTGGAGGCCCAGAATCCCAGGCCTAATTGCATGATACGTTCAGGTGTAGCCGCGATTTGTGTTGCCATGCTATTTAAGAACTCCTTGGGTACAGGACCCCGCCTCTATTTTCACTTCAAATATAGAGATGCGCGGGATCCAACTCCTCGCGAATTATACGTATTTCCTCCGCCGCCGGTGGCTCGGTTGTCTCCAGCTCCTTAGCGACTCTGATCGGCCAGCCCGTAGCGCCACGCACCTGCTCAATACTGCTTCCGGGATGAAGTGACGTGAGCGTCATTTCACCCTGCTGAAACTCATAACAACCGAGGTCGGTGATAATCATGGCTGGACCCTGCCCCGGCATTTTTAACCTGCTTCGCGTTTGTGGCCCATCAACAAAGCCCGGAGAAGTTATGAAGTCGACTCTTTCGGGAAAGCTTCTCCGGCTTTGTGGTGCAATCACCAGAACCCTCCTGGCCAGGATCGCAATTTCGCACGCTCCTCCGCTTCCGGGTAGCCTGACGGATGGATGAAAGTAATCGCCGATGACAGTCGTATTCAGGTTGCCAAAACGATCGACTTGCGCACCTTGCAGGAACCCGACATCAATCAGGCCGCCCTGAAGATAGTAGCTGAAGATGTCGAACATAGAGCAGACGCTAAGCGAGTTGGTCACCAGAGCCGGATCGCCAATGGAGATTGGCAGCCGATCTGGGCGAGCGCCGACTGCCCCTGACTCATAAACCAAAACCAGGTCTGGCGCGTGAAGCCGGCGCGCAAGGTTGCAGGCCATGTTGGGAAGACCGATGCCGACAAAAACCACTTCCCCATTGCGCAATTGCCGCGCAGCCTGGCTAACCATCAGTTCGTTCGGCGTGTATTCCATTTAGTAACCGTAGTTGACCGGGCCGCACATTTGCTGGCGCGCGCGCAATCTCGCAATTTGTTCGCCCATCCGCATCACATATTCAGCACGATCTTTCACTTTATAGACCCACTCATCAAGGTAAGCGTTGAAAGACGATTCACTTCTCGACACCTCTCGCCAGCGCAGATAAAAATCATTGTCCCGATCGTAGTGGCCTTGCGCGTAAGATGGATGACAAGCAAATGGCTCATGTACCACCGCCTTTACTATAAGGGCCGGAACAAGTGTTCGGTTAGGATCTGACCTGATGACCTTCTCGCCAACAATCTCCTCGGCGACCACTATCACATTTCTGGCAGCGAACGCAGCCTCCTTCTGCACCCCCAGCAGGCCCCAGATTTGTGCGTTTCCTTGTTCATCCGCTCGCTGCGCGTGAATGACGGCAATGTCAGGGTTCAAGGGCGGCACTGCAGCCAACTCCTCGTGGGTAAATGGACAGACTACAGTCTTGATATTTGGGTTGACGCCTGGAAGGTCACTGCCCATGTAGTTTCGCAACGGGTAAAAGGGTAGTTTCGCTGCACCAGCTGTGAAACGGGCCACCATGCCATAATGCGAATACTCTTCCAACTCAAGGGAACGCGGCCTTGCCTGCTCGACAGCTCTGCGTAAGGCGTAAAGCGGTCCAGCCCCCGGATTCCCCGCCCAGCTAAAGATCAATTTGCGCGCGCAACCCGCGCCGATCAACTGGTCGTAAATGAGGTCCGGCGTGAGACGGCATAATGTCAGGTCGCGCCGCCTCTGGCGAATGATCTCATGGGCCGCGGCAAAGCAGATCAAGTGGGTAAAGCCTTCGATAACGATCGTATCGCCGTCGTTAACAAAACGGCTGATCGCCTCGTTCATTGGCATCAATTTCGTTTGCATTGCCAACAGCTTTCCCCAACAGAGGTACTGCAATGAGGCCCATCATACTACTGCTCTGCAAGTTGCTGTCGAGTCCTCGAGTCTTCACCCCGGAGTCTTCACCCCGGAGGGGTGCAATGTTTATAGCCCGGAGTGCACCTAATCCCTCTGACGCCGTTCGGAGAGCGGTACTCAAGTTGACAGACATACATCTAGAAGCATTTCCGCTCCTCCGAACGGCGCAGGCCTCTTGTTGTGCTCGCGTCTATAAACATTTCACTCCTACGGAGTGATAATTTTAAAATGCAACTCGAGGACGAACCAGATATTTCGGTTTATCTTAGTAACTATTCAGTTACTCGACGTGCGTGTGGTTGCGGCGTGAGCCGCACTGTGCGCTCTCTGTGTTCAGAGAATCCTTCATAACCCGGAGGTCATATGCGACTTTGGTGTTTTCTTTCGGTGATCGTATTGCTTTCTTACGCTGTTTCCTTTTCGACGCGCCAAGAGATCGACTGGCCGAAAGCTAGAGACGAGGCCGTTCTCCTGCTCCAGGAGTTGATTCGCATTAACACCACCAATCCTCCAGGCAATGAGCGGATTGCGGCGCTGCATCTGCAAAAGCTGTTGGAATCAGACGGCATCGAAACCAGGCTTCTTGATGTAGCTCCCGGTCGCGCCAATCTCTACGCTCGCCTGAAAGGGGATGGCTCGCGACGCCCGATCATCCTTCTGAGCCATACTGACGTTGTTGCCGCTGAGGCAACTGAGTGGACGGTCCCTCCGTTTGCCGGCGAGATTCGCGATGGCTTTGTATACGGCCGGGGAGCGACAGATATGAAGGGAACGGCTGCGGTCCAGACCACGCTCCTGCGATTGCTGAAGCGGCAGAATGTTCGTCTTAAACGCGACGTCATCCTTCTCGCTGTCGCTGATGAAGAAGCGGGTGGACTCGGAGCCCAAGCTATGGTCAGAGATCACCTCGACCTGATTCGAGATGCCGAGTTTCTCTTGAATGAGGGAGACGTGGCATACGTCAAGGAAGGGAAGATTCAGCAGTATGGTGTAGATGTGATGGAGAAGGCGGCGCTCTGGTTGCGCATTACAGCGAAAGGTCCCGCCGGGCACGCATCAATTCCGCTAGCCGACTCCTCTGTTAATCGCCTGCTGAAAGGGCTCGGACGATTAAGGGCCTGGGCGCCGCCAATAAGAGTCCCCGCCGCCGTTGCCGCCGGATACCGGGAACTATCCTCTCGCCAGAACGATCCGCTGCTGCGCGCCGCTTACGCCGACCTGGAAAAGGCGTTGCGTGATCCAGCGTTGCGCGAGAAATTGCTGTCAGATCAAACACTCAACGCCCAGGTACGCAACACTGTCACGATAACGGGCCTGCAAGGGAGCGACAAAGTGAATGTGATCCCAAGTAAAGCCTGGGCCCAGATCGACATTCGGCTGCTACCAGGAGAAACTCCCGAGGGCTTTCTGGAGACACTGCGAGCTGTCCTCGCCGATCCGACACTGGAGATTGAAGTACTTGAGGGCTCGACGCCCACAGGCTCAAGTCCTGACACCGCGCTGATGTCGGCAATTCGCAGAGTTGCAGCGCGGCATGATCCTGGTATACCGGTGATCCCAACCATGCTCACCAGCTCTACAGACAGTCCCACTTTCCGAAAGTTAGGCATCACGGCCTATGGTTTTGAACCGTTCAAACTTGATGACGGCGAGCTTAATCGTGCTCACGGAAACGACGAACGTGTGTCGATAGAGAATGTTGGCTTCGCACTTCAGTTTCTTTATGAGGTTGTGCTGGAACTGAATTAGATCTACTTCTGGAATCCACTTTCGAGCGCCGCCGCGGCGCGGTTCAAGGCTTGTGTAAGACGGTCCATCTCCGAAAGAGCAAGCTTTTGATCGTTTGCCTCGACGGCCTCCGTCAGGGCAGGAAGAACTAGTGGCTTATACGTGGGCCGCGGTGCGTAAATCAAGTGCTTGAACCAGGGCCGACCGGCCAAACCCGCCGGATCCAAAAGGGCTCGCTCAACTTTCAAAAGCGACTGGTGCACACGTTCTACGCTTGCCCCATCCGAAGCTGCTAACGCTTGATTAGCTGCTTCGAGTGATAAACGGCCAGCTCTCTCCCAGCGCTTCGCCGCCTCGCGTGCGGAACCGAAGTTTACCTGGAGCTTTCGTTCACTGGCCGTGCGTTCCGTTTCATCAAGATAACTCTCAACCTCACGCGCATACGCCGAGTAATCGAGCGGAACAAAATCGCATTCAGCTAGACGCAGTGCTGCGACTGCCCAGTAACGCGCCATTGCCGCATGATAGTAGTAACCCGGATCACCGACTCGATCTACCCACGTGAAGCTGTCATATATGGAATGATAGACGCCATATGGACCATCAAACGTGAGATCGGCGACTGGAATTCCGAGGAAGTTGAGAAATACTGTGTAGTCTGATCCCGATCCCAGGCGTGTCGTAACTTCGGGTTCTTGAGCCTTACTTCCTTCAGTTCGCCGCCATGACTCGTAAATCGAACCGCCGCTGGGATCAGGGACAGAGCGTGCTACATCGCGCAGAAACCTGGTGAGCGCAGGCACGGCTGACGCAGAGAACCGGTTCCCTGAGGCCGAGCTATCAACGTTCAAATAGGCGAGTGCCCCAGCCTTCAATCGTTCAGCCTCCAACTCGCCCCACTCGGTGCTGCCCGTCAACGTGAATTCCTCAGCATCCCAGGAGGCAAACACCACGGTGCGGCGCGGTTTCCATCCGCTTCGCTTGAGATCTCCAAACGCTCGGGCCGTCTCCATCAGGCTAGCAGTGCCGCTGCTTGGATCCACACCTCCAAAAACCCAGGCATCGCGATGATTCCCCAGGACAACCCATTCGTCGGATTTCTCCATTCCGCGCAAACGTCCTACCACGTTCCAGATCGAACGAACTTCGCGATCGTTTTCAATTAACAGGTGGAGTTTGGCTGGGCCAGGCCCCAGACGGTAGGTAAGCGGCAGCCCACCCTGCCATGCCTGCGGCGCTGCGGGACCAGTCATGTTTTCCAGAATCCGTCTCGCGTCTTTGTACGACATCGGAGCAGCGGCGATGGTGGGCATTGAGACCGCCTCCGCTGCGGGAAGGAACCGACCACCGGGGACTGAGGCCCACCCGGGCGTGCGCGGGTCACCAGGCAAATTGAAATCGTAAACGATGCCGCCCCTCTGCAGATGACTTTCTGGCCCCCATGGTCCCCAGGGATAGACTTCACCCTTTTTGTAACCATCGTCGGCCGGGTCAGAGTAGAGAAGAAGGGCGGCTACACCGCGTCGTTGTGCTGTCAGGGCTTTGAAGCCGCGATAGCTGTAAGGAACGGAATAACGCGCCAACGCGATCTTTCCGCGAACATCAATGCCTTGCCGGGCGAGCAAGTCATAGTCCTCCGGGTTCCCGCTGTTGACATACACAACTGGAGCAGTCACATCCACATTGGCGGAATAGGCGCAGTAAGGAATACCTACGTCGCTCGCGTAGGAATCCTTGTCTTGCGCTATTGGTTCTTCCGTCAAGGAAAGCTTAGCGGTAATAGGCGCGACGATGGTTGCTTCATAGCGCACAGGCCAGGGAAGGTAGACCGGATGTTCAATTAGTGAGATATCCTCCAAGCCGTAAGCGCGCCACTGTTGCGCTATGTATTTCGCCAGTTCATAGTTGCGCTGCGAACCCGCCATGTGTGGTTTCTCGGTGAAAATGCGGTGTTCGCGGCGGCAGTTTTCCGGCCGAATTATCTGCTGAAGCCGTAGCTCAAGGGTTAAGAGCTTTGCTGCGCGTGGACCTGAAATTCCCAGCGGCGGCGGGGCGGGCGCCGAAGGTTGCTGAGCCAAAGCAATAACGGTAACAGTACAGAAAACGATGACCGCCTGAAAGGAATACGTTCGAAGAAGTTTTGGCATAACAAAAGTAAATTAGTGGTCGTCACTGAATCTGGTGGCCCGCATAATACACTTGAGGGCAGGTTGGATCGTAGCATCACTAACTGCCGAAGCTGTGAAAAATTTGCTAGTTGAAAGGGGTAAGGCACAAGTTGGAAATCTCTCAGGTTGGGAATCCATAGAAATCTCTCAGGTTGGGAACGGGGCAAGGCAGGCTTCCGGGAGGAAAAGGGCAGTTTTAAAAATTGCAAGTTGGGAAGGGGGCAAGGCAGGCTTCTGGATAGGAACTGCTCAAGTTTCAGGCTGCCGCCGCCCCCGCTCAAGACTCATTGCTAGCCAACATTGAATGAGCCACTCAAGTTAAGTCTGGCCCCTCATTCCCGCCTGTTAATAATCTTAACTTTTGTGCCGTTGAATGGTTTATTCAATTATTG
>Ga0209341_10005843_pt1 | contig 11040 bp, 13 predicted proteins | sample RifCSP13_2_FD_184020 | JGI IMG/M metagenome (GOLD analysis project Ga0209341, IMG submission 184020) | Soil microbial communities from Rifle, Colorado - Rifle CSP2_sed 13_2 (SPAdes) (version 2) | ecosystem: Environmental > Terrestrial > Deep subsurface > Rock core/Sediment | place: Rifle...
GTCGTCGTCTACTCGAGGGCGTACATGCGAGAGGCGGCCCGCGAGGGGTACAGCATGGCTCGGTACGACGCGCTCGTCCTCCTGTTCATCGGGGCCATGGTCGGCCTCGCGCTGGCGGACAGCCTCCTGGCGTTCTACATCTTCTGGGAGCTGATCGGCCTCTGTTCGTTCGCCCTCATCGCGTTCTACCACCGGGATCCGAACGCGCGCCGCGCGGGCCTCAAGGCGTTCGCCGTCACGCGCATCGGCGACATCGGCCTCCTCGTCGCGGTGGTCGCCCTGTGGTCCCAGGGGATCGTCACGTTCTCCGGCCTCGAGGCCGCGGGCCTCCCCGCGGACGTGCGGACCCTCGCGGCCCTCGGGGTCCTCCTGGCCGCCGTGGGGAAGTCCGCCCAGGTGCCCCTCCACGTGTGGCTCCCCGACGCGATGGAGGCGCCCACCCCCGTGAGCGCCCTCATCCACGCCGCGACCCTCGTGAACGCGGGCGTGTACCTGCTCGCGCGGACCGCTCCGGCGTTCGGGGACCTGGGGTGGTGGCCCGCCTCCCTCCTGTGGATCGGGGCCGCGAGCGCGGTCCTGGGGGCCGTCGCCGCGTTGGCCGAAACGGACCTGAAGCGCGTCCTCGCGTACTCCACGATCAGCCAGCTGGGCTTCATGGTCGCCGCGGTCGGCGCGGGGGCGATCCTGGCGAGCCAGTTCCATCTGCTCAGCCAAGCGATCTTCAAGGCCCTCCTGTTCCTCGCGGCGGGGGCGGCCATCCAGGCGGCCGGGACTCGGGACGTGTTCCGGATGAGGGGGGTGGGGCGCGGGATGCCGATCACGTCGGCCGCGTTCCTCGTCGGGATCGCCGCGATGGTCGGGCTGCCCTTCGCGAACGGATTCTGGAGCAAGGACCTGCTCCTGGGCGCCGTGATCGAGGGCGGGCACCTGGGAGCGTTCCTCCTGCTCATCGTGGCCACGCTCCTCACGGTCGGCTACGGGTGGCGGACGTTCAATCTCGTCTTCCGCGGGACGGCCCGCACGCCCGATGCGAGGGACCCGGACCCCTCCATGGCCGTCGTCCTCGTCGTCCTCGCGGCGGCCGCCCTCACGAGCGGATTCCTGATCGGTCCGTACTCGGAGGCGTTGGCCCGGTCGATGCCCCTCCGCGGGATCGAGCCCCTGCCTCTGTGGGACGCGTTCCTCGTGACCCTCCGGTGGCCCACCGCGATCGTGAGCCTCGCCGTGATCGCCCTGAGCGCCGCCCTCGCGGCCCGTCCGGGCTGGTCCCGGTCCGTGCGTCCGCGGGACGGGTCCGTCCTCGCGGGGGCCGTGGGCAGCGGGTTCGGGTTCGACGCCGCGTACGTCGCGTTCGCCCGGCGGATCGGGGCGGCGGCCCGCGCCGTGCGGCGGACCCAGACCGGGGACCTGAACGTGAACGCGATCGGGCTCGTCGCGGCGGTGGTCGTCCTCCTGGCCGCGATCCTCCTGGAGGGCCTCGGATGACAGCCGACCTGCTCGCCGGGCTCCCCCTGTTCGCCCTCCTAGCGGGGGCGCCCGCCGTGTATCTCGAGGCGCGCCTCTCGCGAGGCCGCGGCGGCGAGTGGACGGGCCTGGGCGCCTTCGCGGTCTTCCTCCTCTCCTTCGGCCTCGCGGTGGGCCTCCTGGCCTCCGGTTCGGACGGCCCCGTGCCGTTCCTCGGCGCGATGACCCTCGCGGGCACCCCCCTCGCGTACTTCCTCGCGACGATCGGGACGGGGCTCGGGATGGCCGCGTCCCTCTTCTCGATCCCGACCCTGCGGGGAGACCGATCCGTCGAACGCTACTTCCCGCTCCTGCTCCTCATGGCCGCGGGAGCCGTCGGGCTCGGATTCGCCGCGGACCTGTTCGGCCTGTTCGTCTTCTTCGAGCTGATGGCCGTCGCTTCGTACGGTCTCGTCGCGTATCACGTGGACCGCGCGGAGGCGATCGAGGCCGGGATGAAATACGTCGTCCTGTCGGGGGCGGGCTCCCTCGTGGCCCTCCTCGGGATCTCGTTCGCGTACCTCGGAGCGGGCACGACGGATCTCGCGGCGATCCGCGGGGCGTCGGCCGGGATGCCCGTCCTCCTCGCGGGCCCGGCCGCGGCCTTGTTCGTGGCGGGGTTCGGCCTCAAGGCCGCGATCGTCCCGATGCACACGTGGCTCCCGGACGCCCACACGGCGGCCCCGAGCGGGATCAGCGCGATGCTGAGCGGGATCGTGATCGAGGCGGCCCTCGTGGCCCTCGCGACGTCCGTCGGCGCGGTCGCGACGCCCGCCGTCTCCGTGGGGCTGTACCTCAGCCTCCTCGCGGTCCTCACGATGACGGTCGGCAACCTCTTGGCCCTCCACCAGTCCGACGTGAAGCGGATGCTCGCCTACTCGAGCGTCGCACAGGTCGGATACATCCTCCTCGGGTTCGGGCTCGCGTTCGAGTTCGGCGTGGCGGGCGGGGCCGAGGGCGGGCTCCTCCACATCCTGACGCACGGGCTCGCGAAGGGGGGCGCGTTCCTCGCGGCGGGCGCGTTCGTGTGGATCGCGGGCACGCGCGACCTGGGCCAGCTCGCGGGGATCGGACGAGCGGCCCCTGCGGTCGGCCTGAGCTTCGCGATCTTCGCGCTCGGCCTCGCGGGGGTCCCGCCCATGGGGGGTTTCCTGAGCAAGCTCCTCATCGCGAAGGCGGGCCTCGATGCGGGCGGCCTCGGGCCCGTCCTCCTCGTCCTGGCCCTCGCGGCGAACAGCGTCCTGTCTCTCGGCTACTACGTGCCGGCCCTCCTCCGGATCGTGTTCTCGGAGGCGCGTCCGGCCCGCGTGCGGGTGCCGTGGACGATGCAAGGGCCCATCGTCGGGCTCGCCCTCGCGACGGTCCTCATCGGCCTGTTCCCGGACCCCGCGATCCAGGCGGCCCAGGCCGCGGCGCAGGGCCTCGCCCGGGCCTTCGGAGGTGCCTGATGGCCGACGAATGGCTCGCAGCCCCGCTCCTCTGGTTCGGCGCGATGGCCCTCGCGGGCTGGCTCGTGTATGCGTGGTCCGGGCGCGTGGCGCCGCGGTTCCGGCCCACCGGCGGGAAGGCGAAGGCGTACACGGGCGGGGAGGACCTCCCGGGCCAGGCGTACCGCCCGGGGTACGCGTTCTTCCACGTGGCCCTCCTGTTCACGATCCTCCATGTGGCCGCCATCGTCCTCGCGACCGCGCCGCGGGGCGCGATCCCGTGGGCGGCCCTCGCGTACCTGCTCGTCGTCGGCCTGTCCGTGCCCGTCCTGAGGTGGACCCGATGAGCCTGTCGAGGCGCCTCGTCGCCTGGGCCCGCGGCAAGTCCCCGTGGATCTTCCTGTTCAACAGCGGGGCGTGCAACGCGTGCGACATCGAGATCCTCGCGGCGATCACGCCGCGGTTCGACGTGGAGCGCCTCGGGATCCTCGCGAAAGGGTCGCCCCGCCACGCGGACATCCTGATCGTCACGGGCCCCGTCACACGGAAGCAGGCCGCGCGCCTGCGCCGCGTGTACGACCAGATGCCCGAGCCGAAGTACGTGATCGCCACGGGCGCGTGCGGCGCGAACGGCGGGGTGTTCCAGGGGCTGTACCATGTCCTCGGCGGCGCGGACCAGGTCGTCCCCGTCGACATCTACATCGCGGGATGTCCGCCCCGCCCCGACGAGATCATCGACGGGATCGCGAAGTGCGTGGCCCTCATCAAGGCGGACGCCAGGCGGGACGGGAGGGTCACCCGGAGATCCGGGCCGGCCCCACCCCAGGAGGCGGTCGGATGACGCGCTCCGCGGCGTGGACCGCGGACCGGGTGTCCGCCGCGATGCAAGGCCTCGGGACGGGGGAGTCCGTCGCCGCGAACCGGGTGCGGGTGAGCGTCCCCGCGGCCCGGGTCCTCGAAGCCCTCGCGCGCACGCGGGACCGCCTCCGATGCGACCACCTGATCCAGATCGCGACCGTGGACACGGGCACGACGTTCGAGCTCCACTATCACCTCACGGGCGCCCACCGCGGGATCGTCTCGATCCGCGTGGAACTGCCTAGGGACGCGCCCCGGATCCGCTCGGCCCACGGGATCCTCCCGCCCGCGGCCCTGTACGAGCGACAGATCCACGACCTGTTCGGGATCGAGTTCGAGGGCCATCCGGACCTCCGGCGGCTCATCCTGAACGAGGACTGGCCCGAGTCGGAGTACCCGCTCCGAAAGGACTGGGTCATGGACCCGGGGAAGTCATACGGCGGCGCGGCGAAGGAGGTCGGGTGAATGGCCGAGATCGTCGTGCCCATCGGGCCCCAGCACCCCGCGCTCAAGGAGCCCGTGAACTTCCGGGTCATCGCGGACGGCGAGACGATCGTGCGGCTCGAGCTCGACATCTCATACAACCATCGGGGCATCGAGAAAGCCGCGGAGACGCGGGACTTCGTGCACGCGGTGCCCCTCCTCGAGCGGATCTGCGGGATCTGCAGCCACAGCCATACGACCGCGTTCGTCCAGGGGATCGAGGAGGCGATGAGAGTCCGCGTGCCGCCCCGGGCCCGGTACATCCGCACGGCCGTCGCGGAGCTCGAGCGGCTCCACTCCCACCTCCTCTGGCTCGGGGTCGCGGCGCACGAGATCGGGTTCAACACGCTGTTCATGTGGACCTGGCGGGATCGCGAGGTCGTCCAGGACCTCCTCGAGGCGATCTCGGGGAACCGCGTGAACTACGGGGTCAACGAGGTCGGCGGGGTCCGGGTGGACGTGCCGGAGCGGGTCGTCGCCCGGGCCATGAAGGACCTGTCGTTCCTCGGGCGTCGGATCGAACGGTATGGGACGCTCGTCCGGGAGGAGCCCACGACCCTCGTCCGCTTCCGAGGGGTCGGCCGTCTCACGCCGGACGCGGCGCTCGCCCTCGGCACGGTCGGGCCCACCGCACGGGCGAGCGGCGTGCCGTACGACGTGCGGAAGGACGACCCGTACGCCGCGTACGACGACATCCCGTTCCGCGTCGTCACGCAGACCGCGGGGGACGTGTTCGCGCGGACCCTCGTCCGGATCGGGGAGATGGCGGAGTCCGTCGGGATCGTGCGCCGATCCCTCCTGGACCTCCCCGGGGGCCCCCTCAAGGTGACGTCCCCGCGAGTCGCTCCTCGCGCGGAGATCCTCAGCCGCTACGAGGCCCCCCGCGGCGAGCTCGTCCACTTCATCCGGACGAACAACACGGACAAGGTGGAGCGGCTCGACGTCCGGACCCCGACCCTGGCGAACTGGACGTCCGTCGTCTCGAGCCTGCGGGGGCACCCGCTCGCGGATCTGCCTGTCGTCGTCGCGGCGATCGACCCGTGCCTGAGCTGCACGTCCCGGATCGCGATCGCGCGCCCGGACGGCACCGGGACGACCTCCATGACGTGGGACGAACTTCGGGACCACGGGAAGCGGTACTACCGGGCCACGGAGGGACTCTGATGGACCCCCTCGGGATCGTCGCGTACGGCCTCCTGTTCCCCGGACTGGTCTTCCTGATCGGCTACGCCCTCTTCTTCGAGTTCGTGGACCGGAAGCTCGCGGCCCGGTTCCAGTCCCGCGTGGGGCCGCCCCTCCTCCAGCCTTTCGCCGATCTCGTGAAGCTCCTCTCCAAGGAAGACGTCGACACGGAGGGATCCGACGCGACCGCGATCCGCGCGATCCTGATCCTCGCGTTCGCGGCCGTGGCGACCGCGTTCCTGTACGTCCCCGTGCTGGGCCCGAGCCCCCTCGCGTTCCAGGGCGACCTCGTCGTCGTGTTGTACCTCTTCACGCTCCCGACGATCCTGCTCTTCCTCCTCGGTTGGCTGAGCCGGAACGTGTTCGGCACGATCGGGGGCACGCGGGCCCTCACGCAGCTCTTCATCTACGAGGTCCCGTTGTTCCTCGTCCTCCTGGGTCCTGCGATCGCGGCCCAGTCGTGGTCGTTGTCCGGAATCGCAGAGGCCCAGCGGGCGTCGGGGTGGGCCGTCGTCGCCCAGCCGATCGGCTTCCTCGTGGCCCTGATCGGCCTCCAGGCGAAGCTCGAGCGCGCGCCGTTCGACCTCCCCGAGGCGGACACGGAGCTCGTCGCGGGCCCATGGACGGAACTCACCGGGCGGAAGCTCGCAATGATGCGGCTCACGATGGACCTGGCCCTCGTCGTGGGCAGCGGCCTCGTCGCGGCCCTGTTCCTCGGGGGACCGTCCGTGCCATGGGTCGTCGAGCCTGCATGGCTCGCCGCGGCGGCGGGCTTCGCCGCCTTCCTCGGGAAGACCCTCGGGATCCTCGTCGTCCTCGCGACAATCCGCTCCGCGATGGGGCGCATCCGCATGGACCAGCTCGACGCGTTCGGGTGGACCGTCCTCACGGGGGCCGGGATCCTCCAGATCGGCCTCGTCCTCGTCCTCGGTGGAGGTGGGGGAGGATGAGAGGGGGGGCTGTCCTGCGCGAGCTCCTCGCGAGCCTGTGGAAGGGACCGGCCACGGTACGCTACCCCGCGGAACGGGTGCCCGTCCCTACGGGCTTCCGCGGCCGGATCGCGATCCGGGACGACGCGTGCATCGGCTGCTCGAAGTGCGCCCTCGTGTGCCCGACGGAGTGCATCGACATGGTCCCGAGCGAGCGGGAGGTCCCCGTGAAGGGGCGCACCATCGTGCGCAAGAAGAAGCCCGAGGTCCACCTGTTCGCGTGCATCCGGTGCGGCCTCTGTGAGGAGTACTGCCCGACGGACCCGAAGGCGATCTACCTCACGGAGGCGTTCGCCGGGGCCGGCCCGGACAAGGAGGTCGTCGTGCGGTGACGGCCCCGGCGGCCGCATCAATCGAGGCGGATCTGGCCCGGCGGCTGCGCCGCGCGCGCCGCATCGCGGTCCTGGGGATCGGCGACGAGCTCCGCCGGGAGGACCGACTCGGGATGCTGGCCGCCCGGGAGGTCGAAGCCCTCCGCCTCCCCGACGTGCGCGTCTTCCTGGCCGGCGTCGTGCCGGAGTCGTTCACCGGGCCGATCCGGCGGGTCCGCCCGGACCACGTCCTCCTCCTCGACGCGGCCGAGTTCGGCGCGCGGCCCGGGACCGCGCGGGTCCTCCACCCGGCCGAGGTGGGCGGCTCGCGGTTCTCGACCCACGCGATCCCACTGCCCGTCGTGATCGCGTACCTCGAGGAGACGGCCCAAGCAGATGTCACCCTGATCGGGATCCAACCGGACCTGCGCGCCACCGCGGCCGGCCTGACCCCCGCGGAGGAGGCGGGTCTCCTGCACCTCGTCGCGTCGCTCCAGCGGGTCCTCGCGGGGCGGCCCGCGGTCCGCGTCGGTACATACGGAAAGGACCGACGTTCCAAGTAGTCGGCGACCCGTGGACGGACCGGTGAGGACCCCTCACCCCCTCTTTGACGCGAGGCGGAGCGACCCGCGCCGTGATGCCTCGCGACTTTTCCATCCGAACGGCTCGACGGAAGATCTCACGATTGGGCTTCCCGTGCGAGGAGCCGGGCCCACCGTGCGTCGACGTCGGCCTGGATCGAGCGGGTCTCCTCGGGCGTCAGGTGCGAGAACCGCCCCTGGGCCTCCAGGTACTCCTGCACGGGACGCGCCCGTCCGAGTTTCCGCGTGATCCGGCACCGGCCCTCGTCGACCTCGTACAGCGGGAAGAGGTTCGTATCCGTCGCGAGGCGACCCAGGGCGATCGTCTTCTCGGGCGGGAATCGCCACCCCGGGGGACACGGGGAGAGCGCGTGGAGGAACCGCGGCCCGGACCGTTCGCGGGCCGTCTCGACCTTCTTCACGAAGTCCTCGGGGAACGCGACGTTCACGGTCGCGGCGTACGCGGGCCGATGGGCGTCCACGATCCCCATGATGTCCTTCTTGGGCTCCGCCTTGCCCCGGGAGCCCGCGGCGACCGGCGTCGTGGTCGTCCACGCGGCCTGCGGGGTGCTCCCGCTCCGCTGGATTCCCGTGTTCATGTACGCCTCGTTGTCGTACATCACGTAGATCCCGTCCGTCCGTCGCTCGAGCATCCCGCTGAGGGCCTGGAGCCCGATGTCCGAGGTCCCGCCGTCCCCCGCGAACCCCACGACGATCGCGTCCGCGAGGCCCAGGGCGTCGGCCGCGGCCCGGAGGCCCGACATCGAAGCGCCCGTCGCCTCGAACGCGCAGTCGACCATGGGGACGTCGAGGGCCGTCGTGGGGAACGGCGTGGCGATGACCGTCCAGCAGGACGCGGGGACCGTGAGGAGGACCCGAGGCCCGAGGCCCTTCAGGAGGTAGCGCATCACGAGGGTCGCCGCGCATCCCGGGCACGCGGAGTGGCCCGCGCGGAGGTATTCCTCGGCCGGGATCGTCAGGCGGGCCATGACGACACCTCCGCGCGACGGCGCTTCAGGCCGTACCATTCGATCCCGGACGCGTCCGCCTTGAGGAGACGGGAAACGATCCCGTCGAGGTCCGAGGGCGCCAGGTCGCGGCCGCCGAGCCCGGCGATGTAATCCCGGAGGATCGGCTTCGAGGCCGCGTCGTGCGCGGCGGCGGCGATCTCGGTGAACGCGGCCCCCGCGGCCCCGAACGTGAACGAGCGGTCCAGGACTCCGATCCGATCCACGCGGGACGCGAGCTCCGCGACCTCGCGCGCGGGGAACGGCCGGAACACGCGCAGCTTCGCGAGCCCCACCTTCTTCCCGCGGGCGCGCATCGCATCGATCGCCGCCCGGGCCGTGCTCGTGGCGGTCCCCATCGTGACGAGGACCGCGTCCGCATCGTCCACGCGATACGTGGGGAGGGCTCCGCCGTGGTGGCGGCCCGTCGCCCGTTCGTACGCCGCCTCGACGTCCTCGAGCACGCCGCGGGCCCGGTCCATCGCTCGGGCGACCGTGTACCGGAATTCCATGTACAGGTCCGGACCCGTGAACGATCCGAGGCGGCCCCGCGCGCCAAGCCGGACGGCGCCCTCCCGCGAACGGGAGGGCAGGAACGCGTCCACGCAGGCGGGGGACGGGATGTCCACGCGCTCGACCGTGTGGGAGAGGAAGAACGCATCCTCCGTGACCATGACGGGGAGCCGGACGTCGGGATGCTCCGCGAGCCGGAACGCGATGAGGGTCGTGTCGAGGACCTCCTGGTTGCTCTCCGGGTAGAACTGGATCCATCCCGTGTCGCGTTGCGAGATCGAGTCCGTGTGGTCCGTCATGAGGGACCAGGGAGGCGCGACGGCCCGGTTCACGACCCCCATGACGATCGGGGCCCGGGCCCCTGCGGCCCAGTGAAGGAGCTCGTGCATGAGCAGGAGCCCCTGGCTCGACGTGGCCGTGTACGTCCGCGCGCCGAGCGCGGCCGCGCTGATGCACACCTGGAGCGCGCTGTGCTCCGACTCGACCTTCACGTACTGCGCGGGCAGCTCGCCGCTCGCGACGAAGTCCGCGATCTTCTCGACGATGGAGGTCTGGGGCGTGATCGGGTACGCGGAGACCACGTGGACCCGGGCGAGCTTCGCCGCGTACGACTGCGCGTAGTTCCCCGAGATGACGGCCTCGGACATCCTTCACTCCTCCTGGACCATCTCGATCGCGAGGGGGCGGCACTCCTCCGCGCAGATCCCGCACCCCTTGCAGTAGTCGAGCCGAACGACCGGGTACCCGTCCTCGCCGATCGCGATCGCCACGTCCGGGCAGAACTTCCAGCACACGTTGCACTTCGTGCATTTCCCGCGGTCGATCACGGGACGGAACGTCCGCCACCCCGCCGTGCGGATCGATTCGCTCGGCTCCTCCGCCACGGGGACCTCGGGCAGGTCCTCGACGGTCTCGTAGCGGGTCACAGGATCACGACCTCCTGGGCGCGCACGCGGTCGTGGCCGAGCGTCGCGGCGACCCGGTTCTCGTCCTGCTTCGCGGGCACGAACCGGTCGATCGCCTGGAGAATCGAATCGAGGGAGACGACCCGGCTCGTCCGCGCGAGGGCGCCGAGGAGGGCCGTGTTCACGATCGGGGTCGTCCTCGAACCGAGCCCCTGCGAGAGCGCGATCCCGGTCGCGTCCACGGTCGCGAGCCGCCCCTCGAAGTTCGGGTCGAGGTTCTCGGGCACGCGGTCCGCGTTGATCAGGAGGAGCCCGCCCCGCCGGAGGCCCGCGACGACGTTCGTCGCCCGGAGGAGCCCCGCATCGAGCACGACGACGACGTCCGGGTTCGTGATCCCCGTCCGGATCCGGATCACCGCGTCGTCGATCCGCGCGAAGGCGGTCACGGGAGCCCCCCGTCGCTCGACGCCGAAGAACGGGAAGCTCTGGGGGTACTTCCCCTCGAGGAACGCGGCCTGCGCGAGGAGCTCCGACGCGAGGACCGCACCCTGGCCCCCGCGGCCATGGAATCGGATCTCGATCACGTCACGTCACGACGCGAGAACGACCCGCCGGGAGGCGTTTCAACGTGCCCACCATAGAGTATGTATATGCAGTATGGACTCGAGCGGTCCCTTCACCTGCCGGCCGCCCACTCTCCGACCCATGTGCCTGAGCGTGCCCGCGAAGGTCCTCTCCGTCCACGGGGACCGGGCGATCGTCGAGTCGCGCGGCTGGCGTCGCGAGGTGAACGTGGCCCACGTCCGGGCCCGGCCCGGCGAGTTCGTCCTCGTCCAGGGGGGCGTCGCGATGTCCGTCCTAGAGCCACTCGAGGCGGCCGAGATCATCGACGCATGGGACGAGCTGGAGGACGTGCCCCATGCATGAGGCCGCGATGGCGCAAGGCATCGTGTCGACGGTCCTCGCGGAGGCCGCGCGGCGTGGGGCCCACGCGGTGCGCGCCGTGGACGTCCAGGTCGGAGACCTCGAGGGGCTCGACGCGGACGCGCTCCGCGCCGCGTTCGAGCTCGAGGCCGTCGACACGTGCGCGGAGGGCGCGACCCTCTCGATCCACGTGACGCCCACCCGACTCGTCTGCACGGCGTGCGGGCACGCGTGGGAGCCGCGGATCCACCGCGACGACCCGGTCGCCTGCCCGCGATGCGCGGCCCCCGCACGGGTGGACGGGACGCGCGGGATCGTGATCCAGCGAGCGATCCTGACGACCCCGGACGGACCCTA
>Ga0209341_10005845_pt1 | contig 11038 bp, 15 predicted proteins | sample RifCSP13_2_FD_184020 | JGI IMG/M metagenome (GOLD analysis project Ga0209341, IMG submission 184020) | Soil microbial communities from Rifle, Colorado - Rifle CSP2_sed 13_2 (SPAdes) (version 2) | ecosystem: Environmental > Terrestrial > Deep subsurface > Rock core/Sediment | place: Rifle...
GCACAGTTGACGTTTCGCTGCCTTGGTGGCACACTCTCTGCGCGAACACAGCAGGCCTCTTCTGATCGAGGAAAGGAGGCACAACTGCGCCACGTCATCGTATCTTTCACGCCAACGGGACCATGGCACAAGGAGGAATAAGTGGCCACACAGTCACCACAAGCACACCCCGCCATCACCGAGGAGATGCGAGCGCGCATCGGCGTCGAGTCGCCGCCGCGGGTATCACCGCCGGTAGACAAGTCGCTGATCCGCATCTGGGCGATCTCGCTCGCCTGGCCGGAGCCGCCTGACCCGCTCTACTGGGACGAGGAGTACGCGAAGAAGACCCGCTTCGGCGGGATCATCGCGCCGCCGTACTTCAACCCGTTCGCGTACCAGATGACGCCCGAGCGCGTGCAGCAGATGAGCGACTTGGTCTCAGCCGGCCGTGGTGGGGAGCGCGAGCGCGCCCGCCCCGGCGGGAACGCAGGCGGAGAAGCGACGTACACGGGCACCCCGATCCGCCCCGGCGATGTCATCACCGCGGTGAGCAAGGTCGCTGATATCTACGTGCGCGAGGGCCGCACAGGAAACACCCTCTTCACAGTAAACGAGACCCGCTGGTCCAACCAGAAGGGCGAGCTGATCCGGACCTATCGGGGCAGCGGCTTCCAGCTGCTGGGCCGGGCTTAAGGGGGCGGCGATGCATCACAAAGAGCCACTGTACTTCGAGGACGTCGAGGTCGGTAAGGATATCCCGACCTTCACCCGAACCACGGGCATCATGGAGTTCAACCGCTTCGCCGCGGCGAACGAGGAGTTCGTCCCCTTTCACATGGAGGACGAGCCGGCCCGGCCTTTCGGCGTGGACCGCGCCTTCGGCATGGGGAACCTCCGTTTCGAGTACCTGCACGGCATGCTCCTGGACTGGATCGGGCGCGACGGCTGGATCAAGAACGTCGGCTGCCAGTACCGGGGCTACAACCTGAAGGGGCAGACGCTGACGTGCTGGGGCAAGGTCACGAAGAAATACGAGGAAAACGGCCTGCATCTGGTGGACCTGGAGGTGGGCGTCAACAACGAGGCCGGCGAGAACCAGTCGCCAGGCTTCGCCACCGTGGCGCTGCCGGCGAGGCACAGCCACTAGACCTGGCTGAGGGTCGCCCCTCAACGCACGAACGCAGCACCCTGTAGGGGCGATTCATGAATCGCCCCTACAGGTTTTTTGGCCGTCGCGGGGTCGACGGCAGGGCTGGGGCGTATACTGGAGGTGGAGGGGTGGCCGAGTGGTTGATGGCGGCGGTCTTGAAAACCGTTGTCGCTCAGGCGACCGTGGGTTCGAATCCCACCCCCTCCGCCAGGTGATCTGACGATGATGACGGCGTGTCTTGGCCGCGACAGCGATGGCTGATCCAGTGACCGCCGGCCTCAGGCCGGCGGAGAACGCCATCGCGACGCATGGCCTGACCAAGGACTATGGGGCGCTTCGCGCCCTTTCGGGCTTGGACCTGCAAGTTCCCACCGGCGCTATCCTTGGCTTTCTTGGCCCCAACGGGTCCGGAAAGACGACGACCATTCGTGTGCTGTTGGACCTCATCCGCCCCACCGCCGGCCGAGCGACCGTTCTCGGTCTTGATTGCCAAAGGGACTCCCTGGCGGTCCGCCAGCGGGTCGGCTACCTGCCCGGCGAGCTGCGCCTCTACGACAACTTGACGGGAAACGACCACGTGCGCCTTGTAAGCCGTCTGCGCCCCCGCCCGCCGGATCCTGCTTACCTGCGCTATCTTACTCAGAGCCTCGACATCGATCTCGCCCGCAGCACCGGCACGTACTCCGCCGGCAACAAGCAAAAGCTAGGGCTGCTGCTGGCCATGATGGGCGACCCTGAGGTTCTGCTGCTGGATGAGCCGACAGGCGGGCTCGACCCGCTTGTACAGCAGACGGTGCGAAGGCTCTTGGAAGAGCGAGCGGCGGCGGGCCGCACCGTGTTCTTCTCCTCACACAACCTCGCCGAAGTGCAGCAGCTCTGCAGCATCGTCGGCATCCTCAGGGCGGGCAGGCTTGTCGCTGTGGAGGCCGTCGACACGCTGCGCCGGCGCGCGTACCGAGTCGTTGAGGCCACTTTTGCCAGGCCTGTTTCCGCCGATGACTTCCACTTGGAGGGGGTGCGCGCGGTGCGGTTAGACACGCAGCAGGCGCGCTTCGAGGTCGACCGAGATGCGGTCGACAGGCTCGTGAAGGCGATAGCACGCCACCCGGTTGCCGACCTGAGCATCCATGAGCCGAGCCTAGAAGACCTGTTCCTGCGCTATTACGAGGCCGCCGAGGTGGCGCCGTGACCCTTGTCGCCAAGGTGCTCCGCGACGTCCGCGCGCAGATCATCGGCTTTGGGCTTACGAACGCGGCGATGGCGTTCATCATCGTCCTGGTCTATCCCTCGTACAGCGTGCAGTTCGCCGATTTCGAGCTGCCCGCTGCGTTCAAGGCAATCCTCGGAGAGGTCTCCCTCGGAACGCCACAGGGCTTCCTGACCGCCGAGTTCTTCTCATGGGTCCCATTCTTGGTCATCACCTTCGCGATCATGCAGGGGACGTATGCGGTGGCGGGGGAAGAGGCCGCCGGCACGCTCGACTTCCTCCTCGCCCAGCCGGTCCGCCGTTGGCGTTTCATCGTGGAGAAGGCGGCGGCCCTGGCCGTGGGAGTGCTGCTGATCACGGCGCTGTCGCTGCCGGGGTTTGCCCTAGGAATGATATGGGTCGATCTAGGGATTCCCCTGACAAGAGTGGCCGTCGCCGTCATGGCGATGGTGCCGATTGCCTTGCTCATAGGCATGTTTTCCCTCTGGATGGGGGCGCTGCTCGCGAACCGCGGCGCTGCCGCCATGGCCGCGACCGGCGTGACAGTAGCCGGCTACTTCGTCGACGCACTGGGGAGGGTGGTCAAGGACCTGGAGCCGCTCCGTCGATTCTCGCCCTTCTACTATTACCCGGGCGGCACTGCACTGAGCGAGCCATTCCCTTATGGGGACACGCTGCTGCTCGCCGTCGCGTCGTTGGTCTGCCTGGCGGGGGCGCTGTGGAGCTTTCAGCGGCGCGAGATAGCGGTCAGCAGGCGCGAGTGGTCATTCGGCTGGCCGCTGGCCCGCCGGAAATCCCCCGCGGCGCCCTGAGCGGCCGCGCTGGATCGCGTCGCCGATTGGGCCGGTTGATGCGTTCTTCACGCTAGGCGACGGCGCCATCACGCGGTGTGCATGCGTGTAGACTAGAGTCGGCCCGACGCTTATCAGCCAAGGAGGAAGCAATGCCGCACACGATCGTCCACTTCGAGATCCCGGCCAATGATCCGGAGAAGGTAGCCGGGTTCTACAGGAGCCTGTTCGGGTGGCAGATCGGGAAGACGCCCGGCGAGGGCACGGAGTACTGGCTCATCCAGACGGTTGCCGAAGGCGAGCACGGCGTCAACGGCGGCATCATGCGACGGCAGAACCCGCAGCAGCCGCCGCTGAACTACATCGGCGTCGAGTCGGTGGACGAGTACGCGGCGAAGGCGACAGGCCTCGGGGCCACGCTTGCCATGCCAAAGCAGGCCGTGCCCGGCATGGGCTTCTTCGCCGTGCTGCTCGACCCGGAGGGGAACCCGGTTGCCCTCTGGGAGGAGAACGCGCAGGCTGCGTGAGGGGCGTTGCCACGCTAGGGACCCGCAGTCGCTCTCCGGCTGGGCCTCCGTCGGCGGGCCGCGCTCTCTAGTGGGCGGATGAGGCCATCGACTTGGTCCCAGAGCGTTTCGCGCAATTCCTCCGGGAGAGCAAGGACGCGGTCGCACAACGCGTCAGCTCGCCGCCTATCAGCCGATGCTGACGCCTCCTCGGCGTCGTTGCTGTCCTCAGTCCACATGCCGGCTCGCGCCAGCAGGGAGGTGGGATCAGTATCGACGAGGCGGCATACGTGGATGAGGGTAGTCGTGTGGGGGTCTTGCGTGATCCCTCTGATGACACGAGACACGCTGCTCGCGTGGGGCGATCTGAGCCCGCCGACGAGGACCGCGGGACGGAGTCCCCTGCGCAACATGTAGTAGCGGATAGCGTCGTCAAGCATCCTCGGCGCTCCTTACCAGGGTCCCCACTTATTGAGTCAACAATAGGCGAATCTCCGTCGAGTAGCGATGCCGCCAGTGCAACGACCTGGAATCCGTTGCACTGGTGCAGGAGTACCAGGGGTACCAGACAATCGTCGCGACTTGGTGGAGGTCTGAGAGAAACGCGTGCGCTGTCGACATCCAGTGGCCAGGATGCTTGCTCGGCGCTGGTGCACAGACGTGGCGGAAATTGCAGTGGTGCTTGACAGGCGGTCGATGGACAGTTACCGTAAGGTTCGTGTGGAGCCTGGTTGTCGAACAGGCAGGTGCGGCAGGCTGGCAGTGGTCGAGGGTCGCTGCCGCAGTGGCTGGGGTGACCGCTGGGGTCGGTGCCCTGGCGCTCGTTGGCATCACGTTGAACGTCGCGATTCCCAGCAGCGTCCTACCAGGCCTCCCGGCGATGAAGCCGATCACTGGCATATCGTTCGTACTGTTGGCCGTCGCTTTGTGGTTTCGGCGAAAAGGAGGCTCCAAAGGCGTGCCGTGGGTGGCCCCAGCAGCAGCGCTGCTCGCGGCCGCCAGTGCCTGGGCAGCCGCTGCCGCGTCCGAGCTCGGGCTGGTCGGCGCGGTGTTCGCGGGGACTCCGAGCGAACTTCTGGGACTACTCTTCGTTGGCCTGGCGCTGGCTGTCCTGGACGTGGAGGCCAAGGGCGGCCATCGGCCATCGGAGTACTTCGGTTTCGCGGCGGTGCTAGTTGGCCTGCTGGCGTTGGGGGGCTACCTGTATGGAGGATGGGCCCGGAGCGGGATTCCCGCGTACGCGACGATGCCCCTCCATTCTGCAGCATTGCTGGTGCTTTTGCCGCTGGGAGTGCTGGCGTCGCGGCCCGGTGGTGGGGTTATGGCGACGGTGATGCGGCAGGGCTCTGGCGGGCTGGTCGCTCGGCATCTGCTTCCCGCGGCGGTGATGGTGCCGCTGACGATGGGATGGTTGAGACTCCTGGGCGAGCGAGCGGGGTTCTACGGGCTGGAATTCGGACTGGTCCTCTTCGCGCTGTCGAATGTGGTCGTTTTTGCTGGCCTGGTCTTGGGAAGTGCGAGGATGGTGACGGCGCTCGATGAAGACGTCCAGCGCGCGCATGCCGAGCTCATCTCAGCCTATGACACAACCCTTGAAGGCTGGGTCCGCGCTGTCGACCTTCGTGACAAGGAAACCGAGGGGCACAGCCGGCGCGTGGTCGACATGACGGAGCGCTTAGCGCGTTCCATGGGCTTGTCAGACGAGCAAACCGTGCATATCCGACGAGGCGCTTTGCTCCACGACATTGGCAAGATGGGAGTGCCCGACGCTGTCCTGCAGAAGGCCGGACCTTTGACCGATGACGAATGGAAAGTGATGCGCCGCCACCCGGCGTATGCCTTCGAATGGCTCTCGCCAATCGGTTTCTTGCGGCCTGCGCTGGACATCCCGTACTGTCATCACGAGAAGTGGGATGGGACGGGATACCCACGGGGATTGCGGGGTGAGGACATCCCCCTCGGGGCGCGGATATTCGCGATCGTGGACGTGTGGGACGCGCTGCGCTCGGACCGGCCGTATCGCCCGGCGTGGTCAGAACAGGAGGCCTTCGAGTACATAGGCGCCCAGGCAGGCACGCACTTCGACCCAAACGTCGTAGCAGCGTTTGCGGGCCTGCGCCAAGGCGCGTGGCGCTAGCTCAATAGCACCTTCGCCACAACCGTGACGGCGATGCTGAGCAGTGAGGCCCAGATCGCCGCCTTCAAGAGGGCGATCAGCCAGTCCGGGTAAACGAACATGAACGGTGAGCCTTAGGAAAGCGCTTTCAATAGCAGCTCGAGACTCGCATCGGCGATCTGCCGCTGCACGGCCAGACGGTCGCCGTTGAAGTGGCGCTCCTCGATCTGCTCGCCGCTGGGCCCGGCGACGGCGATGAAGACGAGGCCCGCCCGCGTGCCACCTGGGCCGGCGGCCCCCGTCTCGGCGAGGCCGTAGTCCGTGCCGAAGAGCTCACGCGAGCGCCGCGCCATCGCCAGGGCCATGGGCGCGCTGACGCCGCCGGCGGCGGTCGCCTCGGGCGGCACTCCCAGCACCTGGCTCTTTGCCGTCCCACGGTAAGGGATGATGCCGGCGGCGTAGATGCGCGAGGCGCCGGGAAGGGCGATGATCCGTGCGCTGATCAGTCCGCCCACGGTCGTCTCCGCGACGGACAGCGTGAGCCCGCGCTCTGTCATGGTCGTCAGGACTTGCTCTTCGAGGGTCGGCATGGCTCCTCCAGGGCTGGAGTAGAGTCCATCATAGCATATCGGCTGCATTGAGCAGCGCGGGCGGCGGCGCTAAGATGCGCCCATGACGGCCTGGCTGCTCGTGCTTACGTGTGTGCTGGCGGCTTACCTGTTGGGCTCCATCCCGTGGCCTTACCTGGTCGTGCGCGCCTTACGGGGCATCGACATTCGTTCGGTCGGCGACGGCAACATGGGGACGCAGAACGTCTGGCAGGCGGTCGGGCCGGCTGCGGCGCTCGTCGTGTTGCTCGGCGACATGGCGAAGGGAGCCGCGGCCGTGCTCCTACCTGGCTTGATCGGGGCGCCTCCGGGAACGGCGGCGCTCGCAGGTCCCGTGGCCGTCGCGGGCCACATCTGGCCCGTCTTCCTCAGGTTCCGCGGCGGCGGCGGCGCGGCGACGGCGCTTGGAGTCCTGTGGGTGCTGCTGCCGCGTGAGATGGCGCTGCTCTTCGCTGTCGGCGCGCTCGGCCTCTGGCGGTCGCGCGGCGACACCCGAGTGTTCAACCTCATCGTCCTCGCTGCAGTGCTGCCGCTCGCGCTGGCCTTCCGCGAGCCGCTGGGCCAATGGGTGCCGGCGCTGGCCACGGCCGTCGCCGTCGGAGCGCGCCATGTCCAGTTGAGCGGGCTTCGCCTGCGGAGGGAGTAGGCCAAGGGCGGGCGACGGCAGTTCGCCTCTGCCTATCCTGCCTTCGCGGTGCCTACGGCCCCAGCTCCTCCCCGAACGTCCGGCCGTCGGGCGTCCGGCACTGGCGCGGGTACGACTCCATGACCGGATAGCCCGCCCCAGCGCAGCTCGCGAAGTCATCGATGGCGTCGAGCCGCGTCTGTATCTGGCACCATACGAAGCTGACCAGTATGGCCAGCGTCACCGAGACCCATAGGGCCCGTGCTGCCAGCGACACTAGGCGAGGACGACGTCCTCTGCGTCAGAGATGAGGAAGTGGGACTCGCCCCACTGGCCGGGCGACTCGAGTGCCCACGGCTCGCTCTCGCCCGCCCTCCGCAGCCGCAGGCCGCCGTCGCAGCCGTAGACAAGGTAGGCCTGCGAGCCCGCTTCCAGCACAAGCGCTCCCATGGCGGGACACGGCTCGCCGCTGGCGCGCCAGCCGGTGACGTCGTAGAGCGCGCCGTCCTCGGCTCCTTCGTGGTAGAGGCGCACCTGTCGCACCGGCCGAGACTCGCTGAGGCCGTTGAAGAAGTACTGAAAGGGGTACTCGCAGTTCTCGTTGGGCTCGACGTTGACGACAATGGTCGGCATGGTGCTCGGCTACTCCTCGACTAACTCTGCCGCCGCAACCGCTATCGCGTCGGGCAAGGTGAAAGCGCCGGCGTACAACGCCTGGCCGACAATGGCTCCCTCGACGCCCAGCGCGGCGAGACGGCGGATGTGGCCCAGCGTCCCGACGCCGCCGGCGGCGATGATGGCGGCGCGAAGGCGTTCCAGCGCCTCGCCGAGGGCGGCGAAGTTCGGCCCTTCCATGGTGGCGTCCTGCGTGATGTCGGTGTAGAGGAAACGCTGCACGCCGAGCGCCGCCATCTCCTCCATGAGCGTCCAGGCAGAGAGCGACGTCGTCTCGCGCCAGCCGTCCACCGCCACCTGGCCATCGCGCGCGTCCACGGCGACCACCAGCGCCCCCGAGTGGGCCTGCGCCAGCGTGCGGACGAGATCGGGCTCGCGGACGGCGGCTGTACCAAGGACGATGCGCTCCGCCCCAAGGGCCAGCACCGTCTCCGCCGCCTCCCGTGTCCGCAGACCACCGCCCACCTGCACCGGCAGGTCCACGGCCCGGACGATGGCGGCGATCAGGTCGGTCTGCGACGGCTCGCCCTTGGCGGCGTCGAGGTCGACGACGTGCAGCCGCGGGGCGCCAAGGTCCTGCCAGTGGCGCGCCATCGCCACCGGGTCGGCGGCGAAGACGGTCTCGCGGTCGTAGTCGCCCCGGTAGAGACGGACGCAACGGCCGTGGCGTAGGTCGATGGCGGGGATGACTTCCATATGCAGGCGCTAGTGAACGGCGAGCCCGAAGTACCGTAGCACATTCGCGTAGAAGCGCAGGCCCAGCGCGGCGCTCTTCTCCGGGTGGAACTGGGTGGCGATCAGGTTGTCGCGCAGGATGACGCTGGCGAAGGTGATGCCGTACTCCGTCGTGGCGGCGACGACCGACGGGTCGTCGGGCACGCCGTAGTAGGAGTGGACGAAGTAGAAGTGGCTGCCCGCTGGGATGCCGTCGAACAGGCGTTCAGCCATCGCGGGGCGTCCTTCGACAGGCTCAGGATGTCCTTCGACAATCCCTTCCCGTTCGACTCGCTCAGGGTCGGGGCTCGCTGCGCTTGGCTGACCAGGGTGAGCCGTCTCGTTCGAACCGGCATAGACGGGCACGACCTGGTTCCAGCCCATGTGAGGCACCTTCAGCCCCTGGGAGAAACGGCGCACGCTCCCGGCGACCAGATCGAGGCAGCGCGTACCTTCTCCTTCCTCGGAGTAGGTGAACAGGAGCTGGAGGCCGAGGCAGACGCCCAGGAACGGCTGACCGCGCTGCACGGCCTCGCGCAGCGGCTCGACCAGCCCCTGGGCGGCGAGCTGGGCCATGGCGTCGCCGGCGGCACCGACGCCCGGCAGCAGCACGAGGTCGGCCTCCGGCAGGTCGAGTGGGTCGCTGGTGACCCGCGCCCGCGCGCCGACCGCCGCCAGCGCTCGCTCCACGCTGCGCAGGTTGCCGGCGCCGTAATCAACGATCGCGATCATTGGTTCTGCATCCCTCGGCGCCTGCTGCTTGCGTAGTAAACGGTCAGGGGGATTTCAGCAACCTCTATTCTCGCATGGGGGCGTCGAGAAGTGTAGGGGCGGTTCGCGAACCGCCCCTACGGCCTAGAAACGACGGACGGCCGTTTGAAGACCGGTTCTTGACACCCCCGCAGCCGCCTCGCCAAGATGAAGGACGATGGCCATGACCGACGAGAAGGAACGCTTCGCCGTCCGGGAGCGCGTCGAGCAGCTGCGGGCGCAGATCGCCTACCACAACTACCGCTACTACGTGCTCGACAGCCCTGAGATCAGCGACGCCGAGTACGACGAGCTCATGGCGCAGCTCCGGGAGCTGGAGGGCGAACATCCCGAGTTCATCACGCCCGATTCGCCCACGCAGCAGGTAGGCGCGCCGCCGGCCGAGACCTTCAGCGTCGTCGAGCATCGCCAGCCGCTCCTAAGCCTCACCAACGTCTTCGACCAGACCGAGCTGGCGGCATGGTACCGCCGGACGGCGAACCTGCTGGAGGGCCGGCCCTTCAGCCTGGTGTGCGAGCACAAGATCGATGGACTCGCGGTGGCCCTCACCTACGAGAACGGCCGCTTCACCGTCGGGGCGACCCGCGGCGACGGCTACCGCGGCGAGAACGTGACGCGCAATCTGCAACGCGTGAAAGGCGTGCCGCTACTCGTGCCATCGCCATGCCCGGCCCGCTTCGAGGTGCGGGGCGAGGTCTACATGTCCAGGTCCGGCTTCGAGCGGCTGAACGAGCAGCGCGCGGCGAGAGAGCTGCCACTCTACGCGAACCCGCGCAACGCGGCCGCCGGCTCGTTACGCCAACTCGACCCGCGCATCACCGCGGAGCGGCCCTTGGGCATCTGGCTCTACGGCGTGGGCTACGTGGAGGGCGGCGACTTGCCGTCCAGCCACGCCGACCGGCTCGACCTGCTCGAAAGGATGGGATTTCCGGTGAGCCCGCACCGACAGCGTTGCCGGACGCTGGAGGACGTGGATGCCTTCTACCAGCGCTGGCTGGAGGGGCGCCACAGCCTCGATTTCGAGGCCGACGGCATCGTCGTCAAGGTGGACGAGCTCGACTACTACCCGATGCTGGGCGTCGCGGGCCGTGAGCCGCGCTGGGCCGCCGCGTACAAGTTCCCGGCCGTCCAGGGCACGACCACGCTGCGCGACATCATGGTCAGCGTCGGCCGCACCGGCGCCCTCACCCCCTTCGCGGTCCTGGAGCCGGTGCGCATCGGCGGCGCGACCGTGCGGCAGGCGAGTCTGCACAACGCCGACTACATTGGCAGCCGCGACATCCGCATCGGCGACACGGTCATCGTCCAGCGGGCGGGCGAGGTGATCCCGCAGGTCGTCGGGCCGGTGGTCGGCAGGCGCACGGGCCAGGAGCAAATCTGGACGATGCCGGACCGCTGCCCGGTATGCAGGACGCCCGTCTATCGGCTACCCGAGGAGGCCGTCGCCCGCTGCCCGAACGTAGCCTGTCCCACGCAGGTCTGGGGACGCCTCCTCCACTTTGCCGCGGTCCTCGACATGGAGGGCGTGGGCGAGAAGCTGGTCGCGAGCCTGCTTGAGGCGAAGCTCGTCCGCGACGGCGCTGACCTATTCGATGTGACCGTCGAGCAGCTGACGGGTCTCGAACGGATGGGACCGAAGAGCGCCTCGAACATTTATGCCTCAATCCAGCAGGCGAAGCGGCAGCCCTTCTGGCGGGTCGTGCTCGCCCTCGGCATACGCCACGTCGGCGGCGAGAACGCCCGTCTGTTGGCCGAGCACGTCGGCAGCATGGAGCGCCTCATGGCTGCCGACGAGGCGACGCTGATGACCATACCGGGGGTGGGCCCCGTGCTCGCGGCCAGCGTACCCGCCTGGTTCCGCGTGCCCACGAACCGCGGTTTCGTGGAGCGGCT
>Ga0209341_10005846_pt1 | contig 11038 bp, 8 predicted proteins | sample RifCSP13_2_FD_184020 | JGI IMG/M metagenome (GOLD analysis project Ga0209341, IMG submission 184020) | Soil microbial communities from Rifle, Colorado - Rifle CSP2_sed 13_2 (SPAdes) (version 2) | ecosystem: Environmental > Terrestrial > Deep subsurface > Rock core/Sediment | place: Rifle...
TCCGTCCCCGCGCGACGTTGCGATTCCTGCGCCCCACCATGCACTTGCGGCAGCAGGGCGGTCCCCTGGCGCACGAACAGCGCACCGATGCCCTTCGGCCCGTGCAGCTTGTGCGCCGACAGGCTGAGCAGGTCGACGCCGAGCGCGTTGACGTCGATCGGCAGGTGGCCGGCGGCCTGCACCGCGTCGGTGTGGAAGAGAACCCCTCGGGCGCGACACACCCGCCCGATCTCGGCGATCGGGTTGATGGTGCCGACCTCGTTGTTGGCCAGCATCACGCTCACCAGGCTGGTTCGCTCGCTGATGGCAGCCTCGACCGTGGCGGCGTCCACGCCGCCCTCAGCATCGACCGGCAGCCAGGTCACCTCCCAACCCTGGCGCTCGAGGACGGCGGCCGCATTGCGGACCGCCTTGTGCTCGGCGCTGCCGACGATCACCTGCCGTCCGCGCGGGCTGTTCGCCCAGGCGGCGCCCTTGAGGGCGAGGTTGTCCGCCTCGCTGCCCGATGCGGTGAATACGATCTCGCGCGCCTTGGCGCCGATCAGGCGCGCCACGCCGGCCCGCGCCTCGTCGAGCGCGGCGCGCGCCCGGCGCCCCTCCGCGTGCAGGCTCGACGGATTGCCGTAGTGCTCGGTCAGGTACGGACCCATCGCGTCGAGGACCGACGGGCTCAGCGGTGTCGTGGCCGCGTGGTCGAGGTAGGCGCGCATCAGCAGATCGGGCCCGGCGTGGGGAGCGGGGTCGGCTCGCCCGATGGCCCGGGAATCGCGCTGGGCTCTGCGTCGAACGGACTGCGCGTCATCAACCGGATCTTGGCGAGGGCCGCGTCGTTCAGTCGCTCGGGGATCTCCGGCGGCCAGAAGTAGTAACTCGCGATCTTCGACGGCTCCACCCGCGCCCCGAGGGCCAGGATGTCAGGCAGGTCGGCGATATCGAGGTTGGTCCAGAAGGTCTCGCTGGCGATGTCGAGCAGCTCGGGGATGCGCACCACCAGGGTGCACGGGTTGATGGTGCGGCGCATGGCCAGCAGGACCTGCTGCTGGCGCTGCATCCGGTTGTAGTCGTTGTCCTGGTGCCGGGTCCGGGCGTAGGCCAGGGCCATCGTCCCGTCCATGTGGTGGAAGCCCTTGGGGATGTAGAGCTGGATGTTGCCGCTGCCATCGGGCAGCGGGTAGTTGTAGTCGTAGATGTTGTTCGGCACGGTGATGTCGATGCCGCCCAGCGCGTCGACCAGCCGCACGAACCCCTGCAGGGTGACCACCACCATCCCGTCGATGGGGCGGTTGGTCATGACCCCGATGGCGCCCTGCAGCGCCCGGTAGCCACGGTCGTCGTCGCCGGGGAAGAACTCGGGGTGCGCGGCGGCGTACACCCACAGGCCGTTGATGATCTCCGGGAAGCAGCCGCACGCGAACGCGTCGGCCGACTCGGGCGGCAGCGGCACGTTGCGCAGGTTGCGCGGGATCCCGAACAGCGCGGCCCGTCCGGTCTCAAGGTCGACGCTGAGCAGGATCATCGAATCGGTGCGCAGGCTCCAGCGCCCCGGCCCGGCGTCACCCCCGACCAGCAGCAGGTCGAGCCTCCCATTGCTGTCCCACGTTAAGCGCGGCGTGGGCGCCGGCGTCGGCAGCGGCGTGACGCTGGGCCCCAGGCTGGGCGGCTGGGTCGGCTGCGGAGAAGGGCTGGGCGTCGGCGCGCCGGCGAAGACAGTGGTCACCGTGTCGTAGGTCTTGACGCCCACGAAACCGATCCACGCGTGCATGCCCATGGTCGTGGCCAGCACCACGCCCAGGAGTCCCAGGCTGGCGAGGCGGGTCGCCTGTCCGCCACGCGCCGGCCCGCTCAGGCTGGCGAGCGAGTAGGCGTCCAGGATGGCGCCCAGCCGATACGCAAGCAGGATCGCGTTGAGGGCCACGATCCCGAGCAGCACGCCCGGTTGGAGGAGCAGTCCAAGGCTGCGCGCCGTGCCCAGGCTCGAGAGCAGGACGAACCCGCCGATCCCCAGGGCCAGCACCGGGAGTGCCAGCAGTGCGCCGCGACGCACGGCGCCGCTCAGCAGGTGGCCCAATCCGGGGATGACGAATGAGAGGACGGCCGCCAGTGCAGCCGAATGGCGCACGGCCGTGCCCCAGCGCGCGATCATGGCCGCCAGTCTACGACGCAGCCCTCCGGGAGGTGGATTCGGTGATCGTGCGCAGCCTGGCCGACGTGGCTGGCACTGACCGGGACGTGACCGGCGACGGCTGGCACAGCCTCCGCCTGCTGCTGCGCAATGACCGGATGGGATTCAGCCTGCACGAGACGACGGTCGCGGCCGGATCCGAGCTCGAGCTGGAGTACCGGCACCACCTCGAAGCTTGCTACTGCGTCGAGGGCGAGGGTGAACTGCTTGACCATGCCGATGGGCGGCGCTATCCCATCGTGCCCGGCACCGTCTACGCGCTCGACGCGCACGATCGTCACCGTCTCACCGTCCAGCGGGACCTGCGACTGGTGTGCGTCTTCAACCCGGCGCTGGTCGGGACGGAGCGGCACACCGGCGGCGGCTACGAACCCTCCCCGGACTGACCCGGGCCCTCGGGCTCGACGACGCGCAGGTGCAGTTCGTCGAGCTGGGCCTGGCTGATCGTCGACGGCGCGCCCATCATCAGGTCACTCCCCGACTGGGTCTTGGGGAAGGCCATCACCTCGCGGATGTTGTCGACGCCCGCCAGCAGCGCGGACCAGCGGTCGAGCCCGATGGCGATCCCGCCGTGCGGCGGCGCGCCGTACTCAAGCGCGTCGAGAAGCGCGCCGAACTGGTCCTGCATCCCCTCTTGCGTGTGACCCATCAGGGTCATGGCCCGCTCAAGCAGCGGGCGCTGATGGATCCGGACCGATCCGCCGCCCAGCTCCCAGCCGTTGAGCGCCAGGTCGTACTGCTGGGCGCGCACCGCCCCCGGATCGACCTCCATGGTGTCGGTCTCTTCCCAGCGCGGCGCGCTGAACGGATTGTGGGTCGCGTCCCAGCGGCTGCCGGCAGCGTCCCACTGGTACATCGGGAACTCGGTGACCCACACGTAACCCAGGACTGCCGGGTCGCGCAGGCCGAGCCGATCCCCCATCTCCAGCCGTAGGCGGCCCATGACGGTGGCCGCGGTCTCGGAGTTGGCGTCCGCCACCACCAGCAGCAGGTCGCCGGCCTCGAGCCCGGTCGCGGCACGAACCGCGGCGACGTGGGCATCGGTCAGGAACTTCGCGGCGGGCCCGTGGGGGACGCCGTCGGCCGCGACCGACAGATGGACCAGCCCGCCCGCCCCGTGGCGTTTCGCCAGCTCGGTCAGCTCGTCGAGCTGCCGCCGTGAGTAGCCTCCGCAGCCGGGCAGTCGCAGTCCGTAGACCGCACCGCCGGCGGCCAGCGGCTCGGCGATGACCCGCAGCTCGACCCCGGCCAGGGCCGCGCCCAGGTCGATCAGCTCCAGGCCGAAGCGCAGGTCGGGCTTGTCCGATCCGAATCGGGCCAGGGCCTGGTCGTAGGTGAGCCGCGGGAAGGGGCTGGCCAGCAGCGGACGCTCGGGGAGCACCTCGCGGCTCACCGCGGTGACCATCGCCTCGACGGTGGCCATCACGTCCTCGCTCGACACGAAGCTCATCTCGAGGTCGATCTGGGTGTGCTCCGGGCCGCGATCGGCGCGGAAGTCCTCGTCCCGATAGGCGCGCGCCAGCTGGTAGTAGCGGTCGTAGCCGGCCACCATCAGCAGCTGCTTGAGGATCTGGGGCGACTGGGGCAGGGCGTAGAAGGTGCCCGGCTGGAGGCGGCTGGGGACCACGAAGTCGCGCGCTCCCTCCGGGGTGCTCTTGATCAGGGTCGGCGTCTCGATCTCGACGAAGTCCACGCCCTCCAGGTGGCGCCGCACCGCACTCGCCAGCCGCGCCCGCAGCAGGATCCGCTGGGTCAGGGCCGGCCGGCGCAGGTCGAGGTAGCGATGCCGCATCCGGACCGTCTCGTCGAGGCCGGGCTGCTCCTCGTTCAGGTAGAACGGCGGCACCTTGGACGGGTTGAGAACCGTGAACCGATCGACCGCCAGCTCCACCGCCCCGGTCGCCAGCTCGGCATTCGCCGTGGCCCCCGGGCGGGCACGGACCGTGCCCTCGACCTGGACCACCCATTCGTTGCGCGCATCGGCGCCGGCGGCGTGCGCATCGGGGGCCTCATCCGCGCTGGTGACCACCTGGGTGATGCCGTATCGGTCGCGCAGGTCGAAGAACGAGAGGTGGCCGTGGTCCCGGCGACGGTGCACCCAGCCGGCCAGCGTCACCCGCTGCCCGATGTGCTCGGGGCGCAGTTCGCCGCAGGTGTGGGTCCGGTAGGCCTGTCCCATGGTCCGCGAATGGTAGCCGAGCGGGCTCCCCGATCGGCGGCTCAACCGATGGCGGCTGCCACCTGGTCGAGCGGGAGTTCACGTTGTTCGTGCGAGGCGAGGTCACGGACGATGACGCTGCCGCGCTCGAGCTCTTCACCCACGATCACCGCCCACCGCGCACCGAGCTTGGCGGCGCTCTCCAACTGCTTGCCCAGCTTGCGGGATGAGCCATCGGCACGGACGCGCAGGCCGGCCTCGCGCAGCGTTGCCGCCACCCGCAGGCGTGCCGCCTGCGAATCCGGGTCGGGGCTGACCACCACCGCCAGCGGAGCCTCCGGAGGCCAGGCCACGCCCTGCTCATCAGCCGCGAAGATGGCCCGATCGATCCCCAGCCCGAAGCCGATCCCCGGCGTCGCCAGGCCGCCCAGCAGCTCCACCAGCCCGTCGTAGCGTCCACCGCCGGCGAGGGCCTGCTGCTGCCCGCGGCGCCCGGCGACGAAGAACTCGAACGTGGTGCGGGTGTAGTAGTCGAGCCCGCGCACCAGCCGATGGTCGATCTCGTAGCGCACGCCGCCAGCGTCGAGCAGGGCCCGGACGGCGTCAAAGTGGGCGCGGCAGGCGTCGCACAGGTGGTCGATCGCGCGCGGCGCGCCGGCGGCAAGCTCGGGGTCCAATTCCTTGTCGTCGAGGACGCGCAACGGGTTGACGCCCAGTCGCCGGCGCGATTCGGGGCTCAACCGGTCGGCGGAGGCGCCGAAGTAGTCGGTCAACGCCTGGCGGTACCCCGGGCGACAGGTAGCGTCGCCGATCGAGTTCAGGTACGCGACCACATCGGTCAGGCCCAGCTCGGCGAAGTACCGATGCCCGAGCTCGATGAGCTCGGCGTCGACCATCGGGCCTGCGTCGCCGATGACCTCCACGTCCCACTGGCTGAACTGCCGGTAGCGCCCGGCCTGCGGCCGGTCGTAGCGGAACATCGGCCCCAGCAGCCAGACCCGCAGCGGGCCGGGGCGGACCTGCAGCCCGTGCTCGAGGTACGAGCGCACCACGCCGGCGGTCGGCTCCGGCCGGAGCGCCCACTCGGCGCGCTCCTTGTCACTGCCGGCCGCCCCGGTGACCCGGAACATCTCCTTCTCAACCGCGTCGCTGCTCTCGCCCAGGCCGCGGCTGAAGAGCCCGACGCTCTCGAAGAGCGGCGTCTCGATCCGGTCGAAGGCGTAGCGCCGGCTCAGGTCACGGGCGAGCGACTCGGCGCGGTTCCAGGCCGGCCCGTCCTCGGGCAGCACGTCGCGCGTTCCGCGGGGAGCGGCCAGTCGTCCGGTCACGCTCGCCAGTGTACCGGCGACCAGCGCCGTTCGACCCCCGCGTCGGGTACCGTGCCGCGCATGCAAGCGAGCGCCCCCGGCCCGAGTTGGCTGCGACGCCACGCCCCGCTGCTGCTCCTGCTGGGGGTGGGGCTGGTCGTCCGCCTGGCGCTGATCCCGATCCCGGGGCACCGCGGCGACGTGTTCGTGATGGCTCGCTGGGCCGAGACGCTCGCGGCGCATGGTCCGCTGGCGTTCTACGCGCATGACACCGCCATCTATCCCGCGCTGCTGCCGATCATGTGGCCGCTCGGTGTCCTGTTCGACGGCGACGCCCTGAGCGCCGCCATCAAGGGACTCTCGATCCCGTTCGACCTCGGGCTGGCAGTGCTGCTGTACACGGTGGTCGCGCGGCGGACGGATCGGTCCATCGGCCTCCAGGCAGCCCTCATCTACCTGCTGAATCCCGCCGTCCTCGTCGCTGGGCCGATGTGGGGCCAGGTCGATGCCGCCGGCACGCTGCTGCTGGTGGGGTCGCTGGTGGCCCTCGCCGAAGGCCGATTCGGCCTCGCTGGTGTCCTCGCGGCGCTGGCTGGCCTGGCCAAGCCCCAGTTCGGCCTCGTGGCGCTGGTGGTCCTGGTGGTCGCGGCACTCGCCTGGCAACGGGGCGGTCGCTGGCAACCACTGGCCCGCTCGCTGATCGGACTCGGAGGAGCCGCGGCTGCGGTGAGCCTCGCGTTTGGGCTGTCACCCATCGCATGGCTGGGGCTGGTGGCAGACCTGGCGGCCTCCAAGCCGATGACCTCGCTGAACGCGCCGAACATGTGGGCGCTGCTGGTCGGGTTCTCGGTGGACGACGCTCCGTATGTTGTGATTGGTGGCGCCCTGCTCCTCGCCGGCCTGGCTGCCTCGCTCCTGCCGCTGCGGCGCGGCCATGACCTCGCGACGCTCCTGACCGTGGGCATGCTGATCGCGTTCGCCTTCTACTTCCTGCCCACCCGGGTCCACGAGCGCTACCTGTTCCCGGCGATGGCCATCATCGTTCCGCTCGCCGTGGTCAACAGCCGCCGCATGGCCGCCTACGCCTCGCTGAGCGTGGCGTTCGCAATCTCGCTAGTGCGGGCCATGGTCGACACCACAGGCCTCACCCTCTCACACGAGCTTGATGCGGCGCTCCTGTCGTGGCCGGTGGCCTGGCTCATCGGGCTGATCCTGATCGGCTCCGCCGTCACCCTCGTCCGCCTGACTTGGCCAAGGCGCTGACCACCATCAGCCTGCTGCTTGGACAGAGTGCTGACCTCGACTACACCACCACCGTCACCGCCGGCGAGACGCTCTACTTCGTCCTCGACGCGGCGACCGACGCACGCTGCGACCTGGTCTACCTGGGGCTGCGGATCTTGTTCCCCGCCCACGTGGACGGGATGACGCCGATCTGACCAGGGCACAAGCCGGCCGGCCCGAGCTTGATTCACACCCCATGACCGCGAACGACGCGAACGCCGCTCGAATCGCGTCAGATTCACACCCGGTGGGCGCGTGACGCCGGAACGGCGTCAGATTCACACCTGGTGTGCGCGTGACCTGGCCCGCGACCGGCGATGCCGCGACGTGGTCACCCGGTGTGAATTCGGCAGACGCGCTGGCCCGGAGGCGCCGCCACCGAGTCCTAGCGCGCCTCGCGGGTGACCCCGGTCACGTCGCGCACCCGCTCGATGCGGGCCACCACCTTGGAGAGCTGCTGCAGGCTGTTGACCTTGAGCGTGGCGCTGATGAACGCCCCGCCATCGGTCCCGGTCCCGATCGAGGCGGCCACGATGTTGACCTTGTCCTCGGCGATCACGGTGGTGATCTCGTTCAGCAGCCCGGGGCGGTCGTTGGCCTCGATCCGGACCGTGATCGGGTAGGTCTGCTGGTCGACCGCCTGCCATTCGACGTCGATCAGGCGCTCGATATCGCGCTCGGACAGGACCGATGGACAGGTCGCGCGGTGGACAGTGACCCCCTTGCCGCGCGTCACGTAGCCGGAGATCGCGTCGCCGGGGATCGGTGAGCAGCACTTGGCGAAGCGCACCAGCAGGTCGCCCACGCCCTTGACCCGGACCCCGGTCCCCGATGGCACGGCCAGGGTCGGGGGGGCCACCTCGGGCAGGCTGATGGCGGCGTCGTCGTGGATTCCCAGCTTGCTGACCACGCTGGCCGGGCTCACCGCTCCGTAGCCGATAGCGGCGTAGAAGTCGTCCATCTCCTTGTAGTGGCCCTGCTGCGCGATCTCGACCAGCCGCGACACGTCAATGCTGGCCAGCGTCTCGTGGGCCAGCCGCCGCAGTTCGCGGTCCAGCAGCTCGCGGCCCTGGGCGATGTTCTCGCCGCGCTGCTGATGCTTGAACCATTGCCGGATCTTCTCGCGCGCCTGGTTGGTGCGGACGATGCTCAGCCAATCGCGCGACGGGCCATGCGCCGCCTTGGTGGTGATGATCTCCACGATGTCGCCGTTGCGGAGCCGGTAGTCGAGCGGCACCAGCCGGTTGTTGGCCTTGGCGCCGATGGTGCGGTGTCCGACATCGGTGTGGATCCGATACGCGAAGTCGAGCGGGGTCGCCCCGGCCGGTAGGTCCTTGACGTCGCCCTTGGGGGTGAATACGAAGACCTGGTCCTGGAAGACGTCGAGCTTGAGCCCCTCCACGAACTCGGTGGCGTCGGCCACCTCGCGCTGCCAGTCGATCAGCTGGCGCACCCAGGCCAGCTTCTCGTCGTACTTGCGATCGCCCCGGCTCCCCTCCTTGTAGCGCCAGTGGGCTGCGATCCCCGCCTCGGCCACCTCGTGCATGTCACCGGTCCGGATCTGGACCTCGAGCGGCTTGGCATCGGGCCCGATGACCGCGGTGTGCAGGCTCTGGTACAGGTTGGCCTTGGGCATGGCGATGTAGTCGTCGAACTGGCCGGGGATCGGGCGCCACAGCGAGTGGACCACGCCCAGCGCGGCATAGCAGTCCTTGACGTCGGCCACCAGCAGCCGCATGGCGTGCAGGTCGTAGATCTCCTGGAACTCGGCGCCTTTGCGCTCCATCTTCTTGAAGATGCTGTAGATGTGCTTGGGCCTGCCGCTGATCTCGGCCTCGATCCCGACCTTGGCCAGCTCCTTGCGCAGGATCCCGATCGAGCGGTTGACGTACGTCTCGCGCGCCTTGCGGTGGTCGGCCAGCATGCCCGCGATCTTGCGGAAGGTCTCCGGCTCGGTGAATTTGAAGGCCAGGTCCTCCAGCTCCCACTTGATCTGCCACATCCCCAGCCGATGGGCCAGCGGGGCGTAGATCTCCATCGTCTGGTGCGCGATGCGCTGCTGCTTCTCGGCGGGGAGAAACTGGAGGGTGCGCATGTTGTGGAGCCGGTCGGCGAGCTTGATGATCACCACCCGCACGTCCTCGGCCATGGCCATGAACATCTTGCGAATGCTCTCCGCCTGCTGCTCCTCCATGCTCCGCGCCGATCCGAACTTGGAGAGCTTGGTGACCCCGTCGACCAGCTTGGCGACCTCGCGTCCGAAGCGCTTCTCCAGGTCGGGGATGGTCCGGTCCGTGTCCTCGGGGACGTCGTGCAGGAGCGCGGCGGCGAGGGTCTCGGCGTCCATCTGGAGCTGGGCCAGCTCGAACGCGACCGCCACCGGGTGGGTGATGTATGGCTCGCCCGACGCGCGCAGCTGCCCCTCGTGGGCGATGCCAGCGACCTCGTGGGCTCGCTCGATCAGGCCGACGTTGATATTCGGCCGATGGCGTCGCGCCTCCGCGATCACCTCTTGGATGGTGGGCGTGCTCCGTGCCGGCTCGGCGGAACGCGAGATGCGCTGCACGACCGCGGCCGGGGCCGCCCGCAGGCGTGCCAGGTCCATGGTCGGCGGATCGTAGCACGCACCGCCGCACGTCCCGGCCGCACGCCCCGGCCACCGGGCTGGCCGGCGATCGCTTCGACGGTGGTGCGGCGCTAGCGCCCGCTGCGCGAGAGCCGGTCCAGCGTCGCGCGGCGGGCCTGGCGGACCCGGTACCAGATCGGTTCGGTGACCAGGTCGAACAGGCCGGGGTGGCGCAGCGCAGTCCCGCCGAAGGTGCGCTTGAACGCGGAGAAGCCCTCCCACGACGGGTCGGCGGTGGCGTCACCGGGCTCGATCACGCCCCACATGTCCACGCTGCGCACGCCGTCGGCGGACAGGGTTCGCAGCATGGCGGCCATCGTGGCGTGGGCGCCGTACTTGTGCTTCCACTCCTCTTCCCGCAGGGAGGCGCCATACATGTAGTACGCCCGCGAGCCGATGACCGGGAAGGCCATCGCCGCGATCGGCGTGCCGTCGGCCCAGGCGATGCCCAGGTACCAGCCGTTGCCCGCGGACAGCTCGTTGGCCAGCCGCTGCAGGAAGTCGAGGCCGCGCACCCGGAACGCGCTCCGGTCCGCGGTCACGGTCAGCAGATCGTGCAGGGTGGCGATCGCGGCCGCGTCCCCCGCGCGGTCGATGATCACCTCCACCCCCTCGCGCTCCGAGCGCCGCGACAGGCGTCGGGCGTCAGGGTGCCAGGCAACCGCGAGCGAGTCGGGCCCGCCGCGCAGGTCCACGATCCGGGTGGTTGGCGCCTGGAGGTCGTCGGCCGGTCGCAGGCCGCGGCGCAGCAGCGCGGCGCCGATCTCCAGGTCGTCGCCCGGCTCGGCCCGCGGGTCGAGCTTGACCACCACCGCGCGCTCGTCACGGGCGAGCTCCTGCAGCCCGGCGACGAGTGCGTCGAGGATGGCGTCGGCGTCGGGGGCGGCACGATCCCAGACTGGGCCGTGGGCCACGTACGCGACCGTGCGCCGCGCGCCGGCGGGCCGCATCAGCGCCTGCGCCACACCGCGGATCCGACCCGCCTCCTCGGCCAGCACCCGGATCGGGGGCTCGCCGGCCAGCGCCGTGCACTCTCCCCAGGCCCAGGCCTGGAGCAGGTCGCCCTCGGGGCGCGAGGCGACGAACGCGTCCCAGGCCGATCGATCGGCGATCGTGGCGCGGCGGACGCGGATGGTCACCGGCGTTACGGCTCCGTGCCGGCCAGCCGCCGGCCGGAGAGGCGCAAGCGTGCGCGCTGAGCAATGCCGTACGCGGGCTGGATGATGCGCAGAGCCGCATCGGCCACCGGCCGGAGCGCGAGGTCGCGCGCGCCGACGTAGGCCAGCTCACGCCCACCGAACCCCTCCTTGAAGCGGGCAATCCCGCCGGTGGCCAGGCCCCACAGGTCGTAGGCCGCGAAGCCGGCGCCGCGGAAGTGGCGGATCGCCTCCCACTTGAGCAGGTAGTTGGCGCGGGACGCTGCGCCAGAATCGGTCATCCCGCCGTACGCCTCGGCGGCGCGGTCGCCGCAGGTGAAGTGC
>Ga0209341_10005849_pt1 | contig 11033 bp, 16 predicted proteins | sample RifCSP13_2_FD_184020 | JGI IMG/M metagenome (GOLD analysis project Ga0209341, IMG submission 184020) | Soil microbial communities from Rifle, Colorado - Rifle CSP2_sed 13_2 (SPAdes) (version 2) | ecosystem: Environmental > Terrestrial > Deep subsurface > Rock core/Sediment | place: Rifle...
AGCGCGCAGAAGGTTGGGGTCTCCCTCATTTCGAAGCCTGTATGATGGGGAAGCCCGTAATCACCACGGGCTATGGGGGGAACCTCGAATTCACGACCAAGGATCATAGCTATCTTCTTCGCCACGGAATGATCCCGGTCCAGGGCATGGACTGGATTCCCTGGTACCGACCGAACATGTCCTGGGCCGATCCGGATCTTTCCCAGGGGTCCATACTTATGAAGTACGTATATAAGCATCGCCAGGAGGCTGCCGCCAAAGGCATGGCCGCCAGGAAGCATGTCCGCGAAAACTTTTCCTGGGAAATGATCGGAAGCCGCATGAAATCAAGAATCGCGGATTTCGCCGGGATGAAATAATGCGATCCTCCGTATTGTTTTTCACCGTGTGCGGAGGAGGGGACGACTACGACTTCCTCCTCGGGGCCATTGAACGTCATGCCGAGATGGGCCGTCATCTGGTGCTGGATACGACACCGGAAGATCGGGCAGTCAAGTTCCAAAGACTTCCGGATACGGTGGTCTGGATGCATGAACCCCTCTATGGCGCCGGATGGAAAGATATTCGATTAAGAACCGCCGTAGAACGAGCCATGCGTTTGGGAAGACTCATGTCTCCGGACATCCTCGTCTACCTGGATTCGGACGAATTCTACATCAACGAGGCTCCCCGCGATCTTTTCCCTTACGCCATGGACGCCATGGTGGAAGTGAACTATACTCATTGGAGGAAGGACGGTCACGCGTACATCTTCGGTCCCTCGGAGTGGCACCGGAGACTCTGGCCAGCCGGAAGCGACGTGACGATCGCGCAGAACACGGCCTGGGTCCAGCACCCCCAATACAACGGAAATCCGGAACACCATCCCGTCCCGAGTCCGCCGGCGAATCTTCCGATCATCCGGGTCCAGGGGAACTTCAGGCACCATCTTCACTATGCCCTGGGCTCGAAGGCCGACGACGACGAGACCGCCAGGACCACCATAGCCGGATGGCCGGACGGAGGGGCGCGCGTTCCGGCGGTCCCCTGGCCGGCCAAGCTCGCCCTGTGGAGGGATCAGGGAATCCGCCCTTCGGAGTTCTTCCGATGAAACTTAACGTCGGCTGTGGATCAAATATCTTGGATGGGTGGGAGAATCATGATGCAGACCTAGACATAAGAAAGCCCCTTCCGTTTCTTGGCAGCTCTTTGGATTTTGTATTCGCAGAGCACGTGGTAGAACACCTGAATCAACAGGAAGCTTGGGTGTTCTTTCGGGAAAGCCACAGGGTACTCAAGAAGGCAGGAGTTCTCCGGATTACGGTTCCCAGCATCGTGCAGGTGTGGCAACATGCCACAAGGGAATATCTGGACCTCATCAAGGCCCGCGGATGGGGGGATGGATCTATTCAGTCAGCAGTCAAGCATCTTGTATTCCTTCACGGCCACAAAAGTATGTGGACGCCGGAACTCCTGATAACCGTCCTGTCGGCAGTTGGATTCCGAGCTCACCAGGAGCGTCTTTACGAATCGTTTTATCCAGAACTCAGAAATGTTGAAGGGCACTGGAGGCAGATCGGTAAAGGCAACAACGATCTTGAATCTTTCTCGATAGAGGGCATAAAGATCCAGGAGTCAACCACCCCGGGCTGAAGTCCGGGGTAGCCACGGCGCGAAAGGACGATCGTCAACCTGAAGGACGGGGACGAAAAGGACCCGACGCTCGGGACCATCGGACGCCTGGGGAACCACCTCTTCCAGATGGCCGCCACGATCGGGCTTGCGCTCGATCACGAGGAGGAATACGGGTTTCCCAGGTGGGCACACGAAAGGTTCTTCCCCCTCACGGGATGTTTCAAGGACGTCATTCCCGAAGGGCCACGCTACAAAGAACTCCGGTTCTGCTACGACCCCATCCCCTACCAACCCAACCTTGGTCTCTCCGGATTCTTCCAGTCCGAAAAGTATTTCAGCCGCCAGGCGTCGAAGATCCGGTCCCTGCTCACGCCCTTCGGGGTCCCCGACCGATCCGAATTCATAGCCACAGCGAGCCTGCACGTGCGCCGCGGAGACTACCAGCTTCTCCCGGACAAGCATCCGCTCGTGCCCATCGAGTATTACGAAAAGGCTACGGATAGGCTCCTGGCCCAAGGGGGTGAAGCGGATCATCGTCTTCTCGGACGACCTCGAATGGTGCCGGAAGACGTTTCTGGGAAGCCCCTACGAGGTCATTCCGGACATGCCGGGCATCAAGCAATTGGCCTGGACGATCGCCTGCGAGCACCACGTCATGGCCAATTCCACGTTCTCATGGTGGGGAGCGTGGCTCAATCCAAATCCGGACAAGGTCGTGATCGCCCCGCGGGAATGGTTCGGGCCGGCCTACGCCAATTACGACACCAGGGATCTCCTGCCGGAAGAGTGGACAACCCTATGAATAGCCACCAATCTTAAATGGGCTTGATTCTCTCAGTCGGATACGGTAGAATTCTTCAGTTCCAATTGGGGCGAGAGGAGGATGCGTTTGGAAATCATCCTAGGCCTCTTGGGTCTCGGTGGTCTGTCTCTTCTTCTCCAGTCCAAGCCGCTTCCCACAAAGGACGAGGCAATCAAAGCCTCTGAAAAGCTCAACGAAAACCCAAATGATCCGGCGGCCAATCTTGTGGCCGGCAAATATCTCGCCTTCGTGATGGGCAAGTACGACGAGGCAATGGGATATTTAATTAAATCCTCAGATTCCACGCTTAAAAACCTTGCCGAACACGAGATCGATCCGGCCTATACAGATTCACCCGACAAACAGGTCGCAATTGGCAACGAGTGGGTGAAGGCGGCCGGGAAATTCCCCGCTCTTGTGGGATTATTTTATGACCGTGCATCCCATTGGTATATTAAGGCTTGGTACGCTCTTAAGGAACCGGACAAGGCCAAACTTCGCATCCAGGCGAGACGACTTGCGGCCCCAAGGCGTCCTGGAGTTAAGAGGAAGGGAATACCATCTGGATGGGAAGCCGCCGCAGGTATTGCCGCCATAAAGGACCCCGAACTCGACAACACAATCGCCCGCACAGGTTCTTATTCGGTTAAGAATTTCCCTCCAAACGAAACAGTCCCTAATGGTTATTCGAACGTTAGAAGCATTCTTTATCCGATCAAGGGCAACCCTTTTGAGGCGTCTGCGTTCGTCAGGTCTGAAGGAACCGATAATCCTTCTGACAGATTCTTGGTTGACTTTTATGATAATCGTGGCACTTTTATCGGGGATCGGAGGGTTCCCATTCCCACGGACATGCCGTTCTGGAACCACGTCGTCATCAATGGAGACGTTGTACCCGGAGCCTCTTATGCTATACTGCTTGTCCGTATGTATTCGAAGAAGGGTAACATCTGGGTGGATGACGCCTCGCTCAAATTCAATGGCATTGAAGATTTGAAGAACGGCTCTTTCGAGGAAAAATAAATGATTCGTTTTCAAATCGTGCCATTTCGTCCTGGCTTGGCACAGGCTTCAAGCATGTCGATTCCCAGTCCGGTGCCTCCGCCCGAACCCACTTTTACCGGACTTCCCGGCGTGATCGAGAGCCTGGCGATCACCGCGATCCTGTCGGCCTCGGCCTGGTCTGGTATCCGGGTAGGAATGAGTGCTTCCGCGACACCCATCAAGACCGCTGGCTGGGTAGGCGGGTTGGGTTCTGCTATTGTAGCTCTCATTTATTTGGGAACCAAGACCGGAATCATTCAGGATCTTGGACTTCCTGCAATTCGCGTAACGCCTTCATAGTAATACTCCCGGTTTCCATGAAGACCTACGCTGTCCCTGGCCGTCCGCCGAACTTCGCCAAGCTCATCGCCGATCTCCGGCGCTTGGACTATGCCGTGGCCTCGATTGCCATAGACGCGAAGCAGACGACCATCAACTTGAAGGACGAGGAAACGAAGGACCCGACCGAGGCCGTCGCGGCCATGATCGCGAACAGGCCGGTCGCGGAGAAGAAGCCGGAGCCCCCCAAACCCCCGGAGGTGCCGGAGCCCTCCACGCCCCCCGAGCCGCCGGCGAAGCCCCTGGCGAAGGAGCCGCCGGTGCTGGAGGAACCGGAGACGAAGCGGACCATCCCGGCAACGTTCGCCAGGAAGTTCTTCGGCTAAAGACAACTTATGCCGGAACGCCTGGTCCTGTACACGGCGATCTTCGGAGGCAAGGACGATTACCGGGAACCTCCGGACGGTGACTACGAAACCGTTCTCTTCACGGACAGGCAACCCCCGAGAGTGAGGCGAGCCAAGGTCGTCATCGTCAATCCCCCGAAGGATCCCCGGCGTTTGGCGCGTTTGTACAAGCTGTCCTCCCATACCCTTTTCCCCGAAGCCGATCTCACGATCTGGATGGACGGGCTGATCGAGGTAAGGGGTATCGATCCCAGGCAGTTCTGCCTGACGCACCTAGCGAATGCCGACCTCGCGGCCCACAACAATGCGGAAGCGAGTTGCATTTATGCCGCGGCCATCAAGTGCATCAACACGAACAGGGACGATCCTTCCGTGATCCTGAAACAGATGAATCGGTATATGGATGAGGGCTATCCCGAGAGTTGCGGGCTTGCCGAGACGGGAATCGTGCTTCGCCGAAGAACCCCGGAGGTGGCAAGATTCAACGACGTCTGGCTTGACGAACTCAGCAAAGGATCCGTGCGGGACCAGCTGTCGTTCAACTACGCGGTCTGGAAAACGGGGGTCCGGTTTTCGTACATCCCCGGGAACTTGGTGAGAGACGGAATCTCCAGTGGATTCTGCATCAGCCACCATATTTACTAGATTGGAATGCCTTGGAAACTGCAGGCACTCACGTTCCGGTCCTGGCGGCCTGCGTGGCCAGGACCCAGGGGCCTGTCCTGGAGCTCGGCGCCGGAGATTACAGCACGCCCCTCCTTCACCTTCTGTGCAAGGGCCGGTTTCTCGTCACGGTGGAAAGCAACCCGGACTGGCTGGGCCGATACAAGGACACGGAGAATCCGCTGCATCGGCTCCTGCTTGTCAAGAGCTATGACGAGGCGAAGATCATCGACGAGATCAAATGGGATGTCGCCCTTGTGGACCACGCTCCGGGCGAACGGAGGGTGACGGAAATCAAGAGGCTAAAGGACAGGACAATGTTCATCGTGGTCCACGACACCGACGATCCGGGTTACCATTACGAGCCGGTCCTGGCCGGCTTCAAGTACAGGTACGACTACAAACGGTGGAGGCGGTGGGTAGCCGTGGTGAGCATGTTCGAGCCATTCGAGCCGTGAGCTATCCGGACGTGTATTGGCGGACCCGATCGCATCTCCAGTATTACCTGAAGGCGGTAGAGTTCGCCCAGAAGTACGTGCCACAGGGGGAATCCGTCCTGGATGTCGGAGGGAGGGATTGCGAATACCTCCTGCGGATGAAGCAGTTCAACGAGAGGCTTTCCCTCGACATCGTGTCTTATCCGTCGATTCCAGGCCTTCCCCGTCTGACCGTGGATTTCATGAAGTTCGAGGCTCCGCATCGCTACGATCTCGTGACCTGCCTGCAGGTACTGGAGCATCTGCAGGAGCCCGTTCCTTTCTGCCGCAAGCTCTTTGATGTGGGCAAAACGGTCATCATCTCCGTCCCCTACAAGGGGCCCGAGGGGCTTGAGGTGGAGCATCTCCAGCACATGCTGGACCAAGCGAAGCTGAAGGAATGGACCGGGAGAGACCCGGCCGAGTCGGCTATTGTAGAAGAAAGGTTGATCGCCGTTTATCCGGGAACGGCTCCGATCCAGAGCGTCGACCAGTCGTGGCACAGGTCGATCATTTCGTAGGTCGTCTCTCCCGAGGCCTCTTTGATCTTGGCCTGGGCGTCGTCCAGGCTGTGGAGGTTGTAGAGGAAGTTGTTCTTCAGGATGGCTTCCTGGTCCTGATAAGTCTTCGGTCCGATCCGGATGGTGAAGATCACGAGCCTTTTGGCGACCCGGACCATCTCGCGGATGAAGGGCACGATGTCCGGAAGGTGGAGGAGGACGTCGAAGGAAACGACCGCGTCGAAGGACTTGTCCTCGAATTCCAGCTGGTAGCCGTCGCCATTCCTGAAATCGCCTTCCGGGAAGGCCTTGCGCGCGATCTTGAGCATCTCATCTGACGTGTCGACCCCGACGTACCGGACGTCGGCGACGGCCCGGAACAAGGCGTACATCAGGCCGGTGCCGCATCCGACTTCGAGGAGGGCATCCCCGCTCTTCAGATGCGGCTTGGCGAGGGACGCATTCTTCTCCCTGTAGGCGTTCTCAGAGCCGCTCGTATTCCAGATCCGGTTGATCTCGTCGGCGACGCCCGGACGGTCCCATTGATCCCAGGGCCTGGTTTCCACGTCATTCCCTCTTCGCCGTGCTGTACTCGCGGGTCTTCTGCATGTTGAGCGGATGGAACACCTTGTAGGACACGACTTCGTCCCGGCCGATGAACGGCCAGTGGCGGGCCAGCATGTTGAAAAAGTGGCCTTCGAGGGCGTAGTCGCCGCGCTCTTTTGTTGGCCATTCGGGGACGACGTCGAAGGTGCTCGCGCGGTGGGCCACCTGGTTGTGATCCAGATGGTAGAGAGGCTGGAGGCATGGGCTTGGCGGATAAAGCTGTCCGGCAGATTGGCCGTGTTCGTTCACGATAAGGAGTCGGCCGTAGCCGCAGACGACCTTGGGGTCCGCGAAGAGGCGGTCGAAGGCCTCGAACCGGCCCGGGACGTACCAGTCGTCGTCCGCCAGGTAATGGATGATCTGCCCCCGGCGCAGCTTGAGGGCCTCGTTGATCCTCATGCAGGCCCGGCTCGAGCAGTTCGTGCGGAGATCAGCCCTGCAGGGGTCCTTGCAGGGGTTGAGAAGCGTCCGCGTATCTCCGTTACAGGCTGATTTGATGGATTGCAGCGTCTCCTCGTTGGACCCGTCGTCGGCGATGACGAGCTGCCAGTCCGGATTGGTCTGGGCGAAGACGGATTCGATCGCGCGCCGGACCATCCGGGGCCTGTTGTAGCTGCCCAGGATGACCGTGTGCTTTGTCGTCCCGGCGTACACGGGACGTTCTTTCAGGATCGTAAAAAGGGCTGGCTGGGGGAAGAGCTGGCAGGAGAACGCCACATCGTCTCCGCAGACCTCCCTGATGACGGCGGCGACGTCCTCGGGCCGGTAGGCATTCCGGATGAACCGGGCTGCGCCCCAGGCGTCCTCTCCGGCCTCGGTCTTTGGCCCGGTGATCACGGTGAAAAGCACGGTCTTCGAGGCGACGCGCCAGAGCTCCTGGAGGACGGGCTTGATGGAGGGGACGTGGGAGACCAAGGTAAAGCATCCCACCACGTCGTAGGACTTGTCGGGAAAGGGGAGGCTGAAAGCGTCGGCCACGCGGAAGTCGGCCGCGGGGCCGCGCTTCCTGGCCAAGGCGATGAACTGGTCCGCGTTGTCGATCCCGGTGTAGGCCTCTATGGGAAGATGTTTGGGGACGATCTCGGTGAAGAGGAGGCCCGGGCCGCATCCCACGTCCAGGAACTTCTGGCCGGCCGGCATGCGGCAACCTATCGAAGAGGCCAGCATCTTGCGGTGCTGGATTTCAGAGGGACAGCTGGACCAGTGGGCCTCCAGGGGAAGGGCCAGGTCGTTCCAGTTTTCCCAGGAGCGTGGTTCGCTCATAGTTTAGCCGGCGTTGTGGAGGTCCACGAAGCGCATTATGGCGTCGGCGATCCGCGCCACGTCGTTTCGATCCATGCGGACGTGCATGGGAAGGGAGATCAGCCTCTGCGAGGCTTTCTCCGCCTTGGGACAAGTCCCCTTGGCATAGGAGTACATCGGGTAGTCGGTGTTGATCCGGTAGTGGACGCCAGGGAAGATGTTCGCGGCGTTCAGGAACACCATGAGGGCGTCCCTTTCGTCGATGCCGATCTGGTAAAGGTGCCTGGAGCATTCGCACAGGGGAGGGATGGGGGCCTTCCCCAGTCCGGGCAGGAGCGCGTCATACCAGCAGGCGATCTGCCGGCGGTAGGCGTTGTCCTGGTCCAGGTAGCGGAGGGAGACCAAGCCCAGGGCGGCCATGATCGAGTTGCCGTTGTACTTCCAGCCCTCATATTCCACGTCGTACAGCCACTTGTAGGATCCCTGGCCTCCCATGCGGCTGTAGGTGTCCTTGTTGATTCCCATCCAGCTCATCTTCCGGGCCATGGCGTCGAGATCGGGATTTCTGAAGCAGACCATGCCGCCGTCGGCCGTCGGAAGGTTCTTGACGGAGTGGAAGCTGAAAGCCGCGGCATCGACGTCATGGCCGGCATGGACTCCGTTGATCCGCGTCCCCGACATGTGGGCGCCGTCGAGGATAAGGGCGAGACCCGCGTCCTGGCAGATCTCCATGACGGTCCCGAGCCGCCCCGAGCTGCCCCCGTGGCCGACGAACATGACGGCCCGGGTCTTGTCCGTGATCTTCCCGCGGACCGATTCCGGGTCGAGGCAGAGGTAGTCGTCCACGTCCGCGAACACGGGCCTCAGGCCTTCGTACAGGAGGACGTGGTTGGTCGAGACGAACGTGAGGGGCGTGGTGATGACCTCGTCGCCTTCCTTCCATCCGCGGGAAACCTTGAGGGCCGCGACCGCCAAGTGGAGCGCGGCCGTGCAGGAGTGGACGAAGTGGGCGTGCGGGAGTTTGGTGTACTTCTTCCACGCCTCCTCGAACTCGACCGTCTTGTAGCCGAGCCCGGTCCAGCCCTTCTCCAGGCAGTCCCGGATCTCCATGAGGCATTCCTCGACCCGGTAGAACGGGGCGAAGACGTTGATGGATGCTTGATCGGAAGGGGTTGGATTGGGTATCATTAAACCAAGTTTACCTTTTGTTTTTGAAAATGGAACAGAGAAATATCTCCGCCGTGCTCATCGCCAAGGACGAGGAGGCCCTCATCAGGCGCTGCATCCGGAGCCTCGCCGGCGTGGACGAAGTCGTGGTCCTCGACACGGGCTCGACGGACCGGACGGTGGACATCGCCCGGGAGGCCGGCGCAAATGTCTTCTCCATCGACCCCATCGTCCCGTTCCACTTCGCGGAGGCCCGGAACCGGGCGACGGCCCACGCGACGCACCCCTGGGTCCTGTCGATCGACGCCGACGAGGTCCTGAGGGCCGGCTCGCTGAGGAAGCTCCGGAAGGCGATCGCCGACGCGGACGAGAAGACGACCGCGTTCTCGACCCTTTTCGTCAACCGGCCTGAAGGAGGCGACCATTCGATCGCCATCCACAAGATCAAGGTCTTCCGCAAGGACGCCTGGACCTGGAAGTACCGCGTCCACGAGCAGCTGGTGGAGACGATGCCTGGCGTCGTCGCCCCCCTGGAGGCCGTCGTCCTCGAGCACCTCCCGGAACCGGACAAGGCCCGCCGGCACGGGCAGAACATCGAGCTCCTCAGGCTGTGCATCCAGGAGAACCCGGAATACGCCCGGGCCTTCCGCCATCTCGGCCAGGAACTCATGCTCAGGAAGGAATGGGATGAGGCGGTGCCCCGTCTCCTGGCCTACCTGGAGAAGACCGACGAAGGGCCGATCGAGATCAGCTATACGTTCGCCAACGTGGGGGAGTGCAGGGCCTCCGCGGGGCAACTCGACGAGGCCCTGGGATGGTTCAACCGCGCGGCCGAGGCCCATCAGGACCGCCGGGAACCCCTCTTCCAGGCCGCCTGGTGGCTCATCAAGTCTTGCCGGCTGGACGAGGCCCTCGTGTGGATCGACCGCATGCTCGCCATACCGGCGTCGAGGCGGCCGTTCTCCAACGTGGACGTGCCGAAGGCCTGGAGCGGAGAGCCCCTGCGCATGCTCACTTTCTGCCGGGAGGAGATCGCCCGAGCCAAGGCCTCCTGGGAGGAGCAGCAGAAAACAGAGGCTTCTGGGACTTGATTCCGGTCCCCCGCTGGGGTAGAATCCTCACGACGCAGACAGGAGGCCCGCATGGTGCCCTTCGCACCTGTGGCCTTCCGTCCCGCCGTCTCCTCCCCCGCGGCTAGACGGTCCGGCCTTGGCGCATTCCAGAGTCCGTCCCTCGGGCAGACCTTCGACCAGTACTTCGGATGGTCTCCCGCCGCCGGCGACGTCGTCCGGCTGGTCTTCCACGGTGCCACGGCGAGCCTGGGATTCCGCGTCTGGCTCAAGGACACAGGATTCTTCAAGTGGTTCGGGCTGCTCCTGGCCTTGGGGCAGACCGTGGGCGCGATCTGCGACGTGATGAGCCTGGTCCAGAGGGCGGCCGGGACGCATCCGGCGGAGCATCCCGAGGGAGAACGCTGATGGCCCGCAGCATCTTCACGATGGGCCTCTTCGGGAGGGAATCGTTCCGCCCCCAAGCGGGCATCCCGGTCTACAAGATGACCCGCGCGCAGGTGGACCGAGACCGCATCATCCTCAGGCGCCTTCCAGTGCCACCCGGGATGACCGTGGAATACCCCTACATCGTGAAGATCGACGGCGAAGGGGAATACTCCGTGCAGGCCGACGGGACGGCGGTCTTCTTCTCCTACCGCAGCGGCCGCGTGGAGCCGCCCGAGGTCGTGGAAAACAGGTCCCCTTGGGTCGCTTGACGGGGAGGCTCTATGAACGGCTGGCTGGACGTGGCCTTCCAACGCGCGTGGTTCGGCGGCCCATTCTCGATCACGAAGCCGCTTCCGCGCCGCGGTTCCGGCGGACCGCCGATGGCGCGCAACGAAGGCCCCCTGGACGGGCCTCTCTCGGAGTCCATCCACGCGCAGTGGTTCGCCCAGAAGCCGCTCGTCCACCCGGCCCAGCAGTTGCAGTCCCTCGGGAGCCCGCGCTATCCCCTGACGAACCTCGGAGAGGCCCCGGTCTTCTGCCCGCCCGGGCACGTCCCGGTCCCCACCGGATTCCCGGGCAAGTCCAACTGCGTCCCTTACTCCCCGCCCTCGCAGATGATCGGCCCGAGCGGCGCCGTGGGCGCGTTGGTGCCGCCGACCTATCCGGCATCGAGGACATTCCCGGTGAAGCCTTTCTGGGGATGGAAGCAGACGTGAGAACGATCTTCACGCTCG
>Ga0209341_10005852_pt1 | contig 11029 bp, 9 predicted proteins | sample RifCSP13_2_FD_184020 | JGI IMG/M metagenome (GOLD analysis project Ga0209341, IMG submission 184020) | Soil microbial communities from Rifle, Colorado - Rifle CSP2_sed 13_2 (SPAdes) (version 2) | ecosystem: Environmental > Terrestrial > Deep subsurface > Rock core/Sediment | place: Rifle...
AGAGCCGTAAAACATCAACAGGGACAATGATGCTTGCAAGAAACCCAGTTACTGTAATATCAGCTACAAAATTTTAGATGTATCTAGTCTAGCTTTTAATTAGGAACAAAATGCACGATTTCATGCCTGAATTAACATGCGTTGGTTGTGGACCTGGTGATCCCGAATTACTTACTGTAAAAGCTGTTAATGCAATAAAAAATGCTGACGTAATAATGTGTCCTACATCTAAAGAAGGAAAACCTAGCATTGCCCTATCTGTTGTTTCATCGTTGATTGATCAGGCCAAAAAACAAGAAATTGTAAATCTTGTGTTTCCTATGACTAAAGACAAAGACATACTTGAGAACACTTGGCAAAAAAACTCACAAATTATTGCAGAAAGTGTCTTTTCAGGAAAAAAAGTTGTATATCTTACAGTTGGGGATCCGTATCTTTACAGTACATGGATTTACCTTCACCGTGAGATTTCGGTTAAACATCCTGACATCAACATTACAGTTATTCCAGGAATTGTTTCCATGTTTACATTTGCATCAAAGATTGGAATTAGTCTAGCTGAAGGTGCAGAAAAAATGGCTGTAATCCCATCATGCTATGATCTGAGCAAAGTAAAAGAGATTGCAAAAAATTGCGACACCATGATCTTTCTAAAAGATGGAAGATATTTTGATCAAGTAATCAACCTCTTACGTGAAGCAGGATTCTCTAAAGACTCTATTTTTGCTATTGGACAAGACCTAGATACAGATAAAGAAATTGTAAAAAAACTAACTCTAGGTCAGGTTACTGAAGATTCCATTACATCAAAATATTTTTCAATTATGGTGGTAAAGCGTGTCTAAAGTTTTTTTTGTAGGTTGTGGTCCTGGTGATCCAGAGCTCATTACCATTAAAGCAAAAAAATTACTTCAAAAGGCAGATGTTGTTGTTTATTCAGGATCATTAATTCCATCTCCTATACTAAAGTTATGTAAGAAAGCCAAATTACATGATGCTTCAAAATTAATTCGTGAGGAAATTTTCAAACTGTTAAACGATAATGCACAACAAGGTAAAATGGTTGTAAGATTACATGATGGTGATCCTACTATCTATGGAGCAATCAAGGAACAGATTGATAATCTAGAAAAAGAGGGAATAAAATCAGAAATCATACCTGGGGTAACATCTTTTCTAGCTTCAGCGGCTGCATTAGGTACACAACTTACCTTGCCAGGAGTTACTCAAACTATTATTATTACACGAGCTGAAAAACGTACTAAAGTGCCAATACGCGAGAAAATTTCAGAGCTTGCAAAACATAAAGCTACAATGATTTTCTATCTTAGCATTCATCTTCTATCTGATATAGTTAAACAAGCTATTGCGGGTGGCTATTCAGGAACTACTCCTGTAGCAGTTGTATACAAAGCAAGCTGGAAAGATCAAAAAATAATTTCTGGTACCTTACAAGATATTACAAAAAAAGTATTAAAGGAAAAAATTACACGTACTGCAATTGTAATCATAGGAGATGTAGTAAAACCTTCATCATATGAGTATTCAAGACTATATGATAAAACCTTCAGTCATGGATATAGAAAAAAAATAACGTAATAGATGTTATTAATTAAATATTCTAATTGCTAAAAACTGTCAAATAACAAAAGAATTGTATTGAATAATAAAAAAGAATTATAGTTCGTAAAAAAAGAACTATGGTTGTCCAGTTAAGGTTATTGTCCAGGTTACTGATAGAGTATCAGCATTGGTTACTAAAAGTCCATCTGTTCCAGGCGAGATGTCTTTTATGGCAAACATATTACCTGGTAGAACTGTACCATCAGTATCAAAGAGTCCTGATTGTGTAACTCTAGTATCTGCACCTAGATACTTAAACTCAAATGGTGTTGCTGTTACAATAGACACAACGGTTCCACCAGTAGTTGCTGGATCTATATCAGCAACAATTAGTCCACTTCGATCCATTTCGCCACCGTTATCCGCCGGTGAAGTAGCTAATGCAAGATCTCCAACTGCAGCTGTTGCACCTGTAGCATTACCTATAGCAATGTACGCAAAATTACCAGGATTGGCACAATCGGTTGGCTCACCAGTACCAAAAATTGCTACAGCTGAACAATCCCTTCCTTTATTGGTAATCACATTATCTGACTGGAAGTAATGTTTGATTTGACCATTCATATCTCGTACTACATAGGTTACATGACCGATCATTTGACCAGTTTCATGTATATCAGTACCTTGGATAGTCATTAATGAGGTAGCCGATGTAGCATCTAAGCTAGCAAATCCTGCTATTCCTGCAACAATGGCACCTATCAAAGCTAGGCTTGTGTATTTTTTCATTATTTGGCTTTAACCTAACTTTAGATTTATGCATAGTGGAATTTTATTTGAACAAATGATTCCACTATGGCTATTTAGGGGGCTGAAAGGCTCATTTTTTCATCAAATTCAATAGAAAGATTTCTTCCTTGAGGCACGGATTCATTTCCGTTTGCTTTTTCTGTGCTTTCAGGCGTAGATTTCATTCCTTCCTTTACATCTTCAATTAAAGTACCAGCAGATACTACAGACACAATTCCAATAATTATTGCTATTATTATCCCGATTATAATGAACTTATTCATACATTATCATGGCAAATTTGGTCTATAAACTTACTTTAAAAAATCATTAAAATTTTAAAAACTATTCATTTAATCATAAAATATTCGTTGAACATGAAAAATTTTTTTCTTATAATCTCACTCTTTTTTTTATTACCTTCTATAAATCCTGCAAATGCTACACAATCAATTCTTATTACATACTCTGATACAATGGATAAAGTAGTTTTTGATGGTAAATGGACAGATGGATTGGAATGGAAACAATCTTCTTGGGACCAAATTTCAACAACTAATGGAGATGCAATACATATCAGATCAGCTCACCAGGGTGATTTTATCTATATTTTACTAGATGTAGTTGCTGATAGAAGCATTGATCACATTTCTGATATAGCATTGGTATGTATTGATGGGCTAAACGACAAAACCTCAATTGCAGGAGCTGATGATTATTGCTTTTTAGCTTCATTGGATGGCAAACAAGGATTCGTATATCAAGGAGGTTCTTCTCTGGCACTAAATGGATACTTTAAAAAAATTCAAAATTCTGATGGATTCGTCGGAGTGGGAGGCAAATCAGATCAAAATGACAAGTATAGTCAGATACCTCATACAAGCTTTGAGTTTAAAATACCATTGAATCTTTTTGGAAGATCTGATGTTTATGGTTTTTATGTATTAGTATATGATGCAAGTAATGATCAGTATTATTCTTGGCCACATGGTTTCTACCCAGATAATTCTCTAGATGTTCCAAGTCCAAATAATTGGGGCATTTTGGTATCCCCAGACAAATCAATTCCAGAATTTAATTTACCTATACTTGCCTTAGTAGTAGCAATATTTCTTACCATTTATTTCACAACATATTTACAAAAGCAAAAAAAGATTAGACTTGAGCTTAAATGAACATTACAATAGTAATTCCTACCTATAATGAAAAAGATACTCTTCCTAGCCTAATTGCTAAACTCACTAATGAGGTAAAAAGAATCGCAGAAAAATTCTTCATCATCATAATGGATGATGCATCCCCAGATGGAACAGGAAAAATTGCAGAAAATCTTAACAAAAAATACAAAAATATTACAGTTATTGAAAGACCTACAAAACTAGGCCTAGGTTCTGCTTACAAACAGGGATTTCAAATTGCATTAGATAGATTTGACTCAGATTATGTGGTTCAAATGGATGCTGATCATTCCCATGATCCCAAGGAAATTTCTTTGATGGCAGACAAAATAAAAGACCATGACTATGTAGTTGCCAGCAGACATCTACCTGGTTCTTCTATTATTGGTTGGGGAGCAGGACGAAAATTGCTACATTCTATGGCAGGAAACTTTGCAAAAGGATGTGCACAATTAGAGATATCAGATCCTACTAGTGGATTTAGAATGTTCAAAAAAAGTGTGCTTGATGCTGTTAACTTTTCTGAAATAAAATCAGAAGGATTTGCTTTTCAAGTAGAACTACTTTGTTATCTCAGAAGAAAAGGTTTACACGGAATTGAAATTCCTACAATATTTGTTAACAGAAAGCTTGGTAAATCTAAAATGAATTTAAGAGAAATAATCCAATTTTCAAAAATGTGTATTAATCTTTTAAGAAATCGTATTTAGTTATTTTAAAAAAATAAAAACAAAAAGGAAGGGGACCTTCGTCACCCTTCATCTACTAGAGATTTATTCGTAAGTAGATGAGGTTGATGAAGTTGTTTTACTTGATAGTCCTTCAAGTGATGGCACAGTTGGGAATTTGTCTCCAATTTGTTGCTCTGCAACTGCAGAAGCTTCTCGGAGAATCTTGTCTGTCTCTTCGTTGGATACTTCGGATTCCATGTTGAAAGCGTCTCCGGAGAATGAATCCACCATTAGTCCATTGAGTGTCTGTGTCATGGAATTCAATTCTGAGTCTGCTTCTGGCATGAATCGTCCTAACGAAGACTTCAAGCCCTTCATGGTCGACATTGCTGGTCCTATTGCAACCATTGCATCGCCGAGGTCATGAATTGTAGTCAATCGTAGTTGAACTTGTTCTAGTGACATTCTTGCATTACCAAGCATTCTAATGACTTTGCGAATTTCTGCTAGCTCATTAGATAATACCTTGCTTGTACCGGTATCATGTTGCTGCATTGCAGTAACTATTCGTTTGAAGATTTGTTGGTCTCGCTCATGTAGCTTAGCTAACATAGAGTCCATTTTTGATATCTGGACTTGTAGTTTGTTAACTGCCGTCTGTATTCGTGGCTTTAAAGCCCCTTGTGGTTTTACTGCTTCGCGTAGTTTGCCTGTAACACTTTGTGTTTCCTGTCGTGCCCAAGTCTTATCGAAACTTGTCATAGGCGCTAGTTTAGGAGTGGCTTCTTAATTTGGGGTGTGTATTTAGATCGACTTTAGGCTAAATTTAGCTAACAAAAATGTAAATCACACAGGATTTTTTGAGAGATTATGGTCAAAATCGCAGTCTTTGATTCAGGTTTTGGTTCATTATCTGTTATAAAACAAATCAGAAAAAAAATGAAAGCTGAAGTCATCTATTTTGCTGATCAAGAAAATTTTCCATATGGGAAGAAATCAGTTTCAGAACTTAGACGAATAATAAATAAAACTATATCTACTCTGAAGAAAGAATTCAAACCCGATGTAATAGTTGTTGGTTCAAATACTCCTTCTATATTGTTTAGTGGATACAAATCATCAAAGATAATTGGAGTTTATCCCCCACTAAAAGAAGCATCAAAAAAAACAAAAACATCTTCAATTGCCATTTTATCGACTCAAAATGTTATAAAAAGTAAAGCACTCGATGATCTAATAAGAAAAAATGTTTCCAAAAAAGTAAAAGTATCAAAAATTAATGTATCTCCACTCGTAGAATTAATAGAATCAGGAAAATTTATTGATCAAAAGCAATATTGTATAAATAAAATAAAATCCCTCTTACTAAAACCACTTGAGGATAATCAAGTCGATGTTGTAACCCTTTCTAGCACCCATCTTCCATTTATTCTTCCTCTACTACATCAATTGTTTCCAAAAATTGAATTTTTGGATCCTGCAAATTCTATTGTAACAAAAATTTTAAAGATTCATAATCTACAAAAGACCAAAAATACCTTTACAATATATTCATCGGGAAAAATAACCCAATTTCAAAAACAATTGAATAAAATTAGAATTAAAAGAAAGGTCAAGATCCTCAAAATTCATTAGTTTGTCATTTTTTTTGAATACATACTCTACACTATTAATTCCGTAATGAAGGGATACCATGGCCCTAGCGGAAAAATATGTAATTATGTTTCAAAAAGAATGCTCAAATCTATCAATTATTGTCTTAAATAACCTCCACAGACTAAAAGTAAATCCGAAGGATAGTATAGCGATAGAAAAAATGCTTCAGGCAGCTGATACTATGATAGGGGACTCTCGTTTTATCAATCAAAAAGAATTTGAGCAAGCCTCTATGTTACTTGTTAAGACGTTTAATCGAGTAGAAGATGTTACTGAGAAATCTAAAGAAGTAGAATTTTTTATTGATATCTTTACCAAAATAATAAGGCATTAAGGTATACCTTAAGATTTTTTTAGGTATACCATATATTTTTCCAAGGTATACTGTTTTTTGAACGAAGAATCAAAGATTTTCCTTTGGTCATAATTCTACAATTATTCATATCGCATTAGCTTTCGGAATCCTGTTTGCATGAAATAGTCCTAAATCATCCAATATTTTCCAATTTGGTCTATATGATGAGGCTTTTTGCCACATTGGAGTGGTATCCCTCTTCGTACTTCCAGCCTGCTTAATGGTATTTCTCATTTAGAAACATTCGGTATGGCATACTGGGGATCTTTCACTAGAGTGAATATTATAGCTATTTTCTTATTCAGCACATTACTATTTTCTTCTGTAGCAAATGCAAGCTATGAATCATTTGCATTTAGCTCTAATACTAAATCTGAAAATAATTTAGATTATATTGAAACTGCTAGAACTGGAAAATTCGTTCAACAAACATCAGTAAATCATTCTATTAGTTTGTCTGAATATATGAATCTCTCATCGCCTGAAGAAAAAAAAGATTTAGGAATAACCAGTATTGAAGATCAAAAAAACATTAAATCATTGATTTTTGAGGAAGAATTACATCTTTCATCAGATTTGTTTCAACAAGAAACAACTGTTGTTTTAGTAAAGCAATTTTCTGATCGTAAAGGAATTATGGAAAGAATATTACCTATTGATAGAATCCGTAATCAAGAAAAATTATCAAATAAAAATTATTTAGATACTAATCTACAATTAATTTTTTCTGATTATAATTTCCAAATCAATAAACAAGATCCTTTTGGTAATTTACTTTTTAATTCAATAATTAATAACAATTTTAATAATTATATATCCAATTCAATCGATACTTTTTCAAAAGAGATTTTTATTCATGATTTCCAACTACCACAATTCTTAGATTCAATTTATTTAATTCCTGATATAGAATTATCTGATAATTCATTTAATCAAATTGATTCAAAGGAACCAACTGGAATTTTTATTCTAGTTTTAATTTCTGGATTAATTTTTATTCGAAACGAAAGTAATCATATTAAATTTAATAATTTTAGAAAATTCTTTTCGTATATTGTTATTGTATTGTTAGTTTCATCGGGAATTATTACACCAGTTTCAATATCTTCATCATATTGGGGTACTGCATTTGGTGAAGAGATGAATAACAATAATAATACAGAATTAACTGATCATCAAATTAATTCCTTAGAAAACTTTACTAACACTGTACAAATCTCAAACCATACTGAACTAATACCCGAAAATTACACTACATCAATCTCAAACCATACTGAACTAATACCCGAAAATTACACTACATCAATCTCAAACCATACTGAACTAATACCCGAAAATTACACTACATCAATCTCAAACCATACTGAACTAATACCCGAAAATTACACTACATCAATCTCAAACCATACTGAACTAATACCCGAAAATTACACTACATCAATCTCAAACCATACTGAACTAATACCCGAAAATTACACTACATCAATCTCAAACCATACTGAACTAATACCCGAAAATTACACTACATCAATCTCAAACTATACTATATCTACAGATATACTTGAAAATAATTCTACGGAAAATGGATTAGAACATAAAATTATTCTACCAAATGCTACTGAATCATGGAAGTTTGATTCTTACGTGAATGGTTCTCATTTTGTTGGAAATGTTTACGTAGAAAAGGAATCAGGTTTGATATTAGATGGAGATAGTTATGTTACAAATGATGGAAACTCTACTAATAGCATATCAAATCTAACAATTACTGCATGGGTAAAACCATACTATTCAAATGGTTCTTCAGAATTTACTATTGTAAGCAAAGAAAGAACATTTGAGCTTATCATTAACAATATAATTGACCCACAACAAGTAGCAAAGTTTTCCATATTTGATGGAATTCAATGGCATTCTGTAGAGACTTCTGTAACTTTAGGAGAGAGCTGGTCTCACTTGGCTGCTACCTTTAATGGAACAAAACTATCTGTATATACCAATGGTACATTATCTAACGAAAAATCTACAACCAATACCATTACATTAACTACTGATGGTCAGTTTGACCCTAAAACTCCTGGACTGGTTGCTTCTAGTTCAGATGTTGTAGTAGGGGCTTCATTAGATAACTCTCGTTCAGTTGATGACGTATCAAAGAAATTTTCTGGAGAGATTTATGACGTTAACATATTTGATGTATACCTTACTGCAGCACAAATAGCTGAATTATACAATAACTCATTTCCATTTATTCTTGAAAATTCAAATTCTACAAATACTGTGGAAATAATAAAAAATATTCCAATTGAAGAACTAAAAACTATTGATCTACTAGAAGAAATCTCATCTATTGGGCTTGATAATGCTACTAATACCGATAATATATCAAATAATACTGATTACGATACAAGAATAGAATTTAATGGAACAGAAAATTTTGTTATCATAAACGAGGAAGAGCTCAATGAAGGCTTAAATCAGTTGACAATATCCGTGTTTATCAAACCTAATTACTCAACTGGTTCTGCAGAGTTTACAGTATTATCAAAAGAAAACTCGTTTGTATTATCTCTAAACAATATTTTATCTCCAGAACATGTACCTAAATTTTCTGTATTCGATGGAATTTCTTGGACTGAAGTTATTGGTTCAACAAAAATCGAAGAATGGTCACATCTAGTAGCAATCATAAATGATACAAGAATTTCTTTATATGTGAACGGCACTTTGGAAGGTTCCGCTCAGCTTTCTGAACCAATTTTTATTTCAGGAGATAAACTTCAACTTACAACTTCAGATGTAATGGTATCTGATTCAGATCTTGTTTTAGGTGCATATCTAAGTACAACTCGTGGTGAATCAAAACTCTCAAAGCATTTTTCTGGTTTAATTGATGAAGTATTCATTTACAAAGAAGCTTTAACTGAATCACAGATTCAAGAAATCTATTCACATTTCATTGAACAACTTGAACCTAAATTAGAGCTTGCTCTTCTTTTACCAATCGAATTACAGAATACTACATCAACTTTAAGTCATAATGAAATTGTTATAGGAATACCAGTTAATTGGATTCAAACAATTGTTTTGAATGAAACTAACAAAAACAATATTCAGATAGAACTTCCAGCAGATGCAGAAAATATACAAGCTGAAATAATCACCTCAAACGATCAATCTTTTGAGATACCACCAGAAAATTTGGAAATAACAGAATCATTACTAGAATCAACAGAACTAATTCCACTGGATATAGTTACAATGGAAAAAATTGATGAGATACTTCAAGATAATAAAGATACAAAGTTTGTAATGATCAATGAAAGTGCGTCTGAATACATGCTTGAGTTTGAAACCCCTGCACCATATACCATAGAAGAAGACTACTCTAATGAGGATGTGTTTAACAAAACAGTAACAGTTGCCCATGATTCAGCTTTACATTATACTGATGTCAAATCCTATTCAGACATACCTGAAGATCTTGTTGAAGAAGATATGGAGTTTAGTCTATACTGGAATATCAATGGAACAATAACTGATGTAACTTTTGATCCAAGATTTCAAGTAGAATTTATCGATACTAATGATAACGGTATAATCGATCAGATGCAGTGGATTGTACCTCAGCTTTCACAACAGATATTTCAAATCATATCTCTCAAAAATAATTCAAGTACTGGAATAAATGTCAGAATCTCCCAGAGCTCAGATGATGCCGAACAAAGGATTAACGGCGAGATGGACTTGAATGATAAATCCGATTTGGATATTGCAGAAAACCAAATAGGATTACGCTTCCAAAATATTAACATCCCACATGGAACAACTATTACCAAAGCATACATCCAATTTACAGCAGAAAACGATAATGAAATGGATTCTGCAAGCGTAGAAATATTTGCAGAAAATGTTGACAACGCAAAAACATTTAGCAAATCTAAATTTGATATCACTAATAGGAAAAAAACTACTGCATCAGTAGATTGGTATATTCCTGAATGGGAAAAAGAAGGAAATGCTGGCACAGCTCAAAGAACTCCTGATCTTTCAACTCTGGTTCAAGAAGTCGTAAATAGAAAAGACTGGTCAAAAGGAAATTCAATTGCATTCATGTTGTTAATTAACAATCATGGAGATAGAGATGCTTTAACTTATGATGGTAATCCCCAAAAGTCAGCCCGTCTTCATATTGAATTTTTTGATAATCCAACTTGTGATGATGATCTAATTAATGGAAAAGGATACTGGAAGACCCACTCAGAACATTTGGCATCTATTCTTACACTTGGTCCTATCGATCTTGGTGATACTACTGTAAACACGGTAGAACAAGCAATATCAATTCTTAATAATGCTAGCGCAAAAGATGCAAAAGATTCACTAAGATCTCAGTTACTTACAACAATTCTCAACCTCAAGAATGGTGCTAATCCAAAGATTACAGGCCATGATATTAACGAGGTTGTGAAAGATTCAATTTCATTTTTAGAATCCCATCTAGAATCAGTTAAAAGTAGACATCATGACGAAGATAACGATGATAACCATGATGACGAAGATAACGATAGTAACCATGATGATAGAAAAGAAGCCTTAGCGTTAAAAGATAAGTTAGAAGATTATAATGAAAAAGATGATTTTAGCTGTCCACCAACTCAACTTGTTGAATCACTTACCTTAACAGATCTAGTTGCCACAACAAAGGGTACAGCTCACACAGAAACTATCCCAGAGACATTATTCCTAGATGATGAAGTTGCCACAACAAAGGGTACAGCTCACACAGAAACTATCCCAGAGACATTATTCCTAGA
>Ga0209341_10005853_pt1 | contig 11028 bp, 11 predicted proteins | sample RifCSP13_2_FD_184020 | JGI IMG/M metagenome (GOLD analysis project Ga0209341, IMG submission 184020) | Soil microbial communities from Rifle, Colorado - Rifle CSP2_sed 13_2 (SPAdes) (version 2) | ecosystem: Environmental > Terrestrial > Deep subsurface > Rock core/Sediment | place: Rifle...
GAGAGGAGGGCGTCCGCTTGGGACAACGTCGCGGCAATCGGAACCGTGTCCGAGCCGTTCGCGACGTTCAGCTTGGATGCGATGAGCTGGTGGGCGAGGATCAGGCTCGCGTCCCCGCGGGGAGGCCTTCGTAGCAACGCGAGGAGTTCGGCCCTTCCGTACGTCACGGACCCGAGGGTGAGCGTGTCCGTGGGCCACACGTCGGGATGGTTCTTCCAGAACCCTTGGGAGGCGGGGCACGAGGCCGCGCCGAGACCCGGGACGCGCAGCCTTGCGACGTAGGCATCGTCGGGAAGCTGCCCAGCATGGATGCCCACGGGGCCGACGACGAACAGGGCGTCGCGACCGACGCTCATCCCGTCGATCCCTCCTTCACCGCCCAACGGTCGAAACTGAAAGGTCCAAAGCTCATTCCCGGACGCGTCGAATCGCCGAACGAAGGCGGTACCCTCCCCGAGGGTCTGTCCCGGAAGAGCGCCGTCCGCCCAGCCCGCCACGTACACGCCGGTTGCATCGGCAACGAGGGAGGTCGCCCGGTCGAACCCCGTGGTCCCGAACTGGCGGGTCCAGAGTACGTTTCCAGAGGCATCGTACTTCCGCACGAACGCATCGGCCATGCCCGCAAACGTCTGGTCTCCCAACGCGCCCGCCGTGAATCCCGCAACGTACGCGTTCGACCGGACGGCGGCAACCGCGCTCGCACCATCGTCCTCGGGGCTCCCGAATTGGCGGGTCCACGCCACAGCCCCGTCAGGCCCGTACGTTTGGATGTACGCGTCGGACCGCCCCGCGCTCACCTGGCCCGGCAGCGTGCCCCGGGTCCGGCCAACGGCGTAGGCAAATCCCTCGGCCACCGCCAACCCATGGCTGAATTCCCCGCTCGCGGGATCGCCGAACTCGTGGTTCCAGAGGACGTTCCCCGCGCTGTCAAGTGCCCTGACATAGACATCGACGTCCCGAGTGTCAGGGTGTTGGAACACCCCGCCTATGTAGAGACCCGTCGCATCGACCGCGACCACGCTGCCGAGGTTCCAATCCCCCACGCCGAACCGGCGCTCCCACACCAAACTCCCGCTCGAATCGTGCACGCTGAGGACCGCGACGTCCCGCCCGAGGGAGGGGTCCAAATGACTCCCAATGACGTAGACGCGTGTGCCGTCCGAGGCCACGCCGCTGGCGGAGTCAACCCCAGGCAGCTCTGACTGTTGTCTCCACTGCTCTCCCCCGTCTAGGTCGGTCTTCATGAGGAAACCGTCCCGAAAACCGTCGGTCGAATAACCGGGGAAGGCCCCCCAAGTGGAACCGGCCAGATACACTCCGGCGTCGTCGACGGCGACATCCGCGACCACATCGGACTCGATCGTTCCGAACTGGCGAATCCATACGACGACCGGTGCCTCCTGCGCCTCGCCCGGCGGCGCCACGACGGCAATCAAAGCCACCGCCAGGAGAGGGGCCATGACTGCCCTCGAGCGTTCCATGCTCCGTCCACACATGCGCACGGCCTCAACCCCTGCCAACACGGCGCATGCCGATGAGACTTCAAAACAAGATTGGTACGGCGGTTTGTATCCGATGAGCCACCTTCGGAGAGAGCCCAACAGGGTTTGGATTCGTCGGCGGCTAGGCGCGTCGCAGCGCGTCCACGACGAAGTCCGCCGTGCGCCGCGCCATCGCCATGATCGTGATCATCGGGTTCACGCCCGGCGGCGTCGGGAGCACGCTCCCGTCCCCGATGAACACGTTCGGCACCGCGCGGAGCTCCCCGTTCGGCTTCGTCGGGAACTTCTCGGACGCGCCCATCGGGACGGACCCCATAGCGTGCGCGCTGAACAACGCGAGGCCGTTCGGTTGGATTCCCAGGTGCCGCACCTCGTCCGTGAACGCGTCGAGCTCGGAGGCGATGATCGGCCCCTCCCGGTACGGGATCTCCCCGCCCGCGTGGTGCAGGCTCCACACGGACTTCGCGCCCGCCGCCGCGTGGATCCGCGCGGATTCGATGATGCCCTCGGTCATCGTGCGGCGGTCCCGCTCGTTCATCACGTACTCCGCGACGGGGTTCCCTTCGCGGTCGATCGTGATCCGCCCCGCGCTCGTGTCCCGGACGAGGACGATGTTCGCCATCGTGTGCGCGTACCGGAGCATCGCCTCCTTGTGCGCACGCCCGCCCCGCCACGGGAGCCCGATCGCCGCCAATCCGGGATGCGCGGGCACCGTCTCGAGCCAGAACCCGTAGTTGTCGTTCGATCGGAGGAAGCGATCGATGTGAAGCGTCTGCGGGACGCCACGCCACATTTCCACGGGCGCGTCGTACATGCCGCCAACCGCAGTCGTCGGATCGAACCGAAGCCCGCGACCGACGTTCGGGTCCCGGATGCCGGACCCGAGGAGGATCGCGGGCGTCTGGAGTGCACCAGCCGCCAGGACGACAAGCCTCGCGTGCACGCGAATCGGAACTTCGCGGCCGTCTTGGCGGCGCGTCGCCTGCACGAAGACGGGCCCTCCGTTCGCCTCGATCGTGGAGACCTCGGTGTCGAACAGGAACCGCGTCCCCGCACGCTGCGCGTCCGGCAGGTAGGTGACGAGCGTCGACTGCTTCCCGTTGTACACGCACCCGAAGTTGCAGTAGTCGCACCGGTTCGCGCAACCCCGCGCGTTCTTGGCGGTGATGTCGAAGTCGACGCCCATCCGGTAGCCGAGCGCCTCGCACCCGCGCTTCAGGATGAGACTTGGCGGGGTGAGGACGGATTCGTCCTTCGTTACGCCCAGGCGGTTCCACACCTCGTCGACCTTGGCGGCGAACTCCCGACCGGTCAGCTCTGGGATGCCGTAGACGGTCTCCCATTCCCGGAGCGCGAACTCCGGCGGCCGCAGGCAGGTCATCCAGTTGATCGCGGTGCCGCCACCGGCGGTGCGCCCGTGCAGGACGCCGAACGCGAAGTCCTTCGACGTCATGAGCCCGTGCCGCTCGAGCATCCCGTCCGTCCCCGGGAGCTCGCGTTGCGTGAACGTGTCCGTGGTGAGGAGCGGACCCGCCTCGATCACAAGGACGCGGAACCCCGCTTTGGCGGCGTGGGCCGCGATCACCGAACCGCCGGCGCCGGAACCGACCACCGCCAAATCGGTCTCGACGATGTCCTGGGTGACGTCCATCGGCTCAATGCGGGACTCTGGTGGCGTGCCGAGCTTGGCCCGCTCCGCGTCGTTCGGCGCACGGTATCCGATCGCCGGCCAAGTCGGATTCGCAATTCCATCGGGAAGGGCGGCGTAGTAGAGGAACGTCGCGAGCCGCTTGACCGCGTGGAACGCACGGCGCTTCACCGCCAATCGACTGCGCGCCCAGGATTGGAGATACGCTTCGCGACCGTCCGATCTCAAGCGGGAGAACCGCGCGGGCCGGCCCGTCAGGAGGAGGTTCAAGGCTGGGTTCTCGACCGCGCGCAGGAGCTGGCGGAACTGCCGCCGCACGTCCGTGGGAAGGTTCGCGATCGCCTGCGCCGCCAACTCGGGGACGCCGAGGTCGCTCGCGGATGCCGCCAGCGGGCCCTCCGTCCGAGGGACGATCGTGTCCGCGAGGGCCCGGAGGCTCCCGCGTTCCTTCGGGGTGAGCTCCATCAGCAGACCGGGAACGGCGAAGCCCTCCTTAGAACCAACGACGTGCTACATGCAACCGGAAGGCTCATGACGGGGGGCTGGCAATATTCTCCTGCATGCCAGAGGTCCTGGAGCGGCCCCTGTCGCCCGAGGAGCGCCTTCGGAAGGCCCAGGCGATGGTGGAGCAAGGCGCTCACGACTATCGGGCGGCGGAGGAGGCGGACGCGGAGCTGTCCATCCGGCGCCGCTCGGCCGCAGCCTGTGAGCTCGCGTTCCACGGCCTCATCGAGCTTGCCGACGTCCTGATCGAGCGCGCGGGACACCGTCCACCGGCGAACCACGCCCAACGCGTGGAGGCCCTTGAGGACATCGGCCGGGACGACCTGGCAAACCTCTACCATCGCGCAAAGGACGGCCTTCACATCCTTGGATACTACGACCAGAGAATGGGACGGATGCAACGGGATCGGCTCCGCGAGGTGCGCGAGGCCGTGGAGCGGGAACTCCAGAAGCTCGCCTGACCTCCCATACCTTTTTGGACCTCCCAAAAGATGCCCGGGCCCAACGGGGGAGTCGCACATGCCGAAGTACATCATCCTCGGGAACTGGACGGACCAGGGCATCAAGACTGTGAAAGAGACGACGAAGCGCGCGGATCAGGTGAAGGCCTTGGCGGCGAAGATGGGCGCGAAGCTCGACGTGTACTACACGATGGGCGCCTACGACTTCGTCGCGATCGCGGAGGCGCCGAACGACGAGACGTACATGCAGCTCGCGTTCACGATCGGGTCGGCGGGGAACACGCGGACGACGACCCTCAAGGCGTGGACGCAGGACGAGGCCGCCAAGGTCGTCGCGAAGCTGTAGCGCGAAAGGCGTAAAAGGGAGCGCGGGGTGGGATACCCCCCCGGAGGCATCCCATGGAATACGCGCATCCCGAAGCCCTCGTGGACACGGCGTGGGTGAAGGCGCACCTTGATGACCCGAACGTCCGCGTCGTCGAGGTCGACTACGACCCGACGTCGAACTACAACCTCGGACACGTCCCCGGCTCCGTCCTGATCGATTGGAGGAAAGACGTCAACGATCCGGTGACGCGGGACCTCGTCTCGCGGAAGGGGCTGGAGCAGCTCCTCCGCGGCCTCGGGATCTCGGGCGACACGCAGATCGTGCTGTACGGGGACTTCAACAACTGGTTCGCGGCGTTCACGTTCTGGGTCCTGAAGTACTACGGCGCGGAGACCGTCGTCCTGATGAACGGCGGGCGGAAGAAGTGGCTCCTCGAGGACCTGCCCGTGACGAAGGACGTGCCCACGTACGGGAAGGGGAAGTTCCGCGCGAAGCCTGGGGACAAGGCGATCCGCGTGTTCCTGAACGACGTACGGAAGGCCGTGAAGGCGGGGGGCAAGGTCCTCGTCGACGTCCGGAGCCCGAAGGAGTTCACGGGAGAAATCACCGCACCGCCGGAGTACCCGACGGAGCACGCGCAGCGCGGCGGCCACATCCCGGGCGCGACGAACATCCCGTGGGGACAGGCGGTGAACGACGCGGACGGGACGTTCAAGTCTGCGGACGAGCTCCGCGCGCTGTACGAGGGGAAAGGCGTGACCCCGGACCGGGACGTGATCGCGTACTGCCGAATCGGGGAGCGGTCGTCCCACACGTGGTTCGTGCTGAAGTATCTCCTCGGGTACCCGAACGTGCGGAACTACGACGGCTCGTGGACGGAGTGGGGGAACCTCGTCCGGATGCCAATTGAGAAGTAGATCACTCGTCACAGTAGGGCAAGGAACTCGTCCCGACTCAGTCCTGCTTGTTGGAGTACGGAGACCAGGACCCCGATGGGAATCTCGGATTAGTTCGGGACGATCACGGTTCGCGCGCCGGATTCGTCCACCCGCTTGAGCTTGATGTGACTGCTCCGCTGCGAGACGATCTCGAACCCCGCTCGGCGAAGCGCTCGGAGGATCTTACGGGCGGGGAGCACGGGCAGGCGGGGCACGTTCCACCTCGACCGTGGTCAGGAGGAACGGCTCTTCGGGGAGCTGCACGTCCTCGTCTTCCAGCCGGAGTTCGAGCGCCTCCCGGAGGTTCTTCAGCGACTCCTCAACGGACCGGCCTTGGCTCGCGACCTCGAGTTCCGGGCACCGGGCGACGAACCACTTGCCTTCCCGGTGGACGACGGCGGACAGCCTCACCTTCACACGTCTCCTATGACCTTGGCGGTATTTAGTCATGCGGAGCCCAGGGGCATGAGGTTGCCCCGTACATGTAACCGCTATCGAGCCTTCCGAACCAGGAAGTGATACAGGTTCCCCTCCCGGCGCGTCTCCACAATCGGGTGGCCCGTCTGATCGGACCACTGCGCCATCTCCGCGGGCGCGGTCCAGTCGTCGGAGACGACGTGGACGATCTCGCCGACCTCCATCTGGTCGACCCGCTCGTTCAACTGCACGAGGACCGCTGCACACTCCACGCCAATCTCGTACATCTCGTAGTCCGGAAAGGCGGCGAAGCACCGCACGTGGAGCCCGGCGATCTGCGCCGCCAGACGATCTTTGGCGGCGTCGCCGCGGAACAGGCTCGAGGACTCCTGCCCCCAATCGCGGGGCCGGAGGCGCGCGAACCATCCCTCCGCGTACGGGGACTCCGAGAGCAGCTTCGGCCGCTCGAGGACCGCCGGGTTCACCGCCAGGAGCGTCCCGGTGATCGGCGTGCGCACGATCCCGAAGTACCGGCCGCTCTCCACGGCGCCGACGCCCTCGCCGCGCGCGTACTGCACGCCCGTCGGCTTCCCCCGCACGGACGTGAGCTTCCCGGCCATCGCCGCCAAGATCGCGGTGACGCCGACGACGACCTCGTCCCCGTCGGGCCGGGCCCACACGAGCCCGTCCTCGTCGTACCACGCGTCGTCCGCGAACTCGCACTCCTGGATCCGCATCGCGGGCTCCTCACGGCTGGCGGGTCGGGTCCCACGTGACGTGATGCTGCTCGTCCAACGCGTCGAGCGCCTTCATCTCCTCGGCACCGAGCGTGAAGTCGAACACGTCCGCGTTCTCCTCGATCCGCTCCAGGTGCGAGGACTTCGGGATCTCCACGAACCCACGCTGGAGCCCCCAGCGGACCATGACCTGCGCGGGCGTCTTCCCGTGTTTGGCGGCGACCGCCGCCAGGGTCGGGTCCTTCAGACGTCGCCCGCGGGCCAGGGGGCTGTACGCCTCGACGAGGATCCCGCGCTCGCGGCAGCGGTCGATCGCGTCCCGCGGCTGCAGGAACGGGTGCAACTCGATCTGGTTCACGGCCGGCGCGACCGCGCTCCCCTTGAGCTCGTCCAGGTGACGGACCATGTAGTTGCTCACTCCGATCGCGCGGGCCTTCCCCTCCTTCAGGATCCGCTCCATCGCCCGCCACGTCTCCTGGCGCTCCCCTTTCACGGGCCAGTGCACGAGGTAGAGGTCCACGTAGCTCATCCCGAGTCGCTTCAGGCTCGCGTCGCAAGCGCGGAGCGTGGACTCGTACCCCTGCTCGTCGTTCCACACCTTCGTCGTGACGAAGACCTCGTCCCGCGGCACACCGCTCGCGCGGATCGCCTGGCCGACCTCCTTCTCGTTCCCGTACATGCTCGCGGTGTCGATCAGCCGGTAGCCGACGGCGAGCGCGTGGCCGACGGCGGCGGCAGCCTCCTTCCCGTGGAGCTGCCACACGCCGAGGCCGAACACGGGGATCGAACCGCCGTGGTTCATCCTCACGCGGGCGTCGAGCCGAAGGGACATGCGGGCTCGGGACGCCTCCGTGCCACTTGAACGTTCAGATGACTATTAAGGCAAACCCGCGAAATCCCCGGTCATGGCGCGAACGACCACCGCCAAGAAAGAGCACCGCCGCCACGCGGTCGAGTGCTTCCACGGAACGTGGAAGCTCATCTCGAAGAGGCAACGATCGAAAGACGACGACGTCCGGATGGTCCACATGGCCCACGCCTCCCGCCATCACTGGGGAGTCGCCGGGGGCCCGGTGAATTGGGCGATCGGGGAGTGGCAGGTGTCCCACGTCTATGCGCTTCTGCGACGGGAGGAGCCCGCGTTGTTCCACGCGCGAGAGTGCCTCCGCCTCTGCCGGACCCACGGCCTCCGAGACTTCCCGCTCGCGTACGCGTACGAGGCGCTTGCCCGCGCCTCTGCGGTCGCCCGGCGTCGGATGGAGGTCGCTCGATTCGTAGCCCTCGGAGTCCGCGCGGGAAGCAGGATTCAGGAATGGGACGACCGCGAGCAGTTCTTCCGCGATCTTCGGACCGTCCCTGGAGCGCGCATCGCAGCGAATCCTTAAGGGACAAAGGAGCGTCCCGGGGCTTCGGTGGGAGCATGTCGGAGTACGAGGCCCTCGCGAAGAGCGTGTTGAAGCGAACGCTGCAAGTGAAAGCGGGCGAGAACGTGATCGTCGAGACGTGGAACCACGGCCTCCCGATCGCGGCGGAGTTCGTGTACCAGATCCGCGGGCTCGGCGCACGGTCCCTCCTCTTCTTCGAGGACGAGGACACGTTCTGGCGGTCCGCCGCCACGCTCCCGAAGGCGAAGCAGGGGAAGGTCGGGGCCCACGAGTGGGCGGCGCTGAAGGAGGCGGACGCATACGTGTTCCTCACCGGACCTGCGGACATCACGAAGATGCGCGAGGTCGGGATGGACAAGTACAACGCGATGATCGCGTACAACGACGAGTGGTACAAGCGCGCGGAGAAGTACAGGATCCGCGGGGCGCGGATCGGCCTCGGGTACGTGACGGAGCCGCGAGCACGGGCGTACGGGTTCGACCTCGAGTCGTGGCGGCAGATGATGCTCGACGCGTCCTCCGTGGACCCGCGCGAGCTGCGTCGGGCGGGATCGAAGATCCGGCGGCTCCTCTCCGGGAAGGGTCATGTGGAAATCACGCATCCGAACGGGACGAACTTCCACTGCGACCTCGCGGGACGCAAGGCACGGATCGAGGACGGCGTTCTCACCCCGGACATGATCCGGGGGGGAGAGAACATGGCAGCCATCCCCGCAGGCGAGGTGTTCGTCGCACCGGAAGAAAAGAGCGGGGAAGGCACGATCCGCTTCGATCGGCCGGTCGCGTACCTGGGCCGATGGGTCCGGGGCCTGACATTCGCGTTCGACGGCGGGCACGCGAAGTGGTCCGCGGCGGAGAACCCGGAGCTGATTCTGCCGGGCTGGGAGCGGGCAAAAGCGGGGAAGGACTTGCTCGCAGGGATCGACATCGGATTGAACCCTCAGGCGCGGACCGGCTTCCTGCAGGACTACCTGCCCGCGGGGAACGTGTACGTCGCGATTGGGAACAACGAGGAGTTTGGCGGCAAGAACGCGGTCAGCTTCTCGTTGGCGGGGACGCTCACGGGCGCGACGGTCTCCGTCGATGGCAAAGTCATCGTCGACGCGGGGAAGCTCGTCGCCTAGCCCAAGAGCTCAATCCAGATTCCGTCCGGGTCCCTCACGTAGACCTCGGTCCCTTCGGACTTCTCCGGCGGCACCGCCGATTTCGCGCCGTGCTTGAGAAGCTCCCTGTACGCCTTCTCGACGTCGTCCACGACGAACGCGAGGTGGTCCATCTCCTCGCCTCGACGGTATGAGGTGTAGAACCGGCTCCCGCGCGGATACCAGTTCAGCTCGAGCCGCATCCGCGTCCCTGGCGTCACGAGGTGGACGTACTTCCCGCCGTGCGGCATCGTCCCCTTCGCGACGACCTTCATCCCGAAGCCTTTCGTGTAGAACGCGACCGATCGCCGGAGGTCCCGGACCCGGATGCCCGCGTAGTAGAACCGTGCTTTCATGAACGCGGGATGGACCGGACCCCGGATGGGCTTGGTCCCGTCATTCGGCGGGCCTGAACTCCACGATCGCGGCCCTCCACTCCCGGGCGCCGACGTTCTCGACCTCATGCACGACCCCGGGGAACACGAGGGCGTCACCGGGCTCCATCTCATGCGTCTCCACCCTCCCGTGGACGGAACGCAACGCGATCCGTCCTCCGGAGATCGCGACGAGGACGTGGTCAGGATGGCGGTGGCGGGGGGCGCTCCCGCCGGGGGGCAAGGTCTCCACGAGGACGCGGACGCCGCCGCCCTCGGCCTCGACCCCGTACGTCTCCGGGCTCACGCGCATGGGATCCTCCCGGTCGACCGTCACCGCGGCCGTCCGATTTCGGAGGAGCATGACCACGACCCCGTGTCCCCGCTCCGCCGCCACGTCAATCGCCCGCTTCCCTTCATCGTTGGCGGCGTTCGGGTCCGCCCCGTGGGCGAGCAGGAGCTGGACCATGTCCGCGTCCCCGTTCGCGGCGGCCGTGATCAGGGGCATCGAGCCCTCCGCGTACCGGTGGTTCACGTTCGCCCCGAGGTCCAGGAGGAGCTTTGCGACTTGGAGGTGACCCTCCGCGACCGCGCCCGTGAGTGCCGTGAAGAGGTTCTCGTTCCGGATCTCGTGCTCGACTTTCGCGCCCCGCTCCAGGAGGAATGTGACGAGGTCCCGGTGGCCGAAATACGAGGCCAGGTCCAGGGGCGTGAAACCGTCGCTCGAGAACGACTCGAGGAGCGCGTCGTCGGCCTCGAGGAGTTGCCTCGCGCGCGCGGCGTCCCCGAGGTACGCGGCCTCGTGGATGTCGAGGGTGGGGTTCGCCGCCAAGATTTCCTGAAGGACCGCCGCCTGCCCTCGGAGTTTTGCGACGATCACCGCAGAGTCGCCTGCCTCCGTCTTCGCGGTCCCGCCGAAGCATCTCGCGCACGCTGGCGGCATCGCCCGCGCGGATCGCCTCGAAGAACTCCTTCGTCATCGCCGCCCTCATCACGCACGCGCGCCGTGGTTGCGGAGGAATGCCGCCACGCCCTCGTTCCCCTTCTCGACCGCGATGGACAGTGGCGTCTTCCCGTCGGTCGTCCGGGCATTGACGTCCGCGCCGCGGTCGACGAGGGTCTTCGCGATCTCCAGGTTCCCGTTGAACGCGGCGTTCATCAGGGGACTGAAGCGGATGTCCTCATACCGATGGTTCACGTCCGCCCCGTGCTCCACGAGGACCCGGACCGTCTCCGTCTGGTTCTCGTTCACCGCACCCGTGAGCGCCGTGAATCCGGTCTCGGGCGCGGCGTAGTTCACGTCGGCGCCCTTCGACAGGAGGAAGCGCACGACGTCCGGTCGGCCCATGTACGCGGCGAGGCCGAGCGGCGTGAACCCATCCGGCGACCGGGCGCTCACGAGCGATCCGTCCCGACCGAGCATCTCCTTCACCCGCGGGAGGTCGCCGACGAGCGCGGCATCGTGAATGCTCAGCGTCGGTCCCGCAGCGAGGATCGCGTTCATCGCCTCCCCCTGCCCGTAGTACGCCGCGAGGACAATCGCGGAGAATCCGTTCTCGGTCTTCGCGTTCGCGACGCCCGGGTCCTTCGCG
>Ga0209341_10005855_pt1 | contig 11028 bp, 11 predicted proteins | sample RifCSP13_2_FD_184020 | JGI IMG/M metagenome (GOLD analysis project Ga0209341, IMG submission 184020) | Soil microbial communities from Rifle, Colorado - Rifle CSP2_sed 13_2 (SPAdes) (version 2) | ecosystem: Environmental > Terrestrial > Deep subsurface > Rock core/Sediment | place: Rifle...
TTCAAGCCAGAGCTTTGGTCAACGCTGTGGAACAGCGAGAAGGATTTTCCCAAGATCAAACTGACATCGCTTCAGATTTCCTAGCGCTGGTCCAATGTCATCACGTAACTTTCGAACAAAGTCGAACATTAAACCGCCGCAAGGCGCGGCGCGCTTTCAATTTAACTACCCAGCGGTTAAGCTAAGTAGCCATGCTTTATCAAACCCGTAGTTTTTCTTTCGGCGGCGGCGGCGTTACGCCGGCCGTCAAATTCCTGCTGATCGTCAATACTGCGGTCTTCATCCTTCAGATATTTTTCGATAACTATATTACGTGGATCTTCGGCCTGGTGCCGCGCTTGGTTTGGCAAAATCTCTATCTCTGGCAGCTTTTTACCTATCAGTTTCTCCATGGCGGGCTGTTCCACCTGCTCTTCAACATGCTGGCGCTCTGGATGTTTGGCTGCGCCTTGGAGCGCCGGTGGGGCAGCGAGTTTTTTCTTAAATATTATTTTGTCTCGGCGGTCGGCGGCGGAATCCTCAACACTCTTCTCGTCCCCGATCAAATGGGGCCGAGCATCGGAGCGTCAGCCGGCGTCTACGGCATCCTTCTCGCCTTTGGTTTGATCTATCCCAATCAGATTATTTACATCTATTTTCTCTTTCCCATCAAGATGAAACATTTTGTCTGGATCATCGGCGCTATTGCACTCTATTCCTCCATCACCTCCGGCGAGAGCGGCATCGCCCACCTGGCTCACCTTGGCGGCATGATCTTCGGTTATCTTTATCTCCGCGGCGGCAATCCCTGGGACCGCGTCAAACTCTATCTCGACCAACGCCGCCTGGCGCGCCTCAAACGTCGCTTCCACTTGATCGAAGGAGGAAAGGACGACGACTCCGGGCCGACGATGCATTGAGCAGGGGCAAAAATCGTCGAACAACGGCAGGATCTCGGTGGAAATTCTTCCCTAGGTTTGCTCAACTCCCAGTTCCTTCAGAAGCTCCAAGCCAACCTGGGCAGGCTCGTAGGCAGGGTCGATTTCCAAAGCTTTTTTGAACTCGTCGCGTGCCTTTTCGTAAAGTTTCTTTTTCAGGTAAATCCTACCCATATTGAAGTGGGGAAACTGATAGCAACAATACCGCTTGGCAGCCTTTGCCTTTTCGAGATAGGCGACTGCGTCATCCTCTCTTTCAAGTTCGATCAGATAGACACCAATGTCGTTGTAGGGATTGCCGAAATCAGGGTCGATCCGGATTGCTTTTTCTGCTTCTTCAATGGCGCGTTTGTGCTCCCTCATATGACTGAGCGTCCATCCCTTATAGGTGTAGGCTTCGGCTGTGGGTTGAATCGCCAGCGACTGATCATAAAGGCGTAGTGCCTCCTCATGATGGCCGAGAAGAGTTAGAAGATAGCCCGCGTTATAAAGTTCTTCGGCGCTAACGGTTTTTTCCTGAGCTAAAGAAAGTGCCGTTTGGTGGCAGACGAACTGGACAAGGATCGATATAAGAAAAAGGGCGATCTTTCTCATAATCTTGCTCTGGCTATCTCTAGCCTATGTCCGCCTCAATTTTCGCGCAAGTTAAAACGTTGGGAGAGCGCCATGGCCCACGTCTCACAGTTTTTCCCACGAAATTAGAAACACCCCTAGAACCACCAAAACGGTGGCGCCGATCTTGCGCGGCGTGAGAGCCTCGACATCTTTGGGGGAAAAAGGGGACAGGCTGAATTTTTAGGGCGCAGAACTTGGAAAAGTAGCCTGTCCCCGTTAAGACCCGGCCTAACCATTCCGCTGGATCGGACAAGCTACCATACTGATATCGAGGCTAAATCCCACCTCGTGGGAATAAGTCCAGACTCAGACCTGCCGGCTAATGGGTGACCCTTAACGTCGTTACAAGTCGCGAAGTTCGGATTCGTTTTTTTACCTTTACGCCTTTGCGTCTTTGCGCGAGATATTCCGAATCTTGGTTGCGGCGCGGCCACGCTGGGTTCTCCGTGGGCTCTTTAAACGGTGCGCAAGCGCACCCTACCCGTCTTTACGCGAAAACTCTTCCTTCGTGTCCTTCGTGCCTTCGTAGTGAAAACTCTCTTTCGGTTGCGGCTGCGCCGCGCTGTGCCTCTGTGGTGAATCCTCCTTCACAGGAAACCCGCAAGAGCCCTGAAATCGGTGTCAGTGATTATAGCAGACTGAAGCTTGACAGATGTTGGCAGTACTGCCAACATAAGCGAACAGGAACCGATGCAATTGATTCGACCAATATCCTGGCTTTCGCCAGTGCGAAAAGCCTTTGATGATTTTCCTGAAGGTGCACGGGAAACAATTATTGATGCGCTCAGCGTCGCCGCTGAAGGCGGCAAGGCAGTGATAGCCAAGCCGATGAAGGGGCTTGGCTCGGGCGTGTTTGAGATTGCCCTGCCGTTTCGGGGCAATGCGTTTCGACTGGTGTATGCGGTGCAGCTTGGTGATGACCTCTGGATCGTCCATGCCTTCCAGAAGAAGTCGACGCATGGGATCAAGACGCCCCGGCACGAAATTGATTTGATAAAGGACCGACTGAAACGGTTGAAGGAGATGTTGCGATGAAAAAGGAACGACTTGAACTTATCCGGGGAAGCGGAAATATCTACCGGGATTTGGACATCGCCGACGCTGACGTGCGTCAGTTGAAAGCGATTCTTGCCGCGGAGATCATCAAAACCATTGATCGAGAGGGTCTCAGTGTACGGCAGGCGCAAGGCCTCACTGGCATTGATGCGGGCGACTTCTCGCGCATTCGTAATGCCGATTTTCGGCGCATGAGCGTTGAGCGGCTCATGGGGATTATCAACCGGCTCGGGGCGAGGATCGAGGTGGCGGTAAGAGTGCGGCGCCGAGGCGCGAGCGAGGTTGCACGCCCGTTCTGATGCCGCGGGCGCCGCTCCTTACGGGGTTACATTCACCCGTATCGTTGACGCTGCACAGTTGTTGGTCTCATCGGTCTCGGTCACAAAGGTCGTATCGTCAGCGCACGCCAACAGGTAGTACAGTCCCACAACCGTGTTCGCTGGAATCTTCACAGTCGGGGTGCCGGTAGAGCTTCCCGCCGGCACGAGCGTAGAAACCGACCTGGTTCCACTCAAGAGCTTGTCGCCGCTTCCTTTCACTTGATCGCTGGACAGATAGAATCTTGTCGTGGACGCGCCGGCCGGGACTAGACCCTGGTTCGTGACCGTGTCCGTGACCGAAAAACTATTGTTCCGCGCGGCCGCCGCCGGCGAATTGCTGACCGCCGTCGCCCTGAGGTCCGGTCGCGTGATCTGCACTGTCCCAGCTGACGCACGACAGTTGTTGGTCTCGTCACTCTCGCTTACCTTTGATAGGTAGTACCGGGTCGCCGATGTTCTCGCACGCAGCGCTCCTTGGTTCTTGACGGTATCCGTGATCGACGAGCTACTGCCTGGCGCGGCCACCACGCGTGGGTCGCTTACGGCGGTTACGACGAGGTCCGCGATTGCCGATGACGTTGCCGTGGTCGAATTGGTCGCCGGCGGGGCGGCTGCGTAGTTCGCATTGCCCGGCTGTTATACTGAACCACACAAGTTCCCGTGCCGCTCACCATTGTAAACGTCGCACCGACGTTGGTGCAGACACTCGGGCTGCCCGAGCTGTACGACACCGGCAGACCCGAACCCGCTGTTGCCGCCACGGTGAAACTCGTGTTGACCAACGCGTTCGCTGGCGCTGGTTGCGTTACTGTGATTGTCTGACCTGCTTGCTTGCCCCGGTCGGGTTGGTGACCTGCGGCGCCGGAGCATAGAAGGCGTTTCCCAACTGGCTCACCTTGGCGGTATGCTTTTTGGCTATCTGTATCTCCGCGGCGGCAATCCCTGGGACCGCGTAAAACTCTATCTCGACCAACGCCGCCTGGCGCGCCTCAAACGTCGCTTCCATTTAATCCAAGGGCGCAAGGATGAGGATGATAAGCCGACGCTGCATTGAGAACCATGAGAATACTGCCTGAGGGCGCGAGCCGGCCTGACTCACAGTTTTTCCCACGAGATTAGAAACACCCCTAGAATCACCAAAGCGGTGGCGCCGATCTTGCGCGCCGTAAGCGTTTCGACATCCCTAAGAAAGAGCGAGGAAAGCGGCACGACGAAGAGGGAGGAACAATTCACCAAGGGTGAGATCAGCGAAACTCTTTCCATGCTAAGAGCGGTGTAGGCGAAGACGTAGGAGAGAAAGTTCATAATCCCCGCGACCGTAAACAGGGCGAGGCCGCGCGGCGCATCCTTTCCGAGCGGCTTCTTCTCTTCAAATACCACGTACATGAGGCTCATGGTTACAAAAGAGGTGGTGGAGGCGATGGCCGCGCCCAGGATCGGGGAATGAATCTGGAGCAGGCCGACGCGAACCAGGTTGTCGCGCGCGGCGAAAAGGAATGCGGCGGTGAGCGGAAACAACAGATCGCGGGTGCGCCAGCTCTTGGTCGAGCCCCGCCAGGAGAGCGACACGATGCCTGCGACGATGGAAAAAGCGCCGGCGAGATTAGTGACGCTCGGGCGTTCTTGGAGAAACGACACGGCGAACAGGATGGCGAATAGCGGCGTGCTGTTGGTCAAACAGGATGAGATCGAAGCGCCCAGGCGCTCCATGCCTTTGAAAATGAAGTATCGGGCCACGCCGGGGACAAAGATCCCGACGGCCACGAATATGAGATTGGCCGGCGCCCAAAGATCGGGGCCCTCGGAAAATAACAGGAGATAGATCCATAAGAAGAGAGTATTGATGCCGAGATTGACGAGCAGTCCGCGGAAAAAATCGATGGAAAGGACGCCGCGATTGATAAAGATCATCCCCACCGCGAACCAAAAGGAGCCGAACAGACCAAGAAGGATGGCAACCATGACAATCGGCAGGAAACCTTACCTTCGGTTTGAGGTGAATTCAAACAAGGAACCGGGAGCGGAGTTCAAAGGGAGTTGGGGGAAAAAGGGGACAGACTGAATTTTTAGAACGCAGAACTTGGAATAGTAACCTGTCCCGATTAAGACCCGGCCTAACCACTCCGCTGGATCGGACCAGCTACCACACTGATATCGAGGCTAAATCCCATCTCGTGGGAATAAGTCCAGACTCGGGCCTGACCCTCATCCTGATGACCCTCATCCTGACCCTCATCCCAGAAGACTCTCATCCCAGAAGAACCTCTTTTTGCGCTTGGCTCCTTGCGCCCTGCGCTTTGCAATGTGGTACTACCCCACCACCACCAGACTTGTGAGGCGCGCCGGATCGCGTAGTAACTCCGCGCTCGGCCCATGGTGGATGATGCGGCCGCGGTTGAGCACCAGCGCCTCTTCGGTGACCCCGAGCGCGAGCTTCGCCGACTGTTCCACCAGCATGACGGCAAGCGCTTCATCGCGGATCAGTCGCTGCACCACTTTCAGCAAAACATCAACGATCATCGGTGCCAGCCCCTCGAGCGGCTCATCGAGCAGCAACAGCGAAGGGCTTCCCATCAGCGCGCGGCCGATAGCAAGCATCTGCTGCTCGCCACCGGAAATCTGATTGCCCATGTGCCGGCGACGTTCCGCCAAGCGCGGAAAAAGCTCGTACACGCGGTCAAGCGTCCAGCGGCCCGGGAGTGACGCGACCCGAAGGTTTTCTTCGACCGAAAGCGATGGGAACACGTCGCGCGTCTGCGGCACGTAGGCAATGCCCGACCGCGAGCGCTCGTATACCGGCAGGCGCATAATCGGCCGGCCTTGATACTCGATGCTGCCTGCGTGAAATGTGGTGTGTCCCATGATGGTGGCGAGCAGTGTGGTCTTGCCCACGCCGTTACGTCCGAGTACGGCTAGCGAGCCGCGCTCGGGCAAGACAAGATCCATGTTCTCCAGCACAACGGTGGGGCCATAGCCCGCGCGCACGCGCTCGAGTTTCAACTCCTTATTCATGTCGCTCTCCGAGATAGACCCGCTGCACGCGCTCATCGCCGGCGATCTCCGCCGGCGTGCCTTCGCACAGCACTTTGCCTTCCACCAGGACGGTGATGCACTGCGCGAACCGGAATACCACGTCCATGTCGTGCTCGATGATGAGAACGGCGATTTCTCCGGGCAGACGGTCGAGCACCTGCAGGATCATCCCGGACTCGAGCGAAGGCACTCCGGCCGCCGGCTCGTCGAGCAACAGCACCCGCGGTTTAAGCCCGAGCGCAATGGCGATCTCGACCAGCCGCTGTTTGCCGTAAGGAAGATCAACGATTCGCTTGCCGGCATCCTGAGAAAGCCCGAGCGCCTCAAGTAACCCGAACGATTCTTCGCGCACTTCACGATGACTGTTCGCGGAACGCCACAGACGCGCAGCCACCCCATGCCGTTCGGCGACACCGAGAGCGACGTTGTCCAGCACGCTCATGTCGCGGAAAAGGGCATTGATCTGAAAGGTGCGGCCGAGTCCTCGCTTTACGCGCGCCGCCGGCGTGAGGCGGCTGATGTCTTCGCCGCCAAGCAGAAGCTCGCCGGAAGACGGCGCCAGCAGGCCGGTGAGCATGTTGACGAAAGTGGTCTTCCCCGCGCCGTTGGGCCCGATCAGCGCATGGCGCGCGCCGGCCTGGAGGCGAAAGCTGATATTCTCGGCAACGGTGAGCGCCCCGAAGCTTTTGCACAAGTCCCGTGTTTCCAACACTGCGTTCATGTGTGTTTCCGCAAGCGCGCGACAAGCGCGTCGGCCATGCCGAGAATTCCACCGCGGGCGAAGAGCACCACCAGCACCAGCATCAGGCCGATGCCGAAGTACCAGTATTGGGGAAACTGCTTGGCGAGGACATCCTGGGCGATCAGGTAGACGAGCGGGCCGACGAATGCGCCGTAGAGCCGGCCCACACCGCCGAGGATCAGCATCACCATCAGCTCGCCCGACGGCTCAAAGCCGAGCACGTTGAGGCCGACGAACTGGTTGGTCTGGGCGAGCAGCGCTCCGGCGACGCCTGCCATCGTCGCCGAGATGGCGTACACCGTCAGCAGGCGCCGGTAGACGGGCACGCCGATCGCGCGCATGCGCACGATGTTCTCGCGAATCCCGGAAAGCGTTGCGCCGAACGGCGAATAAATGATTTTGCGCGTGAGCCACCAGCTCGCGAACAACAGGGTGAGGCACCAGAGGTACGCGGTCTTGCCGAACATGTCGAACTTGAGCGCGCCAAAGATCGGGGCAATGGTGATGCCGGACAGGCCGTCGGCGCCACCTGTGACCGGTGTAGCCTTGTTCGCGATTTCGAGACAGACCGCGGCGATCGCCAGCGTAAGCATAAGCTGCGTGAGACCGCGCGTGCGCAGGATCACGGCTCCGGTAGCGATGCCGAGCACGCCTGCCGCGCACGCTGCCGCGGCAAGCAGCAACATCGGGTCCGTCACTCCGAGCTTGGCGGCGAGAATGCCGGCGACATAAGCGCCGAGCCCGAAAAATGCGCTGTGCCCGAGAGTGATGATGCCGGCATAGCCGAGGATCAGGTCGAGCGACAACGCGAACAGGATGTAAGTCAGGATGCGCGCGCCAAGCGACAGATACTCGGGCAACAGGAAGAAGACCGCGATACCCGCGAGCCAGGGCAGCCCCTCGGTGACGCGAATGCGCGGATCGGCGCCGTATCCGATCGGGCGCGTCATATGCGTTTTCCAAACAATCCATCCGGCCGCCACAGCAGCAGGACGATGGTCGCGACGTAGATGAAGAACGCGCCGAACTGTGGCAGCCAGTATTTGCAGGCGGTATCGGTGACGCCGATCAGCAGCGCCGCGGCGAACGGGCCGCGCAGGCTGCCCAGGCCGCCGACGGACACGACGATCAGGAAGTAGACCAGGTGCTCGAACGGATAGGTCGGTTGGATCGCGATGATCTCGGCGCCGAGCGCTCCGCCCAGGCCGGCAAGCCCGCTGCCCAGCGCGAAGGTGAGCGTGAACAGCCGCCGGGTGTTGATGCCGATCGATTGCGCCATGGCGAGGTTATCGACAGCGGCGCGCACCATCGCTCCCCACAGCGTGCGCTCGACACTGAACCAGAGCGCCGCGATCATTGCGCCGCTGACGACGATGAGAAACACGCGGTACGCCGGAAAATCGCGGCCGAGCAAGGGAAACTGGCCTTTCAGGTAATCCGGCAGCAGCACCGGTTGCTGCAGCATGCCGAATATCACCTGCGCAGCCGCCACCGCCATGAAAATGAGGCCGATGGTAAACAGCACCTGCTCGAGCTCGCCGGCGCCATAGAGCCGCGAGTAAAGCAAACGTTCGAGAGGCACGCTCGCCGCTGCAACCACGATGACGGCGAGCGCGAGCGCCAGTGGAAAAGGCAGGCCGAAACGACTGATGGCCGAGGTTAAAATGTAGCCGCCAGCCATCGCGAACACGCCGTGGGCGAGGTTGACGAACCCCATCAGTCCCATCGTCACCGACAGGCCGACCGAGATCACGTACAGGATCATGCCGTAGGCGATCCCGTGGAAGGCAACGCTCACCAGCGACGACAGGAAAGCTTCCATGTGGCTCGTTTCAGGACAAACAAAACCCCCGCGGCACGGCGCAGTGGCGCGGGGGTCGCCTCTCTCGGTTACTTCTTCTTGTTGAATTCCTTCCAGGGATCCTTGATCTGCGTGGCGATGGTCTCGATCTCGACGTTGGCGAGTTGACCGCCGACCTTACGCACCTCGCGCAAGTACTCGTTCTGGATGATGTCGCGGGTGTCCGGATCGATCGCGATCGGGCCGCGCGGGCTGTTCGGATTCTTATACTGCTTGATGAGATCCATCGTTTTGTCCGGGTCGAGCTTGCCTTTTTGCGCACGGATTACGTTGAAGATCACGTCCATGGCATCCCAAGCGCCGACCGCCATAAAGCCGGGATTGAGCTTCTCGCCGTATTCCTTCTTGTAGGCAGCGACGAACGCTTTGTTGGCCGGACGATCGGCCGCCGCGGAATAGTGATGCACCGTTATGACGCCGATCGCCACGTCGCCCATGCCCTGCAACTCCTCGTCGGTGGTAATGTCGCCGGGGCCGATATACTTGATCCCGGCCTTAGCGAGACCGAGATCGGCATAAGCCTTGATCATGGCGGTGGCCTGCTTGCCGGCCGGATTGAAGGCGAACAGCACGTCGGGTTTGGCGTCCTTGACGCGCTGCATGTACGGGACAAAGTCGGGATTTGCGAGCGGGATACGCACCGAGTCGACGATTTCCCCACCACCTTCTTTGAAACCCTTGGTGAAGGCATCCTCGGATTCATGACCCGGCGCGAAGTCGCTTACCGCGGTGTAGGCGCGCTTGAACTTTTTCGCCGCCCATTGGCCGAGCGGATAGACCGACTGCCACAGCGTGAACGACACCCGCGCCATGTACGGCGACAGGTTCACGATGTTGACGCCGGCAGCGTTCATGCTGATGTAAGGCACCTTGGCCTCCGCTGTGAGGGGCGCGATCGCCGCGGCATTCGGCGTCCAGACGAAGCCGGTCAGGAACTGCACCTTGTCGCGCACGATCAGCTCCTGCGCGACGCGCTTGGCAACATCCGGGTTCGCCCCGGTGTCGTCGCGCGTGATCACCTCGACCTTGACGCCCTTCGGCAGCTTGCCGCTGTTCAGCTTCAGGTAAAGCTTGGCGCCCTTGTCGAGCTGATCGCCCTGCGCGGCGCCCGGACCACTGTAGGTGCTCATAAACCCGATCTTGATCGTCTGGGCGGCCAGCGGACCAGCGCCGAGCAATGCCGCAGCGACCATCAGGCTTGTCACGAAACGTTTCGATCTCATAACTCCTCCTTTTCTAATGGCCGGGAGAATGAAGCCGGCACAGCCAACTGTTGGGAGATTTTTGCAGTACTCACGCCGGTTGATGCAGGTAAGGCCGCTGGGATTTGCGCAAGCGAGGCGTTTTTTTTCCGATGCGAAAACATTTCTCGTTAGTTCTGTAGTGTAGAGGTTTAGACCATTGGCAACGGGACAGAAATTACTCCGTACCCTTATTTAAATCAAGCCGATACTCGGTAGGCTCAGACTTCGACGAGTCGACCAAAATAGTCAAATCGTAGAAGTCTGTAGCGACTCACAAATAGCGTGGTCCGACTCGCGTGGCCTGCGGACAGATTGTAAAAAGTGTTATGCTAGACGCCAACTCCGACCCCACCAAACGGGTCAAGACCATGTAGCGCCAGGCTCCCGATCCGCTCAAGCCTTGTCGATCCGGCACAGCAGCGCGCGAAGCTGATACGACCCCATGGCCGGATCGTAGGGCCCCGCCTGGCTGGTGAGGACATTGGCGTTCGATTCCCAGATGCCGTGCTCCCAGCCCTCGCGCTCGGGAAACCACCAGCCGAATTGGCAGTCGATCAGGCCGGGATGAATGTCCTTGTTGAAATGCGCGCGCTGCCGGATGCTGCCGTGCGGCGTGCTGATTCTCACCCAATCGCCGCGGGCGATGCCATGCTTCTTCGCGGTGTCGGGGTGAATTTCCACCTGCGGCTCCTGGCACCCCCGGCGCAATGCCGGAAGGTAACGGTGCTCGGAATTGAAATACACCGGGATGCGGGTTCCGGTGTTGAGAATGTAGGGGAATTCTTTCGCGATCTCCGGCGTGCTTACGGGGCTCACCGGAGGCTCCTCGTAATAGGGCAGCGGATCGTAGCCGAGCTTTTCCAGCCAGGTCGAGTAGAGCTCGATCTTGCCGGTCGGCGTGGCGAACCCCTGCTGATCGTACTTGCGGTATTGCATCGGCACCCGTACCGGACCGTGGACGGCGAGCTCCTTGTAGCTCATGCCGAGCGGGGCAAGCATGCGGTCATAGATATCGTGGATCTCTTCGTCGCAGTGAGGCAGACCCAGGCGCCGGGCAAGCTCGATCATGATCACCTCGTCCTGCTTGCATTCGCCGACCTGCTCGCACTTCTGCTGCGCGAGCACCACGTTTTCGCCCATATACGGCATGCCCACGACTTCGTCGATCTCGGGCCAGGCCGCGGCGGGCAGCACCACGTCGGCAAGCTCGGCCGTGGGCGTCATAAAGAGGTCCGCCACC
>Ga0209341_10005864_pt1 | contig 11021 bp, 11 predicted proteins | sample RifCSP13_2_FD_184020 | JGI IMG/M metagenome (GOLD analysis project Ga0209341, IMG submission 184020) | Soil microbial communities from Rifle, Colorado - Rifle CSP2_sed 13_2 (SPAdes) (version 2) | ecosystem: Environmental > Terrestrial > Deep subsurface > Rock core/Sediment | place: Rifle...
TCATGCCGGCTACGTCTACTCCGGGCCCTGCGCCGCCCATCTCTATTCGTCTCTCGACCCAGCCGTTAAGCGCGTTATCGTCCTGGGCGTCAATCACTGGGCCAGAGGGCATCGGGCCTCGCTTAGCCCGTGGCCAATTTGGCGAACGCCATTGGGCGAAGTCACGGTCGACCAAGAGCTAAGCGATAGTCTCGAAGCGCGGATTAAATTTCTGAAACCAGACGCACCCGCCCACGCCCAGGAACATAGCATTGAGGTTCAGTTGCCGTTCCTTGAGCGGGTCTTAGCTGACTTTACTTTCTTACCGATCTCCCTGTCGCATTTGTCCGAGGAAGAGTGCGCCGAACTGGGCGCGGCCATCGCCGATCTGTGTAAGTCCGCTGCCGACGGTGAGCCAAAAATCCTGATCCTGGCCAGTAGCGATCTCAGTCACTACCTCTCGCCCAAAGAAACCGAAAAGTTGGACCGCATGGCATTGGAACAGGTCTTAGCTCTGGATGCGCCGGGACTCCTGAGAGTCGTCGAAGACAAGAACATCAGCATGTGCGGCGTGTTGCCCACCGCCGTCATGCTCTTCGCCGCCGCCACCCTCGGCGCCAAGCGCGCCCGCCTGCTCAAGCATTGCCATTCCGGCGACGTAAGCCCGATGCGCAAAGTCGTCGGCTATGCCAGCGTCGCAATGGAGATCTGATGCCGGTCCGCCATCGAGACTGTGTCGCAATCCGTCAGACACACGGTTGTCATCCCGAGCGAACGCGAGGGATCTAAGAAAGATTTCTCGCTGCGCTCGAAATGACAAGAAAACCCCCGTGCCTGCCCTCTTCCGGGCGACCACAGGGGGGTCGCCCCTACAATTTTTCGCCAACGGAACAACCACCCAACTGCCCTGTAATTTGACTTGCATCCGGCGCTCTGTTAAGGGTTCTCAAAATGCTAGGGGTGTCTGCCTGCGGCAGACTGAGAGCCTGTCGAATTACAGGTAACCCTTTGAACCTGATCCGGGTCGCTCCGGCGTAGGGAAGCGTGAGAGTCAAGGTCCCGCAAGTGGCGTAGTTTGGAATTTAGCGCGGGACGCACTTAAAACCGTATTCCCTGGCCACCGCGAGGTGGCCCGCGTGAATGCGGTTTTTGCGTTTGCATGAAAATTCGTCTCAACGGAGAAGAAAAAGAGATTGCCGACGGGCTAAGCATCGCCCAGCTGCTTGACGAGCTGCAAATCCGGTCCGGCCGCGTCGTCGTCGAGCTCAATCGCGACATCGTTTGCCGCGAAGCCCACGGCTCGACGCTGCTCAAAGGGGGCGACGCGCTTGAAATCGTGCATTTCGTGGGCGGAGGATAACATCATGGAAGACTTGCTTAAATTGGCAGACAAGAGCTATCGATCGCGGTTGATCGTCGGCACCGGTAAGTACAAAGATTTCGCCGAGACACGCAAAGCCATCGAGGTCTCCGGCGCTGAGATCGTGACGGTCGCCGTCCGACGGGTCAACATCACCGATCCGAATAAGGAAAATCTGCTCGATTACTTGGATCCGAAAAAGTACACGATCCTGCCCAATACCGCCGGCTGTTACACTGCCGACGACGCGGTGCGCACTTGCCGCCTGGCGCGCGAGGCCGGCGTAGGCAAAATGATCAAGCTCGAAGTGATCGGCGACGACAAGACGCTTTTTCCCGACATTCCCGCAACCTTGGAGGCGGCCAAGACTCTCGTGAAAGAAGGGTTCGTGGTCCTGCCTTATATCACCGACGATCCGATCACGGCGAAAAAGCTCCAAGACATCGGCTGCGCCGCGGTGATGCCGCTGGCTGCGCCGATCGGTTCCGGTCTGGGAATTCGTAATCCTTACAACATACTTATTATTTTGGAGCAAGCGACGGTTCCGGTCATTGTCGACGCCGGCGTAGGCACCGCGTCTGACGCCGCCATCGCCATGGAAATGGGCTGTGACGGCGTCTTGATGAACACGGCAATCGCTGGCGCGAGGGATCCGATCCTGATGGCGGAGGCGATGCGGCTTGGCGTTGATGCCGGGCGAAAGGCCTTTCTTGCCGGACGCATAGTCAAAAAGCTTTACGCCACCGCTTCGAGCCCGATAGACGGGATTCTGGGTTAGCTGTCGCCAGTGCCGACGCCCGACTTCGATCTTTATCTGGTCACCGACCGAAGCTTGACTCAGGAGCGTGACTTGCTCTGGGTTTTGCAGCAGGCATTGGACGGCGGAGTCAAAGCAATTCAGCTTCGAGAAAAGGACCTCGGTGGAAGAGAACTCTTTTCCCTTGCGGAAGCGGCACGCAAGCTCACCCAGAGTTACCATGCTCGCCTATTGATCAATGACCGCATCGATTTGGCGCTAGCTGTCGACGCCAACGGCGTACAACTTGGTAAAGCCTCTCTTCCCATAGAAACCGCAAGAGCCCTTCTAGGCCCGCGAAAACTGCTCGGCGCCTCGACCCATTCCCTTGAGGAAGCGCAAGAGGCGGAACGGAACGGCGCCGACTTTGTCGTGTTCGGTCCCATCTATTTTACCCCTTCGAAAGCGCCCTACGGCGCGCCTCAGGGTTTAGCAGCGCTCAAGAAAATAGTGGAAAAAATCTCTCTTCCCATCTATGCTATAGGCGGAATCAAGCCCGAGAATATTGCGGACGCGCGCCGCACCGGAGTTCAAGGAGTCGCGCTGATCTCCGCGGTCATGAGCGCGGCCGATCCGAAGGATGCGACGAAAAAGATATTGAATCTCCTCAAGAGGTGATCCGTTGCAAGAAATCGCGCGAGAAGTTTACGCTTACTTGCAGGCCAATGCGGTCTTGTATGCCGGCATGGCTTTCGTTGCTGGTTTCCTTGCGCACAAGACCGTGGCCCGCGACGCAGGTTCCGCGTTTATTCTTTCGGCGATCATTGGCTTGGTAGGTTTGTTCCTGGGTCAGTTTATGTTATTTTACTTTGGGCTTAAGGAACACCTGGAAAAAATCGCTGAGTTTCGCCTTTTTTTTAATTTCTTAGCCGCCTACATCGGCTCGTTCATCATCGCCGCCGTCATTCACTTCGTCAAACCCATGTGAGCCACCCTAGCTCAGTTGGTAGAGCAACTGATTCGTAATCAGTAGGTCGCCGGTTCGACTCCGGCGGGTGGCTCCAACTTTTCCCCGCCCATGAGGAGGGATTAAAAAGGGTCAAGAACTATTTCTCATCGCTAGTGTTCGAGGCTGAAAACCGATTGTTCTGGCATCGTGAAACCGAAATCGGTTATACATTATCCGCGGGCGGATGCTCAGGATCCGAGATAGCTCTTTAATCAAAATAAACTTCTTGGCGAGGACAAATGCACCCTGACCTCGAAGGCCACCCGGCTAACCGCTTATCCTGTTTATTCCGACGGTCTGGGCCTGGGATGATCTTCAGGTTCCTCCGCTCCCGGTTCCTCAGTCTTTCTTCCCCTCGCCAAAACCCAAATGTAACATCGACAACGACGTTTGTATTAGAATTGTCCTACGTTTCCCGTTCTTTGGCCGACTCGGGTTTGGTTCCCAAGGGGACGGAGAGTTGGAGGGTCTTGCCGCTACGAAGGATAATAAGCTTCACCACCCGTCCGGCCTCCAATCCGCCGATCAATCTTGTCACGTCGCGGGGGCTGTCGACTTGATTGTCGTTAACCGACAGGATGACATCCCGTGTGCGTATTCCCCCACGCTCGGCGGGTTGGCCCGGCAGCACGGAATGGATTACCGCACCCTTCGCCGGTGAAAGCCCCAAGGCTTTGGCCTGCTGTAACGAGACCTCGGTTATTTGCACGCCTAGCCAACCCCATGCGAACTTCTCGCCGTTCATGAGGCGGGGTATGACCTTCTTGATGACGTTGATCGGCGTGGCGAAGCCCATGTTGCCCCGCTCCGAAGCCATGGTGATCATGCCGACGACATGCCCCTTGCTGTTGAGCAGTGGGCCGCCGCTGCCGCCGGCATAGCCGCCCGCGTCGGTTTGGATAAAGTCGTAGCTTGCCGAGTCGGGATAACTCCGGCCGGGGCGGCTGATGATGCCCAGATTCATGGAACTCTCCCGGCCAAAGGGATAGCCCAACACCACGGCGAGATCGCCGACGCGGAGCGCTTCTGAGTCGCCGAGAGGAACAATCGGGAGTTCGCGCTCCGTTTGAATCCTTATTATGGCCAGATCGACCTGGGCATCGGCGGTGATAATCTGCGCGGGTAGGCGTTGCCCATCGGAGAGCCGGACCTCGATGTCTTTGGCTTTATCGATGACGTGGTGCGCCGTAAGAATAAAACCTTGGGGATTGATGATAAAGCCGGAGCCGCGGCTGCCTTGGGTTTGATTTACATCGGTTCTTAACTTGGCGTCTTGGCCAGCGTTGACGCGGATCTGGACGATGGCGGGCCGGGCATTATTTGCCAACTGGACAAAAGCGCGGTTGAGACGCTCCAGCTCGGTTTCGCCGTCCGCCAGTTGCGCTTCGCGCCAGATAGAAAAGGGCGACTTCGCCAGTTCGTCACCCGACGCGACGGTGCTTAGACCGAGAACCAAAACCAGATTAAACAAGACTGGTCTTATCGCGCGCATGGTCCTAGACCTCCCAGGGGGATTTGAGTGTCCCCTTTATCTGAAACCCAGGCGCAGGGCAAGACACCGGAACAGCGGCGTGGCCAGCGCGATTTTCGTCGGACGATATGCTATGGATTACACGTGGCAGAATTGATGAATACGATCGTATTGGTCACGGGTGGAAGCGGCGGTCTTGGTCGCGCGTTGGCGCGCGCCTTTGCCCGGCAAGGGAGCCGCGTCGTGATCGCCGCGCGCAGCGAAGCGAAATTGAAGGAGGCCGCCGAGGAAATCGGTGGCGAGGGAGGCCAGGTGCTGGCGCTGCCCTGCGACGTTGCAGAAAAAAAACAGGTGGAAGAACTTGCGGCTGCGATCCGTGCGCGCTGGGGCGCCGTGCAGATCCTCATTAACAACGCGGGTGTGGCTAGAGCGGCAAGCTTTTTGGAGACCACCGACGCCATGTGGGACGAAATCTTGCGCACGAACCTGACCGGCGCTTTTTACTGTTGCAAGGTTTTTCTGCCGGGCATGATCGAGGCCAAGTGGGGACGGATCATCAACATCGGTTCGACCACCTCCAAGGTCGGGTATTCCCATGTCGCCGCCTATGCCAGCTCGAAGCATGGGCTGCTGGGTCTCACCCGCGCGCTGGCGTTGGAAACGGCGCGTATGGGAATAACCGTGAACGCGATCTGTCCGGGTTACCTGGATGACGAGCTGACCCACGCCAACGCGCAGAGGATGGCGGAGAAGACCGGCAAGAGCGTCGAGCAAATCATTGCGTCATTCGCGAGCACCGCGCCGCAGCGCCGGCTCATCGATCCCGACGAAGTAGCGGGGCTCGCGTTGCTGCTCGCTTCGGAGAAATTGGGCGGCATGACCGGGCAAGCGATCAGCGTGGACGGCGGCGCCACGATGGCTTAACGGTTTAGAGTTTCGGGTTTCGAGTTCGACGGAAAACAAACGGCCTACGTCTTTCAATCTGGTGAATTCATGTTGCCTTTCTTCGATCAAGATCATTTGGCGTTGCGTGAGCGGGTGCGCGCGTGGGTCGAGGCGCACCTGATCGACAGTTCGGCAGCAGAAAAAAATCTCGAAGACGAAGCCCGCCGGCTAGTCAAACGACTCGGAGAGGCGGGCTTCAATCGGCACACTGTTCCGAGTGCCTACGGCGGGGCGCGAGCGAGTGTGCAGGCGCGCGATCTATGTATTTTGCGCGAGGAGCTCGCCCGCGGCTCGGCGCTCGCGGACACGATGTTCGCCATGCAGGCGTTGGGCAGCTACCCGATCACCCTGGCGGGGAGCGACGAGCAGAAGCGGCGCTATCTCCCAAAGATCGCCAGCGGCGAAGCGATCGCCGCCTTCGCGATCACCGAACCCGATGCCGGCTCCGACGTGGCGTCCCTAAAAACCCTGGCGACCCGGCGTGGCAAGAGTTTCTGCCTCACGGGAACCAAGCGGTTTATCTCTAACGCCGGAATCGCCGGCCACTATGTTGTCTTTGCCTCCACGGAGCCGGAGAAAAAGGCCAAAGGCATCAGCGCGTTCATTGTCGACGCCGATGTTGCCGGATTGGTCGTTAAAGAAAAAACCGAAGTGCTTTCGCCCCATCCGATCGGGGTCTTGGCTTTTGAAAATTGCGAAATCGGAAGCGATGCCATGCTCGGCCAGCCGGGTGAGGGACTGAAGATCGCTTTTGGCACTTTGGATTTGCTTCGCTGCACGGTGGGCGCCGCCGGGGTCGGCTTGGCCCGGCGGGCTTTGGAGGAAGCGGTTCGTTACAGCCAAGAGAGAAAACAGTTCGGTCAATCGATCGGGCAGTACCAGGGCATCCAATTTAAACTGGCGGATATGGCGACCGAACTGGAGGCGGCGCGACTACTTGTCTATCAGGCGGCCTGGGCGCATGACTGTGGCGGCGAAGAGGCCAAGCAAAAATCATCCATGGCGAAACTCTATGCCACGGAAGCGGCGCAGCGGGTCATCGACCAGGCCTTGCAGATTCACGGCGGCGTGGGATTGATTGTTGGAAGCATCATGGAACGATTGTATCGGGACATTCGGGCGCTGAGAATTTACGAGGGGACCTCCGAGATTCAAAAGCTTGTAATCGCGCGTGGTCTTCTACAGAAGTCCTGAGGTTCGAGGATTAGAGATTGAGGATCGATTCTCCATCTTATATTTTCAGCATTGTGAGGAGGAACAATGGATTTTGAGCTATCGGAAGAACTGATCGCGGTGCGCGAGCTGGCGCGGGAGTTTGCCGAGAAGGAAATGGCGCCGACGGCGGCGAAGGACGACAAGGAACGCAACTTTCGCGGCGACCTGGTGAAGAAGATGGGAGAGTTGGGATTTTACGGCAGCGTCATTCCGGAGGAGTATGGCGGCAGCGGTCTCGGTTTTCTCGCCATGGTGCTCATCACCGAAGAGATCGCGCGGGTGCATAGCGCCATGCGGGTGGCGATCAACATGCAGATGGGTCCGGCGCTGACGCTGCTTCAATTCGGCACGGAAGAGCAGAAAAAAAAGTATATTCCAGCCCTGGTGTCGGGGGACACCATCGGCTGCTTCGCGATTACCGAGCCGGACGCCGGATCGGATGTGTCCGGGATGCGCACCACCGCAACCAGGGATGGCGAAGGCTATGTGCTCAACGGCAACAAGATATTTATCACCAACGCTCCGGTGACAACCGGCGGCTTGGTTTATGCCTATACCGACCGAGCGCAAAAACATCGCGGCATGAGCGCATTCTTCGCTGATTTCACACAGCCGGGAGTAACGCGCAAGGCGCTCGACACCCTGGGCGCGCTGTGCTCGCCCCTTGGTGAGCTTACCTTTGAGAACTTTCGCGTTCCCGCGGCCAACCGGTTGGGAAAAGAGGGAGACGGCTTCAAAGTCTGCATGTGGCAGCTCAATCAGACGCGGCTCAATTGCGCCGCCGGCGCCCTGGGCGTTGCCCGGGCGTCCAAAGAGGCGGCGGTCAATTACTGTAATCAGCGCATCCAATTCGGCCAAAAAATCGGCGAGTTTCAGATGAACCAGGATATGATCGCGCAGATGATCGTGCACGAAGAGGCGGCGCGCCTGCTGGTTTACCGCGCGGCTTGGCTCGCCGACCAGAAAAAGCCCAACAACCTGGAGACCTCTGTCGGCAAATTCGCCGCCGCCGAAGCGGCCGCCTATGCCGCCGACGCCGCGATGAAGATTCTCGGCGCCTACGGCTACTCCACCGAATTTCCCGTCGAGCGCTACTACCGCGACGCCAAGTCCTATCAGATCGTCGAAGGCTCGACCAACGTGCAAAAGATGATCATCGCCCAGGACGCGCTGGGGTATCGGAAAGCAAACCGGTAAAAATTACGTCCGAATAATTCAGCCTAGCGAGTACCTCGGACAGTGTGACTATCAGCGATTCCCTACGCGCTGCTAGAAAGAGTTCAGAGGCCGTGCTCTTCACGGCTATATTTCGATCACCATTCCATCTTCCGCCACCGCCAGAGCCAGTTCTTTTTTGCGCGCGAGCATCTCTTCGCCCAAATGGGTGAGCATGATTTTTTTACATGCCAATCGGGGCAGGGCGTTCAGCAATTCCACATAACGCACGTGATTGCCGGTCCCTTGGTCATAAAACGAACACTCGCAAAGAAAGAGATCGACGCCGCGGGCATGCTCGATAAAGATTTCGCTCCACGCCGAATCGCCGGAAAAGAGGATTTGTTTGCCGGCAAATTGAATTTTCAATCCGAGGGATATTTCATGCGTCTGGTGGGGAACGCGGAAGGGAAACACCTCGATGCCCTCGATCACCGTGGGTTTTCCCGGGTGTAAAATATCATAGTCCACCGGCGGCAGCTCGCTAGCGGTCGAACCGCCGTACATCAGCCGGAAAAGTTGATAAACCTTTTCTTCAGTTCCCGGCGGACCGGCGATATGCAAGGTTTTGTCGCGGGGCGTCTGATGGAGAAATTCGATGAACAAAAACGGCAAGCCGCCGAAGTGATCGCCGTGGAGATGGCTGATAAAAACCGCGTTCAGACGGCGCGGGTCGAAACCTGCGCGCTTCATGGCCAACAGGGTCGTGGGACCGCAGTCCAGAAGAAACGGCCGGTCGTCGGCCTCGACGAGATAAGCGCTTTGGTTGCGGCCGCCGCTGCCAAAAGCATCGCCGCAGCCGAGAATATGCAGTTTCATGGCGCCGTTCCCCGCAACCGATTTGCCCTCGATTCTATCCTCGAATTTCCCCGCCGGCCGATTCTAGCACCGCGCCGTATGCGGCGCCATCGAGAGGTCGGGGACGACCAGGGAGAAAATCCGAGTTGCTTTTTGACTCCGCTATGAATAAATTGGCCAACGTGCCAGTTGACAAGCGTCCCTTCTTTGCATCCTACGCGACCAGCCTTTGGATCCGCTTCCTGCGCTTCAGTCTCCTGTCGCACAAGAGGCTGGAAGCCGAGCTGGAAAAGGCCGGTCTGACGCCGCCGCAGTTCTACGTGCTTGCGACCATCGGTTACGCCGGGGGATTGCCGTTCGGCGAAATCGGCGCGAAGATGATGGTCACGGTGAGCAATCTGACCGGCATCGTCGACCGGCTCGAAGAAAAAAAAGTAGTCGTGCGCAAGCGGGATGAAAATGACCGCCGCGTGGTACACGTGGTGCTGACCGACAAGGGCGCCAAGCTCTATAAGAGCACGATTCCGCTCTTTGAGAAGAGCATCGCCGAGATTTTTTCCAACCTCGAAAAGCCGCAACAAAAAGAACTTTCCGTTCTCCTGCGCAAACTCAATCAGCTCCTATCGGTTAACTAACCGGGCATTGTTGACAGAAATCGTTGGTGAGTTATAAAGTTAATGTGTTAAGTATTCTCGCGGATACCCCGTCCCGGTGAAAAACGAAAGCAAGAAAAATCTAGGGCTCGAACGAGTCAAACGCTGGCTTTACGCCAAAGGGCTTGAAGAGCGCAGCGCGGGCTGTGTCTTGTGCGGCTCCTGTTACGGTCACGGGCCGGCGAATCCCTACGAAGACGCGCCCGGGCCGAAGGAAAAGTGCCCACCCTACGAGTTTTACCGTTTCCAACGCCATACGCCGAAATCGCGCTGGCTCATGGCCCAGCGGGTATTCCACGGCCTCGATCCGATCACGCCGGAGCTAAAAGAGGTTGTCTACACCTGCACCAATTGCCTGATGTGCCAGGAGCTTTGCGGCGTGCGCGACGATGGTTACGGCCCTTGGGATATTACCGTCGCCATGCGCGAGGAAATTACTCGCCAAGATGGCCCCCTCGAAGCGCATCGCCCGCTCTTCGACGGACTCAAAGAGCACGACAATCCATGGGCGCAGCCGAAAACACAAAGGGGACATTGGGCGGATGGCTTGGGGTTGAAGAAACTTGGCGGCGACACTGCGACGACGTTGCTCTTTGCCGGCTGCTCAGCGGATCGCCCTGACGGGAAAGCGGGAGCGGTCGCGCTCGCGAAGCTCATGCAACGGGCCGGCATCCGATCCGCCGTGCTCGGCGAGGAGGAGAAGTGCTGCGGTCTGTACGCTTACGACCTCGGCTTCCGCGCGGAGTATGATCGTTTGCAGGAGGAGAATCTCGCGATGATCAAGCGCGCCGGAGCCCGAAAGGTGATCGTTGCCTGCGGCAGTTGCCAACGCGCCTGGCGCGAACATGCCAAGGTAGCCGGGAGCGGGGTCGAGGTCTTTCACGGTACTCAATACGTCGCCGAGTTAGTCCAGTCAGGACGACTCAAATTCACCCAAACCAAAAAACAAAAAGTGACCTACCATGATTCTTGCCATCTTGGCAGGGGCTGCGGAGTTTACGAGGAGCCGAGAACGATCTTGCGTGCGATTCCCGGAGTCGAGCTGGTGGAAATGGCGCGCAACCGGCGCTGGTCCTGGTGCTGCGGTGGCGGTGGTGGTGTTACCGAAGCCTACCCGGGACTGGCGCAATGGAACGCCGAAGACCGGATGCGGGAAGCGAAAGCGACCGGCGCGGAACTTGTGCTGACTTCGAGCGCGCTTTGTCAGCGCAGTTTTGCCGGCTGCACCGCGGGCGCGTTGCCGATTCAAGATCTGCTGGAGTTCGCCTCTCAGGCGGTTTAGGCGATGCTCACGGAACCCCATTTCACGCCGCGGAAGATGATCTCGATGCTTGGCCTCAAAGCCGACTCCCTGGGGCCCTACGCGCTCATTCCCGGTCCCAAAGAGCGCAGTGATATGATGCTCGGGTTATTGGAGAGCCCCAAAAAGAATTTTACTTTTCTCGACTACGAGATGCACACCGGCATCCTTGAGGGTAAACGAGTCACCGTCGGCAACGGCGGCCGCTTTGCGCCGGACACCGCGATGACGACGGAAATCCTCTGCGCCGCCGGCGCGGAATCTTTGATACGCGTCGGCAGTTGCGGTTCTCTGCAAGATCACGTGAAAGTCGGCGACCTCGTTATTGTCGCCGGCGCCA
>Ga0209341_10005869_pt1 | contig 11019 bp, 4 predicted proteins | sample RifCSP13_2_FD_184020 | JGI IMG/M metagenome (GOLD analysis project Ga0209341, IMG submission 184020) | Soil microbial communities from Rifle, Colorado - Rifle CSP2_sed 13_2 (SPAdes) (version 2) | ecosystem: Environmental > Terrestrial > Deep subsurface > Rock core/Sediment | place: Rifle...
TGTCGTCCGGTATGCCTCCGCCCGTGTCCGAAACCTCGACCAGCAGGGTGGAGCCGCCGCCTTCGGAGAGGTCGGCCACCCGTACCGTGAGCTCCCCGCCCAGATCCATAGCCTCCAAGGCATTTAAGCACAGGTTCAGGAAAAGCTGCTCCAACTGAGACGCGTTGCCGAGGACCGGGCGGGGGGTGCCCTCGCCGACCCGGCGGAGGGCGATCCGGCGCTCCTCCAGGCGCGGCTGGAGCAGCTCGAGGGTATCCCGGAGGGGGACCGTGACGTCCACCGGCTCCATGGGCTGCCGGGAGGCCGAGGACAGCATCCGGAAGCGGTCGAGGAGGTCATCCATCCGGGCGATTTCGCGCCCGGCCACCCTGCTGAAGCTGTCCCGGAAGCCCGCGTCCTCGAAGCGGCTCGGCAGGAGCTGGGTGAACGTCTTGATCGCCACCAGCGGGTTGCGGATCTCGTGGACCATGCCGGAGGCGATCGCCTCCATGGAGGCCAGACGCTCCGACCGCCGCCGCTCGTGCTCCAGCTCCTTGACGCGGGAGAGATCGCTGAAGACCGCGACGGCGCCCACGAGGGCACCCTGCGGGCTGCGCAGGGGAGACGTCGTGCACATGAGCGGCACCATCTGGCCGCCCTGGTCCGGCAGGGCGATCTCCACCTGCGAGCGCGACTGGCCATCGTTCAGCGTGGCCTCGATCAGCCGGCCCAAGACCGGCGGCAGCTGCTCGACGCCGCGCCCGCGAAGCGCCTCGGCCGGCTGCCCCGTGAACTGCTCCGCCGCCTTGTTGAACACGGTGACCCGTCCCCGGCTCCCGATGGTCGCCAGGGTCTTCCGGAGCTCCTCATTGACCTGGACCACGCGCTGGTGCGTCTGCGCGTTGCGGATCGCCACCGCGGACTGGTGCGCGAGCGTCTGGAGCAGGTCGGCGTCGTCGGTGAAGTACGGGCTGCCCGAGCGCTTCGAGCCAAGCACGATCAGCCCGAACAGCCGCCCCTCCTCGAGCAGCGGGGCGGCCACGTCGGCGTTGAGGCGGATCATTTCCCTCAGCGTGTCAACGCCCTCATCACGGCCCGTCAGTTCGTCGCGGAAAACGAGGGCTTGCACGGTCGCGGCCCGGTCCGCCAACGATGATCTCGAGGCGAGGTTCTCTGCGCCGACCCCAGCGCCCGCCGGCCACACGCGCTCCAGTCGTCCCTCGTCCTCGTCGAGCAGGTAGACTGCGGTCCACTCCGGTTTGAGGACGTCCCGGATCACACGCCCCACGCAGTCCAGGATCGCGGGAAGCTCGATCGTGTTGCTTAGCGCCCGGCTTGTTTCACGGATGATCCGCGCGTAGTCGTACGGCTCCCGGTAGAGGTAGCGATCGAACGCGCGCTGGATCCGCGTCTTGAGCGGGTGGAACAGCACCGCGACACCGAGTGCAAGCAGGATCTCGAGCGGGCTAAACCACTGCTCGTCAGGAAAGATAAAATTTGAAGCGACCAGCAGAACCACTAGGAGCGTACCGGCTGCCATAAACGCCGCGAGGTACACGACACCCTGCTTGATGACGACGCGGATGTCCATGAAGCGATGTCTGATGATGGCGTGGCCGATGAGGCCAAGCATTATGAGTGAAAAGAGAGGCCCGTATTTGCTGTTCGTAGACGTGCCAAGCATCAGCGGAAGAAGTAGATTCGTCGATACTGCCATTGCGGCCGGCCCCGCAATGGCAATTAGAAGATATCTTGTCTGTAATCTGAGCAATCCTGTCGCATCTCGAAAGGTCGAGTAAAGGACGTAAGTGTTAAAGCCGAGGCACGCGAGCATATATGCAGCGAAGTACATATGAAGCGGCCCGTAGATCAGGCGGACTTCGCTCTCCGAGAGTTCGACTCCTCTTACCATCCACGAGGACCACGAGAGGAGCGAGAACGCGACGCCCATAGGTGTAAACAGCCATCTGTTGACGGAGGATGTGCCGCAGGTTGATTCCGGAAATCGTTCGGCAAAGCTGAGCATCGCTATTGGGATCAAACTGGCCCCTGCGAAGGCCAATCTCATGCTCCAGAGGGGTGACGGTTGGTAACCGTGGAACATAGCCAAACCGAAGGCCCACACGGCGACTGGTACGGTGAACAAGAAGAAGGCACGATGAGTGGCTGATCGAGGATTTCTACTCAACACGTACACGCCAATTGACATGTTTGCGCCTGCACAGAAAACCAGAATCAAAGCCGCGACGTCGGGTGCGATCATCATGAGACCCTCATGCCGCACTTTTAGGCCTTGGAACCGCCATCATTTTGGGCTAACTGCGGCAGACTAGCAAAGCATAGCACCCTTACCTGTCGACCTTGGAACCGTCAGATCTTCTTGCCTGATGGGGCAGGCGAGCGACGCAGCGCAGTTTGCTCCTCGATCGGAGCCTGGACGTTGGCCGCTGGAAACTCAAGGAGAATTGTTGTGCCCCCTCCCGGCACTGCCGTCTCTGCCCGTATCGTACCGCGATGAGCGTCCGTTATGCTGCGGCAGATAGCAAGGCCCAACCCCGAGCCACGTGGTTTTGTCGTGAAGAACGGTTCAAATATCTTCGAGCGGATTGCATCTGGGATCCCGGGCCCCGTATCCCTAACTGCTACCTGAATCCACGGCTGGCCTTGGCGCTGTAGCCGTACAACGCTGACAGTAAGATTACCGCCCGGTGTCATAGCTTCGATAGCGTTCAAGAACAGATTCAGGAAGAGTTGCTTAGCCTGAGCGGGATCGATAGTGACGAGCGCTTGTGAAGATCCCAGGTTGCGTTGAACGGTGATCTGCATCTGCTCAAGTTGGCCCCGGAGCAAGGAGAGTGTTTCGGAGATTGGTTCACGTATATCCGTTGCGGTTCCGGTTCCGAGCCCGGGAGCTGCGAGGCCTCGAAGGCGGCCCACAAGCCCGTCGATTCTATCGATCTCGGTCTTGACCACCTTGGAGAAATCATCTCGAAAGTCGGTATCTGAGAATCGTTCGGGAAGTAACTCTGCAAATGTCTTGATGGCCACGAGCGGATTTTTGATCTCATGCGCGATACCGGAGACCAATGCCCCGAAGGATGCTAAACGCTCTGCCGTCCTCTTCTCGTTCTCGAGCGCCTTGATCTTTGAGAGGTCGCTAAACACCACAAGAGCTCCGATAACCGTTCCGCGTTCATCCCTAAGGGCCGAGGTAGAGCAAACCAAAGGCGTTCGACGGTCTCCCTCGCCCGGCAGGGCAGTTTCGACCTGAGAGCGAGAGCCACCATCGGAGAGGGTTTGCTGTAGTTGAGACCCAAGAGGGCCCGGGAGCGTATCAACGGTTAACGATGTCAGATGTTCTCTGGACAGCCCAGTCAATCGGGCGGCTGTCGAGTTGCAGAGGGCAACTCGGCCACGATGGTCGATCGTAATGACTCCGCTCTCCATTGTTCGAAGGATGTTTTCGATGTACTCGTTGACGACAACTACCTGGCGATACAGTTGAGCGTTCTTGATGGCGATGGCCGCTTGATTAGCTAGCGTGGAAAGCAGTTCAACATCTTCATCGAAATAGGCGTCACCGGACAGTTTTGGTCCAAGCAGGATGAAGCCCAGCAGGTGCTGTTCGGAGAACATCGGCAAGGCAAAGTCACCGCCAAGTGAGATTAGCTCTCGAATCGCCTCTTTTGCCTGTGAACCATCGAGCGATCGACCGAGCTCGTCCCGAAGCAACGGCCTTCGAGCGTTGTGGAGAAATACAGGCAGCGCCCTATTAGTGTCCACGGGATTGTCGAGTAGTGAGGGGGCCGTGTCTCCAAAGCTCTGACGTGTAGCGACCCGAAACGAAGAATCACCCTGATCACGAATGAAAACCGCGATCAGGTCCGAACGGCAGGTGCGTCTGGCTACTTCGCAAATATAGCCCAGCAGCGTCTGGAGATCGAGAGTCGAACCGATGGTTCGGCTCGCTTCTCGAATGATCTGCTGATAGTTGTATGACTCCCGATAGAGATATCGATCCATGCAACTCTGGATCCAGCCCTTCAGCGGTTGAAAGGCAAGCGCGATCGCAAGAGCAACAAGCACTTGGGTGGCAAAGGGAACGTCTTGGCGGTGCTGGCCCATGACGAGTGCGACGAGCCCGAGAAAGCCGGCGAAGATGCCTCCCGCCGCGACTGCCGCAAGCAGATAGACGAAACCCCGGTGCACCACGAGGCGAATGTTCATCAATCGGTGGCGAATGATCGCGTGAGCGGAGAAGGAAGCCATCAACAGAGTGAAGTAGGGGCCCAATACGCTGTAGTTCGAAGTCTTCCATATCAACGGGACTATCAGGTTGGTGGTTATCCCGCCCGCACCAGCTAGCACGTTGCCGAGCAGGAGGTAGCGTAACTGGAGCCGTTTCAATCCGGACGAAGTCCGGATGGTCCGTGACAGTGTGATCATGGCAAAGGCGAAGATGCCCAGGAAATACACACCAAATAACTTGTGCCCTTGCCCGTACACGAAGTTCTGGCGCCCGTATGTTTCTGTTGAGCCGGTGACGACCCACGGAGAAAGAGAAATGAGGACGAAGAGTAGACAAAGACCGCCCGGAATCGACACCCGGGGCTCCGAAAAACGCACGTGACCGTCAGAAAAAGCGTGAAACATCCACAATAGACCGAAGGGAATCGCGGCGGCGAACCCGAAGCCAAGGCGTCCAAGCCACAGAGTGTAGACTGGGTTTTGGGTCGATAATGCAGAGAAAATTGCGAGAATCCATCCAACCGCACTCAGGACCGAAAAAGCGAATAACCGGTTAACGAGTGCCCGCTTGTTGTGAAGGAGGACAAGCGCGACCAAACAAACATGCGTTGTGCAGAGGAGTAACACTCCGAGCGTTCGGAGTTCCATGTTCGAGTGCCCTAGGAGCGTGTCGGAGTAATGGGTTTGTCGACACCAAGACGAAGAATGCGATCGCGCATCTGGCTCAGGATCAACGATCTCGATCCGACCAATACGTTTCGTACCCCCCAAAATCGACGTCGGAGCATTTCTCCGACACGCTCCTAGAGACCGGTCTCCGCTTGCCCAATGATGAGGGCTGACACACTCCCTCCGAAGCTGTGACAATTGATGAGGACACGCTTTACTCGTGCAACCCGCGCCACATTTGGGACAAAGTCTAGATCGCACTGCGGATCCGGAGTGGTCTGGTTGATCGTTGGTGGTACGAGCTGCTCTCTAATCGTTAAGCACGCAGCGGCAGTCTGGAAGCCCCCTGATGCGGAGATCGGTTGCCCAATCATCGATTTGATTGATACCACCGGAATTCGGTACGCGTGACTTCCCAGTGCTTCCTTGAATGCGTTCGTATCACACACGTCATAGTCCGGGAGAGAGCTACCATGGGCATTGATATGGTCGATCTCCGATGGGCTCAGCCCGGCGCGGTAGATTGCCTCCTGGATCGCTTGCGCCATGACTCTTCCAGTGAGGTCGCCCTTGCGCATCCCGATTGCCTCGCTGGCTGCGCCGTACCCGAGAATCTCCGCGTAGATTGGGGCTCCGCGCTCCATTGCGTAGTCGTATTCCTCGAGGACAAGTGTTGCGCTCCCTTCGGAGAGGACGATCCCATCCCTAAGGCGATCGTAAGGGCGAGATGCCTCGCCCGGAGAGTCGTTGCGCTTCGTCAATGCGCCCAGAGCGCAAAATCCGCCGAAGGAAGAATAAAAAATTGGAGCGTCAGAACCCCCAGCCACCGCAATTGCTGCGTGTCCTTCGACGATCTGTTCGTAGCCTGTCTGGATGGCATCAAGGCCTGTGCAGCAATTGGAGGAAATAGAGATTGCTCGCCCCTTGATGCCGAACTCGATTGCCAAGTAGCTCGCGGCAGCGTGAGGAGGGAATTCCAGTACAGTCCAGGGTTTCACCCCCGCGACCCCTTCCTTGCGCAGCGCTTCAAATCCTTCCGTCGCGACGTCGCCGAGACCAGTCGATGAGTTCCCAAAGCAAACGGTGGCCTTTGTAGCCAGTGCAGGTGTGATGGACAGACTTGCATCTTCGAGGGCTAACCGAGTGCTGGCTACGGCCAACTGGGAGAAGCGTGCCATCACCCGAGCCTTCCTTGTCTGAATGAAATCGGTTGCAACGAAGTTTGTTACTTCGCCGGCGACCCTACACGGATAGTCTGAGGCGTCAAATGCGGTGATGTAGTCGATGCCGGACTTCCCGGCGACGAGGGCGTCCCAGAACGCGTCCTTGCCGATGCCGTTGGGGGCGACCACCCCCAGGCCGGTGATGACTACGCGACGAGACTTTCGCACCGTTCCCTCCCCGACAGCTCGACGGCTCAGCGATCGATGCGTAGGGCGAAACGGTAACTAACCTATCATAAATACACGAAAAACCTCAGGATTGCTGGCCGCCCCCGTTGGGGTACAATCACACGCGATATGGCCATCCGTCTCTCGCGCCGAGCCTTCCTGGCGGCCTCGCTGCCGCTCCTGGCGAGCCCTCGGGCGGCCCTGGCAGAGGCCCGGGCGCGACAAGTCTTCGACTACTCGGTGGATGTGGGCGTCCTCTTCAACCTGATCACCTTCGCCCTCAAGGGTACGGTCGTGAAGGAGATCGACCACACGGCCGGCCGCTATCGGATCAGCATGAACGGCGAGGGGGACAGCATCTCCCTGCACACCGATGCGGGGGGCATGATCCGGCAGGGGCGCTTCATGCCCGTCGAGATCCGCAGCCACAGCACCATCCGGGGCCGGGAAAGCCGGCTCGACATGCTCTACGACCACGCCCGCGGCACGGTCGAGTACCACTCCGTCATGCACACCTTCTTCCTCGGGCGGCGCCGGCAGGTGGACGATACGCTCAAGTTGCCGGCCGACCGCCGCGTGGACGATCTCCTCTCGGCCGAGCTCAACTTCGCCGCCAACATGCTGGAGCGGGAGCCGGACGGCACCTATCGGACCTTCATCGTCCGCCGCTCGCGACCGGAAGACGAGGGCCCCGACGACGTCTCCGCAAGCGGCTACCATGCCGAGCTGATCCCGCTGCGCTTCCGGGCTGTGCCGGAGGACGGGTCGGGCCGCCTCAGCGCGCTTATCGACATCACCAGTTTTTCCTCCTGGGCGCGCCGCAACCAACCGGCCAGCGTCACGTTCGGACCCGACCGGCACCTCGAGAGCCTGCAGACCAAGCTGATCCTGGGCACGACGTTCAACGTGCGCCTTGCGGCCGCCTCCTGACGCCTCCCCCGATGGGCCACGATCTTGTCGGGCTGGGGGAGGTCATGCTGAGGCTGGCCGCCCCGCCGCCGCAGCGCCTCGACCAGGCCGTCGCGCTCGACGTCCAGATCGGCGGTTCTGAGGCCAACGTGCTGGCGGCCGTCTCGCGCCTCGGGCTGCGGACGGCGTTCATCTCGGCGCTGCCGGCTGAGCATGCCTGGGGGGATCGCACCGTGCGCGAGCTCTGGGGCCACGGCGTGGACTGCGCGGGCGTACTGCGACGGCCCGGCAGCCGCATGGGCCTCTACTTCCTCGAGTACGGTGCTCCGCCGCGTCCGGTCCGGGTGCTCTACGACCGGCGCGATTCGGCGATGAGCCAGCTCGTCCCGGAGGAGGTGGACTGGGCGATTGTGCGCGGGGCGCGCATGGTGCACCTTTCGGGCATCACCGCCGCGCTCGGTGATAACCTCCGCGCCGTCGTCAGGCGGGCCTGCCGCGAGGCGCAGGCGGCCGGCGTGCCCGTCTCCTTCGACGTCAACTACCGCTCGCGGCTCTGGTCCGCCAAGGAGGCGCGCGATTTTCTCTCCGAAGTGCTGCCCGGCGTGCGCTACCTCTTCATCGGCTCGGACGACGCCGAGACGGTTTTCGAGCTGTCAGGCGCGCCGGAGAAGGTTGTGGGCGGGCTCGCGCGGCTGGCGCCCGCGGCCACCATCGCGCTGACGCTCGGCGAGTCGGGCTCGGCCGTGCTGGACGCCGGCGCTGTCCTGCGGCCGTCGCGGCTCTACACGGTCACCACCGTGGACCGCGTTGGCGCGGGCGACGCGTATGCCGCGGGTTTCCTCTGGCGCGTCCTGCGGGGACGCTCCGTCCAGGATGCGGTGGACGCGGCGACGGCGCTGGCCGCTCTCAAGTGCACGATCTGGGGCGACATCGCCCTCGTGCGCCCGCCCGAGTTGGAAGAGCTGATGGCCTCCGCCAACTCCGAGATCCGCCGCTAGGCCGCTGATGGCGGAACTCCAGCGCGAAGCCGGCAGGATCCTCAAGGAGCTGACCGAGGCCCAGCGTGAGGCGGTTACTCACGAGGCCGGCCCACTGCTCATCATCGCGGGGGCGGGGACCGGCAAGACAACGGTCATCACCCACCGCATCGCGTACCTGATCGCCACGCGGAAGGCCCGGCCGTCGGAGATCCTGGCGCTGACCTTCACCGACAAGGCCGCGGCCGAGATGGAGGAGCGCGTGGACACGCTCGTGCCCTACGGCTACGCCGACGTGCAGATCTCGACGTTCCACGCCTTCGGTGACCGGCTCATCAAGGAAAACGCGCTGGAGCTCGGGCTCACGCCGGATGCCAAGGTTCTGACACGAGCGGAGCAGATCGTATTCCTACGCGACCCTGAGCGCCTGTTCAAGCTTCCGCTGAAGCATTACCGGCCCCTTGGCGATCCGACTCGTCTTCTTCAGGCAATTACGAGCCTCATCAGCCGGCTCAAGGATGAGGATGTAGGGCCTGACGAGTATCTGTCCCATGCCCAGGATCTGCTGGCAAAGGCGAGCGACGACGCTATGCGACTCGAAGCGGAGGAGCACATCGAGCTAGCGCGCACCTATTCTCAGTATCAGATGCTGATGGTTCAGGAGAAGAATCTCGACTTCGGCGATCAGATCGTCGAGGTGTTGCGCCTCCTGCGTACTCGACCTCATATCCTCAGGCGCTGCCAGGAGCGCTACCGCTTTCTCCTCGTGGATGAGTTCCAGGACACCAACTACGCGCAGTTCGAGGCGGTGAAGCTCCTGGCCGCAAAGCACCATAACCTCACGGTCGTAGCAGACGACGATCAGTCAGTCTATAAGTGGAGGGGCGCCGCCATCTCGAACGTGATCGGGTTCAAGGAGCAGTACCCGGACGCCCGTGACGTGGTGCTCTCGGAGAACTATCGCTGCCCGCAGGCGGTGCTGGATGCAGCGTACAAGTTGATCCAGCACAACAACCCCGATCGGCTCGAGGTCAAGTATGGGATCAGCAAGAAGCTCAAGAGTCTGGCCTCAACAGCCGGAGCGCGCGGGCCCGTCCACCTGGCCTTCGATACCGTCACGAGCGAGTCGGACCGTGTTGCTGGAATCGTCGAGGAGGAGCACCGCAAGGGGCGTCCGTACAAAGATTGCGCCATCCTCGTCCGCGCGAACCAGGACGCCGATGCCTTTCTGCGCGCGCTGAACCTCCGCGGCATCCCGTGGACCTTCTCCGGCAACGCGGGGCTCTACGGGCGGCCGGAGATCCGGCTCCTGATCGCCTTTCTTCGCAGCGTCGCCCACACCGACAACTCGGTCAGCCTGCACTACTTGGCGTCGTCGGACATCTATCAAGTGCCGATCGTGGACCTGACGGAGTGCGCGACGTACTCCGACCGCAAGCACCGGACGCTCTTCCACGTCCTGCGGCAGGTGCCCTCGGACCTCGACGTGAGCGAGGAGGGGCGCGCGGTTATCGGGCGGCTCGTGGCCGACCTCGAGCGCTACATGGAACTGGCGCGGGAGACGCCCACGGGCGAGCTGCTCTACCAGTTCCTCGTGGACTCGGGGCTGATGACCCGCTACGCCACGGCACCCGCCGAGCAGGAACAAGAGGTCCAGAACGTCAGTAAGTTCTTCAAGAAGGTGCGCGATACCTCGCGCGTGCTCCAGTACGACAACGTGCGTGAGTTCGTCAACCACCTGGAACTGCTGATGGAAGCGGACGACGACCCGCCGGTGGCCGAGGCCGACACGGACACGCCCGCCGTACACGTGGTGACCGTCCACAAGGCCAAGGGCCTCGAGTGGCCCGTGGTCTTCCTCGTCAACTGCGTCCAGGAGAAGTTTCCGACCCGGCGGCGCGGCGACGCGCTCGAGATGCCGCTTGGGCTAATCAAGGACACGCTGCCGACCGGCGACTTCCATCTCCAGGAGGAGCGGCGGCTCTTCTACGTCGGCATGACCCGCGCCAAGGAGGCGCTCTACCTCACGAGCGCCCAGGACATGGGCGGCAGGAAGAAGTGGAAGACGAGCCAGTTCGTGCTGGAGGCGCTCGACCTGCCCAAGGACGCCGCACGCCCGTTCAAGGCCAAGGCGATCGAGGAGCTTCAGCGCAACGCGCCGCCGCCGGCCCCCGAGAACGGCGGTGCCGCGCCGACCCCACCCGAGCAGGAGCTGACGGTCAGCCACAACCAGGTGGACGACTACCAGACTTGCCCGCTCAAATATCACTACATCCACATCAAGCGCATTCCGCTGCGCCAGCACCACAGCGTCGTGTACGGCAGCGCCATCCACAAGGCGGTGGAGTTCTACCTGCGCCGGCGGGCGGTGGGCAACTTCACCTCGCTGGAGGATTTCTTGAAGGCCTTCGACGACGCGTGGCGGAACGAGGGATTCCTCACGCGCGAGCACGAGGAGCAGCGCAAGCGCGCGGGGGTCGAGGCGCTGACCCGCTTCTACCACGAGGAGGAAGCCTCGGGGCAGAAGCCCACGGACGTCGAGCGCGAGTTCGGCTTCGCGCTGGGTCCGACGCGCGTCCGGGGGCGCTTCGACCGCGTGGACGACACGCCGGAGGGCACCGTCGTCATCGACTACAAGTCGAGCGACGTCACCGAGCCGAAGAAGGCCGACCAGCGCGCCAGGGAGAGCCTCCAGCTCAAGATGTACGCCCTCGCGCAGAAGGAGATGACCGGCCGTCTGCCGGCGCGCGTGGAGCTCCGCTTCCTCGAGTCGGGCCTGGCCGGCCGCCACAAGCCGACGGAGAAAGACCTCGTCGAGGCCCGAGAGGCGATCGAGGCGGCGGCGG
>Ga0209341_10005871_pt1 | contig 11018 bp, 8 predicted proteins | sample RifCSP13_2_FD_184020 | JGI IMG/M metagenome (GOLD analysis project Ga0209341, IMG submission 184020) | Soil microbial communities from Rifle, Colorado - Rifle CSP2_sed 13_2 (SPAdes) (version 2) | ecosystem: Environmental > Terrestrial > Deep subsurface > Rock core/Sediment | place: Rifle...
GTCGCGCCTTCCCCCGCCGCAGGCGGGGCCGCGGGCGCGCCAGCCCAGGGCCGTCGCGTCAGCTTCGGCACGATGCCGGACTTCGCCTTCAGCGGGCCCGGGGTCAAGGTGGCCGGCGTCACGGCCGGCTCGCCCGCCGAGAAGGCAGGCGTCAAGGAAGGGGACGTGATCCTGAAGGTGGACGGCCAGGACGTCGCGAACCTCGCGGGCTTCTCGGCGATCCTGCGCGGGCTCAGCCCCGGCCAGACGGTGAACGTGGTGCTGAACCGCAGCGGAGCCGAGCAACTGTTGGACGTGACGGTGGTCGAGCGGTAGGCGCCGCCGCTGACACGCGGCTGACAATCCTCACGCCGGGACGGGAGTAGCATCAGGGCCGTCCGATGCGCCTTCGGCCGGCCCTGGTACCCGGACTCGCCCTAGCCCTCGCCGTGGTGGCGTGGCTCGCCGATCGCGCGCTGGTCGGCCAGGCCGAGGCGGTGCGCGCCGCCGCGATCGCGGGCATAGACGAGGATGCGCGTCTCGCCGCGCAGTCCGTTCGCGCGAGCCTGGCCCGGTACGAGCAGGCCGTAACGGCGGGGCGGCCGGCCCCCGGCGTCGCGGTCGAGCGGCTGACGGCGCCGCCGCCCCGCTCCGTGCCGCCGATCGGGTTCACACCGTACGCAGACCGGCCGCGCGCGGAGCTCGCCGAGCTTCTCGCCTCGAATCGGTCCACCCCGAACGGCCTGCCCGAGGCGGTGGTGGCGCGGCTCGCGCTCGGACCGGCGGTGCCGGTTTCCGGGGCCGGGGGCCTGCCCGCGGTCGAGGAGCGCCTGCTGACGGGCGAGCTGCCCGTGAGGCCGGAAGACCTGCCGTACCTCGCGAGCCGGCTGGGGCTCGCCTCCGACCCGCGCGTGCCGGTGCTCGTCGCCCGCCTGCGCGGCGCGCCGGATGCGGCGGAGCTGCCGAGCGCGCCGAGCTTCAGGCGACAGCGGATCGGGTCCGATCGCATCGAAGGCTGGACGAGCGCGCCCGAGTGGCGACTCCTGCGGTATGAGCTCACCGTCGCGCACGTCCTCGAAGGCGCGGGGCTCCTCGAGCGCGTGGCGGTCGCGCCCTTGGGCGCGGACGGATCGGCGCCCGCGTTGTGGCGCACGGTCGCGGTGCCGGACGTCGAGGGTCTCCTGGTGCAGGTCGCCCCTCGATTGCCCGACACGATCCGGCTGGCCGCCCTGCGCAGCGTGCTGTGGCTCTCGGCCGCGACGGGCGTGGCGGGCCTCTTCGGCTTGCGTCGCGCGCTCGGCCGCGAGGCGCACGCGATCGCGCGCGAGCGCGCCTTCCTGGCTGGCGTCACGCACGAGCTGCGCACCCCGCTCACGACGATCCGCGTGCTGGGGGAGACGCTGGCCGAGGGCCGCGGCGACCCGCGGGAGTACGGCACGCTCGTCGCGCAGGAGAGCGAGCGGCTGGGGGCCCTCGTGGAGCGCGTGCTGACCCTGACGCGCGTCGAGCAGCTCCCGCGCTTCGGGAGCGTCGATCCTGCCGAGCTGTTGCGCTCGGCCGTGGCGCTCGTCCGCCCGCGCGCGGAACGGCGCGCCACGCGCATCGAGTGCCAGGTGGACGAGGCGCTGCCGATGTGCCGCTGGGACGGCGAGGCGGTGCGCCGCGCGCTCCTGAACCTGCTCGACAACGCCGTCAGCCACGGCCGCGAAGGAGGACACGTGACGGCGTCGTTGGCGGCAAGCGCCGGCGAGGTGAGTCTCAGCGTCATGGACGACGGGCCCGGAATCGGGCACGCCGACAGCCGGCGCATCTTCGGGCGCTTCGAGCGCGGTGTCACCGAAGCGCCGGGCACGGGGCTCGGGCTCTACCTCGTCGAGGAAGTGGCGCGCGCGCACGGGGGCCGGGTCGACCTCGTCACGTCGGAGGGCCGCGGTGCGACCTTCACGCTCGTGCTGCCCCAGCAGCCCCCGGGCTCGCGCGCGCAGGAGGCGTCGTGACGACACGCCTGCTGCTGGTGGAGGACGCGCCCGCCCTCGCGCGCGGGCTCGCCGACAACTTCCGTGACGAGGGCTACGACGTCCGCGTCGTGGGCCGCGGCGACGAGGTGCTGGCCGCGGTGAGGGACGCTCCGCCCGACCTCGTGGTGCTCGACATCATGCTCCCCGGGCGGTCGGGCCTCGACGTCCTGCGCGACCTGCGCGCCGCCGGTGAAGCGCTCCCGGTGCTGATGCTCACGGCGAAGGGCGACGTCGTCGACCGCGTGGTGGGGCTCGAGCTCGGGGCCGACGACTACCTGCCCAAGCCGTTCGCGGTCCGAGAGCTCCTGGCACGCGTGCGCGCGCTGCTTCGCCGCGCCGTCCCCAAGCCTGCGTCCGGCGAGCCTCCGCTCGACGAGCTGACGCTCGGCGGCGTGCGCTTCGACTTCCGTGCGCTCACCGCGACCGGAGGCGGCGCCGCGACGCTCACGACCCACGACATCCTGGTGATGAAGGTGCTCGCGGCGCGCCACGGGCAGCTGGTGCGGCGCATCGACGTGGTCGAGGAGGTGTGCGGCCTCGACTCGGAGGCCACCCTGCGTACGGTGGACAACCACGTGATGGCGCTGCGGCGCGCCATCGGCGACGACCCACGGCGGCCGCGCTTCCTGCAGACGGTGCGGGGCGAGGGCTACCGCCTGATGCTCCAATGACGGCTCCTGACCGCGGGCTGACGCTCCGCGACGACCGCGCGCCTATCGTGTTCGGCGAGCGCGGGCCCCGGGCCTGCGGGAGGAGAGCGATGAAGAAGCGCCTGTCGTGGGTGATCCCGTTCGTAATGGCCGCAGCCGCCGTGAGCGCCGAGGAGCCCGCGGACGCGCTCACGCGCGGCAAGCTGGAGTCGGACCTCGGCCACCCGGCGGTCGCGGCGGAGGCCTTCGCATCGGTCGCTCGCGCAGAGCAGGCCACGGCGCCGCAGCGGTGGGAAGCGCTCGTGCGGCTGGGCGTGGCGCGACGGGACGCGGGCGACCCCGTCGGCAGCGTGTCCGCCTTGGAGGACGCCTTCCGCCGCTACGGGAAGGATCCCGAGGCGCTTCGCTTCCTGCTGCTGGCTCTGGAACGAGCGGTACCCGCACAGGAGCGCTGGGAGCAGGTGTATCAGCAGGTGACGCTGGACGTGGACCGGCGGGTTCCCGAGCGTCCGGTGGTGCGCGTCTTCTGGCCCGGCGTCCCCGTGGGCCTGTGTCCGTGCTCGGGCTTGCCGGTCGACCTCCACTTCAAGGATGGTGACCTCCAGGACGTGTTTCGGCTGTTCGCCGACGTCTCGGGCCTGAATGTGGTGGTGCAGCCGGGTGTCCGCGGCCGCGTCGACTACCGCGCGAACGGAGTTCCTTGGGACGAGGTGCTCGAGCGGATGCTGGCCCCCTACGGATACGTCGCCCAGCTCGAGGGCAACGTGCTCTGGATCGGCCGGCCCGGCGAGCTGGGCCCGAGGCGGCCGTTCACGGGTGCGCCGATGAGCTTCGAGTACGCGGACAAGGACCTGATCGAGGCCCTGCGCGAGGTCGCGGCCAACGGTCGCGCGAGCGTCGAGCCGGCCCAAGGCGTTGCCGGCCACGTCACCTTCAAGCTGACCGACGTGCCCTGGGACCAGGCCTTCGACCTGCTCACGCGCGTGAACGGACTCACCTGGTCCCGCGCGGGAGGAGTGATCTGGGTCGGCTTCAGGGAGCGTGCAAAGGCCCGCTGATCGCCCGGGGCGCCGCGACTGAGGTACCCTCCCGGGTCATGACGACGCAGGCCCTCCGCTTCCGCTTTTCTATCTGTCTCCTCTTCGTTGCCCACTGCTTCTGTCTCCGCGGAGTCGACAGCGCTGCGGCTGAGACGGCGCGGCCGCCGCGGGCGGCGGTGTTCCGGGCCACGGGGTTCCCGACGGCGGATGCTCCGCCGATCGACGACGCCACGCTCGCGGCGGCGCTCGCCGGCCTGTCCAGCCAGACGCTCGATTCGCCGGCCGCCCTGTCGTCCCGGCTGAAGCGGGCCGAGCACGACGTGCTGCTGCTGACCTACGGCAGCGCGTTCCCCTCCGAGGCCTGGCCCGCGATCCGGGACTTCGTGCGCGAGGGCGGGGGCCTCGTCGTTCTCGGCGGCGCGCCCTTTCATCAGCCCGTGCGCCGCTCGGGCGACGCCTACGTCCTGGGGTCGCGCCAACCGACCTACGCACGCGAACTGCTGATCGGCCCCGCCCAGGAGATCGACGTGGCCGCGTTCGCGGGACCGCGCGCGAGTGTGGTGGTCGAGGGCACCGGCTGGACACGACCCCTGCCCGAGCCGCGACGCACTTGGGCGCTCACGATCCGCCTGACGTCGACGAAGGACAGTCCCGGGGAGGACGGCTCCGCCGGGCCGCGCGACGGTGTCGTGAGACCGCTGGTGCACGTGCGGGACGGCCTGGGCCTGGCGCGCGCGTGTCCGCTGCTGGAGATCGACCGGCTGCGTGGCCCGGGTGCGGGGGGGCGCTGGGTGCTCGCACCGACCGATGCGGTGCTGCCCGTGGAAACGATCCGCGCCGCCGTCGAACGCGCGCTGCAGGCGTCGGTCGAGATCTCGGCGCGGCCGATCCGCGCTGCTGTCGACCCGGGCGAGCCCGTGCGGATTCGTGTGAGCGTCGGTCGGCCCGGGGCTCGGGCCGGGGAGACTCCCGCGACCCGGGCGCGCGTGAGCGTCCGTGACGACGCAGGGCAGGAGGTCGCGGCCAGCGACGTCGAGCTGCTGGGGCCTGCCGAGGTGCGCACCGGCATCGCCACCCTCGCTGCGGGCCCGGCCTTTCGACCGGGCCTGTACCACGCGATGGTCGAGGTCCCGGGAGTCGCCTGGTCGCCCCGGACGACAGAGACCGGCTTCTGGGTCAAGGACGCAGCGCTCCTCGCCTCCGGTCCGCGGCTCTCCGTCTCGCGGGACTGGCTGCGCCGGGATGGTCGTGTCGCGCCGATCGTCGGCACGACGTACATGGCCTCGGACGTTCACCGCAAGTTCCTGTTCGAGCCCAACCCGCATGCCTGGGACCGCGATTTCGCCGCGATGAAGCAGCAGGGGATTGGCATGGTGCGGACGGGCCTGTGGACGGCCTGGTCGCGCGCGATGCTCGACCCCGGGGCGCTCGACGAGAACGTGCTCTCGGCGCTCGATGCGTACGTCTTGAGCGCCGCGAAGCACGGCATCCTGGTCTGCTTCAACTTCTACGCCTTTCTGCCGCCGAGCTTCGGCGACACGAACCCGTACCTGGGACCGCGCGCGCTCGAGGGCCAGCGCGCGTTCCTCACGGCCCTCGGGAGCCGCTACCGCGGCGTCTCGTGGGTCCACTGGGACCTGATCAACGAGCCGTCCTACGCGCCGCCCGAGAGTCTCTGGAGCAATCAGCCGATCCGAGACGGTCCCGAGCGGAAGGCGTGGACCCGCTGGGCGCGCGAGAAGCACGGGGACGACCTCGCCCTGCTGCGCGACCTTTGGCGTGACGCCGGGGACGACCTCTTCGAGCTGCCGCGGCCCGACGAGTTGCGCTACGCGTTCCTGCGCGAGCACCGAAGGCCGCGCAAGACGCGCGACTTCGGCGAGTTCTCGCAGTGGGCGGTGGCGGGGTGGGCGCGGCGTTTGCGCGAGATCCTGAAGGCCGCGGGCGGCGACGTGCTCGTGACGCTCGGGCAGGACGAGGGCGGCACGGCCGACCGGCCGGCGCAGTCGATCTACTTCGACTCGCTCGACTACACCGCCGTGCACACCTGGTGGAACAACGACGACCTGCTCTGGGACGGAGTGGTCACCAAGTCTCCCGAGCTGCCGAACCTGCACCAGGAGACCGGGCTCATGAGCCTCCACGACAAGGACGGTTTCGCCTGGCGCACGCCCGAGGCGGCCGCGCGGCTGCTGGAGCGGAAGTTCGCGTACGCCTTCGCCGGGCGCGGGGCCGGCGTCATCCAGTGGGCCTGGAACATCAACCCGTACATGCCGGTCGAGAACGAGGCGACGATCGGCTTCCTGCGGCCCGACGGCACGGCGAAACCCGAGCTGCGGGTGGTGCGTCCGCTCGCCGAGTTCTTCCGAACGGCGGCTCCCTACCTCGACGACTTCGCGCCCGACCCGGTGGTGCTGGTGGTCCCGCACTCGCGCGTCTTCATGGGTCGGCCGGGCGGCGCCGACGCCACGAAGCGCGTGGTGCGCCTGCTGGCCGAGCGCTTCGGCGTCGTGCCGACCGCGCTTTCCGAGATCCGGCTCTCCCCGGAGCGGCTGCGGGACGCGAAGCTCGTGCTTCTGCCGGCGCCCGAGGTGCTGGAGGAGAACGCGGCTGGGGCGCTGCTGGCGGCGACGAAGGCGGGCGCGAAGCTGCTCGTCACCGGTGCGGTCGAGGGCGATAGCTACGGCCGCGCGACCGCGTCGCTGCAGGCGCTCGGGATCGTGGACGCGGGGCGACCGCTCGCCCTCCACGAGCCGACGCCGTGGGGGACGGCCGGGAGCGCGACCTTCGAGGGCCTGGCCCAGGAGCGGATGCGCCGGGCGGGGAAGCCGTCGCTCGTGGCGCTCACGGGAGCGGTCTGGCACGAGCCGCTCCCGCTCGAGTTCGCGCGCGAGCCGGAGCCGCTCGTGGCGCTGCTGGGCGATGCGCTCCGGGCGGCCGGGATCGAGACCCATCCCGGCTCCGGGGGCGTCGCGGCCCGCATCCTCGTGGCGCCCAAGGCCGTCCTGGTCGTGGTCGTGAACGAGACGCCGGATGCGGCGCGGCGCACGCTGAAAGTGGAGGGACGCCGCGTCGTGATACCCGTTGCGGCCATGGGCGCCCGCTTGGCGCTCTTCGAGCGGAGGAGCGGGAGGCTCGTCGCGACCACCCCGGGCGAGCCGCTTTCGGACTAGAGGAGTATCCTCGTGTTGCCGACCGCGTCATCAAAGGAGAGACCCATGAATAAGGTCCTGTCGTCCGGCGTGGTGGCTCTGGCCGCAAGCGCCGTCCTGGCACTCGCGGCCGTCCCGGCCACAGCCCAGGTCGAGAAGCTTGAGGGGAAGACGTTCGACGGCGCTTACGTGCGCGAGTTCTACCTCGAGGGCAACGCGATCCCGACGCAGAAGCGCAACACCGTGATGCTGAAGGGCGCGGACGGGAAGCGCCTCGTGTTCTCGCTGCTCGACACCACCGGCTACAGCACCGAGATCCAGCAGAAGTACATCGGGATGCTGATCTTCGAGCGGCCGGTCGCTCTGGGCACGGCGAAGGTCGGGGCCGGCGCCTACGGCTTCGGGCTCAAGAAGCCGCAGCCGCCCGAAGGGCCGGGCACGCTCTTCGTCTACGACGTGGGCGGGGCCAAGCTGGCCGAGGCCGCCGCGTCTCACGACGCCGAGATCGCGCGCCCCGTGCCGCTGCAGGTGGTGACGAAGGACGGCAAGAGTCGCCTCTACGCCGGGCGCCACTGGGTCGAGATTCAATAGGGCCTAGCGGCCCCGGATCGGCTCGCGGGAGAGCCCCTTCTCCTCGTCGACGAGGTAGTGGGCGTCGGCCGCGACGTCGCGAAACTCGTCCAGTTTCCCGCTCGGCCACGCGACCCGAAGCACGTCAACCCTCGCCGCGGCGCCCAGCCCGAAGTGTGCGCGCGGATCGCTCGCCGAGAAGATCCCGACGCTGCGCTTGACCTCCCACACCTGCTCGAGCGGGCCGGTGCGGACGCTCACGCGGGCGCCGATGCCGTCGCGGTTGCAGCGCCGGCCGACCGTGCGCAGCATCAGCCAGTGCCGTTCCCCGGACTGGTCGTTGCGCAGCAGCAGCGGGCGTGAGTCCAGGCAGGCCACGAGCACGTCCACGTCGCCGTCGTTGTCGAAGTCGGCGAAGGCCGCGCCTCGGCCCACCACCGGCTTCGCGGCCGCGGAGCCGGCTTCCGCGAGCGCCTGCCGGAACGTGCCGTCGCGGTTGTTGAGGTACACGGTGAGCGCGGGCTGCTCGTAGCTCTCGCCGCTCGTGGCCCCGCGCAGGTGCGGGTAGACGTGCCCGTTGACCTTGACGGGTCCTTCCAGCCGTCGTGGTCGAGGTCCACGAAGCGGGTGCCCCAGCTCACCCACGCAGTGTCGCGGATATGGGCGCGCGCCGTCACGTCCTCGAACTCCATCCCGCCGAGGTTGCGGTAGAGCGTCGAGTAGTCGTTCGCGAAATGGGTGGCGTAGACGTCGAGGCGGCCGTCGTTATCGTAGTCGGCCGCTTCCACCCCCATGCTCGCCTGCTCGTTGCCGTCGCCGCTCACCGCGAGGCCGCTCGGGAAGCCGCGCTCGTCGAAGCGCCCGCCGCCGCGGTTCACGAACAGCAGGTTGGGGGTGGCGTCGTTGCCGACGTAGAGGTCCGCGTCCCGGTCGCCGTCGAGGTCGGCGGCCACGACGCCGAGGCCGAAGTAGCGTTCGCGGTCGATCGCACCCGACGTCTCGCTCCGCTCCTCGAACGTGCCGTCGCCGCGGTTGCGGTAGAAGGCGTCGGGCGCCCCCGGGATCCCGCGCGGGCCGCACAGCACGGGGGCGCCCAGGTAGTGGCAGCTGCCGCCGCCGCGCTCCTCGGGCAGCTTGTCGGGCCCCGCGTCGAGGTAGCGCGCCACGTAGAAATCGAGAAAGCCGTCGTTGTCCGCGTCGAAGAACGCCGCCGAGGCGCTCCAGCCCAGCACGTCCACGCCGGCGCGCGCGGTGACGTCGGTGAACGTCCCGTCACCGTCGTTGCGGTAAAGCACGTCCGGGCCGAGGTTGGTGAGGTAGAGGTCGGCGAAGCCGTCGTTGTCGAAATCGGCCGCCGTGACGCCCATGCCCCAGCCGCGCGCGGTGAGCCCGGCCCGGCCCGTGACGTCCTCGAACGTGCCGTCGCCGCGGTTGCGGTAGACCGCGGGGGCGGGGTTCTCACCCTTGCGGAACCGCTCGAGCGTCGAGCCCTGGGCGAAGACGACGTCCATCCAGCCGTCGTTGTCGAGGTCGAGCGCGGCGACGCCGCCCCCCTTGGCCTCGAAGATGTAGTTTTTTGGGTACTTTTCGCCGTTCAGGTGTACGAAATCGAGCCTCGATTCGGCGGTCACGTCAGTGAAGTGGAACGATTCGCCAGTGCTGAGCAGCAGCGCCAGCGCAGGCAGCAGCAGGCTCCTCATGCTGGGAGAGTCTCGGGGCGAGCGGCCGCCGGGTCAAGAGTCAGGGGAGCCCGCGGTCTACGAGAGTCGAGTATCCTCGGCCTGTCGACTGGGGGGAAACATGAAGCGGGCCCTGGGTGTAATAGTCGTCTCGCTGGCGTGCCTCGCCTGCGAAGAGAAGCAGAAGGCGATGGAGAACCTGGCCCACGACCAGGAGGTCATGAAGGTCGCCTCGGCCGCCGCGAACGAGGTCGTGCGCAACGCGACCGACTGCGCCGTGGCGAAGCCGCTCGTGCCCGAGGCGTATCGGCAGATCGACGAGGCGAAGAAGAACGCACGCGCGGCCGCGAGCCAGCAGATCCTCGACACTCTCAAGGCCCAGGTCGACCGCGTCGCTCAGCTTTGCCCGTAAGCCCTTCGCTTGTTCACGCTCGAGCCGAACACGCCGCTCCTGCTGTGCCTGCTGGCCTGGGTCGCGCTCGGGATCGGCATGGCGGTCTTTCGCACGCGGGAATCGGGCCCGGCGGCCCGTCGCGACCCGCGTTCGCTGGTCGGCCTGGGGATCCAGTCGCTCGCGGCCACGATGGTGTTCGCGATCCACCGCGAACTCGACCGGGGGCCCTCGCTCGCCGAGGCGATGCTGCGTTGGGGGGGTGTGCTTCTCGCCTGGGCCTCCGCCGGGGTGGCGATCGGGGCGATCCGTGTGCTCGGCCGGCACTGGAGCCTGCAGGCCAGGCTCCTGCCCGGGCACCGGCTGGTGCGCGAGGGGCCCTACGCCCACGTGCGGCATCCGATCTACGCCGCCATGCTGGGCCTGCTGGTCGGGACGGGGTTGAACGCGACGCCTTGGCTCGTGCACGCGCCGGCGGCTGCGCTCTACATTGCCGGCACCCAGCTGCGGCTGCGGACCGAGGAGGGGCTGCTGCTGCGGGAGTTCGGGGACGAGTTCGTTCGCTACGTCGCGGAGGTGCCAGCGCTCTGGCCTGGGCGGGCGCCGAAAGCGCCCGCCCAGGTGCGCTGATCCACTTCAGCTCCTGGACCGAGATGTTGCGGAACTAGACGAGCGCGGGGGCAGATCCTCGACACCCTCAGGGGCCAGGTCGACCGGGTAGCCCAGCTCTGCCCCTGGGCCTCTCCCTTCACGGAGCCGGGGGCAGGGCCAGCGAAGCCTGGCCGAACGCATAACGCCATCCGTCCGTGGTGCGAACGTAGGTGTCGCTGAACCAGAGAGCTTCGCTCTTCCTTTCTGACTACTTCAGCTCCTGGATGGAGATGTTGCGGAACTGGACGAGCGCGGGGGGGCTCGTCCAGACGCCGTCCTTCTTCGCGCCGTGGTGCTGGAGGCCGATCGGTCCCTTCGCCGGGACCTCCGGAAGCTCGGCCCCCTCGAGGACGGTGATGCCGTTCAGCACGACGCTCAGGCGGTCGCCCTTCATCGTGATCTCGAAGGCGTTCCACTCGCCCACGTCCTTGTCGGCGTTGGCGCGGGGCGTGACGCCCGCCCGCACCGCGGCCGGCAGCTTGGTGTCCATGCGGTAGCCGTAGACCTCGCCCGAGCCCGTCGGCCAGCACCAGATGTTGACCTGCGACTTGCTCGAGCCGCGCAGGTACAGGCCCGAGTCGGAGTCGGGCACCGAGAGCTTGATCTCCTTGCCGTCCGGCCCCTTCTTGTGCGTGCCGTCGTTTCGGATGATCGGGACGTTCGGGTTGACGTACGGCGTCTCCTTGATCCGCCACTCGAGGCGCAGCACGAAGTCGGCGTAGTCCTTCTGCGTCCACAGGCTCTTGTCGCCGGTGGCCTCGCTCATCGCGTCGTAGTCGATGACGCCGTCCACCACCTTCCAGTGGCCGTTGTCCCCAGCGGGCACTTCCCAGCCGGAGAGGTCGCGCCCGTTGAAGAGCGAGGTGAACCCCGGCGGCGGTTCGGCGG
>Ga0209341_10005874_pt1 | contig 11013 bp, 5 predicted proteins | sample RifCSP13_2_FD_184020 | JGI IMG/M metagenome (GOLD analysis project Ga0209341, IMG submission 184020) | Soil microbial communities from Rifle, Colorado - Rifle CSP2_sed 13_2 (SPAdes) (version 2) | ecosystem: Environmental > Terrestrial > Deep subsurface > Rock core/Sediment | place: Rifle...
GACAGTCTCAGCGTTGTCCTGGTTGAGCTTGATTTCCGCGCTGCAGCCGCCCGCGTTTCCCTGCTCGAGGGCCGCAATTGCGGCATTGATACCGGCGAGTCTGCTGAAGAGCTGCGTCTTCTCCTCGGGCGACGCCGCTCCATCGATGAACTTCTCGACGATCTGCCTTAGAGATCTGAGGTCCTGGCGATAACGCTCGGTGTTCTCAGGGGTCATGACCACGCGGACCTGGTACGGGCCGCCGACATTCGTTTGGGCCGAAGCCGTGGCGCCTCCCGCCAGCGTCGGGTAGGACTTCACGTCGTCGGCGAGTATCGCCACCACTGCCGTCTCCGTGCCGATGTTGGTGACGACGATCTGGCCCGGCTTGTCGAGGATGCCGCCCAGCGAGGAGAACTCGCAGTCCCCGGCGCTGAACAGGACGAAGGCCAGCACACCGAAGATCACGAGGCGCAGGCGCTTGGTCATGACGCCGCACCCGCGTGGCAGCGCGACGCCGTGGCGACGAGCATCTCGGCCGGATCGGCCGGCTCCGTAGCATTCGAGGTGATGACGATGCCGGTGGTGATGGCAGCAAACTGGAGCTGCTCACGGTCGGCGATCTCGATCGAGCACGTACCCGCGTCCGCAGCAGATCCGCCACCGTAGGCGAAGTCGAGGCGGAAGAGCGCAGGAACGACCGACTGCGGGGTCACCTGCTGCGGCTGCACCTCGAACGTGCCAACGACGTACTCCTGGCTCGAATCGGGATCAAGCAGCGCGACCGTGATGGCCACCCGGCCGCGACGATCGCGGCCACCACCAGGGCCAGGATTGACAGAGCGCGCATCTCTCCCCAGCACCGCAGCTAACGGGGTTGACGCACGTTATGAGCCACGCGGCCACGTCTGTCAAGGTGGCGTCGAGCGGCACCTCGGCGGCACTACACTCAGCGGCGATGGAGATCCAGCTGCCTGAGTCGGAGCGGCGCTGGCTGCACGCGGTCCTGGTGCTGGGCACGCTCGTGCTCGCCCTGGTACTGATCGCCCAGATAAGCGTCATCCTGGTCTTCTTCAACGACGTCCTGCTGATCCTGCTGGTGGCATGGCTTCTGGCGTTCATGCTGTCGCCGCTGGTCAGCCTGACCCTGCGCGCATTCCCCAAGCTGCCGCGCGTCGCAGTGGTTGGCGCGATCTATCTCGTCTTGTTCATCGGCCTGTCGTGGATCACGCTGGTGGTCGCGGGCAGCCTGGCCAACTCGATCACGGGTTTCGTCACCGAGCTGCCGAACCTGCAGGCGCGCCTGCCCGAGTTCCTGGCGGGCATCCAGAACGGGCTGACCAACCTGGGCTTCCAGGTCGACGTCGTCACCGCGGCACGCGAAGCGCTGGGCAACCTGGGCAACCTGGGCGACAAACTGGTCGGCCCGCTGACCGATCTTGCCCTGTTCAGCCTGGGCATGGTCGGCAACCTGTTCCTGGTGATCTTCCTGTCGCTCTTCATCGTGCTCGACCAGGAACGCATGCTGGCCTATCTCAACCGGCTCGTGCCGCCGCGCTACAGCGAGCCGGCGCGACTGTTCGAGACGAGCGTCTCAACCTCGTTCGGCGGCTTCATCCGCGGTCAGGCCATCCAGGGCCTGATCTTCGCCGGCATCGTCGCCGTGGCACACCTGGCGTTCGGGCTGGAGTTCCTGCCCGCGTCAGCCGCCCTATCGGGCATCCTCCAGATGATCCCGTTCTTCGGGCCACTGCTCTCGTGGGCCCCGGCCGTCATAGTCGCCGGGCTGACCCGGTCTGACGCGGTCATCCCGACGCTGCTCGTGGTCGTCGTTGGCTCGTTGATCGTCTCCAACGTCATCGTGCCGCGGGTGATGTCCAAGGCAGTAGGCATCCACCCGGTAGTCGTGCTCATCGCGGTGTTGATCGGCATCAAGGTGGCCGGCATCGCCGGCGCGGTCTTCGCCCTCCCCTTCGCGGCAATCCTCGCCGCGTTCGTCCAGCACTACCTGGCGCGCAACGCCAACGTGCCGCGCGACGTGACCACGCGCGCGGCACAGCGGGTCGGCGCGCGCGAGGGACGCGTGGTCAGGGTGCCCACCGCACCGGCCGCTGGAGTCGCGGCCGGTGCCGGGGTCGTCGCGGAGCCGATCATGGAGATGTCCGCGGAGACCGGCCACGGAGCCGGCCGGACGGAGCCGGCGAAACAGGCGCGAAAACCGGCCGAACCGGCGCCGTGAGCCGGCCCGACCCGGACGCTGACGCGGGCAATACCCACGGCGGCGGCGCACAGGGCGACATCGCCCGCGAGGCAGACCGCCTGGAGCGGCGCGACGTCGATCGCGAGCGCGGCGAGCCGGTCGCGGCGCGGCAGGGACGGGTCAACTCGGCCCGCGCGCGTCCCCGGAAGGCGCGACCGCTGGCCGAATGGGATTCGCGGCCGCGCATCCTCGTGACCAACGACGACGGCATCGATTCGTTCGGCCTGCTGGCGCTCAAGAGCGCCCTCGAGCCGCTGGGCGACGTCTACGTCCTCGCGCCCGACACCAACCAGTCGGCGGTCGGCCATACCAAGACGTTCATGCGTCCGCTGCGCGTGCGCGAGCGGATGCTCGCGGACGGCTCGCGTGCCTGGTCGGCGGACGGTTCACCGACCGACGCGGTCAGCCTCGCGCTGCTGGGCTACTTCAACATGGGTTTCGACCTGGTCGCGTCGGGCATCAACTACGGCGCCAACCTGGGCGACGACATCACCTACTCGGGCACCGTCAGCGCGGCGATGGAGGCCGTCCTGTCGGCCGTGCCGGCGTTCGCCATCTCGCAGGAGTATTACGAGCATCCTGACTTCAGCCTCGCCGGATTGATCGCCTACCGGACGGCGGTGAACATCCTCGAGAACGGGCTGGCGCCGGGCGAGCTGATCAACATCAACGTGCCCGCAATCGCCATCGCCGAGTGCCAGGGCGTCGAGGTGACGCGCCTCGGCAAGCGCATCTACCAGGATGAGCTGGTCGAGCGCATCGACCCGCGCGGAACGCCCTACTACTGGATCGGCGGCCCGCCGCCGACCGGCCTGGCCGAGCCCGGAACGGACTTCGACGCGGTCGTCAACAAGCGCATCGCGGTCACTCCGATCCAGCTTGACCTGACGGCGCGGCGACTGCTGAAGCGGCTCCACTCTTGGTCGTGGGAGCTGGACGGGGCAGGTTCGCCGCGACCGCGAACGAGTCGCTAGACCGGCTCGGCTACCTGAGTGATTCCGCGTACGGCGCGGAAGTCGGACGCGCTCAGCGCTCAGCGGCAGTCCAAGTGCGTGTCGATCTCCGGTCTGGAGGCGCCTCGCCCGCGCATCTAGGGTCGCCGGACAGCCTGACCAGCGGCCTGATATGCATACGGGCAGCCGTCGCGGCTGAACCGGGCCGGCAATGGTCCCACTTCCGCGTACCACGCGGAATGCCCCGCGTGCCGCCGTGGGCGGGCGAACTCAGACGGCGTCGGGCGCGAGCACCGTGCCCTCGTCGGCTGTCGCAGGACGCGGGGCACCGGGGCTGCGCTTCAGCACGTTCTCGAGGCGCTCCAGGTACGGCTTCGCGCCAAGGCGCGTGAGGATCTCGCGCGTCGATGCGGCAACCGCAGCAACCTCCGCCAAGGACGGATCGAGCACCGTGGCCATGTCGATGCCGGTGAGCGCCTCGTCCCAGGCCATGCCCAGTTCATGCCAGCCGCTCAGCGCGTCTCGATAGAGACCAAGTGCCTCGGGAGTGCGCCCTTCCATCGCAGCGAGGGCTGCTTGCAGTGTCAGCCGGCGTACTCCCACCACGCCGCCATGAAAACCCGTCGCGTCGAGCGCCAGGAGATCTTCGCGCACCTGAGCGAGCTGGCCCGACCAGATCGCGCCTCGTGCAGCTTGATATAGGCCCGGGGGCGCAAGGCTGGCGTTGGCCTTCGCATAGCCGCGCCAGATCCCCTGGGCATCGCCCAGGCGCCCCTCGGCCAATGCTGCGTTTGCCTTCGCGTCGAGCGTGGGCAACACGACCTGCGGTCCGCTATTAACGGTGATCAGCCCTTCGAGCTCAGCCAACCCCTCTGCCACCGATTCGCCGCGGTTCGCGCGCATGATCAGGGCATTGCTGAGCAACCACGAGCGCCACCCGGCGTCCAGGTCCATGGCCAGGCCCTCGTCGAGCACGGCCAGGCCGTCAATCCAGTCGCCGGTCAGGAACGCCGTGTAGCCGATGTTGTTCATGAAATGCAGCATCTCGTCGCGCTGGCCCATCCGGCGCGCCAGCGCCAAGCCCTCGCGGAATTTGGCCAGCGCCGCGACCTGATCGATTTCGAGCAGGCTGTAGCCAGCCTGGCCCAATGCGTCGAGCAGTGGCTCCGTCAGCTCGTTGCGTCGACTAATCGCCTCGCCGCCTCCGATCAGCGCAAGCGACTCCTGCAGCCGGCCCAGGGCGCCCAGCGCCCGAGCCTTGGTGATCAGTGCCTGGGCAACGAGGGGCAACTCGTTGCCGTGCTCGGCAGCATCGAGCGCCTCATCGGCCAGCTGAACCGCCCGTCCGTGCTCCTCCGAGTACGTGCAGGCCCGGGCCAGCTGGATCTTGAGCTCGACGATCACCGGGTCGGGCCATAGGTCGCCGTATTGCGCCGCGGCATTCTCGAGCACCTCGAGCGCCGCCTTCTCGTGGCGGGCCCTGAGCAGATCCATGCCCAACGCACCGCTCGCACGCGCCGCTCCCCTGCGGTCGCCGGCCTGCAAGTGCAGCTCTACTGCCCGCCGGTGCAGCTCTTCTGCCTTGCTATACCGAATGGCCACGTTGGCGGAGTGGCCCGCATGCTCGAGCAACTCGGCCTGCTCGGTCGCGTCCTCAGTCACGCTCAGCGCCTGCTCGAAGAATGAGATCGCCTGGTCGTGGGCACCGAGCGCTGCCGCGCGCGCGCCGGCACCCTTTAGGGCGATCCGTGCCTGTGCGGCTAACGCGTCGGCTTCGGGTCCTTCGGCCGAATTCGCGTATGCCGCCAGGTAGTGCCCAGCGAGGGCACCGGCCAGCTCGTCGGAGCCAATCTGCTCGAAGTAACGCGCGGCCGCCAGGTGGCGGATCTTGCGATCCTTGCGCGCTAGGGTGTTGTAGGCAACTTCGCGAATGAGCGCCTGGACGAAGCTGAACTGGCCCAGCTCGGGCGACCGCGGGTCGATCTCGCGCGCCAGCAGCTCATGTTTCACCACGCGGATGAGTTTCGCTGCGAGTTCGTCTTCCGCGACGCCAGAAACGGCGGACAAGGCCGCAACCGTGAATGACTGGCCGAGGACCGCTGCGTCGTGGAGGAGCGATCGATCCGCAGAATCAAGTGCATCCAGCCGAGACGATATGAGCGCGGTCAGCGTTCCCGGGATGGCCAGCGAGGCTATGTCGCCCATGGGGACGTAGGTGCCGGCCTGCTCACTGAGGCGACCGTCAGCGAGCAGCATGCGGACCGTTTCGACCGCATAGAGCGGAATGCCGTCGGCGCGCTGGACAATCGCTGCGACGACGGGCTCAGGCAGCCCGGGGACCAGGCCGGCGATGAGCTCGCGCATCTGCGGCACTGACAGCGGCTCGAGCAACGTCGACGTGAAGTTGCGTTTGCCGGCGCCCCAGTTGGGCCTCCGTTCAAGGAGTTCGGGCCGAGCCAGCGTGACGATGTAAAGGGGATACCCGCGGCTCCAATCGAGCAAGTGATCGATAAAGTCGAGCGTTCCCGAGTCGGCGTGGTGCAGATCCTCGAACACGAGAACGACCGTGCCCTGCTCCGAGATGCGCTCGAAAAAGGTGCGCCAGGCACCGAACAACTGCTCGGGACCCATGCCCGATTCAAACCCAAGCAGCGTCAGCAGCGCGCGCTCGACCCACGTCCGCTCGTCAACAGGCACCCACTGACCCACCGCGTCGGCGACCTTTCGGCGGGTGGTGGCTTCGTCATCCGTCTCGAGCAAGGCGCACCGGCCGCGGATCATCTCGCCAAGGGCCCAGAAGGTGATGCCCCCACCGTATGCCGGCGACCGCCCGCTGTGCCAGTACGTGTCCTCGACCAGCCCGTCGGTGTACTTCAGGAACTCCCATGCCAGGCGCGACTTGCCGATACCGGCCGGTCCCATCATCGAAACCAGCCGCACGCGTCGTTCGCGGGCGGTGGTGTGAAAGAGATCCTTCAACTGACGCAACTCATCAGTGCGGCCGACAAACGGTGCTTCCAGCCCCTCACTGCGGTTGCGGCCGCCGCGCTCCGCGACCACGCGCAGTGCCCGCCACGCGGCAACCGGCGCCTGCTTGCCCTTGAGCATCTGGTCGCCCACTGCTTCGAATGCGATGGCGTCGTTCGTGGCGCGATAGGTGCCCTCCCCGACCAGGACGCTGCCCGGAGGCGCGACCGATTGGAGCCGACTGGCGGTGTTGACCAGGTCGCCTGCAACCATGCCCTGGTTCGTAGCACCGACCGTGACCGCCGCCTCGCCGGTGAGCAATCCGGCGCGCGCCTCGATGGCGGGCCCCAGTGCGGTCACCGCATCGACGAGCTCCAGTGCAGCTCGGACGGCGCGCTCGGCGTCGTCTTCATGGGCACTCGGCGCACCCCATACGGCCATGACAGCGTCACCGATGAATTTCTCGACCGTCCCGCCGTAGCGCACGACGATGTCGGAGCACAGGTCGAAGTAGCGCGACAGTGTGTCGCGCACGTCCTCTGCGTCGCGCCCATCAGCGAATGGGGTGAAGCCGACCAGGTCCGCGAACAGCACCGTGACCAGCCGGCGTTCGGCGACGGCAACGGCTGGGGCCGTCAGCGACAGGCGATTACTCCGTCTCGCGGTCCCGCCAGCGCCGTGGAGGGCGTTCCCGCACTTGCGGCAGAATTTGGCGCCAGGTTTGTTGGTCGCTCCGCAGTTCGAGCAGCCGGCCTCGAGAGCTGCCCCACATTCATTGCAGAACTGTGCGTCCGCCTCGTTGTCGGTGCCACAGCTCGGACAGATCATCTTCTTACTCTATGCCGTCGATGTTCCCCGGCAGCGCATCAGCCAAGAACGCAGGCCGCGAACGAAGTCAGGCCGACTCGACGGCCGGCGCAGGCGCCTTTCTGCGCGATGTCGGTATCGAGCGAGTCTCGCTGGCCAATACTCGTTCTAGGCGCTCCAGGTACGGCTTCGCGCCAAGGCGGGTGAGGATCCCGCGCGTCGAGCGGATGACCGCCTGCACGTCCGGCTCCGATTGGTCGAGCACGGTCGCCATGTCGAGGCCGGTCAGCGCCTCCTCCCACACGACCTTGAGGTCGCGCCAGCTGGCGAGCGCCTCCTTGTACAACGCGAGCGCCTCACGCGATCGTCCCTCGAGGGCCGCGATCGCGGCGTGCAGGTTGGCCCGCCGCGCTTCGACGACCGGACCGTGGAACCCGGTCGCGTCGAGCCCTGCGAGGTACTCGCTGACCTTTTCCAGCTCGCCTGCCCAGAGTGCCGGCCGGGCCGCCTGGTAGTACGACGCCGGCTCCTGGCTCGACCATTTTCCAACTGCCGACAGCCAGTGCCGCTGGGCGTCCTCGAGCCGGCCCTGCGCCTGGGCGAGGTTGGCCCGGGTATCTGAGGGCGCAGTCGAGACATGCGGGTCATCGACGGTCGAGGCCAGTCGCTCCATCTCGGCGAGCTGATCGTCGACGTCGTCGCCGCGCGAGACACGGATGATCAAGGCGTTGCTCAAGAGCCAGATGCGTCCGCTGGTGTCCAGGTCCTCGGCGAGGATCGCGTCCATCTCAGCCAGGCCGGTGTCCCAGTCGCCGGTCAGGAACGACGTATAACCGATGTTGTTGACGAAGTTGCGGCTCCAGGCGCGGTGACCCATCCGCCGGGCCAGCGCCAGGCCTTCCTGGTAACACGCGAGCGCCTGGGCGTTATCGACCTCGCCCAGGAAGTAGCCGCGCACGACGAGTGCGGGCAGAACCTCACCGATGAGCTCGTGCTCACGCGCTACTTCCTCGCCGGCACGGATGAGGGCGACCGCCTCGCGCGTTCGGCCAAGGCCGCCCAGTGCGGCCCCCTTGGTGACGAGGCCGCGCGCCAGGAGCTTGGGGTGGTCGCCGTGCTCCGCAACTTCGAGCGCCTGATCGGCCAGGTGGACGGCCTCGGCTCTCTCGTTGAGCTGCTGCTTCGCCCGGGCAAGGTTCAGCTTCAGTTCGGCGAGCACAGGGTGAGCCCCAAGATCGGCATATTCAGCCACGGCCGGCCCCAGGGCGGCGAGAGCCTCGCGGTCGTGCCTGGCGTTCAACAGGGCAAAGCCGATCGCAGCACTGGCCCGCGCAGTGCCGATGCGGTCGTCGGCCTGCCGACGGGCCTCGTGCGCCCCGCGTGCAAGCTCAATTGATAGTTCATAGCGCGTGGCGATCCCGGCGGATTCGCTGGCGCGCTCCAGCAGATCGGCGCGCTCGGTCGGATCTGCGGTGACGTTCAGTGCCTGCTGCAGGAAGGTCACGGCCTGGTCGTGCGCACCGAGCTTCACCGCCCGGTCGGCGGCGCCCCTGAGGGCAACGCGCGCCTGGGCGGCGAGCGCGTCCTGCTCGGGTCCTTCAGCCGCGTTGTCGTGCGCCGCCAGGTAGTGACCGGCAAGGATGCTGGCCAGCTCGTCGCTGCCGAGCTGCTCAAAGAAGCGCGCGGCAGAAACGTGACGCGCCTTGCGGTCCTTCTTGGACAGCGTGTTGTAGGCGACCTCGCGAATGAGCGCTTGGACGAACACGTATTGGCCTATCTCGGCCGAGCGCGCGTCTGCCTGGCGCGTCAGGATCTCGCGCCTCACCAGTGCGTTCAGGTGCGTCGTCAGCTCGCCTGCGGCAACGCCGGACACCGCGCCGAGCGCCTCCGCGGTGAACGACTGGCCAAGAACCGCCGCGTCGTGAATGAGCGAGCGGTCGGCCGGCTCGAGCGCGTCGAGCCGCGACGAGATCAGCGCGGTCAGCGTCTCCGGCACAGCGAGGGTCGTCAGGTCGCCCACCGGCACGTAGACGCCGTCCTGCTCCTTGAGCCGCCCGTCGGCGACGAGCGAGCGCACGGTCTCCACCGCATATAGCGGAATGCCGTCCGCGCGGCCCACGATGGTGGCGACGGCTTCATCTGGCAGACCGGGCACCAGACCAGCCAGTAGCTCGCGCATCTGTGGCTCGGCCAGCGGCTCGATGTACTGCGATGTGAAGTTGCGCTTGCCGGCGCCCCATTCCGGCCGGCGCTCGAGCAGATCCGGTCGGGACAGGGTGATGATGTAGATCGGCAGCCCCCGGCTCCAGTCGAGCATGTGATCGATGAAGTCGAGCAGGCCCGAGTCGGCGTGATGCAGGTCCTCGAAGACGAGGGTGACGGTGCCCACCTGCGCGATCCGCTCGAAGAACGTCCGCCACGCGCCGAAGAGCTGCTCCGCGGCCATGCCCGACTCGACGCCAAGCAGGGTCAGCAACGCCTTCTCGATCCACTCGATCTCTTCGGGATCGGTGACCCACTGGCGAACAGTCTCGGCAACCTTTGTTCGGGTGGTTCCTTCGTCATCGGTCTCGGTCAGGCCACAGCGGCTGCGGACCATCTCGCCCAGCGCCCAGAACGTGATGCCTTCGCCGTACGCCGGGGAGCGGCCGTCGTGCCAGTAGGTCGTCTCGACCAGGCCATCGACGTACTTCAGGAATTCCCACGCAAGGCGGCTCTTGCCGATGCCGGCGGGACCCATGAGCGACACCAGCCGGATGCGCTTCTCGCGCCCGGTGGCGTGGAACAGGTCCTTGAGCAGCCGGAGCTCGTCTGACCGACCGACAAACGGTGCTTCGAGCGCTTCAGAGCGGTTGCGCCCGCCGCGCTCGGCCACGACGCGTACTGCCCGCCAGGCGGAGACCGGTGACTGCTTGCCCTTGAGGAGCTGCTCGCCCGCTTCCTCGAAGATGACCGAGCCGCTGGTCGCGCGCATGGTCGCCTCGCCGACGAGCACCGTACCCGGCGGAGCCACGCTCTGGAGGCGCGCGGCGGTGTTGACGAGGTCGCCCGCGACCATGCCCTGGTTGGTCGCGCCCAGGGTCACCGCGGCCTCCCCGGTGAGGACTCCGCCGCGCGCCTGGGCGCCCGGGCCCAGGGCAGGCACCGCGGCGACGAGCTCGAGCGCGGCCCGAACGGCGCGCTCGGCGTCATCCTCGAACGCGACCGGCGCGCCCCAGACCGCCATCACCGCGTCGCCGATGAACTTCTCGACGGTCCCGCCGTAGCGCCCGATCACGTCGGTGCACATCTCGAAGTAGCGCGACAGCGTGTCGCGCACCTCCTCCGCGTCGCGCTCTTCGGCAAACGGCGTGAAGCCGACGATGTCGGCGAACAGGATCGTGACGAGGCGCCGCTCGGCCACGGGCGCGGCGGTTGGGCCGGCTGGCTGGGCCGGCGTGCCGGTTACTCCAGGGCCGCCGCCGGCGAGGGCAGTGCCGCACTCATTGCAGAACCTGGCGCCAGGCTTGTTGATCGCGCCACAATTCGGGCAGCCCGCGGCCAGGGTCGCGCCGCATTCGTTGCAGAACTTGGCGCCGGGCGTGTTCTCTGTCCCGCAGCTGGCGCAGATCACGCTCGTACTTTACGGCCTACCCGGAAGCGAGCACCTCGCGCGCCGCCAGGTAGCCGGGCATGCCGGTCACGCCGCCACCTGGGTGCGCGCCGGAGCCGCACAGGAAGAGCCCGGCCACCGGCAGTCGGTAGCGCGCCGAGCCGAGCAGCGGTCGCCACGCGAACCACTGATCGAGCGCCGGCTCGACGTGCAGCGGATGACCCTCCGTCAGCCCGTAATCGCGCTCCAGATCGAGTGGCGTCAGCACTCTCCGCGCCACGACGAGCGCACCAAAACCGGGCGCCAGTGCCTCGAGCTGGGCCACGACGCGGTCGCCGAGCGCCTCGCGCCGCGCGTCCCAGTCACCGTCGCGCAACCGGTACGGGGTGCCGTGCACCAGCACGCTCACCAGGTGGTTGACGCCGTTTCCGGGCACAAGCGACGCGTCGAGCAGC
>Ga0209341_10005875_pt1 | contig 11013 bp, 11 predicted proteins | sample RifCSP13_2_FD_184020 | JGI IMG/M metagenome (GOLD analysis project Ga0209341, IMG submission 184020) | Soil microbial communities from Rifle, Colorado - Rifle CSP2_sed 13_2 (SPAdes) (version 2) | ecosystem: Environmental > Terrestrial > Deep subsurface > Rock core/Sediment | place: Rifle...
GCTTGTCGGCCACTGCAACGACAGGGTGGTTGCTGCGATCAAAAAGCAGGCAGACACGCTGATAACAGCGCACATGTCAGTCTACAACGATACCCGGCTAAACTTCATGGAGAAAATGTCGACGATAGCGCCGCCCGGCCTGAACAAGATGTTCTTCACAAACAGCGGCGCCGAGTCTGTCGAAGGCGCGTTGAAGTTTGCTAGAAAGTACGCCGGCAAACACGGCGTGATAGCCATGAACGGCGCGTACCACGGCAAGACATTTGGCGCGCTTTCTGTCACCTACAATGAAAGGTACAGGAAGTCGTTCATGCCGCTCCTGGAGGGGGTAAAGTTCGTCCCCTACAGAGATCCTTCAAAATTGGAGGTAGCAATCGACGACACAACAGGGGCTGTGATCCTTGAGCCGATACAAGGTGAGACCGGCATTATCGTGCCGCCAGACGATCTCTTGCCAAAAATAAGGGAGATCTGCACCAGGCGCAACTTGGTGCTGGTGTTTGACGAAATACAGGCAGGCCTTGGCAGGACGGGCAAGATGTGGGCAGGCCAGAACTGGAATACCACGCCGGACATCATGTGCCTTGCAAAAGGCATAGCCGGCGGAATCCCGATGGGGCTCATACTGGCAAAGCCGGAAATAATGGAAGCAACAAAGCTTGGCGAACATTCGTCAACTTTTGGCGGAAGCCCGATAGCGTGTGCGGCAGGTACTGCTACGCTTGAAGCGCTGACTGACGACAAGCTGGTTGAAAACGCAGCCAAGGTGGGCAGCCACTTTAAGGAGAACCTTAACCGGCTGAAGGAAAAGCACAAAATAATCCGCGAGGTGAGGGGCGTTGGCATGCTGTTGGCAGTGGAGCTGCGCTTCGAGGTGAAGGATGTGCTCTTTGACGGAATTCGCAACGGATTGCTTATGCTATATTCGGGAAGAAACATCATAAGACTCCTTCCGCCACTTGTAATGGATGAAACGACGGTTTCCCATGCAGTTGATATAATGGACGATATACTCAGGAAAAAGTCAATACAATTAGGTCTAGAACCTTCTTATAAGCTAGATAACAGCGAAAAATCAACAGTAAATAGTAAAAATTCTAAAGAATCACAACTTAGTTAAGCCATATCACTGGTGTAACAAGGTGCGGAATTCGTCTTGTTACTTGGGGCGCGGCGGGCCGTTAAGCAAGACCTGAATGCTCTTATCGTCTGTTATTGCCGCGAGCTGATATCCCATTGGGTCATGATCTTGGCAACTTCTAACACAGTGGCTTTGGAATCCCGGATAACCATCCTGGTATTCACAAAGTCCCCTACTGAGCTCATTACGGTATTACTTGGCTCTTTGAATTATTTTTTCTATGGTTGTTCTGCAATGCACTGCAATCGTATTACTTATCTATCATAGATCTAATCTCAGACATGATCGATATGAGTCTAGAAAGCGTTTCCCCAAAGAAATTGGCAGTTTTCTTGATCGCCGGAGGAGTTGTCGCGGTATTTGTACTCTCTGGATTTCAGGCAAGAAACTTATTTGCGCCTAGTATCACAGAAGAAGTAAAGGTGCAGATAAAGCAGGGCGATGTCTGCGTAGTTGAGGCCTCCGACAGGATTCCAAGGACAATAGCTGATTGCCAGTATAATGTCGGAGATACCGTATCAATAACCTACAAGCCACAACAACCATCTATAGAAAGGCATGAACTCAGGTAGGTATTCTAAGTATCAAGGATCTTTCGTTGATCTATATTTTTCTAACTCCCACAGTATTTAGTGATAATAATATATTCAACAGGTTTAGGTTGTTTGCCCACATGCGGGCACCCTAAGTGTATCATGAAGGGCAAAGAACGGAAAATCAGTGCGGTTTAATTATAGATGTTTGAACAAGAACATGTTTGTTCACAAGAAGAAATCTAAATGTGACGCTAGATACTAAAGAAAACAGCCGTAACAGCAATAACACCAACGGTTACGCTAGGATATTGAGGGACGCCACATTAAAGGTTTTTTTGTGTATTAGTTGCATTGTAAGGTGAGCTAGTAGCGGAAAGTGGTTTTATTCTGCCTTTGTCTTGTTCACAACGAATTTACCTTCCACGAAAACAGGAACCTCTATTCCCCAACTCCACTTCTTTAGAGGCTTTATCCTAATATATGTAGCCGATGGATGATCAGTTTGCGCCATATATCCACCTTGGCGCGTAACTATGTCAGCGATTCCGTAAATTCTTACTCCGCGCGGTTCCCACGGGTTCACAGATTTCAAATCATCTATGACTATTGCGACCCTGTTATTTTTCTGGACATTATTGTATTTCGTTGATTTGAGAAGGTTCATTCCACCAACATAAAAGTACTCGCCATCAAAATCAAAACCCACGGGAGCAACATCTGGTTGAATTGAACCGTCAGTTGATGACGCTGTAGCTATCCGTGCAAGTCGCTGTGATCCAAGATACTCTGTCTCCTTTTCGGAAAACATTGCATTAGCCATTATTGTTCCCTTCCATTCCAACCTCTGAGAATAAAATCCATTTCGCATCCATCAATTATTCTTATCGCACGCGCTCATTTAAGGATGGTAGTAATCTACTTCTAACTGAGTCCTTGCGACTGTATCGCATCGCATGGCATACTTGCTTTTTCTCCGCTGACCCGGTGCAGCACCAAGAGGGGCAAAATTACTTATCAACTACCAATAACAAGCTCAAGCCTAGATCTTCATGATAAAATCTGCTCTTTCGCATCCAAATAAGGCACTGGTCATCTACTGGGGAAATGAAGATGACGACCTGCGCATACCCACTAGATCCAACCTGTCTATCACTTTACAAGGAATAAACCATCCTCTTGACTACATAGTCACCCTGAGAACAATACAATCAGCTGAGCGCGACATGGTAATTATCGATGGAACAGAAGATAAGGGAGAGATTCGCAAACAGTTCGTTCGTCACCTTGACATAATGCGAGCATACACTGGGTTCAAGGAAAAGGTCGAAGTCATTACAAGTAAAACATTTCCTGTCGGCAGCGGACTTGCAGGGTCGGCTGCAAGCGCATCAGCAACGGCCGAAGCCTTTGCAGGCCTGGTTGGCAAGACTGCCGATAGAAGACTGGTATCCATCATGGCAAGACGGGGAAGCGGGTCTGCTTCACGCTCTGTATTTGGAGGATCGGTCGTATGGCAGAAGGGCGATAGTGACGACACCTCGTACGCAAAGCAGCTCTTCGACGAAAATCATTGGGATATCCGGAACGTGATAGCTGTAGTCAGTTCGGCCCCAAAAAAGGTGAGTTCGATTGAGGGAATGAGGTTATCAAGAATGACTTGTCCTGAATCCCTATACGCGACCTTTGCTAATGTCGCAGAGACACATATAGAGGAAATCAAATCAGCAATAGCTGCCAGAGATCTCGAAAAGCTAGGCGTATTCTACGAAACAGAAAACAATCTTTTTAGAAAAGTCTGTCTCAGTACAATACCGCCACTCGACTACTGGATAGAGGCCACCTATGCTATCTTCGACAAGATATCAATTCTCCGAAAAGAAGGTATACTCGCATTCGCCGGAACAGATGCTGGACCGAATGTTCACATCTTGACACCTGTCAAGCATGTTGAAAGAGTCCTTGCAACCCTGCGGGGAGTGGAAAGCGTGCAGAAGCTTATACACTGCAGGGTGGGTGAAGGAAGCCACTTGATTCAAGATGATCTGACCTAGATAACAAGGCAGCATAACACGGGACTAGTCACCCTCGGCAGATCTGTGCATGGAATATCACCGATTTTAGAAGATTGCTACCTCTCAACATCAGCTTCTCTCAAATCTCCGTCGGATAACCACGTTTTAAGATGGAACTTCATCCGACGATGACTTGACAGTGCCCTCCAACCACATGCAGAAATACAGGAACTAGATACCAAAGTCGACTTGGTCTCTTTTGAATTTCTGACTTGATAGTCATTGGTTAAGTACCGATCGAATCATAGATGACCGCCGCGAATGCAGTGCATTGCACTAAAATCCTCGTGCTATAATACCATCGTTACAAAGGATATGGCATGACTTTAGAACCAAAGGGTCAACCGAACGGGGAACCAAACCAACAACCAGAGATAACTCTAGCAAGGTGGAGCACCAGATTCTGGGCATGGCTTGTGGATGCCATAATAGTAAATGCAGCGTTAGGAGTCCTTTTTGGCTTACTATCAATGCCGATGTGGCTATACGGATTCACAAATCCAAGAATGATGTCTCCGATATTTGGGAACGACTGGTGGAATGGTTTTGGCGGTCCGCTCAGTTTTGCAATCAACAGCCTAGTATTCTTTGGCTATTGGACGTACATGGAATCAAGGTACAATGGGCAATCGATAGGCAAGATGCTTCTCCATATTAGGACAACAAACCTTGAAGGAAGACAAGCTGATGCAAAGAGTATCGCGATCTCTAGCTTTGGCAAGTCATTTCTGCTTGTGATTGATGTGTTCTTTGGATGGATATTTACAAATGAAAAAAGACAGAGGCTGCTTAGTAAAGCTGCAAATACAATAGTAATCAAGGTGCCAGATGCGAGCTCTGCTCAGAACGTTTCATACAAGAAGGACTGAACTTGACGACATAACAACACCGACATTTCAGCTGGACAGAGAAAGAGGCACAGAGGGATTACATCAAAAGCTCTCAACGAGGGGTGGAAATGGCAAGTGTAATTGGGATTCTGCTGATTACGTTCTTTTTCTATGCGCATTAGGCATGGTCTACAGGCTTTTTCACGCCTTCTTTTGATGCAATCGAGGCGTTTTTCCTCTATGGATCCGTTCTTCTCGGCATTGTAGCGCCCCTTGTTCGATTTGTAACTGGAAGAAGGAACATATCGCGTTCCCCTGAACTGATAGTTTCGGTATTTTGGATTGTCGCTTCAATATGGTTGATGATTATCTTCCCATTTGACTTTGCTCACTTTGCAGACGTAGTGCCAGACTTTCTCCGTTTCTTGGTAAGCTGGATTAGCAACGACATTGCAAGAGTGCTCATCATTCTGGGAACCGTGGGGGGAATCGTCTTCGTTGGTGTAAATGCTGTGCTCTATAGCAGAGTCAGAGCTTTGCTGAAATCAAACAAGGTGCGGCAATTGAGTGGTTCAAACATCACATGATCCTAAGAAAAGGACATGGCTAACGTACCTCGCAGTGGGCGTTGAAAAGCATGCGTGTTCGCCGGACTTGACTCTATTTTTTACCATTTAGTTAGGTCATCGTCATACCGATTATCACCGTACAGATTGGCCCTTTAATCCTTAAGGCTTGATTGTGACTCATTGCCGAGTCATGCATGATCATTTTGTTAAGGGGGCAGAATTCTTTGTCCTGATCTTGCTGAAGGCACCTTCAAAATGTTTCATTGATATTTTCAATTTACTGCCCTTCAGGTTGACGTGTTCCTTGATTGCGGTCATTGCTGCTGCATTCACTATTGCTACAATTTCAGCGCCGGTCATGCCGTCTGTCATTTCAACAAGCTTGTCCAGTTTTACATCTGAATCCAGCGGCTTTTTCTTTGTGTGAATCTGGAATATCTGCTTCCTTGCGTCTTTGTCCGGCGGTGGCACTTCAAGTATTCTATCAAATCTTCCAGGCCTGAGTAATGCCTCATCGATGATATCCGGCCTGTTAGTTGCCCCAATTACCACCACACCCTTAAGGTCTTCCAAGCCATCCAGCTCTGTTAGCATCTGGCTTATCACCCGTTCAGTCACGTGCGCGTCGCCTTCAGATCCCCTGCGAGGAGCAATAGCGTCCAGCTCGTCAAAGAATACGACGCACGGGGCAGCCTGTCTTGCTTTTCTAAATACTTCTCTTACGCCTTTCTCCGACTCGCCTACCCACTTGCTTAAGAGTTCCGGACCCTTTATGCTGATGAAATTTGCTTCAGACGTTGTTGCCACGGCTTTGGCTATCATGGTCTTGCCGGTTCCCGGGGGACCGTATAATAGTATGCCCTTCGGAGGCTTTACATCGGCTTCTGCAAACAGGTCTGCATGCTTTAGAGGCCACTCTATAGCCTCTGCCAGCTCGTCCTTGATCCCTTGCAAACCTCCAATATCTTCCCATCTAACATTTGGTCTTTGCACAAGGACCTCCCTCATCGCTGAAGGTTGGACATCTTTGAGCGCCTCATCAAAATCCTGCTTGGTGACCTTTATCTTGTTCAATATTTCTGCAGGGATCTTCGGTTGATGCAGGTCAATTTCTGGCAGTATTCTGCGGAGAGAACGCATTGCAGCTTCCTTGCTTAATGCTTGAAGATCGGCTCCAACGAAGCCATGAGAGACCCGAGCTATTGATACAAGATCAACGTCCTCTGTCAGAGGCATGTCTCTTGTGTGAATAAGTAAGACGTCCAAGCGGCCCTTTTCATCCGGTATTCCAATCTCTATTTCTCTGTCAAACCTCCCGGGCCTCCTAAGTGCAGGATCAATCGCGTTCGGCCTGTTTGTTGCTCCAATAACTACAATCTTGCCTCTTGAAGAAATACCATCCATAAGTGTAAGAAGCTGTGACACTATTCTTTTTTCTACGTCACCGGATACTTCTTCCCTCTTTGGGGCAATGGAGTCAATTTCGTCAATGAATATTATTGATGGGGCGTTTTCTTGGGCCTCTTTGAAGATCTCCCTCAGGTTTCCTTCGCTTTCACCATAGAACTTGCTCATTATCTCCGGGCCGCTGATCGAATAGAAATTAGCGTTTGTTTCATTTGCGACGGCCTTGGCAAGAAGCGTTTTTCCGGTCCCGGGAGGACCGTGGAGAAGAACCCCTTTTGGGGCCTCAATCCCTATTCGCTCAAATATTTCCGGATGCCTAAGTGGAAGCTCGATCATTTCACGCACCTTTTGCACTTCATTCTTGAGCCCACCAATGTCCTCATATGTTACCCGCGGCACTCCCTTGGCCGCTTGTTTGGGCACTGTTCCAATAACGAATTCGGTATTACTATCGATCAGTGATACTGTAGCGTCTGACGGCGAAACACCTGTGACGGTAAAGCCTATTCTCCTGCCCATGACGTTAAGTGGAATAACTTCTCCTTTGGCAACTACGCGCCCATTAAGCAATTCCGGGAGGTATTCTTCAAGCCCCACGATGTTAAGTTCTTCTGCTGGGGCCAGTTTCACCTGTTCTGCTCTTTTTACAACGACTTTGCGGATGGTGACTGTATCATCGATTCCTACTCCGATTTCGTTTCTAGTATATCCATCAATCCGAATCAATTTCTTGCCATAGTCATTAGGCGGGCTTGACCAGAGAATCACATAGCCTTTCTTCTCGCCAGAAACCTCTATAACATCGCCCGTTGATAGATCCAATTCTTCCATGACTTTGGGATCAATTAGTGCCATCCCTCTCCCAACAAGCTTCGGGTTGGTTTCAGATACTTTCAGGGTAGTTTGATTATCATCGCTATTTCTCATTGTGATATTGCCTCATGGCCGAGTCGGGCCGGCAATTGTGTGACAGAATACTTAAACTTGCCTATTTGCATGGGAAAAAAGGGTTCTGTCAAATCTCCGTCGGATAACAACATATGGAGATGGAACATCATCCGATGATAACTTGACAGTGCCGTTCTGAATAAAGGTTAATAACCACTTAGAATCATTTTGCTCATGGCAAGTTATGAGGCATTGAAAGCAAGCTTGAACAACAACGGAGAAGTCATGATTCGACTTGATACAGGAGAAAAAATTGAATTACATACACACAATGTAAAATTTGAGGATTCCACAAGGGAAATAGTTGTAGATGCAGGTACTGAAACGTATTGGATAGGGGCAGACAGGATATCTTATTACTGGATTCACAGAGAAGGCTTTGAAACCGCGAAGTAACCATGGAAAATTTTCTTCCTTTGCCCGCAGAGAATTATCGACTAGTTAGACTGTCACTCTAGTCCAGATAATTTTCTTTAACGCATATCGAACTGGTATTTGTTTTCAAGGAATTCTGTGGAACGCATTGCACTAGCAAGATGTTCATGATCTAGCCCATAGGTCAGCATTTATCTACGGAAAGCATCGGGATATAATGTTGCGTCATTTCCTTTATTCAACTCGACTAAAGAATGACGCCCTCATGGCCCCGATTACCGTGCCGATCGCAAGCGCTGCAGCGATTGTTGCGATACCTACCGCAAACTCTGGGACCACCATGACGCTTGACTGGACAAACTCGTTACTGGCGTTTATCTTTTCCAGCCTGACCGTGAACGGTCCCTGGGATGCGAACTTCACGTCCTGCGAGGATAACCCTTCCGGCGTGGTCACGCCGCCAGAACGCGCCACCTCATTCCCGTCCTTGTCCACGATGACTAGCTCGTACGTCGCCACCGAAACTGGCATGTCGGAATTGTCAGTCATCCGGATGCCAAACACCATCGGCTGCTCCGGAAATAACTGCTCCGGCCACGTGAGCGAAATCTTGTAGTTCTGGGAGTTGGTGGCGACCTGCGCGACCTTTATCTCGCTTGTCGGCGGGCTCAGCGCAAACACTGCCCTGTCCGGCGTTATGTTTTCCGAGACAACCTTGCCGGCAATGTTGGCAAGGTTTGTCTTTGATATCGAAAAGTGCACGATCGTGTTGTCTAGCGTGTACGTGTCCACTGCCACCGGCACGCTTATGCCGTTCACTGTCGCGTTGAGCGACTGCTTGTTAAAGTCGGACATTGATTTTGGTATAAACACTTCGGTATGGAGCATGCCGACCCTGCTTACAATGTCCGAGGACCAGTCAAACGGCATAGAAAACTCGATGGTTTTTGTCTCCGGCTCGTAGCTAGAGTTGTCAATCGCGCCGTAATAGTTCCTCACCTTGATCTGCTGGCCTTCCGCGACATCTATCATCTCTTCGCGGCCAGGAGTCACCCAGATGTCGTACTTTAGTATCGGGTCGACCTGCGTCCTTGTAGTACCCACTGTGTGTATCTCAACAAACAGGTTGTAGAGGCCCGGCTCGGTAAAGATCGGCCCTTCAACATTGATTGGAGCACCCATGTTCCAGATGCCGCCGTACTGGATCTCCTCGACGCCTTTGGCGGTGGCCACGGGCATGTCCTTTGGAACCACTTTTATTTCAAGGTCGCCCTGAGGGTCGTAAAAGAGGCCCTGGCCTCCGTATTTGCCGCCTCCCTCGGTCTGGATCGGAATCTCCTTTCCGTCTTTTTCAAAGAATATTCTATACGTGACTTCCTTAAAGTTCTCATTCGTGTTTTCGTCAAAGAACCTCGCAGATATGAATATCGGCTGGCTCAAGTTGGTCACTACTGGAGGATCCACCTTTACAAAAAGGCTGGCCTTCTTGCCCCCAAAGTCGGCCGCCGGTGGCTGCATCCCGCCGTGCGCAAATGCGGCTGGCAGCGCGGGCACCACAACCATCACGGTGGCAAAAAATACAATCGTCAAAACGGAACCGAGAATCCTTTTCCTCTCAGGCATGCCTCGAGCTCTTCCTCTTGCTCCCCCTTTGTTTTTCTTGTGCAAATCTTTTCTTTGGAGATTCACTCATCTCGTCAAATACCTTTGCCAAGTCCCTGTCAGAATTGGTATCTGCGTGTCTCGCATAAGGCGTTATTATGCTAACATCTACTTCATACCGACTTTTCCTACTTGGACTATATACCATTTTCATTTTGCATCTTGCTTCTTCTATTTCAGGGACCATTTTTTTCAGAAAGCTAATAGTGTCTGCAAATTTTGATTTTGCAAGATCGGCATCAAACAAATCCTCTGGCAGGCCGAAAATGAACGCTGGAAGGTCTTCATGAACTTGAAGAGCTATTTCTTTTCTTTGAGTCTTTCTTTGAGTCATTTACTGCAATGACAAAAGCAAAAGCACTTAATCTTCACGTCCACATTGTATTGCAGTGCATACCTATCACCTAAATAGACGCAAGGCTACTAAAGATCTACTATGAATATGGATTACCCCGAGTCAGTTTGCATTGTTGTCGCAAAGACCTGCGGGTGCAAGGCGAAGAAAAGGAAGGTAACTTATGCATTATTGAACGAAACTCACGCTTTATGCATTGACAAGAAGGATCTGGTCTCTGCCCAAATCGAAGCATGTGAGAAGTTGCTGAAATATGCGACTGACGACGATGACCGAATTGCGGTGGAGAAAGAAATTGCTGAACTCAGAATGGCGCTAGATCTCTTGACCTGACTGCCGGTCTACAACTTTGTGACATTTATTTCTACGCGATAACGAAAAATGATGAGGTTGTAGGTCATGTGGAACGAAGTTTCAAAGCTTTAAAGAGGGAATAAATTATTCAAGCTCTGTCAGAGGCATTCTTGACTTTTGCTCAAATGAATGCTGTAAGGATTACCTGAATTAATTAATGAATCAATAACGAATGAGACATCAAGAACATCTTGAAATCGGTTGTACACTTGGGACTTTTCCACACCTAAAGCAGCCATGGGAATGTTAAAGAAAAGTTCGACAAAGGATAAGGTAAAGTCAAAATTAAGTTACAGAAGAAGGTCGGCCTAATATGTCTCTAAAATTATTGACTGACATTTGCTAGCCAAAGGTAGACGCCTTAGAGCCTATCCCATAAATAAGACGCCGTCAGAATTTGGCAGTTATGACCATCAAATACCGATTATTACCATATTATTACCATACAGAGATGGCAATCTGCCGCTGACACCTTACGATAAACTGTAGGCAAAACCCGACCGATTCTACCTTTCCCATTTGCTGCCCAATTGGTGTCCGCAATCGGTCGCAATTTGAATGGGTCAATTCTTGAAATTAACATTTGCCATACGCCGCTAAATTCCAGTTGCGCCTAGGTCCAGTAAGATCTTCAATAACATGTTAAATATTATATTCTGGATGTCATATATTCTAGTATTGCTTATATTAGTATCACAATATGCAACATTATACAAAGAAACATTTCATATATTATAAGAATCTAATCATGTGTATTTATGTAT
>Ga0209341_10005883_pt1 | contig 11004 bp, 9 predicted proteins | sample RifCSP13_2_FD_184020 | JGI IMG/M metagenome (GOLD analysis project Ga0209341, IMG submission 184020) | Soil microbial communities from Rifle, Colorado - Rifle CSP2_sed 13_2 (SPAdes) (version 2) | ecosystem: Environmental > Terrestrial > Deep subsurface > Rock core/Sediment | place: Rifle...
AACTTCGCGGAGCCTTTTGGACTGAGCATGATCGAGGCGATGGCTTGCGGCATACCTGTGATTGCCCGCGGTTACGGCTCCGTGCCGGAAATCGTCAAGCACGGCGAGACAGGATTCATTGTCAACAATATTGACGAGGCGGTTGAGGCGCTCGCGAAGGCCGATAAGCTCAAACCTGAGCCCATTCGCGCTTACGTAGCGGCAAATTTCACGCGGGAGCGCATGGTGGACGATTACATTCGTGTTTACAAGGAGGTGCTGGCTGATGCCGGAAGGGAACGCCGAAACGTCGCCAACGTTTGACCGGCGACCATGGGGTACTTTTACCGTACTTGATGAGGGCCAAGGCTTTAAAGTCAAACGGATTGAAGTGTTACCCGGGAAGCGCTTGAGCTACCAGAAGCATTCCCGTCGTGCTGAGCATTGGGTTGTAGTTCAGGGAATTGCAAAGGTAACCCTGGACGAACGGGAGATCATTCTCTCCACCGGCGAAGCACTCGACGTCGGTATTGGCGCCGCACACCGTGTGGAAAATCCGGGCGAACAATTACTGATCTTTATTGAAGTACAGCGCGGCAACTATCTCGGTGAAGACGACATCGTGCGTTTGCAGGACGATTTCGGCCGAGCAAGTTAGAAGCCCTTTCCCCAGGAACGTCCCTGATTACGTCATCATTAAGATCTCAGTCCCATTTTTTTAGCTTGGGCCAAAGCTCAGCCAGCGAGCCAAACCTTGCGCCTTTGCAGATAAAGACTGGAATGTTCCGCTCGAGAGCGTACGGGTTATCGGATTTTCCCACGTACTCGACGTGCTTAAACAGTTTCTCAAGTGTTTCTTGTCGATCGTCGAGCACGATCAGACAGTGGCCCGAGTATCCGCGGGGCCCCCAGAGAAAGTAAGTCTGATGGCCACTAAGCGCCGGTGGTAATCCATAGTGGCGGCCGAAGAAGTCGATTGCACCTGCCTGCCCGTAGTCCTGCGCAAATATGCCGCAGTCAGATTTCCCGGCTTCTGGAATTCTGGACCATGCCTGGGCCACGGTGGCGACCATCTCTTCCCAACCGAATTGATCTGCGTAATGCTGCGGCAGTGTGACTCCCTCGTGGCTGTGCTCGCTGCGCGGTACGTCAAAGGGCAGGCTATCCATGTACGAGATGAAGCTGTCCACCGGTAACAGAGGCACTACCAAGGGCGCAAGCCAGGCGCCACCGGCGAGAAGCAGAACTATCATCACTGGTTTTAGCCACGCCTGACCCAGTCGCTCCATTGCATGCTCGATCACGACAGCGCCGGCCGCGAGAAGCACCGGATAGATGGGGGCGAGGTAATAGTTCTTGCCTTTGAGTGCGACGAATACCGTGAATGTAATCAGGTAACACCAGCCAAGAAGGCGGTACGGCTTAAGTCGCGCTGAAAAGAGCAACGAAATTACTCCCGTGATCCAGATTGGCGCCGATAGTGGATGGACTAGTAATACCTGTTGCGTGAAATACTGCAACGGCGAAAGTTCAACATCCCGACCACTGGCTCGAATGTTGCGCATCAGTTCAAGGAAGGGCCAGTGATGCTGAATGTTCCAAATGATATTGGGCAGGAAGATTAGAAACGCCGCCAGGCCACCCAACCAAAACCACTTACTGGAAAGAGCCCGCCGCTGCTCAGTCAACAACAACCCGCCGACAAGGCCAAAACCCAAGACGGCAATCGAATACTTTTCTTCCAGGCCGAGGCCGGCAATGACACCAAACCAAATCCAATAGCGCGGGTCTTTGCGGTTGATAGCCAGAATTGCAGAGTAAACACAACCCATCCATAGCAAGGGTTCGAGGGAATTGGTAGTCAGTAGGCTTCCATCCGAGAGATAAATAGGAGCAATCAAAACGGTTACCGCGGTGAGTATAAGGGCGAAGCGCCGGCCTCCCATTTCGCGTGTGATCAGCGCCGCTAGAATCACGAGAGCCGATGCAGCGAGGGCTGGCAGGAACCTGATACTCCGAAGCGAGTCGCCCAACAGCATGCGACTGACTCTGACTAGGAACGGCAAAAGCGGTGGCTGATCGACATAGCCCCAGGCAAGATGGTCGCCGCAGGCGAGGTAATCAAACTCGTCGCGAAAATAGCCATACCGATTATTGCAGGCAAAATGCAGGAACAATTTCGCGAGAGCGATCGCCACAACCGCCACCATGCCATCCGCGAAAAAAGCTCGCGTTTTTACACTGGAGTACTTGTCCATACTAGATAAATGCCAGAAAATTGCAGGGCAACGCTCGCATTTTATGGTGACATCTTAACCTGGCCAACCAGGTCCGGCGGTCTCTGATCCCCACTTCGATGAAGCGGGAAGGCCATCTTAAGGCTTGCGCCTGGTAACCAAATGAGAACGAGCTTGATATACACATCGGGGCCGCAAGCTTGAAAAACCTTGCGGCCTTCGTGCAACTGCGCCTAGCCCAACTGGAAGATGCGGAAAAGATAGCTGCTGTGATCAATTCCGCTTTTCGCCAGGCCGAGGGGTTCCTTATTGAGGGAGACCGGATCAGTATGGAAGAGGTTCGACAGTTCCTTGACAGCGGCAAGTTTCTGCTTGCAGAGAGTGAGGACATCGTGCTTGGTTGCGTTTACGTAGAACCCCGAGTCTCAGATGCGACACACGAAAGATATGCCTATCTTGGCCTGCTGGCGGTTGATCCAAACCGCCAGCGTTCCGGCGTCGGATCGATGCTCATGGAAGGCGCTGAAGACTACTGTCGTAGCGTTGGCTGCCGTTTCATGGAGATAAAAATCGTCAACTTGCGGAACGATCTCCCGGCCTTTTATGGCAGACGAGGTTATGTTGAGACGGGGACCTCGCCTTTTCCGGCGGACGTGCAAACCCTTCTACCCTGCCATTTCATCGACATGTCAAAACCCTTGTAGGGCGTGCTAATCCGTGGGCGCCCTTTCTTTTGGAGGTAAGCAAATAGCGAAGGTATAAATACCCCAAACTTCAACAAGCTGTGAAATAAATTGGGCTTTATAAAAGGATCTCTCAGGTGAGGAAGGGGGCAAGGCAGGCCTCGTCTAAGGAAAGACACGAGTTCAGTCCGCCGCCGCCCCCGCTTCCGTTGAATATGCGCTTGCATCAATAGGAGTTATTTCTCTGATGGCCTAGGTTAACAGCTCCCTTATCTAAAATTTGTTGCGGCTGAGTGGTTCATTCAATGACGAGCGGCAATTAATCTTGAGCGGGGGCGGCGGCAGACTGAAGCTTGAGTCTTTCCTTAGACGAGGCCTGCCTTGCCCCCTTCCTTACCTGAGAGATTTCTTTCAAGTCGATTTTTTCACAGCTTCTACCGCTCCCGGTACTGACGTTGAGTGATGCGTCTGTCGAACTGGCCATCGATCATTGAGTATTTACACAGTCTCTGAAGTTTGGGGTATTCTGACGTCCCCTACAGTGCGGCACGGTTGCGACGAACCCAATCTTCAAAGCGGGTGGGCTTGCGCCCCATCACCTTTTCAAAAGTGTCAGTAACAACATCAGTGTGGCCGGCCCTCATCGCGGCCATCAGGTCCAATATTGCCGCCACATACTCACCCGGTATGCCACTCTTCAGCATGCCGTCCTGCGCAGCTTCCGGTGGCACGTCTACAAACTTTACCGGTTTGCCAAGAACGGCAGATAGCGTCCCTGCATATTGTGCGGCACTCAGCGACTCTGGCCCAGTGAGCGTGTATGCCTTGCCTTCGTGTCCTGATGTTGTCAGCGCCTTTACTGCCACCGCGCCTATGTCTGCCGGATCGATTGCTGCCCACCGACCTTCGCCAGTGGGCTGATAGAATGCGCCCTGCGTTCTGATCGTCTCACCCCACAGGAGCAAAGCGTTGGACATGAAGTTGCCCGGACGGAGCATCGTCCACTGCAATCCTGACTCCTTCAAGTGCTTCTCAATTCGCGCGTGCCATTTCGAGAAAGTTAGTACCGGTTCATCAGCGCCGATGACCGATAACTTCACTATATGGCGCGCGCCCGCCTTTTTAGCAGCGTCGATGAATTTGATCTCGAGGTCGGGGCCATTGAGGCCAGCAGAGACGAGATAGACTCTATCGACACCCTTGAGGGCGGATGTGACCGCGGCTGGATTGTCAAGATCGCCTTCCACGATCTCAGCCTTACCTTCGAATTCATTCGCCTTTGCCCGGTTGCGAACGAGCAATCGCGGTCTCACTCCAGCCGCAATGAGTTGTCGTGCAACTTCCCCTCCGGTGGTCCCTGTCGCTCCTAATACAAGAATCATGATCTCTCCTAAATATCATGTCAATATGGCCGACTCTTTTGAAAGTACTGCTGTTTCTGATTTTGGGTTTTGGCTCATAAGATTGATGATAACTTCAGCCAGATGGCTTGGCTCAACTGGCTTTGCCAGATACTCCTGGAACCCGGCAGCGAGCGCCTGCTCGCCCTCGAACGTACCTACATAGCCTGTTAACGCGATCGCCGGAACAGTGCCGCCGCCGTCTCGCGTCTCCCGCAATCTGACTTCCTTAATCAGATCATACCCGTTTTTTTCCGGCAATCCGATGTCGGACAATAACACGTCGGGTTGCCACTCATTAAGACAATCGAGAGCTTCTGTTGCGCTGGCGGCCGCTTTCACTTCAGCCCCATACATTGCCAGGATAGCAGTAAGAGCATCTCGCGAATCTATATCGTCTTCAACATATAGTATGCGCAGGCCAGTAAGCTTCACAGAGCTGTCGGCAGGTTTGGCTCTGTCGAACCGGTGTTGTTGAACTGGCGCCCCCTCCGCATTTGCAATCATCAAGGGAAGCATTATCCTGAACACCGCCCCCTGATCCTTCCCTGCGCTATAAGCTTCAACCGTTCCTTTCTGCAACTCGACGAGGTGACGGACAATTGCCAGTCCCAGACCGAGCCCGCCGTGTCTGCGCGTGGTTGAGCTATCGGCCTGACGAAACCGATCGAAGATGTGAGGCAAAAACTCCGCCGGTATGCCTTCACCACTATCGCTCACTGTAATTTGCGCGTTGCACCCCGACTGTGCAAGCCTGATCTCCACGCGACCTTCACCTGGAGTGAACTTGATCGCATTCGACAGAAGATTCCAAACTACCTGTTGCAGACGATGGGGATCCCCTAAAACCGGAGGCAATGAAGAATCGGAAACCATGTGAAGCTGGATCCCTTTCACATCGGCAGTCGGCTGGACGGTGGCGATAGCCGCCTCGACTATCGAAGCCAGGTCGACCGCGCGGATATCGAGCTGTAATTTGCCGCTAACAATGCGCGACACATCCAGCATATCGTCGATGATTCGCGTCTGCAGTGTTGCATTGCGTTTAATGACCTCAAGCGCCCGAGTAAGAAGCGCCTCATCCGGGCGCGGAGGCGTCGTAAGCGTCGTGGCCCAGCCCAGTATAGCGACTAGTGGTGTGCGCAGTTCATGTGAAAGCAGAGCGAGAAACTCGTCTTTGGTACGATTGGCAGCCTCTGCCTCCGCACGGGCCGCTTGCTCATTGCTTAAGAGCCGCTCACGCTCTTCTTCCGACTGTTTACGCTCAGTAATATCCATGCACACGCCAATCATGCGAATAGCATTGCCTGAATTATCACGAATTACCTGGCCCTTCCCCTCGACCCAGCGGACAGTGCCATCGGGTCGAACAATTCGGTACTCAATCTCGTGCTCGTTACCGGCCGCAACAGTGCGTCCGAGCGACTCCAAAACATACTGGCGGTCTTCGGGATGGATATCACGTTGGTAATCCTCGATCGTCCCGCCAAAGCTGCCAGGCTCTAGTCCATGAATCAACTCAAGGCTATTCGACCACTTAACTGTTCCGGTCTGTAGTTCATACTCCCACGCTCCCATGCTGGCCGATTCGAGCGCTAGATGCAGTTGCTCCTCACTTTCACGCAAGGCCTCTTCAGCGCGCTTCCGATCTGTGATGTCGCTGAAATAAAGATTCACATAATTGGAGTGGTTAACAGCCGCAATGTCGACCGCATAAGTCTGATTACCAACAGGCAATTCCAGATCCTGCTTGTTGCCCTTTGCTAGAACATGACGCGCGGGCTCAGCAATTTGACCCGGAGCCATATCACCGGGAGCCAGGCCCCAGATCGCTAATAGGCGTTCTGCGGCCGGGTTGGCGTAACTTATGATCCCCTCCTGGTCCAAACGTATTACCGGAGAGGGATTCTCTTTTGGTAAACGACTGGCGATTTCGAGAGCTTCCTCAGCCCGTTTACGTTTAAGGAATTGCCCGATCTGGCTTCCAATGCTTTTGAACATTTGCAGCAGAACATCATCCGGTTCACGAATTTCCTGGCTGAAGAATTCCATCACACCGAGGAACTCACCTTCGAACATAATCGGAAACGCGAATGCGCCATGGAGTCCTTCCGCAACCGCAACCGGGGCGCGTGGGAAGTTCTGGTCCTGAGTTACATCAGGAATCCAGGCGGGTCTCAAGCTGGTCCATACTCGTCCTGGTAAGCCAACGCCCGCAGGGAACTTGTGTTCATAACTGATAGCCTCAAACTTTTCTACATTGACAGTGGGTGAGTGCCAGACGTTCAGGCAACGCAAGACTTTTTTTTCTGTCTCCGGGATCCACATGCCACCGACTTCCCAACCAAGTGTTCCGCCAATCGTCTCTAGAATCCTGGGCATCGCGCTTTCGGGTGCCGGAGACTCGGCGAGAATCTGAGTGACGGCAAGGTTTGCAGCCAGCCGTCGTTCGCTTTCACGCAAGGTAACTTCCGACCGGCGGCGTTCTTCCACCGTAGCAACGAGGAACAGGAAGGTTACGGCGTTGGAGCCCAGGAATACCTGCAAACGCAGAAGTGCGTCATTGGGATCTCCACCGACAAAGGGCCCGAAACCATTGGCCGTGCCCCAAACCGCGAAGATAGATATTGCTATGTTGGCGAGTGTTACACCCTGCTGGCCCAACCTAAAGGCAGCCCAGAGAAAGAAAGGTACGGTCATGCGCACCAGGGGATAGTACTTAAGACGACTGGGAGAGGGTTCGCCAAACGTCGCTATTGCGGAGACGCATAGCAAAAATAGTAGTAGTGTCGCTTCAAGATATCGCTTCTTTAGTAGCCCAAAGCGAGATCCACTACCCCAACTCAGCAGCAACGGTGCCACCACCAGGGCTCCGGCCGTATCTCCGAGCCACCACGTCAGCCAAAGAGAGCCAAATTCCCCCCAATGCGCAGCATGACTGAGACACAAACTAAGGTTGCCTATTGTGGCCGCCACCATCGTGGAGAGCAGCACAATGAGTACAAACTTGAAGACATCCTTGGCTCGATCAAGGGAGTTATGGAAATCCACGGAGCGAAGCAAGAATCCCGCCGACAAGGCCTCCAGAGTGTTTCCTACCGCGATTGTGCCGGCTGTCGCGAGCGATACAGGGGTTAAGAAATTCCCGAAAAGGGTCAAGAAATTCGCGAGAAAGGCTCCAACAAGGATGCCCGGCCACACACGATAGCCAAGCAACAGGACGGCTGCTATTGCTATGCCCGCTGGTGGCCATACTGGCGATACATTCGCGTGAATAAAGGCGAGCGAAAGTCCCAGCTTCGCGGCGCCGAAATAGACAATGGCAACGCCGGCAAGCGTTAGGTAGTAAGTGAAATCATTGGAAGGGCCGCGGCTAAGCCCGAGGTTTGTAGATCGTTGCTTTTGACCCATGGTGCACGTCAAGCAGGCCGCTAGTTCGAATGGATTTGGACAAGGAGGTCATAAACGCTTAAATCTTTCAAAGCAGTCGAGCACTTTATCATGCAAGTCTTGCTTGTGATAATAGATCTATCGCGTTTCTCCTTCACCGGCTCCGCACGTGTAGGAAAGGGACGATTTCCTCTAAGCAGAACAAGACTGCAGACTCGCCTTGATTTTAACATTTCGCCAGCTCCTTGCTGGTCATAGTTCATGGTGATGTTGTTGGCTCTGACTTTAGGCATGAGAGTCTCCTTGTGTTTAACAAATCCTACAAGCCCGCCGCAAGCTGGGCCCGTTAGAGACAAGTCTCTGCCAGATTCGATTTATACTTAGTATTCGTCTTGCGATCCGTAAGTTCAATGTAAACCCAACTCGGCGGGATGGTGTCTCTCTCGGTGGCGAACCATATTTTGCCGAGATCGTCATGACTTCCGAGGGCGCAAAAGCCGTAAAGGCGCTTTCCGCTCTGCGCGTAGAAGTCGACCCAGGTGCGTGAGGCGTTCGTGTTACTTCCGCAAGGCGGCAACTCCGGCGCGGCGGCAAAGAGCTCGTTTGGAAAATCCAATAGATTCTCGACCCTGTACCTGTATCGTGTCCACTGCTTACCGTTAGCTTCATAGAACTCCTGGCCCGTTAACACAAGTACGGGATTGGGCACCGGAGGCATCGCGCTTGAATTACTGTGCGTTACCCGCGCCATCAAAAACAAACCGGCCAGAAGCACGACGACGATTTTTGCAATACTTAATCTTCCCATTACGTCCTCTTCAAGGGTCGATGCGGTTTAGCATGTACGACAACCGTCGATGTTGTCCATATCGTTGCCAATAAACTCGCCATCTCGCCAAGAAACCGCGCCGAGAGCGACAGGATTTCGCTGCAAGGAACATGGCCCATAATTTCACGATTGCGATGGGCCCTCACTGAGACACGCGATTCTCCCGGCTTGCGCACGATAAATCCAGTCTGTCCTAACACAATCTTGATATCGCGATTGCAGGGAACACCTGAGAGCACCAACCAACCCTTTCTGGTTGTTGGTTTACTAAATTTGTAGCCGCTTGTTGAGATGATTACGTGAGTTTTCTGTACCGGTGCGCTAAAGTCAGCGCCGAACCAAATAAAGCGGAGTACAACCTGGGAGGTTTGCGAAGACTGTGGATTACAAGGCAAAACAGGGAGCATAGTGAGGAAGATCCAAATAACATAAAGAAATAGATGAGCAATTTCATTGCATCCAGAGCCTTTGGTGTGGCAAGCGATCTTCCGTGCTCTAGTCAGAGTACCAACATCGTCGGGCTTCATGTCGTACACCTTCATGCTTCCCGGCAGCAGCTCAATCATATCCATACGCGTATCCATGAAGGTGCCGGTATTACCATGCCAGGTTGGTGTGGCGCCCACGTTACCGCACTGGTCTGAAATCCAGACTCTTTGTGCAGCTTGAGACAAGTCGCCTGAACAAGGCCTGGCGATCTCGAGAAGCTGAGGGCTATGAGCGAGTATATCTCTGGACGCGCGAGAGCCTTACTCTCTAACTAATTAATCGGATGGTTTCAGCCGTCCTGGTTTGGTTTGTCCGCTTGATCGCAGCTGCTGAAAACAGATAGTCAGTTCAACTGTTGTCTGGGTATGCGATCTACGCGCCGAGAACAAGAACGAATGGGATAACGGGCGCGAATATGAAATCAAAATCAGTCCCTGGGTCGTCGGGTTGCGATGAGCGCGAATAACCTCTGATTTAGAGGAAGATCATCCGCGCGGCTCGCACACCTAATGGGGAGATGCTAGGAGGGCACCGACTAAAAGTGGTGCACCCGGCACGACTCGAACGTGCGACCTTTTGATTCGTAGTCAAACGCTCTATCCAACTGAGCTACGGGTGCATTTCGTAAATGGTAAATGGTAAATCGTAAATAGTAAATCGCAGAGGCTAGCGCGCGTAGTAGCCGGTCTTGGTGCGCGCAACCAGTTCCGGATACTTCACCTCCACTCGGATCTCATGCCACTTGCCGTCACGCGCGCGATTCCCGGGTGCTTGATACGTGACTGTATAGAGCGTCTTTAGATTGGCTGCTACTTCCGGGAAGAGTCGTGCCATTTCATCCAAACGACGAATGTCATTGAGATGTCCGCCGGTGCGGTCAGCCAATGCTTGCATCCGTGTGCGAGCGGCGCTGTAGATTGCGGTGATCACCGGATCCTGCAAGGGCAAACGCTTCGGATCCCCGGAAGGCAGCGCAAGGGGATAGATTGTCACACCCTGCCGATCAGCGGCACTCAGCACAGAGTTGAGGCTCGCAACCTCAGGCTTTATAGAGGCCACGGCCTCTTCATCAGTTTCGGCCTTCGCAGCTCGATCGCGATCAGCCTTGCGCAGTTGTGTGTCGAGGCCGTCGGTGAGTACGATGATGGCTTTGCGGCGGTTGATCTCGTGGTTCAATTCTGCAAGCGCGTATCTCAGTGCCTCATAGAAATAGGTGTCACCGGCGCCCTGAGCGATCTCAATTGCATAAGCGGCTCGCCTGCGATCGTGGGAGAAACCGAACAGTGTTTTTGGTTTGGCATTAAACTGTATCACTGCCACACGGTCGTCTGGTGAGAGGGCATCGAGAAAACGAAACGCCGCCTGCTTGAGTTGTTGCCGAAAACTAAGTGTTGAGCCCGACATATCGAGAAGCAGCACCACACTGAAAGGCGCATAGGTGGGTTCGAAACTCTGGATCGTCTGCTTGACGCCGTCTTCATAGACAGCAAAGTCCGCGCGCGAGAGTGAGGTGATTGCGCGGCCCTGGCCGTCAACCACACCTACGTTGAGTTGCACTAGTGAAACATCGGTTCGTATGACCTCGTCGTCACTTTGCGCCCTTGTTGTGGCGCAAAGACTACAGATCAGTCCGAGGATAACAACGATTACGTATTTTTGGTTTCGAGAAGGCTTCGCCGTTGGAGGTCCAAACATATGGGAAATGCGCGTTTTCCTGATTGATTTTCTAACGAGTATGCCCGTCCAATCGGCATGTTTGCAACCGCGCTTTCTTGCCGATAGTGCTTCCGACGCGGAAAGCGGGTTAACAGTTGCTTCTGCTCCAAGACAATTGACAAACTCGGCAAACAGTTGTCAGATTCGTTTAGTTAGTGAAGGCCTGACAGCTTTTTGCATTCCGGAGTTCCTCACCAATGTACCGTCCAAACTTCTGTTCGGAATGCGGCGCAAGAATCCTCAGATTGCACTGGCACATCTGGCACAGCCGCCGTTTTTGC
>Ga0209341_10005886_pt1 | contig 11000 bp, 6 predicted proteins | sample RifCSP13_2_FD_184020 | JGI IMG/M metagenome (GOLD analysis project Ga0209341, IMG submission 184020) | Soil microbial communities from Rifle, Colorado - Rifle CSP2_sed 13_2 (SPAdes) (version 2) | ecosystem: Environmental > Terrestrial > Deep subsurface > Rock core/Sediment | place: Rifle...
TAACGGTGCTCATCTTTCTGTTAGGCTTTGCTGGCGGTTCGCTCGCCTTCAACGTTTATCATCGATGGCGCGGTGATTGGGTACCAAGGGACCGCCGCGACCGACTCGAACAGATGCTGGATCGCCTAGAACTTACCCCCGCGCAACGAGAGCAGGTACACCAGATATTTAGCGAAACACGAGAGCAGTTCCAGAACTTGAGAAAAGAATCAGAGCCACGGTTTGAAGAGATCCGCCGACAAACCGACGAGCGTTTGCAGAAAGTGCTTACGCCTGAGCAATGGCAGAAATTTCAACAACACCGGGAAGAAACGAGGCGCCGGCGCCGCGAAAGAGGACCCAGAGATTAATCTGTAGGGGCGGCCCTCCGTGGAGGCCGTCTCAAAACTAACTACAATCCACAGATTTCGCAGATTACGCAGATTAGGAAGGTAAGGGAGTAGGGATTCTCTCGTCACTGCCAGTGATTTTTTGCCTTTTGTCTGCGTAATCGGCGTAATCTGCGGATTTCTCCAAGTTTTGAGACAGTCTCCTCCGTGTGCCGCGCCTACAATAGCGACTTTATCCACCCGCCATCCACCTGCATTGATGTACCCGTGATGTAGCTGGCGCGTTCCGAGACCAGGAAGGCTGCCAGCGCCGCAAACTCGCGCGGCTGGCCTAAGCGCCTCATCGGAATTTCTTGCTGCCATCTTTCCAAAATCTCATTTGCTTTAATGCCTTCCTTCTGAGCGAGCGTCTCAGCTAGTTCCTCGACCCGATCGGTGAGCGTGTATCCGGGCAGAATGTTGTTGACGGTAATTCCGTATTTGGCTACCTCGTTAGCCAGGGTCCGCGCAAAGCCGGTTACTGCTGCACGCAGACTATTGGAAAGCATCAGGTTTTCCACCGGCTGCTTTACCGCAATGGAAGTGATATTCAGGATACGCCCCCAACACTGCTCTTTCATTCCCGGGAGCACCTGCCGGGTAAGCTCAAGCGTGCTGAAGAGTGTCAAACGCATCGCTGCTTCCCATGTCTCATTGGTCAGGCTCTCGAATTGGCCAGTCGGTGGGCCACCGGCGTTAGTCACCAAAATATCGATGTGGCCGAATTCTTCGAGGCCGCGTCTCACCAGGTTCCTAACATCCGCTGCATTGGCGACATCAGCCGGAACTGCCAGCACCGTGGCGCCCGTCTTCTCCCGAATCTGATCGGCAGTCTGCTTGAGTGTTTCCACGCCACGCGCACAAAGCACAAGTGAAGTTCCTTCACCGGCAAGTTCTTCAGCAACCGCTCGGCCCAGCCCCTGACTCGCTGCCGCTACCAACGCGATCTTATTCTTCAGTCCAAGATCCATAGTTTAATTACCGCACTTTTCAATCCTCAGTACTCAGTACTCAGTACTCATCACTCATCACTCATCACTCGTCCCGCTTCTGCCTCAAATAGTCGTCAGTCTTGTCCAACCAGTCCTGTCTTGGAGGGCTAAACACGTCAACATCCACCGTGTCCTCCAGAGCTTCAGCCTTATGTTCCACAAAGGAGGGTATGTGCAGTACCTCGCCCGCCCTTACGTCGATCATTTCCGCCTCATCGCTACCGATCCAAAAACGCAGCCCGCCTTCCAGTATGTAAGTAATCTGTTCGTTCTCATGGGAGTGTCGGGGGACAATACTCCCTTTCTTTAGGTAGACATGCGTCAACATGATGCGATCCCCTGTGATCAAGCGGCGCTCGAGCACGTCTGAGACCTTTTCTATCGGCATATCCTCCCAGCGATAGAACGCGACACTTTGATTGATCATCTCTCAAAAGCCTCCGTAACCAAATGATGAATGAAGAGATCCTCAAATCACGTCAGCAAAGTTTTTGCGTGTTTTTGCAAACCACCAATAACCAAAAATAAAGCTCACTATTGCAAAGGTGGTGAAATACGCGAGCCCCTTCCATTCAGGGCCTGATCCCTCGAGCAGCAAGAGACGATAATTTCTGACGAGCGGTGTAAAGGGATTCAAATTGATGATGGACCGATACCGCTCCGGGACGATCGACTCTGGATACATGATAGGGGTCAGATACATCCACGCCATGAGAAACAATGCAATGCCCTGTGTGATGTCTCGCAGAAAAACTCCGAGCGAGGCAATCAACCATGCGGCGCCCAGCGTGAATACTAGTTGCGGCAATAGCAGAACGGGCAGCCAGAGGCTTGTCAAGTGCAATGGGTGCCCGAGGAGCAGTGCGGCAAGCAACAGAGCAACCGTGCCGAACAACTGGTTTGCCAAACAAGAGAGCGTTTGAGCCGGAGGCAGGGTCTCCAGCGGGAACACGACCCGTTTGACTAGATTAGCGTGGTTAACAATAGTCGAGGCTGATTGCTGCAAGGTATCCTGAAACATGTTCCAGGGCAAGAGGCCACAAAAAAGATAGAGCGCGTAATCCCAAGGTGAGCCGCTCGAACCAAAGCGCGCTCCAAACACACCGGCAAACAGAAAAGTGAATATGGCGATCATTATCACGGGTGTGAGTACGGCCCAGAGGATTCCCAGCACTGATCCTTTGTAACGGGCCAATAGTTCGCGCTGCGCGAGCGACAGTATTAACTCGTAGCGCCCTGGTAGGTCCCAAAGCGGTCGCCAGATGGCGCGTCGGGCTGTTTGCGCAGAGATCACAGGTTGAGAGAGTCTATTGAGTCTGGAGTCTGGAGTCTAGAGTCTAGACTGCAGGCTCAAGACTCACTATCGGCAATTGCCAACGCTCTGGACTCCTGGCTCCAGACTTTCTAGACTCCGTTCCTATGACACTTGCCCTGACTGTTGATCGTATCTCAAAGCAATATCGCATCTATGAGCGGCCCGGTGATCGGCTAAAAGAGTCGCTGACGCGCGGCCATTGGAAGTGGCATGAAGAATTCTGGGCCCTGCGTGATGTCAGCTTTGAAATCGAAGCCGGCACGACAACCGGTATTGTGGGTGCCAACGGCAGCGGTAAATCTACGCTGTTACAGATCATCACGGGGACTCTGGAGCCGACACACGGGAGTGTCTGGTTTGAAGGTCGCGTAGCAGCGCTGCTCGAATTGGGTGCTGGATTCAATCTGGATTTCACGGGCGTTGAAAACGTTTTTATGAACCTGGCGCTTATGGGCCTCAGTCGTAGAGAGGCAGAAGCGTCACTTCCGGAGATCGAACGCTTCGCTGAAATTGGACCATTCATACACCAGCCGGTTAAAACATACTCGAGCGGCATGTACGTGAGATTAGCATTTGCTACAGCCATCGCAACCAATCCTGAAATTCTTATTGTAGATGAGGCACTTTCAGTAGGTGACGCCGTATTTCAGCACCGCTGCCTGAATCGTATCAAGAGAATGCAAGAAGCCGGCACTACCATTCTCTTTGTTTCGCACGATCCTGCAGCGGTGCGGGCGCTCTGTTCTCGAGCCATACTCCTCAACAATGGTCGCCTCGTTGAGGACGGCAAGACAGCTGACGTTCTCAACCACTACCAGGCGATAATCATGGAGCGCGAAGAAGCCTACAACGCCGGATCGACAGGCAGTAAGGAACTGGCATCTGACCACGATGGAGATGGAACAGGCTCATTATCAGGAGAGCAGAGTGGTGAATTGAGTTTCACTTTTCGGCATGGTGATGCCAGCGCTCAAATCCTCAGCGCTGAAATTCTCAATGCCTCACGACAACGCGCCGATATGCTGGAGACAGGCGAGTCGATCGTGGTTCGAATGCGGGTTCGATTTCACCGCGATCTTATGGATCCTGTTTTTGGATTCTTGATTCGCAATCGGCACGGCATACATGCCTATGGCCTGAACACAGAGCAGAAGGGGTTGAAGTTGGGGCTGGTCCAAAAAGATGAAATTGTTGAGGTGGCCTTTGCTTTTGACTGCTGGTTGGGCGTGGACACGTATTCAGTTTCAGTCGCAGTACACACCAAGGATGGCAAGAGCTACGACTGGATGGATGGCGTGCACTTCTTCCGCGTGGTCAGTGTCGTTCCCCTGGAAGGTCTTGCCAATCTCAATGCTACGGCCACGCTACGCCGTGGCAAAGTGAAGGAGGCTTGATGAAGGTGGGCTCAAGGTCGGAGGAGCCACTTTCTCGCCTGTTTAGTAACTTTTCATGACCATCATGAGCAACTCAAGTCAGATAATCTCAGGGTCAGGAAGGGCTGCTTGCACCCGCCATTTTGGGCAGTCATTCAAGCCAGCAACTCAACAACTCAAGTTAAATAATCTCAGGGTCAGGAAGGGCTGCTTGCACCCGCCTGTCCTGATGGACTCAACTTATTTCAAGCGAAGAAAATCTCAGAAAAGAAGTCTCTCTTATTCTTACTTTCCTCCTATCTTCTCCCAAAAATTTGTGCAACCCAACTTCTTTACCGCCCTTGACAGTTTCTCAGAATCATCGGGCCACCACCAATCATGGTCAACTGCGAGCGGCTCTCCTGAGTTCAGATAGAACGCGCGGAAGCTTGACCACTTGTAGTCCTTTGCTGAAGGAACCAACCGAGCTCGGACCGGATTCGCATGAATGTAATTGACCTGACCCTGAGATTTTCTTAGTTGAGTCTTGGTTTCATGGCTTGAGTGCTTATCAGGACCGGCGCGGTCGAGTAGACGGGGTGCTTTCTGGCTGGGGGTGACGTGCACCATCACCTGATTACTGCCCCGTCCCTCACAGAACCGTACAAGCAGTTTTCCCACATACGGCTCTTCAACCTCGCTTCAGGGCCGACCCTGGGCAGAACGACCAACTCAGAGGCGGCGAAACACATACAAGTCGTGCTTCACCATTGCTATTGGCCACCCCACCCAGGCGAGAGCGTCACGAAAACGCTCCCAGTTGTAGCTCCGTCGCTGGCTTTGTCGGTTCAGCCATTTATACAGGAGCCGCTCAACCTGGTAGCTGAAGGCGCGGCACATCTCCATGTTGTCCGTGATGGCGTAGTAGTTCAGATGCCCAGCAAGTTTCAGTTTGGCCCGGCGCAAGAGCTCGCCTTTCTTGATTCGGCTGCGCTCTCGTCGTAGCCATTCCTTCACCTCTTTCAGTTTCGCGCGGTACTTCTTGCTTGCAGTCTTCCGCTTCACCTTAAAGCGGCCCTGGCGCGTTTGCCCGCAATAATGCGTGAAGCCCAGAAAATCGAACGTCTCTGGCTTCTGGTTGCGGCGCCCGGTGCGCTCTTCGGCGAAGCGGCCGAACTCCAACAGCTTCGTCTTACTTGGTTCTATCTCCAAGTGAAACTCTGCTAGCCTTTCTTTCATCTCTTTGAGAAACCGTTCGGCTTCCTCTCGATTTTGAAAGCAGGCTAGGAAGTCATCCGCGAAACGAAAGTAGTAGGCTTCCCCACGACACGTCCGCTTGAACCGCTTCTCGAACCACAAGTCAAGCGTGTAATGCAAGTACACGTTGGATAAAAGCGGCGAAAGGTTTCCGCCTTGCGGCACCCCCTCATCACTCGCTTTTACCAACCCGTCCTCCATTACGCCGCTCTTCAGCATCCGTACCACCAGCCGCAGCACGCGCTCGTCGCCGACTCGGTACTTCAGAAACTCGATCAGCCATTTTTGATTAAGATGGTCGAAAAAGCCCTTGATATCCGCCTCAACGACGTAGTTCACTTTCCGTTGCTGGATCGTTCGCCCCAGCTGGTCCAGCGCCTGGTGCTGCGTGCGTCCTGGCCGATAGCCGTAGGAACTCTCTAAGAAGTCCGCTTCGTATATCTGCTCCAGCACACCCGTCAGCCCTCGCGCCACCAGCTTGTCCTCGAAACACAGCATGCCTAGCGGTCGCTGCTTGTTCGTGCCCGGTTTCCGAATATAGGCACGCTTAACTGGCTGCGGTCGATAACCCAACCGCCCCAGTCGCCCGCTTAGCTCCTCTAGATTTCTCTCCAGCTGAGCCCCATATTCTTCTTTTACTACTCCGTCAATCCCTGGCGCGCTATCCGCGCGCAGGTCTGCATAGCAGGCCCGCAGGTGGTCCAGGTCGGTCACATAGTGATAAATCGATGTGAATCGCGCCTGTGGCTCCCGCCGAGCCCGTTCCCCTATTCGTGTTAGGTCTCTTGCCATCCGTTTTCTACCTCTGCGTGTAGCAGATGTTTGCCCGCTCACGAGCCAAAGCTGTGGTGGCCTTCGCTCCACCGGCATTACCCGGCTTCTTCGCTCCCGACCTCCATCCCTCCGCCAGTGCCCTCTGTGAGCCTCCCACTCAAGGTCGCACTCACTTACTCGGTAGCGGTCAGTCACCGCTCCCAAGAGCCTCTCTGGCGCGCCTGGTTAATTCCGAATCACTGTCTGTTGCTCGATGCCGTCTGCGACCCCGGGGCGGAGTGAAGAGCTTGTCTTTAGCGCTCCTCATTCTGTTGCTTGCGGCCCTTGCAAGAGCATCAGCCTTTCCCCACGTTAGGTATTTCGGGGCTCACTACCGGATTCAGCCTCTGAGCTTCACCTCGCAACCTCTTCACAGCTCCGCGCTGCTCCGCCACCCTTAGAAGTAGAGTTTCCGCCTTTGGCTCTTTCGATTGCCAAGCGGGTGCCTAATTACTTCATAGCTGGTGTTACGCTCTTCGATGTGAATACAGGATGGTTGACTATTCCTTGTCCTGGAGGGACTTTCACCCTCTTAATTCGGAACCATCGCCAGGTTCCCTGCAAGCAACCTTCCCAACCCTGAGATTACGTATCTTGACTTGTTGCTTACCAGCTCTACTGATTATGCAGGTGGCTCAATTTGAACGATTGAAAGATCGCGCAATAGACGAAATACGCGAAATGCGCGCAAGACCATCTTGCCTTTAGCCACTACACTTCACTGGTTTTTTTGAATGGCGTAAGTCTGGTTCTTCGAGCGACGACACAGCTCCGACCAGTAACGGATCTTTCGCTACTTGAGGCCGCGCACAAGGTCTCCAGGCGCGTCATTTAATCCGTAAGGTCTCTCCCGACCGCAAAAATAAATTCCCCTCAAAGCTCTTTAGCAGCTGACTATCGGCTACGTCCGAGCAGTCAGGTCCTGGGTTGTCCCACAGCGATCCTGAAAATACAAGAGGTTGAGAAATTTATTGATGCAAACTCGGACAAAACTTCCCCACATTGTTCTGCTCTTCGTAACCTTCGTACTGATTTGCCTCTTTCTGGCTTCGCCAATCTCAGCCCTACTAAAACAAACAAGTCCTTTCCTGTACTTTGCTCGCGGCGGCGTCGTCGGACCCAGCGCGTCCACTAGACTGACACGAGTTCCTTACAAACTGGTTACAAACCTCAGCTCTGCTAATGCCGGCGCATTTGCGACGAATAACTCACTGGCGCTTGCACCGACCGTGTCAGGGGTCTCGCCTTCAAGTGTTATAGCAGGCAGCCCTGGATTCATTCTCACTGTGCAAGGCATCGACTTTCTTCCCGAATTTGTCATACGGATTGACGGCGTTGATCGATCGACAACGTTTGCTGATGCGACAGCACTGACTACGACAATCGATGCCTCCGAAATAGCTACAGCAGGAACATTCTCAGTCACCGTATTCGATCCTACTCCTGATACAGGAGGAGAATCGAGTCCGTTGATTTTCAACATTAACAATCCTGTGCCGACAACGAGCAGCCTTTCGCCATCGAGCACAACAGCAGGCGCTGCAGCGTTAACTCTGACTGTAACGGGCGTGAACTTCGTCAGCGGCGCTGTCGTGAGGTTCAACGGCAGCAATCGTGCGACCAGCTTCGTTAACAGCACGGTGCTCACAGCGGAGATCACGGCGGCGGATGTCGCCATTGGTGGCGATTATGCGATCACGGTCCTGAATCCCACACCGGGCGGTGGGACCTCAAACGCCGTCAACTTAACCGTCAATAACCCGTTGCCTACGCTGAGCAGTATCAATCCGACGAGTAGATCGGCTGGCAGTGGTGCCTTCACGCTGACAGTCAACGGCGCCGATTTCAACAGCAGTTCCGTTGTTCGTTTTAATGGTAGTAACCGCACAACTACCTTCGTTAGCAGTAGTCAGCTAAGCGCACAGATTACCGCGGCAGATATCGCCACTGCCGGCACTCACCCGATTACAGTTTTGAATCCGACACCGGGCGGTGGGACTTCCAATTCGGTTGACTTTACTGTCAACAACCCGGCGCCCACGCTGAGTAGCATTAGCCCGACCAGCAGGACAGCGGGCGGTGCTGCCTTCACGCTAACTGTTAACGGCACGAACTTCAACAGCAGTTCGGTCGTCCGCTTCAATGGTAATAACCGCACAACTACCCTCGTCAGCAGTACGCAGATGACGGCGCAGATTTTGGCGGCAGATATAGCCACGGGTGGCATTTATCCCATTACAGTTTTCACTCCGACACCGGGAGGCGGAGTTTCCGGCGCCGTCAACCTAACAGTAAACAATCTAGCTCCGACGATTAGCAGTCTCAGCCCGAACAGCGTGCTGGCCGGCTCTGCCGCCTTCACATTGACTGTGAATGGCACAAACTTTGTGAGCACTTCGGTCGTGAGATTCGAGGGCGGCGATCGCACGACCACCTTCGTCAGCAGTACCCGGCTCACCGCCCAGATTACGGCGTCAGATATAGCCACCGCCAACACTTACTCCATTAGGGTCTTCAATCCGACTCCGGGCGGAGGGCGTTCCAGTTCCGAGGACTTAGTTGTCAACAACCCGGTGCCGACGTTGAGCAGTATCAGCCCAAGCACCAGGACGGCGGGCAGTGGCGCCTTCACGCTGACCGTAACTGGCACGAAGTTCGTTAGCGACTCGATCGTGACGTTCGACGGCAGCGACCGGACGACAACATTCGTGAGCAGTACCCAGCTGACAGCCCAGATTGCAGCGTCAGATATAGCCGCTGCCGGCACTCACGCCATTAGGGTCGACAATCCGTCACCAGGCGGCGGAACTTCCAGTGCGATTAACTTGACCGTCAACAATCCAGTGCCGACGATCAGTAGCCTCTCGCCGTCGAGCACAGCAGTGGGCGGGGCGAACTTCACACTAACAGTTAACGGCACGAACTTCATTAGCAGTTCGGTCGTCCGCTTCAATGGTAGCAACCGAACAACCACGTTTGTTAGCGCCACACAACTCACGGCGCAGATAGTAGCCACTGATATCGTAAATATGGGCATGTTCCCAATTACGGTCTCTAATCCTGCGCCCGGAGGCGGCGTTTCCAACACAGTTAACTTGCCTGTACTTCCAGCTATTACGGGTCTTTCGCCGGCTACCGTCAGGGCGGGCGGGCTGGGCTTTACACTTACTGTGAGTGGAACAGGCTTCGCGGTTGGCTCTGTCGTCCGGTTCAATGGCAACAACCGTTCGACTACCTTCCTAAACTCCACTACATTGACGGCGTCGATCCCAGCCACAGATATCTCGACGGTCGGAACTTTCCCGATCTCCGTTATAAGAGCCGATGGCCAAACTTATAGCGCCATGAATCTTTTGGTGATTCCATCGCTTAACAATCTCACGCCATTATCTACAATAGCAGCGAGTTCAGCGTTCACGCTCACGCTTCAGGGTGCCGGCTTTCTTAATGGCTCGGTGGTTCAATGGAATGGAACTGCTCGCCCAACTACCTTTGTTAGTGGCGTCAAGTTAACTGCATCGATCTCGGCCGCAGACGTGGCCGCGCCTGGACCAGTACCGGTGAGTGTTCTTAACCCAGCTCCCAATAGCCTGACCTCTAATCCAGTTAGCTTCATTGTTTCCGACCCACCGCCGGCGAATGAATGTCCGGCGGGCGCAGACATTACACTGGCGAATCCAGGACTGGTCAACTCCGGCCCGGCACGCGCTCAGATGTGGCAAACTGATGACAACATCTGGTGGGGGGCGTTCTCTAACAACACCGACGGCATCTATTTCTACAAGCGAACAAACCCTACTACCTGGACCAAGGGCGACTTGATCGATGCGAATTTTGTCGCTGGCATTTTTACCGCTGGGGCACCTGATTGCTTATGGACTGGCACCAACTTGTTCATCCTTATTCAGGAGAACCAGATACTGGCCCGGCTCTACAAGTACGATTACGATTCGACCACTCAGACTTTTTCGCAGGTTGCCGGATTCCCTGTCAATTTGCCTCTCACCGGCATCGGAACCAGCGGATCGGGCAAGGTCTACGGAACACTTTCAATTGAGCAGGACAGCACCGGCAAACTTTGGGCTTCGTATACCGGAGGCGGGATCGGTGGCGACGGCAATATGCGGGTTATATGGTCCACTTCGGCAGATCATACACAATGGGATACCAACGGCTTTATCCTCGCGAGTGGCCTTTCCATTCTAAAAACGGAGGGGGCAGCGATTGTCCGTTTTGGCGGCAATAAGATAGGTGTGGCTTGGTCCAATCTAAACGCCACGGAGAATGCTTTCCGTTTCCATAATGATGCAGACCTGCCTACCACCTGGAGCGCAAAAGAGGTCATAGATTCAGGTTTAGGACCCGAAGGAACGGGACCGGTATCTGGCAAGCAAATGACTATGAAGGCCCACCCGGACGGGCGCATCTTCATGGTTTCTGACGATAACGACGGCATCAACAACCATCTGCACCTCTACATCCGCACAGTGGCAGGCGCCTGGGGAGCAAAAACGCTGGTGGTTAATAACTTCACCGCGATGCCTTCAAAGCCCGTGCTTCTGCTCGACACTGATAACAGCACTGTTCATGTCGTCTACAAGGATGGCGCAGTGACTAGTAATGGACTCACCGGGCAAACTTTTATTGCCCAGGCCTCGATGAATAATCCTGCGTTCAATACGGCTTGCCTCTTCCTGGATACGTCAGACAATGCCGGAATTCAATCTACCAGCAATCCGACATCGACAAAGCAGTCGGTCAATGCCACATCCGATCTGGTAGTGGCGGCCAGCACTGGTAAAGCGGGCAATCGCATACTCACCAACATGGTGGATCTAACTCCGAATGTATTGACTGTCTTCAGCATTTCCCCAAAGGAGGTAGATCCACCATGTTGGTGAGT
>Ga0209341_10005887_pt1 | contig 10998 bp, 7 predicted proteins | sample RifCSP13_2_FD_184020 | JGI IMG/M metagenome (GOLD analysis project Ga0209341, IMG submission 184020) | Soil microbial communities from Rifle, Colorado - Rifle CSP2_sed 13_2 (SPAdes) (version 2) | ecosystem: Environmental > Terrestrial > Deep subsurface > Rock core/Sediment | place: Rifle...
TCCTCGGGTGCGTGGACACGTTCGCGGTCCGCCTCTTCCTGAACGCGAAGTGCGTCGCCGCCAAGAAGCCGCTGATCGACGGGGGCGCGAGCGAGGACGGGATCAACGGGAGCGTCCACGTGATCCTGCCCGGGAAGACCGCGTGCTATCGGTGCAACAAGCCCGCGCTCCGGCAGGACGCCGTCCGGATCGAGCGCCGCGACGAGACGGGCGTGTGTGCGTTCACCTCGCTGCCGACGACGATGGCGATCGTCGCGTCCCTGCAGTGTCAGGAGGCGCTCAAGGTCCTCCTCGGCTTCGGGAAGGTCGCGCCGTACCTGATCTACCGCGGCCTCGATGGCACCCTCGAGCGGGTCGATTGGAAGCGGGACCCGAGGTGCCCCACGTGCGGCCGGCGCCGCCGCTGAGGACCACCGATACGGTTATCGTCCCGGGGCGTTGATGCCGGGGCCGGGAGGGGACTCATGGACCGATCGAAGTCCTTGGCGGCGTGTCTCGTGCTATCGCTCCTATTGGCGGCGTTTGTGTTCGGGCTCTCGGCGGTGCCCGCCGCGGCGCAGTCCCGTTGGGGGACCGCGATGCCCATCGAGTTCGACAACGCGGGCGACGCATTCGGCCCGAGGGTGGCGGTCGATGGGAGCGGGCGGGTGTTCGCGGCCTGGGCGCAGTCCGACGGCGTCCGGAGCAACGCCTGGGCGAGCCGGTTCGTGCCGGGGTCCGGGTGGGAGGCCCCCACGACGATCGAGTTCGACCTGTTCGGTGCGGGCGCCCCGGACGTCGCCGCCGATTCGAACGGGAACGCCCTCGCGGTGTGGGAGCAATACGACGGCACGCGCACGAACATCTGGGCGAACCGCTACCTTCCCGGCGTCGGCTGGGCGTTCGCCGAGCGGATCGAGTCCGACGATGCCGGTTTCGCGTACCGGTCGCAGGTCGCGATGGACGGGAGCGGGAACGCGTTCGCCGCGTGGGAGTACCACGACGGCGTCCGCTGGCGGGCGGTCGTGAATCGGTTCGCGCTCGCGACGGGCGGATGGGGGACCCCCGTCCCGGTCGACTCGGGCACGGGCGGCGGCGTCCTCGACCACGCCCTCGCGGTCGCCCCGAACGGGGACGCGGTCGTCGTCGTCTCCCAATGCTGCGGCCCCGCGGACATCTGGGCGAACGTCTACTCCGGCGGCGTGTGGCTCGGACCCGCGCTGATCGAGACGGACAACGCGGGCGACGCGATCAGCCCGAGCGTCGCGATGGACGCGAGCGGGAACGCGGTCGCGGTGTGGCGGCAGTGGGACGGATCGTACCGGAGCGTCATGGCGAACCGGTTCGTGTCCGGCGTCGGCTGGGGCCTCGCGCGCGCGGTCGAGACGAATCCGGGGGACGTCGGGGGCACCCCGCAGGTCGCCCTCGATGGCGCCGGGGACGCGGTCGCCGTGTGGGAGCAGTCCGACGGGATCCGGTCCGACATCTGGGCGAACCGCCTCGTCGGCGCGGCGTGGGGGACGCCGGTCCGCCTCGAATCCGAATCCACGGACGCGGCTTCCCCGGACGTTGCCGTGCACCCGGCGGGGGACGCCCTCGCGGTATGGTCGCAGTCCGACGGCCTTCGCGCGAACATCTGGGCGAGCCGGTTCCGCCCCGCCTCGGGATGGCAGGCCGCGGAGCGGATTGAAACGGACAACGCGGGCGGCGCGATGCAGCCCGTCGTGGCGATGGACGCCGCAGGGAACGGGATGGCCGCCTGGTCGCACTACGACGGCACTCGGTTCAACATCTGGGCGAACCGCTTCACGGTGGATGCCGTCGCGCCCATGTTGGACGTCCGTTCCCCCGTCGACGGGACGCTGACGAGGGTCCGCTCCGTGACGGTGGAGGGCGCCACGGAACCCGGGGCGACGGTCACGATCAACGGCTCGGCGGTCCCGGTGTTCGTGGACGGGACGTTCTCCCAGATCTACGCGGGGCTCGCGGACGGCACGCACGCGTGGGTCGTCGTCTCGACGGACGCCGAGGGGAACGCGAACGCGGAGACGCGGACGGTCACGGTGGACACAACGCCGCCGACCCTCGTCTTCTCGGCGCCGGTCGACGGGCAGACGCTCAACCGTCCGACCTTTCTCGTCGCCGGCCAGACGGAGGAGGGCGCGCGGCTCGTCGTGTTCGGGCTCGTGATCGACCTCGTCGCTGGCGGCTCCTTCAGCTTCTGGATGACCTTGCCGGAAGGCCAGTCCAACGTCTGGTCCACCGCGACGGATCCGGCCGGAAACGTGCTGACCGTGGGGTGGTCCGTGACGATTGACACGACGGCTCCGTTCCTCGCACTCACGTCCCCGACGCCGGGCCTCACGAACAATCCCTCCGTCCGGGTCTCCGGCGACACGGACCCGGGGACCACCGTCTTGGTCAACGGCACCTCCGTCCTCGTGGACCCGACCGGCCGCTTCTCCCTGACCGCTACGCTCCCGGACGGGGACCACTTCTTCGACGTGAACGCGTTCGACGCGGCGATGAACTTCGCCTACCAGTCTGTGATGATTACGGTCGACACCGCGGCGCCAGCGCTCGCGCTCACGGCGCCCTCGGACGGGGCGACCACCACCACGCCCGTCGTCACGGTCTCCGGGACGACCGAGCCGGACGTGCGCCTCGTCGTGAACGGGGTCGTCGCGAGCGTCGCCCCGGACGGGTCCTTCGCGTTTGAGCTCGCCCTGCGGGAGGGCGCGAACACAATCCTCGCGACCGCCACGGACCCCGCGGGGAACGCCGCGACGGCCTCCGTCACGGTCACGTACACGAACCCGGTCCCCGGCCTCCAACAGCAGCTGCAGGCGCTGCAGGCGCAACTGGCGACGATGGATCAGAGGATCCAGGACTTGGAAGCGGATCTGGCGGCGGCGAACCAGGCCCTGCAGGATCTCCAGGCGGACCTCGACGCGATGGGCCAGACGCTGGCGGTCCTCCGAGCGGACCTCGACGCCGCCACCGCCGCGCTCAACGCGCTGCAGGCGGATCTCGACACGGCGAACCAAGCCCTGCAGGACGCCCGAGACTCGCTTGCGGCCGCGAACGCCCGCCTGGACTCCTTGCAGACGAATCTCCTCGTCGGCCTCGTCGCGGTCGTCGTGATCCTCGGTGCCCTCCAGTTCGGACTCGCGCGGATGGCGGGACGGAAGGGCGGGGGAGAGCGAGAGCCGAGCAAACGGGACGAGGAATCGGAGGAGGAATAGACCGGTCGAGCACCCGGGAAGGGTCAAATAGCCCCGGCCGCGTGCGCGGCGCGTGCAGGCCCGGTTCTCCCGCCACGCGTACCGCACGCTCCTGAACCACGCGGACCGCGTCGCGCGGGAGCGGGGGGCGGAGGCGATCGGGTGGCTCCTTGGGTTCTTCTCCCCGGGACAGGTGACCGTGCTCGACGTCGCGCCCGCCACGCGGTACAAGTCTCAAAGCCGGTACGGCGCGGAGGCGGACCCGCGGGAGGAGCTCGCGATCGCGACCTCGTACCCGCGCGCGGTCGGCATCGTCGGGCTCTACCACTCGCACCCGTTCCGCGACGAGACGCAGCACGCGATCTTCCACTCGCAGACGGACGACGCGACCCTGAAGTCCCGGGCGTCGCGGCGGGAGGACTATCTGTCCGTCGTCACGGACGGCCACGACGCGGAGGTGTTCGTGATCAAGGGCGGGAAGCACGAGGTCGAGCCCGAGGTCGTCGACGGCCTCTCCTACCGCCAATCCCTGAAGCGGTACGCGTGCGACGTCTCCCTGCATCTCCAGGGGTCGCTGACCATCGCCGCCATGGAGGGCCTGCTCGGGGCCCTGGAGCACGACGTCGCGAAGCTCGTCGACCGTGCGATGCGTTCCTCGGACGCGAAACTGGACGCCGCCACGGGCGCGTTGGCGGTGCCGGGCCTCTCCGGGAACGCCGCGACGAACGCGATCCGGGTGAATCGCGGGGACGGCGGCGCGACGGTCGACCTGCAGATCCACACGGAGGCGGCGGTGTACGTGCCCCCGACGGGGAAGGCCGATCTCCTGGCGGTGATGACGCACGAGGTCCAGGACGACGTCGTCTATCTCCTCTGGCACGGCCTGGACGCGAAGGCGCTGGTGGGACCGGTCGTCGACCTCGAGGCGAGCCTGGGCTCGCTCCGAGTCCAGGAGACGAACCCGCTCCCGCGGAAGCTGTACAAGCCGGCGAAGCGCGCGTTGGTCGTGAAGCGCGGGGTCACGTGACCTTCGCGCCGCACTTCCCGCAGAACCGGTCCTCCTCGTCGACGTCCGCGCCGCACGAGGGGCACTGGATCAGCCGCGGCGTCCCGCACTTCCCGCAGAAGTGGTCGCCGGGCTCCATCGCCGCCCCGCACGACCGGCAGGCCACGATCTCGATGACCTGCCCCTCGTAGCACTCCCGGCACGTGTACTCGAGGACGCCGTCGACCTCGATCTCGATGTGCGGCGGCTTCTCCTTCCCGCACGCGGAGCACCCGCGCGGTCGCGCGCCGTACTCCCGGATTCGGATCTCCGGCTTTGGCGGCGGAACGGGGGTCTCCGGCGGCGACGGCGGTTCGATCGGGACCTCGTCCTCCGGCTCCTCGGCCATGCGGCACTCCACGGGCGGCGCCCGGGAAAAACGTTCGCCCTAGGCGGCCTCGGCTTCCTTCTCGAGCGGGATCGCCTTCACGCGCGGTGGGGCGTTCTTCGTGTCGCTCTGCAGGTACGTCACGTATCCCGCACCGACGTTGAGGTGGACGACCGTGACGTTGCGGTCGATGTCGATCATCGTTTTCGAGCTTTTGCGACGCATCCGAACGCCCCTGTCCCCGTTGTTGGCGGCGACGCGATATAAAGGAGTTGGCGGCAGAATCGGTAACGATTATCGCCGCGGGAAACGCCCACGACCTCGTAGCACGGGCGGTTTCGGTAACCTGTGGGGCCAACATTCTTATAGTCTGGAGGGCCAATAAAACCGGATTCGAAATGCTCGTGACCCTGGACCGCCTGACGGCGGCGATCGGCGCGCGGCTCCACGTCGAGCCGCCCGAGGCGAAGAGCCTCGCGTACCGGATCCTGAACTACTTCGGGTACTCGTACACGATCATCGACAACCTCGTGGACCAGGAGGACCGGAAGCTGTTCTACCAGCTCCACGACGCGGGCCTGCTCCGCTCGAGCTGGGAGACGATCCTCCTCCTGACCGGGAAGTCGTGGCGGATTTTCTACTGGTCCCTGAACCTCGAGGAGATCGAGAAGGTCTCCCGCGGGGGCGAAGCCGGGGAGCCGGAGGAGCCCGTGTACGACCGCCTGCCCGAGGACGCCTGGAGCCACGCGACGGCCACCTGAGTTGGGGGGCGGGGCTCCTTTTTCTCCACCGGTCAGCGGAGCCGGTTCGGAACCGTCACAGTTCGGGGCCGGATCGGAGGTCGTCGATGTCCCGCGGAGGTTGCGTCAGCGTTCGTTCGATGGTTCGGAGTCGGTCGACAATCCCTTCCGCCGCCAGGTCAAGTAGAACTTCCACTCGTCCGGGGTCATCGCTTCGCGGAGAAACTGGGAGAAGGGCTTGAGCTTCGCGCTGGATGGCGACGAGGTCCCGGGCGACACCGGCGAAGCCAGGCTCGACGGTCCGCTTGAACCTGAGACATCCGCCTTCCGTGAGCGGCATTTCACGGAACCCCAAGGCTGGGGTCCACCGTCGTCTCGTGCGTACATGCAGCACGGTATATGCAGCACGAAGTCCGCCGCCAAAAAGCGTAAAGCCGTGCGACGCGGTCACGCGGTCGATGCACGACGTCCTCGTCGTCGGCGCGGGCCCCGCGGGCTCCCACGCCGCGCGGCGATGCGCAGAGCTCGGCCTTGACGTCCTGATGCTCGACGCCGCCACGTTCCCCCGGGACAAGGCGTGCGGTGGGGTCGTCGGCGAGGAGGCGGTCCGGCTCGTCGGGCGGGACGTCCTCTCCGTCGTCGAGCGGGAGGGCCGGGGGAACGAGATCTTCTTCGACTGGCGGCCGCTCGCGTGGATCCCGAGCCCGCACATGTACTTCTTCAAGCGCCGGAAGTTCGACCACTGCCTCGTGAAGAAGGCGGTGGCCGCGGGCGCGGTCCTCCTCGAGGGGCGGCGGGTGACGCGCGTGGCCGTGGAGCCGGATCGGGTCGTCGTGGAGGCGAACGGGGAGCGGCACGAGGCCCGCCTCGTGATCGGCGCGGACGGGACGAACAGCGTCGTCGGTCGCGCGGTCGGGCTCTCGCACCACGACGGCACGTGGAAGTTCGCCTCGATCAAGGCGGAGGTCGACCTGCCGCCGGACCGGATGGAGGCGCTCGGCGTGGAGAACCCGATGCCCCACCAGCGGACGTACTTCTTCTCCGACCTCCTCGGCTTCGCGTGGGTGATCCCGAACGAGGGGTCCGTGAACGCGGGGTTCGGGGCGATGATGCGGCACGCGGCCGGGCTCCGGCAACGGTTCTACGGGTTCCTCGCGGGCCTCGGGGTGCCGCCCCAGGACGTGCGGGGCGCCCAGATCCCGTACCTCCCCCTCCCCCGCGTCTACGGGGACCGCGTCCTCCTCACGGGCGACGCGGGCGGCTTCGTGAACCCGTGGACCGGGTGCGGGATCGACGACGGGATCCGCGCGAGCGAGCGGGCCGCGCGGGTCGCGAGGCTCGCGGTGGACCGCGGGGACTTCACCGCCAGCACGCTCCGGGAGTTCCAGCGGGCGTCCCGCGACCACCTGCGGTGGATCGACCGCCGCGGGCGGTGGATGAAGGCGCTCGACCTCCTGATCCCGCCAGGGTCGAAGGTCCCCTCGTTCTTCCGCCACCTCGTCCGCGTGGGCGCGGCGTGGGCGTGACCGGGTCTACCAGCCTTCCTTCCCGATCAGGGGGACGAAGGCGCACGGCGTGCCCCGGCGCTCCGAGACCGCGTCCTCGCCCGTCTTCGTCGCAATCACGAGGACCTGGGAGAACGTGGACCGCCCGAGGGGCGCGAGGATCCGGCCGCCGAGCTTCGTCTGGCGAACCCAGGACCTCGCGATCCGGGGCGCGCCGGCGGTGACGACGATCCGGTCGTACGGGGCCCGGGGCGCGTGCCCGAGGGTCCCGTCGCCCTCGACCACGGTGACGCCGCCGAACCCCGCCGCCGCGAGGTTCTCCTTCGCGAACGTGACGAGCTCCGGGTGCCGTTCGATGCTCACGACGCCCTCCGGCCCGACGATCGCCGCCAAAAGCGCGGCATTGTAGCCCGACCCGGTCCCGACGTCGAGGACCCTGAGCCCGGGTCCCAGGTCCGCCTCCTCGAGCATGATCGCGATCATGGACGGCGCGCTGATCGTCTGCCCCGCGGGTATTGGGAGGGGCGTGTCGACGTATGCCCTCCTGCGCTGGTCCGGGGTCACGAACCGTTCGCGAGGGACCGCGCGGAACGCACGCTCCACGGTCGCGGACCGGACGTAGCCGCCGCGGACGAGGTCGTCGACGAGGTCCTCCCGCGCGACCGCGAACTCCGCCATCGCCCCGCCATTGCGCCTCACGCCGATAAACCTGCGACGCGTCGGAGAGTCGAGTCTTCCCGTGGTAAATGCTTAAATATGGGCATCCTCTACCGCGCTTTCCGCCTCGGCCGGAGTCGCCGGGGCCCGTGTCTGAACGACATAAAAAGGAGAGACGGAGCCATGAAACCGTGGGGTCTGGGGCGGTGGGGCGCCCTGCTCGCGATAGTCATCCTGCTCGCGGGCGGGATCGTGCTCCCCCTTGGAGCGCAGGCGCAGGGAGATACGTTGTGGGGCGTGGTGTGGACCGATTGCGGTCTGCCCACCGAGCGGCTCGTGTCCGCCGACGTCACCCTGTCCGACGCACACGCTCAGCTCCCCGACGAGACGTTCGACGCCACGTCGGCGTTCTTCGAGTTCCAACCGGATCCAGGAAACTATGTCCTGAAGGCGAAACCTGATGGTTTCAGCCACTTCACGAACGAGTCAGGCCCCTTCCGGTTCCCGGGGAACGCGCCTCTTCGACGCGACATCTGCGTCGACGCGATGCCCTCGAAGTCCTTGTGGCTCAACCTCACCGTCCTCGACTCGCAGCCGGGGACGGGGGACGAGACCGTCTCGTTCGCGGAGTCCAGTCACGCCTCGGCCGCCAACCCGGAGAATGTCACCCTCACCTATGTCCCGGGGAACTTCACGGTCCGTGTCGCGAATTGGCCCCTCGTCGCGGGTTCGGAGGCGGGCAAGCTCATCTGGTTCAACAACACGGGTTTTACGCCAGTCAGCGGGCGACCGTTGACGAGCGCGGAGTACACGTTCACGCCCGACCAGGCATTCACGGGGTTCATCGAGATCAGCGATCCCCAGATGCAGCTGGAGCTGGAAAACTCCCTGTTCGGACGACCGAGCCCGCCAAATCCGCGAGGATGGCTGCAGGTCTACGGCTATCGATCCGCTTCGACGACCTCGAACCTCCTGCACGGCCAGGTGTCGGGCGAGTCGTTCCTCAAGTCTGGCGTCCCCATGCCGGACTACAGTTCGACCCTGACTCTCGACCGGGAGACCGGTAAGGTCACCATCATCGGCAACTGGACCTTCGGCATCGACGTCCTCAGGGGAATCTACACCTGGAGTGGCGCGATTGCGGGCGCGACCGTGGTCATCCGTGATCGACCGCATCAGCAACCGATTTCCGCGGACCTGACCACGAACGCCGCAGGGAAGACGTTCAGCCGCGTGTGGGCGGCCACGTTCGACGTCAAGGTGGATGCCACGGGCTACCGACCGGTCCTTCAGCCGGTGACGGTGACCGCCGACAACGCGACGACGATCTACATGACAAAGGCGCTCGAGATCGTTGTCTTGGCGGCGGACGCGAGGGGTCGCGCGGTGAAGGACGGCTTGGTGGGAATCGCAGTCAACACGAATACGGCGCTGGACAAGGACCTCCGAATTCTTCGGGCGTCGGCACCGCCGAATAGCAACATCGTTCGAATCCCAGTCTACAGTGGGACGTGGGATGTCATCGTTGACGCAAACGGCTTCGCCGCCAGGCGGACGGACGGCGTCGTCGTCGGGGTGCTCAACCGAACCCTCGTCGTGAATCTCGACCGTTCCGCCGAGGAGAAGACAGAAACGGTGGTCATCGTCGAAAACACGAATTGGAGTGTCATTACCGTAAACCGAAAGGTGACCCTCCTCCCCGACAGCGAGTGGCCCGGCATCGGGTTCACGAACCTGCGGGACCGGGACTACCAGCTCAGTCTGCGGTTCGGCAACGGCGACCGGGTCTTCGACGTTCCGGCGGAGGAATCCGCGTTTGAGACGTATCTCCAGTCCACGGGGACGTTCTACACGGTGACGGAGAAGTTCCTGGCGGTCAACGGGAACTGGTATCGCTCGAACCCCGCGTTCGTCGCGAACGTAACCCTCTCGGGGTCGAACGTCACCGTCTGGACGAGCGTTCAGTACACCTTGGACGCGACGTTCACACAGATTCCTCAAGACAGGCCGAAGTACTTCCTGAACATCACGACCGTCGCGGACAAGAATGTCACGCACTACCAGAACCAGACGTTTTATGTCGTGCTCCCGAGCAAGTACGAGATGACGTCGCGGACGATCGTGGAGAGCGCGAACGTCACCACCCGCCGATTCACGACCGTCGAGGTCGACCCGGGCATCGACGCGAGCCATCCGAACCCACGCGTGAACATCATCGCGGAGTTCTCGCTGACCGGAGTCGCACGCGCGAAGGTTGAGGGCCCGGTAGGCAAGGTCAAGGTGTGGAACGCGGACCAAGAGAAATACGAGGCGTGGGTTGCCAACGACACCGCAATCGTGTTCAGCGCGAATGACACGACGGACCGTCTGAACCAGGCGGTCAACGCCAAGGACGCCAACTTCACGTGGCGATTCCTGCTGAACAACCTGACGGAACAATTCCCGCGAGGATATGGAATCTGGACCACGCACGACTTCCAGAACGCGGGCGGGAACTACACCGCCTTCTTGGAGGTCAAGCAGGTCAACCCCACGAACATCACCCGCCGGTGGATCAACATCTCCGTCGACAATGTCGACCCGACCGCTCTCTTTCATGTCAACCGAACCACCGGCACACCGCCCTCCGCGCCGCTGACCGTCGACGAGGACCAGTTCACGACGTTCTTCGGCACGGACTCGACGGACCGCCTCTTCGGCATCGTCCCGGGCAAGGTCGCGGACTGGAAATGGGACTTCGACTCGGACGGCACGATCGACCGCACCGGGGTCGCCTCGCCCTCGTACAACTACTCGAAGCCGGGGAACTACACGATGTCGCTGTACGTCCTCGACTTTGTCGGCCACCAGAGCGCGAACATCACGTACTCCGTGAACGTGCGCGACGTGACGCCGCCCGTCGTGAACTTCGTGGCCCTCGACCCGAACAACACGTGGCGGGAGACGACCTCGTACACGGAGGGGAAGCGGTACTTCTTCAACGCGAGCCGGACCACGGACAACTCCCTGAACGCGACGCAAGACAACGTCAACCTCACGTACCGCTGGAAGTGGGGCGACAACACGACGGACAACGGGACGACGTACCCGAACGCCCCGCAGGGCATGTTCGACCTGAACGTGAGCCACACGTACGAGAGGTGGGGCGACTATACCCTCGAGATCACCGTGTGGGACGCCGCCGGGAAGAACACCACGGTGAAGCGGCCGGTCACGGTCCAGGCGAACGTGAGCGCGCATCCGAACATCCACATCTACTCCTCGACCCTGAGAATCGACCCCGCCTCGCCCGAGGAGGGCGGGCAAGTCACCCTCACCGCGAACTTCACGAATCTGAGGGGCTCCGCGCAGGCCCGCAGCCTGCGGGCGATGGTCGCGATCATCGAGCGGAACCAGGACCAGAACCAGACGGACTTCACGGTCGAGTTCCTCGACGGGAACGGCACGGTGCTGCAGAGCCCCACGCTGAACCCGGAGACGAACTACACCGTGCGGATCGTGTGGAAGGCCCCGGAGGGCG
>Ga0209341_10005897_pt1 | contig 10991 bp, 12 predicted proteins | sample RifCSP13_2_FD_184020 | JGI IMG/M metagenome (GOLD analysis project Ga0209341, IMG submission 184020) | Soil microbial communities from Rifle, Colorado - Rifle CSP2_sed 13_2 (SPAdes) (version 2) | ecosystem: Environmental > Terrestrial > Deep subsurface > Rock core/Sediment | place: Rifle...
TTACAAAGCGAGCCGGCCGTTTTTCTTTCTCAATCAAGGGTTGCTCGATCCGCGACGTCGTGTAGACCGGCCCCGTTGCTCACGACGATCGTGCGTGCGAGCATCGGCGCGGATGTTCCAGGGGGGGGGGGCCGCGGTGAAGACCGCAAGCGTCACAGGCCCTGGTCGGCACGCGACACGGACGCGGCCGGCCATCACCACCGCCGTGGTAACCGTGTCGGCGTCCAGAGCTTCGATTGGGCGGTCCTGCAAAACAACAAGAGCCGCCGGGTTTGCAGCCGGCGGCTCCTGGATCATCGAACGAAGCGTGTCTATCCGTGGCTAGTCGCCGATGCCGGTTGCCTTCCTCTTGCGAATTTCCTCAGCCTGGTCGCGCAACGAGTCGGCTTGCTTGATGAGGGCCTGCTGCTTGGCCGGGTCCTTCTCGAGGAGCGCCTGGCTGCGGAGCAGCAGGTTCTTATATACGATCGCTTCCACGTAATCAGGCCTGAGCTGAATCGCGTGGTCGATCGCGGTGAGACCCTTCTGCACGTAGGTTCTCTTGTCCGCGTCCTTCACGCCCACGCCGCGATACGCCTGGTCCCAGTACTGGGTGGCGACGGTGTAGAACCCCTCTGGGTTGCTGGGCTCGCGGTCAGCGCGCTGCTCGAACGCCTCGATCGCCTTGCCGAAGTTGCCCTGGCGGTTGTAGAAGCTGGCGAGCTGCATGTACGTGTTCACATCGCTCGGCTTTGCGTCCTTTGCCGCGACGTACACCTTCTCGGCCTCCTCGGTCTCGCCGGCGTCTTCGTAAAGCTTCGCGAGCTGGAAGTAGTTGGCGGGCTCGCCTGGGTCGAGCTGGATCAGGTTAATCACGACGGGCTCGGCCTTGACCGGATCATCCAGCTTGTCGGGACCGAAGGCGGCCATGAGGAACTGCAGGGCGAGCGTCTTGACATTGCCCTGGACCGGGTCGTTTGCGTCGAGTTTCTCGACGGCGAGCTGATAGTTTTGAACAGCCTTCTGCAGGAGCGCGTCGTTCTCCGGATTCCCCTTCTCGCCCGGTTTGTAGAGGTTGTCGTAGCTGTTGCCCAGATAGAAGTACACGATCGAATTGTTCGGGTCGTTGCTGATCGTTTCCTCGTAGAGTCTTGCGGACCGCTCGTAGTCCTGCGACTGGTACGCCTGGTTGGCCTGTTTGAACTTGAACATGGCCATGACGCCGCCAATCTTCGCGCAGCCTGCCGTCGACAACCCTATGATGGCGACGCCCATCAGCAGCGATGCCGCCTTCAGTGATCCCCGCCGACTACGCATTGCCGTGCCCGTATCGCCCTTAATCGACATGTGCTTGTTCCTTGTGGCAAAAAGCGGCGACGATCTTGGCTCCAGACCCACAGCCGATGCCGCGTGTTTCGAAAAACCGAGGAGAATTGCTCCGGCCGAGCCGCGTAAGTATAGTGAACCCAAAAAAGACAAGTCAAGGCGCCCTAAGTTTCCGCCCCGCAAGCGGTTAGCCGACGGCGCTGGCTGCCGGAGCCCTTACACTATATATGGTGGCGGGCCAAGAGGGCCGAATAACAGTTTAGACACCCATTTCCATGATTCGCTTCGAGGATCTCCTCGAAAAAGTCCGAGCCTACAGCCCGGACACCGACGTCGAGCTGCTCCGGCGGGCGTACGTCTTCTCTGCGTTCGAGCACCGGGGACAGGTTCGCCACTCCGGCGAGCCCTACCTGATTCACCCCCTGGCCGTCGCCGACTTCCTGGCCGACATGAAGCTTGACGCGGTGGCGATCGCGGCCGGGCTCCTGCACGACGTCGTCGAAGACACGCTGACCACCATCGACCGCATTAAAGAGCTCTTTGGCGCCGAGGTGGCCCACGTTGTCGAAGGCGTCACGAAGATCAGCGCCATCCCGTTTTCGTCGAGCGAGGAGCGCCAGGCGGAGAACTTCCGCAAGATGCTGCTCGCGATGGTCGACGACATCCGCGTCATTCTGGTGAAGCTGGCCGACCGCCTGCACAACATGCGGACGCTCAACCACCTGCCGGAGGAGCGCCGGATCAAGATCGCCCAGGAGACGCGCGACATTTACGCGCCCATCGCCAACCGGCTCGGCATGAGCAAGGTCAAGAACGAGCTCGAGGAGCTCTCGTTCCGCCACCTCGAACCGCAGGCCTACGAGGCGCTCCGCATCAGCGTGGACGCCAAGCGGCGCGCGACCGAAGGGCTCATCGAGCAGCTGAAGACGACCATTACCGGCAAGCTGGCCGAAGCGCAGGTCCCCGTGGTGGAGATCGACGGACGCATCAAGCGTCTCTGGAGCATCCATCAGAAACTGGCGCGGCAGAAGATCGAGCTCGAACAGGTGTACGATTTCATCGCGCTCCGAATCGTCACCGAAGGCGTGAAGGACTGTTACGCGGCGCTCGGCATCATCCATCAGACCTGGTCGCCCGTGCCCGGGCGGATCAAGGACTTCATCGCGATGCCGCGGCCCAACGGCTATCAGTCGCTGCACACCTCGGTCATCAGCCATGACGGCATGCCTTTCGAAGTGCAGATCCGAACGATCGAGATGCACCGGAGGGCCGAAGAAGGCATCGCAGCGCACTGGAAGTACAAGGAGGGGCGCATCGGCGATCAGCGCGACGAGCGCTATTTCCAGTGGATGCGGGAGCTCCTCGAGTTCCAGCATGAGGTCCGCGATCCGCAGGAGTTCATCCAGAACCTCAAGATCGACCTCTATCCCGAGGAGGTCTACACCTTCACGCCCAAGGGGCAGGTCAAAGCCTTTCCGCGCGGCGCCACACCGATCGATTTTGCGTACGCGATTCATACCGACGTCGGCCGGCAGTGCGTGGGCGCGCGTATCAACGGCAAGATGGTACCGCTCCGATCGCGGCTCAAGAACGGCGACATCGTGGAGATCATCACGTCGGCGGGCCATAAGCCGAGCCGCGACTGGCTGAACTTTGTCGTCACGTCGCACGCGCGGTATGAAATCAAGCATTTCATCCGCGTCGAAGAAAAGGCGCACGCTCGCGACCTTGGTCGCAAGGTGTTCGAGAAAGAGGCGCGACGCTACGACCTCAACCCGAAGACGCTGGTTGACAGCGACGCCTTCAAGAACGTCCTCGGCGACTTCGGCGGTCACAAGCCGGACGACGTGTTTGCGGCGATCGGCTACGGCAAGCTTTCGCCGAAGCAAGTGCTGGCCAAGCTGGTGCCCGCCGACACGCTTCGCGAGAAGGCGCCCGAAGGCGTCGTCAGGGCTGCCGTCAAGCGCGTCCTCGGCACCGGCGAAGAGAAGATCAAGGTGCGCGGTTTCGACGATCTGATGGTGTTCCGCGCGCGCTGCTGCAATCCGATTCGGGGCGAGAAGATTGTCGGCTACATCACGCGCGGCAAAGGCGTGTCGGTGCACTCGGCTTCTTGTTCCAACGTCGTCAACCTTCTCTACGACCCGGAGCGCCGCATCGACGTGGAATGGGACAAGGGGGACGCGGTCGCGCGCTATACGGTGAAGCTGACGATGGAGGTGGAGGATCGGAAGGGGGTACTGGCGGCGGTCAGCGCGAAAATCGCAGGCATCAATACCAACATCAAGACCATGGAAGCGCACACCGGCGACGACCAGCGAGCGCGTATCGACATGACCGTTGAAATCAGCGACCTGAAGCACCTCGAGAAAGTGATGAAATCGCTGCGGGCCGTCGACGGCGTGCTTGATGTCGAACGGACTGGAAAGGCGGGCTAGTAACTCGCGATCACGTCGATCTCGACGCGGGCATCCCGGGGCAGCCGTGCGGCCTGGACCGTCGCTCGCGCCGGATACGGTTCGTCGAAGAACCCGCCGTACACGTCGTTCATCGCCGCGAAGTCGTTCATGTCAGCGAGGAACACGGTGGTGCGGACGACGGCGGAGTAGTCGAGGCCGCCGGCTTTGAGCAGCGCGCCGATGTTCTCCAGCACACGCCGTGTTTCGGCCTTGATGTCGCCCGCCACGAACTGGCCTGACGCAGGCTCGATGGAAACCTGTCCGGAGATGAAGAGAAGCTGTCCCGCGCGAACGGCTGGGGAATAGGGACCGATCGCCTTGGGGGCGGCTGGACTCGAAACAACGACTTTCAAAGCTGGGCTACGCCGCTTTGACGACTTTATTCGAGCGCAAACACCGCGTGCACACGCGGATGCGCTTGATCCCGCCGTTGACGAGCGCCCGCACCGCTTGCAGATTCGGCTCGAACCGGCGCGTGCTGACGTTGTTCGCGTGGGAGTGTTGCCGACCGACGACTGGGGTCTTTCCGCAGATCGCGCATTTCTTAGCCATGATGTACCTACACAATTCGGAACGATCTAGCCGCCTTCGCCAAGGCTGCGGTGGGCAGACCAAACCCTAAGTATATCGGGTTACGGCATGATCAATCGAGGCTCCCCGGAAGTGCCCGCTGCGCCCCCGGCGTCGGGATTCTTGTCTTCCTGTAACACGCGGCCCAGCAAGTCGAGATATGCCCGGGAATTGGACCGATCGGCCACCCTGATCTCATGCGCCCCTTCCGCGATCCTTCGCAGGACGACCGCCGCATCCCGCTCGAAAGCCGATCCTCCGCGCGTGCCGGCTTCGGCGATCACCGGCTTGAGCGCGGCAGCGAGGCGATCGGCTGGAAGCGCCGCCGGCCGATGATCGTAGATGACGCCACGAGCCGCTGTTTCGAACGTGCCCGCGAGCGCCGCGACGGCTTCAATCACGTCGTCGTCGATGAGCGGCAGCAGCTCCGGAGGCTCGTATCGCTGAAGGAAGCTGCTGATTAGAAGAAACAGCTGCGACTGACGCTCACTGAGGTCGCGCAGACCGTGCACAAGCAGTTCCACGTCCCGCCGTTGCTGGCGAACGGCCACCGCCGGCGGATGCTCGCGCGAGGTGGCGAGGTACGCGCAATCGGCGGGACACGGAATCTCAACGAGACGCTTCGTGCCGCAGCAAACGGCACAAATCTGCTGGTCGATTGCCGGGCAGCCGCGTCGGGCGCGCCGTGTGCCACACAGGGGACAAATCACGTGCGCAGTATTGTATAATCGGGCTGAAAAACACGCAGAATTCATCGGAACGGCGCTTGCAGCCGCCCGTGGTGTATGTAGCCGGTCAGGCCATTCGCCTATGAGTGATGCAGTAGTTCGTGAATCGGCGGCCGAGTACTTCAAAGAGCTGGTCGAAGGCGCGCTCGCGCATCAGCGGATTGCCGCCGGCGAGCTCACCTCGTTTTACGTCGTCAATCTGCTGACCGGATTTCTGCAGCGGCCGGCCGAGGAAGACCAGACGCCGCTCGCGTTCCGGCTCGCCGAGGCGCTCGATTCGGCGGGCATGCGTCAGCGCGCGAGCCTCAAGCAAATCGGCGATTTCTCGCTCTTCATCTCGGGGTTCTTCGCCGACTCCCTCACCCGAAAACTCGTGGACGTCGACTACTACGTCAGCATCGGCGGCACCGCTTACACGGCCTTGAGCCGGCACGAGGCCGACGCGTTCTCGCCGGTCTTCGCCGAGCTCGCCGAGAACTTCATCCGATTCGTGGACGTGCTGTCCGAAGTCAGCGAACGGGCCGCGTGCTGCTCCAACGCCGATTTGCTGCGTCTCTACGAACGATGGCTCAAAACCGGGAGCCGCCGGAGTGGCCAACTGCTGGCCGAGCGCGGCGTGGTGCCCAACCCGGCGGCCAAGAACGGCCGGGTCCACTGATGTTGCGATTATTGTAAATTTGCCTGTCGCGGATTGGGCACACCTCGGCACTTTCCCGACATCTGTACGTCTACCCTGGAGGACACCTTCCTGGGCGTTCACCAGAACCGTCGGGCCCGTCTGGGCGTCTAAGAGATCGTCAGATTTGAACGATCGGTCGATACAACTGAAGAGATCTATTTAAGTTATTGGGAAAACTGGTGTTAGTTATTCAGCCACGACAGACGGAGCCACTTGTCGGGGTGCGTGGGCAGGTCAGCCCCAGGGACGCCTTTGTGGCAACGTTCGAAATTGACCAGGTTTGCACAGGACTCTAGTTCGGTATAGCATTGGCAATTCATTTGCATATCGGTCGGCAATCTTAGTGGCAGGGCCCGGGGTGGGGCACGAAGGAGCGGCGTCATGAAGAAAATGCAACATACAGCAGGCACGGACCGGATGGCACGGTCTCGCTATGCCGAATTAAAGCAGATGCTCGACGCGCGTCGGCGGGAAATCCAGGCCGAAGTACAGGGCAAGATGCGGGATGTCAGGGCAGAGGGCGCCTGGGGCGGCAAGATCAACGAAGTGCTCGACGCGGTCGAGAGCTCCGAGGCCGACATTCAGGAAGACATCGAGTTTGCCCTCATTCAGATGAAGTCCGAGACGCTCAATAAGATCAATGACGCGCTTGCGCGCCTCGAACACGGGAACTACGGCTACTGTTTCGATTGCGGAGAAGAAATCGCAGAAAAGCGTCTTCGCGCCCTGCCCTTCGCGGTCCGCTGCAAGGACTGCGAGGAAGCTCGGGAAGTCGCCGAGCAGCGGCAGCGGCAGCTCGTTGCCCGGCGCGGGGCCAGCTCGCTGTTCCTCGATATGTAATCATCCGGCGCATCTCCAACGGGGCTTCGCCGGTGGCGGAGCCCATCTCTCCCCACCGGCATCTCCCCGCAATTCAGCGTTCGGTCCGGACTGACCGGGCCAGAAATGAGGTCGCGATGAGCGATCAACTCGAGATCCTCAAGTCCGAGGACATCTCGATTGGCGATCGATTGCTTTCGATTCCACCGGATCTGCCGATTCTGCCTCTTCGGGACACGGTCCTTTTTCCGAATTCCTTCATGCCGCTCGCCGTGGCCCGGGAGAGCTCCGTACACCTGATCGACGACGCAATCGCGAACGGCAAGATGATCGCCGTCTTCACCCAGCGTGATCCGGCGGCCGAAGAGCCGAAGCAGGAGGATCTGTTCCGCGTCGGCACCGCGACGCACATTCACAAGATGTTCAAGCTGCCGGACGGCAGCCTCCGCCTCATCGTTCAGGGACTGGCGCGGCTCACGCTCGACGAGATCGTGCAGACCGAGCCGTATCTGCGCGGGCGCGTGAGCACGGCCGCGGACGATCTGAAGGATGCCGATCGCCTCGAAATCGACGCGCTCGCGCGCAACATCAAGACGAACTTCCAGCAGGTGGTGTCGCTTTCGCCGCTGCTTTCAGACGATCTCCAGACGCTGGCGATGAATATCGTGGAGCCCGGACGGCTCGCCGACTTCATCGCATCGTCGCTCTCGACGATCAGTACGGCCGTCAAGCAGGAGGTGCTGGAAACGCTTGATATCCGGGCGCGGCTGGACAATCTGAATCGGATCCTGATCAAGGAGCTCGAAGTGCTCGAGCTCGGCTCGAAGATTCAGTCGCAGGTGCAGTCCGAAGTCGGAAAGAACCAGCGTGAATATTTCCTGCGCGAGCAGATGAAGGCGATCCAGAAAGAGCTCGGCGAAGGCGACGATCAGACCAAGGACATCGAGGAGCTGTCGGAGAAGATCGAAGCGGCCGGCATGCCCGATCCGGTGAAGAAGGAAGCGCTGCGCGAGCTCGACCGACTCGCGAAGATGCCGGCGGCGGCCGCCGAATACACGGTGTCGCGGACCTATCTGGATTGGCTGGTGGCGCTGCCCTGGAACAAGCGCAGCGAAGAATTGATCGATCTGACGCGGACCAAGGGCGTACTCGACGCCGACCATTCGGGCCTCGAAAAGGCGAAGGATCGCATCATCGAGTACCTGGCCGTGCGCAAGCTGAACCCGCAGGTCAAGGGGCCCATCCTGTGCTTCGTTGGACCGCCCGGCGTTGGCAAGACGTCGCTCGCCAAGTCGATCGCCCGTTCACTCGATCGCAAATTCGTGCGCGTCTCGCTCGGCGGGATGCGGGACGAGGCGGAGATTCGCGGGCACCGGCGCACCTACATCGGCGCGCTCCCCGGACAGATCATCCAGGGCCTGCGCCGCGCCGAGACGAAAAATCCGGTCTTCATCCTCGACGAGATCGACAAGCTCGGTTCCGACTTCCGCGGGGATCCATCGTCGGCGCTGCTGGAAGTGCTCGATCCCGAGCAGAACCACACGTTCCGCGATCATTATCTCGACGTGCCGTTCGACCTCTCGGAGGTGCTGTTCATCACGACGGCGAACATTCTCGATCCGGTCCCGGCACCGCTGAAGGATCGGATGGAGGTGCTCGAAATTGCCGGCTATACCGAAGAGGAGAAGCTGGAGATCGCGACCGATCACCTCGTCGACAAACAGGTCAAGAACCACGGGCTCACGGCCGACTACATCCGCTTTACGCAGGAGGCGCTGCGACAGGTGATTCGCGGGTACACGCGCGAAGCCGGCGTGCGGAACCTCGAGCGTGAGATCGGCGCGCTCTGCCGCAAAGTGGCGCGCCGCCGCGCGGAAGGCAACGAGACGCCTATCGAAATCACCCCGGAGGTCGTGGTCGAGCTGCGCGGCGCGCCGAAGTTCCTCGACGAGGAGATGGAGGAGCGCACGAAGGAACCGGGCGTCGCCATCGGGCTCGCCTGGACGCCGGCTGGCGGCGAAGTGCTGTTCATCGAGGCATCGCGGATGGCCGGCACCGGCTCGCTGACGCTGACCGGCCAGCTCGGCGACGTCATGAAGGAGTCGGCGCGGGCGGCGCTATCCTGGCTGCGCACGCACGCGAAGGAATACGGGATCGATCCGGATTTCTTCAAGAGCGCCGAAATGCACGTGCACGTGCCCGCGGGCGCCATTCCGAAGGACGGCCCGTCGGCCGGCGTGACGATGGCGACGGCGATGGCGTCGCAGTTGACGGGACGGCCGGTGCGGGGCGACATCGCGATGACCGGCGAAATCACGCTCTCGGGCCGCGTCCTGCCGATCGGCGGCGTCAAGGAAAAGGTGCTGGCCGCCCGGCGGGTCGGGATTCGGGAGGTGATTCTCCCGAAGGCGAACGCGAAGAACATCGACGAGGATCTGACGCCGGAGCTTCGTCGCGACATGACGGCGCATCTGGTGTCGACGATTGACGAAGTGCTCGCCCTTGCGCTTCTGCCGGTATCGTCGGACGTCCGTCCGGGCGAAGGTAAGAGGAAAAAAGAAGAAGGCAAACGTGAAGTGAAAGGCGGCCCGCCGCTCGTGCCGCCTTCTCCAGCCTGACGCCTACCACCGATACCGTACGCCGATCGTTCCGCGATGCAGGCCGAGATTCACCCGTGACATCGCCACCGACGAATACGTTCGGAATTCCGGGCGCAGCGAGAGCGCCGGCGTGAGCGGCACGTCCACGCCGACGCCGACGCCAAGGGCGAGACCCGTGTCACTTTCGTGAAACTCGGACAGGGTCGCTACCGTGCTGCCGACGATGGTCAGGGAATCGACCCTTTCGGTTCGGAGCACGCCGACGCTGCCCGTCACGTACGGGCGCACGCGGGGCCCGCCCAAAAAGAAGTAGTTGACATTCCCTGAGAGCATCGTCGCCTCAAGGAATCCTTCGTGCGCCGAGCCAACGCACGGCACGCTGGAGATGGCGCACTGGACCGCCCGGGGCGTGAGGCCCATGGTCCGGTGCACTTCTGCGTCGAGGCCGAGACGTTTCCATTCCATCCCCAGCCCGGCGCCGATATTCAGCTTCGTGCCGAAGCTCTGATCTTCCGCCCGATAGAGGTTGGCCACCCCGGCAGCGCCGAATACCGCCGGCCTCAGATCCTGCGCAGCAACAGGGTTGGCGGCAGCGCCGATCAAAACCAGTCCGACTCGCCAGGCAGTCCAGGTGCGCATCATCGCTTCCTCCTTTCTCTGGAAGGCGCAGAAGCGCGGCCGGATAGCTCACAATCGCTGGCCAGATCTACGACACAGGAAGAAGTTCATACGTCGAGGTGAGCGCGATTGCGCCGTGCAACGTCCGGTACAACGGGCATCGCATCGCGTAAAAACCGTGCACGCGCTCGACGACCTCTTGATCCTCGGCAGGGGCGGCGAGTCTCATGTGGATATGAATCCGCTTAATCACGAGCACGCCGTCTTCGGTTTCGACCTCACCGGTTACCTCCGCCGTGAGGCGACCGCCGCTTGCATCGATATGACGCGCTTCCAGCGCGCCGCCAAATGTCCCCAGCATTCAACCACCGGTCGCCGCAATCACGTAGTCGATCGTCGCGGCGTGCGAGTGGCCAAGCGCCGCCGGATCCACCTTGTAGTGCTCCGCGATCGCTCCGTGCGTGCTGAACATGACCGGCTGAGATTCGCCAGGCAGGTGCGCAATTCGGAGCGGGCCGCCGCGGCGTTCAATGGTGATGCGTGACGTGTAGACCACTGGGGACATGCGTGCTCACTGACTCTACAGTGTGGCGCGTTCGCGGCCCTCAGATCAAGGTAAGGGCATAGGCGGTCTTCAGATCGATGATCTCGCCGCGCGCGACCATGGCTTTCGCGTCACCAGCCGACATCGCCCGCGTCGTGATCTCCTCATCGTCGTCGGGCTTGTGCGTGGAGTTCGCCGCGGGTGGCCGCAGTCCCGATACCCGGAAGAAAATCATCTCCTCGTCGCAGTACCCCGGCGTCGGATAAAACGAACCAAGGCGGTCGATTCGCGTCGGCACCTGACCGATCTCTTCTTCGCACTCACGCGCCGCCGCGGCCTCAGCTGACTCCCCGTCGTCAATACTCCCGGCCGGCAGCTCCCAGATGTCGCGGTTGAGTGCGCGGCGATATTGGCGAATCATCACGACCTGCCCGTCGTCCTGAACGGGAATCAGTACGACCGACGGACGATGGCGCACGATGGCGAGCTCGGCCTCGCGTCCGTTGCGCAGAACGACCTTGTCTACTTCTACCGAAAATACGCGGCCTTCATATACGGTCATCGGAATCCTGCTCTCTCAGCTCGTCCAGCACGCGCTGCAGATCGGCCGGCAGTTCGCTCGTGAACTCCATCCGTCTCCCGTCCCGCGGATGCTTGAACACGAGCCGG
>Ga0209341_10005898_pt1 | contig 10991 bp, 11 predicted proteins | sample RifCSP13_2_FD_184020 | JGI IMG/M metagenome (GOLD analysis project Ga0209341, IMG submission 184020) | Soil microbial communities from Rifle, Colorado - Rifle CSP2_sed 13_2 (SPAdes) (version 2) | ecosystem: Environmental > Terrestrial > Deep subsurface > Rock core/Sediment | place: Rifle...
CAGGCCTCGCTCAGATCAGGCTTCAAGCGCGCGTAACGCACACCCGCGCCCCCGAACTTGATCCTGCCCAATGTGACGGTTGTGGGCACGGTCTCACCCGCAGCGACGAAAGCCATCTCGCCATCAGGCAGCGTCACGCGAAATGTGTCAGAGGTTTCTGTCCTCACTTCCAGCCCGTCGAATTCACGCGCCGGGTCAAACGGGGCAGGCCGGACCAGGCTGACGGCAGCCAGACAACGGGGGTCCACGCGCGGCCCGGATTCACAGGCCAGCGGCTGTTCGGCGTAGGTGTATGCCAGATTGATATTGGACTGGCCCAGGAACGGCGCGCTGGCGCGCTGGCTGTCGTAGCCCAACAAGCGCCGGATGCCCAGCGCGCGCCCCTCGGCCTCCGCATATTCCCAGCCGGCCGCTGGATCGGAGCGACGCACAATATCGGCCGGGCGCTCGCAGCCCAAGGCCCCCGGCGCTTCAAAGACCTGGACCGGAAACGTCGGGCGGATGTGGGCGAGGCGGATCTGCAAATCGCGCCACAGGAGCACGGCGACCCACATCGGCTGCGGCTCGCCGTCAACCATTTCCTCGAATTTGCACCAGATGAAGCCGGGGGCAGCTTCCCCGGCGCGCGTCCGGGTGCGATGGCCGAAGGACTGGCCATCCCGCGTCAGCGCAATCATCGCGTCCGGGGCGTGCGACTCACGGGCGGGGACGACGTTGAACGGAAAATGGGTGCTGTAGACGAACTTGCCGTACTTCGCCGTGTAGTTGTAGCGGGCCACGTCGTATTCCTGCCCGCTGCGGCTGTTGAGCAGCAGCACCTGCCCGGTGGCGCGCCGTCCGGAGAGCACAAACCCCGGCGCGGGCAGCACCAGTTCAAAGTCGCCGCGCTCGACGGGCAGGGGGCTTTCGATGGCCGTCCAGAACGGATCGTCGCGGTCGAAGGTGAGGGCAAAAAGGCCGTGGCAGCACCAGTAGGGCGAGCCGGGCGAGATGTACGCCTCGCCCGCCGGAGGGAAGTCGCCGTGAAATCCCTGCCGGACAAAATGCCCTTCGGGATCGAAGAGGCCGCGCTCGTAGAAGTAACGCAGGCAACCGCTGGAGACACGGCGCAACAGGCCGGGGGCGGGCGGGGCGATTTTGAGGAAGTGCCCGGTCGCAAACGCCGCCAGCGCCGCGAAGCGATAGACGAGCGAGCGCCCCCACGCCGGATAGGAACCGTTTGCGCCGAAGAAGTGGGAGAACCCTGCGATGAATGACCGCGCCCGCTCCAGCACCAGGCGGCGATGCGCGGGGCGGCGGTCGCCGTCCACCCACGCCCACAGCAAATAATGCCAGTTGAACATCCAGGCGTTGTACAGCTCGAATTCATTCGAGGGGCCGTCCACGTACCAGCCATCCCCGCGATAGAATTCGGCGATTTGCGCTAACCGGCTGTCCAGATCGGACTCCGGGGCCGGGTAGCCCAGATGGAGGCGCACCGCCTGCGCCAGGGCCGTGAACAAAATCCAGTTGTCCGGGTACGTGCCTTTGCCGTCCACCTGCGCCAGCCAGGCCATCACCTGCGCCTGCTCGGAGGGGCTCATCTTGGCGAACACGCGCTCTCGGCTCATCCACACCGTCATCGCGATGTCGGCGCTCTCGACGATGCGCTGATCCATGTGGCCGACCTCGCCCCAGTAGGTGCGCTCGCTGGATGGGCTGGTGCCCTCCAGCAGGGCTTGACGCAGCAGGGTTTCGAGGTTCATCTCGCGGCCCTGAAAACGCAGGCTGGCCGGGTTGGCCGGGTTGCGCAGCCACGCCCCCCAGGCGGAGGCGATACGGGCGAACGACTCAATTGCATCTACCGCGTCCGGCAGGCCGCGCCGGTCAGCCGGGTACAGCACGCGCGCCGGGGAGCCGGAGATGTCCGCGGCCCGCACATAGCCAAACGTCATGCGGGCCAGCACGGCCTCCCAATGCTCGCGCGTCCACCCGGTGAAGGGCGAGAGGGCGTAGTTCGGCGGCGGGAAAACCTCACTCACAGAGGCGCTCATCGAAACGCTGGAAACACCTCCGTCGCCAGCAGTTTGAGTTCCTGCATGATGTGGTCGTGCGGTATGCCGGGGAAGTACAACCGGCAGATCAGGTGATCCACGCCGAAGGTCTCCACGAACCGCCGCAGCCTGCCCACGCAATCTTCCGGGCTGCCAATGATGAAACGATCCTGGCTCAGGGCCTCCAGTTGATTGACCGGGGTCTGATCCTGCGATCCGATGAGAGGATGCTTCCACCCGCCGCCGTACTCGTCCCGGTAATTCACCATCAAAAACTTTTCGGCCAACTCCCATGCCCGCTCGCGCGTCTCGGCGATGACGACCTCGCGCGTGAGCGGGACAGGAACGCCGGCCGAGGCCTTCCCGGCTTCGGCCAGGTACGCGCGGTATTGCTTCTGCGCGGCGAGCAGCTTTTCGAGGTTGGCCGTTGGCCCCGGGACCCAGGCGTCGCCGAGCTGGGCCGCGCGCTTGAGCGACAGTTCACCCCAGCCGCCCAGCCAGAGGGGGATGGGCCGCGCCGGCCGTGGCTCAATGCTGCCTTTGATTTTGAAGAAGCGCCCGTTGTATTCCACACGATCCTGCGTCCACAGCGCGCGGATGATCTTGAGCATCTCGACGTACCGCGCCCCTCGGTCGTCGAGTGAGACGTCGTACAACTCAAACTCCGGCGGGCGATAGCCGATCGCCGCGCCGAAGATCACGCGCCCGCCGGACATGATATCCAGCATGGCCGCATCTTCGGCGGCGCGCACCGGATGGTAGAAAGGCAAAACCACGATGTCGGTGCCGAGCAGAACGTGCGCCGTCCGCGCGGCGATCCCGGCCAGCGCCATCAGCGGCGAGGGCCAGTAATGATTGCGGATGCTGTGATGCTCCTCCAGCCAGACGGAGTCGAAGCCAAGCTCTTCGCCGTAGAGGGCTTCTTCCAGCGCTTCTTTGAAGAACAGCCCGCCCTCGCTGGGGATGAATCCGAATCTCATCGGCATCTCAATTCCAATCGGTCAGATAAATGTTGCTCGTCCCGGCCCGTCAATAGGTCGCGGTAAGCGCGCCACTCAGGCGGATAGACAGCGCCCACGGTCACGCCGATGTCCCCCCATGCATGGGTTGAGCCTCGGCCAGCAGGCGCTGTACCACGCGCAGCGCGGCCGGCAAGGCCGCCTCCGGCGGGTCAAGTTCGGGATGCCAGGCGCGTTCCCACTCGACGCTGAACGCGCCGGCATAGCCGCTTGCCAGCAGCATCTCGAAGGCGCGCTTCAATGGGACCTCGCCGCCCCCCAGCGGCGTGAGCCGCCAATCGGCGCCTCGACCCTGCCCGTCTTTGACCTGCACGTAACACAGCCGTTGGCTCAATACGGCAAAACCTTCGACCGGGTCTTCTCCGGCGCTATACGTGTTGCCGATGTCCCAGATCACGCCGAGGGCCGGGTGCGTGGCCCGCTGAAGGATCGGCTCGACCGCCGCCGAGCGAACAAAGTGGTCGTGCGGCTCTAGGGCGATCATCACGTCGAGTCGTCGGGCGTGCTCGGCGGCGGCTTGGAGGCACTCCGCTATGCGGCCGTGCATCCTGGCCGGGTCAACACTCGGCGGCAACTCGCCGACGAACGCGCGCACGTAGCGCGCGCCGAGTTCGGCAGCCAGGTCGGCGTAGCGGCGCAGTTCATCCACGTTGGCCTGCCGTTCGTTTGGGTCCTCGGAGACGAAACTCGTATAGGCCGTCACGGCCAGCGCAAACAGGCCTGCATCGGCGGACAGGCGGCGCAGCGCCGCTTTGTGCGACGAGGGCATAGAAGGCTGAACATGGCCCTGCGCCCCTCCCCGCCACTCAAGGCCGTTATAGCCGAATTCTGCCGCTTTCGCGATCACGGTTTCGATGGGCCACTCCGGGCAGGCCAGGGTGCTAAAGGTAATCGGGTTGGGCATCGCCTGTGCGCCCTCAGCCGGCGGCCGAGCCGGGCGGGGCGCTGCGGAGTTTCGTCGGCCCGCGTCGCCAGACGATAAAGTCGAAGGCGTCCGGCAAGTGATATTCGCGCGAGTACAGCAGCGGTTCGTCGGCGGGAGAGTAGTCGGTCTGCACCAGATAGAGCACTACGGCCCCGCGCGGCAGACCGAGTTTCTCGGCGACATGATCGGGCGCGGCCGCGGGGAGAACGCGTGCGACCCCGTATTCAATCACCTGCCCAAGTTCGACCTGAAGGAGGCTGTAGATAGATTCCGTGAGCAGGCGCTGATGGTCGAAAACGACGCGCTTGAGCAGGGACGGTGCAAGGGTATCCAGCGAGTAAACCACCGGGCGGCCGTCTGCCGTGCGCACGCGCTCGATGGTCAGGAGGGGCGTCCCAACCGGCGCGTGCAATTGTTCGGCGATCTCAGGGTCGGCTGCCTCGGGTTGGAGAGCCAGATGACTGGTCCCCGGGTTGAGGCCGGCGGACTCGATCATTTCTGTAATGCCGAAATTGAAGTTGAGGTTCTTGAGGATGGGCCGGTTGCGGACGAAGGTGCCGATGCCGTGCCGGCGCGTGATCAGCCCGTCTTCTTCTAATACGCGCAAGGCCTCCCGAACCACGGTGCGGGAGACGCCCAGGATCTCGACCAGTTCCGCTTCTGTGGGTAATTGGCTGCCCGGCTGGTAAATTCCCTGAGCAATGGCCTGGCGTATCTCTTGCTGAGCAGCCTCAGTCAGAGTTCTTCTTTCCGGCCGGGCTGATCTTATCAGGTTTGCCATGGTAATGTTGTCAGATGTCATTACAACTATCATCATATTTAGTTTTCTTATTAAGTCAATCTGCATGTAACATAATCCAAAACTCGATAAGACTGACATGTCCCACACGTCGCATAACCCGCATAGTGTAGGCTGGTTCTTCCAGATTTAGGGGAAGTTTTCGGAGGCCGTGGGGCTGCGGGAGGCTCCCTCGTTACGCTTCGGGGCGACTCAGGAACCTCAGCGCGCCCGGCCGAGGGTGTTGGTGCAGCGGCAGAGTTCAGAGGTCATGTGACAATTTACTTCGGAGAAGAGGCCAACAATTCGCGCAGCGCCGCGATGTTCTTTGCTTTCCGCGCCTCGCGCAGCGTCCTGGCTGCCGCCGTGAAATAGTGATGCGTTTCCAGGAACTTGAGTTGGCTGGCGTACCACTCGGCGTCGCCAGTGGGGCGGCCATGCGCCGCCTGTTCATCGCGCAGCGCCTGATTCCGGATCAAGAAATCGTCGCGGCCCAACACGTCGAGGTCGGCGTCGGCCAGGATTTCTTCCAGCAGCGTGCGCGGCGACTGCGGCAACCTCGTCGCCAGGATGAGATCGCGGGTGACGCGAACGTGCTCGGCCGTGTAGCCGAAACGCGGCAGGACTTCCGCCGCGATCTGCGCCCCGGCCTCTTCGTGATCGGCGCATTGCACGACAAAGCCAATGTCGTGGTATACGGCGCCAGTGCGCAGCAATAACAAATCGTCCCTGTTCACCCCTTCCAACGCCGCCAAACGTTCCGCCGCCGGCAGCACGTCGTCGCGGGTATGCCTCAGGGAATGATAGAGCAATCTGGGCGACAGCTCCCGCTCCAACCGTCCCAGGGCATACAGGCTGGCTTGTTCAAAATCCGGCCGGGTCAAAGGTGGTGTCCTTCCACGCGTGACAAAATGATGAACAGGCGGCTGGGTAGATGCCCGGATAGTATAAGACAAAGGCGAGAACAAAGATAGTTTTTGCGCTAAATTTATGCTACTATCTGCCCACCTTATTGACGAGCATACCCTCGGAGACCACAAATGACTACGCTCGCCGCCCCGGCTCAGCTCTCCCCCTTCGCCGTCTTTCGCAACCGGTCGTTTACATTGATGTGGACCGGCCAGTTGGTCTCCACCATTGGCAGTTCACTCACCTCGCTCGCGGCGGGCATCCTGGTTTACCGCCTCACCGGCTCGGCGCTGAGCGTGGGCCTCATGCTGATGGCGACGGCGCTGCCCACGCTCTTGGTCGGCCTGCTTTTGTTCCAGACATGACCCATCCACCTTAATCACTCTCCGACCTCCACGCCGCCGCCGACTGCGCGCGCGCTGCCTACAAGTGGGGCGAGGCCTTGCGCTTGTACACGAGGGCGCTGGAATCTCCTGACCTGTCACCCGACACCCGCTACGCCCTGCTCGACGGGCGGGCGCAGTGCTATGAGGCTCAGGGTAAATTCGTGGCCGAACAGTCCGACCTGATGGCCCTGGGCGAATTGGCTCAGGCCGTGACCGATCTACCCCGCCAGGCCGACGCCCTCGCTCACCCGAGGATCAGCTCACCCTCAAGGCCGCCAGCGTCATCGGGCGCGTCTTCCCCGTTGATCTGCTGCGCGAGGTTTACCCGGACGAAACGGACCGGGCCAACCTGGCCGAGCGCCTGGAGACGCTCGAAGACCTCGATACTAATTGCCCAGCACTCGTTTGTGAGAGTAAGCGAAGCCAGAAGAGAGGATGATATGTCAACTCTTTTAGGCACACCCCTCATTTAACTGCGCCTAATCTGGCCCCGCTAGAATGAGGTGCTACGGGGGCACAGGAGGTAGTCATGACCCGAAAGACTAAAACTAAGACGGCCAACAAGACCTCTTTAGCGGTCAAAAAGCTCGATCATCATATCCGCGCTCAATACCCTCTCATCGTCATCGCCAGCTACGACGAGGCGCGAGTGACGGATGCGATTGCGTACGTCGCCGAAAACCCCGGAGGCGAAGACAAACAGCCCAAGTCCGTGTTTGAGTGGACCTTCTCTCAAGGGCTCCGCCACGTCGCCGGGCCAGAGCTCAAACACATCCTGCCCGCCGCCTCCGAGACAACCGACCCCGGCGCGGCGCTGCGCACTCTCCTTGAATGGAGCCACCACGACAACCCCGCTCCGACGCTGTTTGTCTTCAAAGACTTACATGCCTTTCTCGGGAATGGCGCAGAGGCCCCAGCCAGAGATGTGGTGCGTCTGTTGCGTGACATCGCCTGGGTTTTCCAGGCTCAGCCCATGACGCTGATCATCGTCTCTCCGCAGTTCAACGTTCCGCCCGACCTCGAAAAAGATGTCGTGCTGCTGGACTGGCCCCTCCCCACACCCGAGGAGTTACTGGCGATCCTGACGCAAATCGCCAATGAGATCAAGACGCAAGAGGTGACAGTCAACCTGGGGAATGGCGCGCAGGAGCAGATCGTGAGCGCCCTGCAGGGCTTGACCGCCAACGAGGCGGCCAACGTGCTCTCGATGTCGGTCATCACCAACGGCAAACTCGACGAGTCGGCCATCCTGATTATCCTTGCCGAGAAAAAACAGATCATCAAGCGGACCGGCTACCTTGAGTTTTGGGAGGCCGACATCACGGCCAAAGATATCGGCGGACTCAAGACCCTGAAAGAATATACGGCCCTCAAGCGTGCATTGTTCAGCGCCGAGGCCGAGGCCTACGGCACCGACCGGCCTAAAGGCTACCTGATGGTCGGCGTGCCTGGCAGCGGTAAGTCGCTCACGGCGAAGGCCACGACCGGAGGCATCATGCCCCTGCTTCGCTTGAACATGGCGGCCCTGATGGGTGGTCCGGTGGGGCAATCGGAAAGTGATCTGCACCATGCGCTCCGCTTGGCGGAGGCCGCCAGCCCCTGTGTACTGTGGATTGACGAGATCGAAAAGGCCATTGCCACAGACGGCGGCGAACTGGCCAGCGGCGCGTCCAAGCGGATGCTCGGCGAAATCCTCACCTGGATGGAGGAGCACACCGCGCCGGTATACGTGGTCGCGACGGCTAACCGCGCCGAGATCCTGCAATCCGAACTCCTCAGCCGATTTGACGACATTTGGTTTGTGGACTTGCCCGCGGTGGCCGAGCGTGAGGAGATCATCAGAATCCACCTCGCCAAACGCGGGCGCAATCCGGAGGACTTCGACATCTCCGCCGTGGTCGAGGCGACGGAGGGTTACGTCGGGCGCGAGATTGAGAAGATCGTGAAAACGGCCCTCAACCTCGGTTTCGTGGACGGTTCGCGCCCAATCACAACGGATGATTTGCTGTATGCTGCAAAACGCGTCATGCCCATTAGCAAGGTCAAGCCCGAGGAGATCGAAGCCATGCGCAAGTGGGGCGCAAAGTACGCCCTCAATGCCAGCGGCGACGGCGACGAATCCGCCGAGGCTACAACGACCAAGCGCGCCCGAAAGTTGGAACTATAGCCAGGTACGGTCATGGCTGGCCCCTATCTCAGACAAAATACGGAATCCCAATTCATTGTATTCTGCAACCTAAGCCATCACCTGCTCCGTGATCATTCCCCCAGCGGGCACACGCACCCCGGCTAATAGCACCGCCTCTCGGATCGTCGCCCCATCTCCAACCTGGCAATCTCGCTCGATCACGACGTTCGGCCCGATCACGCAATTCGCGCCGATGATCGTCCCCTCTTCGATGTGCAGTGGCGGGACGAGTTGAGTGTTCGGCCCCACCGATTGCTGTGCGAGGCGGGGAGCGCCGTGGCCGAGGTAGCGGCGGTTGATCGCCAGCAGGTCGGCGGGGCGGGTGAGGGTGAGTCTCCACTCGACAGGCAGGCCGCGCACGCGCCCGCCCTCGTCAATCAGCCGCTGGATGGCGTCTTGCAGTTCGTACTCGCCGCGCGGGGAAGGGGGCAGGTCGGCCAGGTGGGCGAGCAGGCGCGGCGAGAAGATGTAGAGGGGCAGGCTGGCAATGTTCGAGGGCGCTTCTCCCGGCGCGGGTTTTTCCACGATGCGCGTCACCCGCGACCCGTCCAGCGCCACGACGCCGGCGCTGCGCGCCTCGTCCGGCGTCACTGGCATCAGCGTGAGCAATGCCTCCACGTCCTGCTCAGCCCACCGCGCGATCATGCTGCGCACGTGCCCGGGCGGAAACAGGTTGTCGCAGGCCGCGAGGATGAAATCGCCGTTGATCAACGGCGCAGCCTGGCAGAGCGCATCACCCGCGCCCAGCGGCTGGGGCTGGTGGACGAAGCGCACCCGCGCGTCAAGCCGGGCCTCCCCGGAGAAGTACTGGACAATGCGCCGGTCGTCCGGGCTGACGACGAGGATGAAATCACGCACCCCGCCGAGAGCGAGCTCGTCCATCACCCGCTCGACCATAGGCTTGCCCACGATGGGCAGCATCGCCTTTGAACGAGCCTGAGTGAGCGGCTGGAGGCGCTGGCCCCGGCCCGCGGCGAGGACGACGCCTTGCTTCACTCGACTTCCACGACGAGGCCGCGCCGGGCGATCCCTGGCCGAAAGATGTGCGCCTTCGTCAGTCCGGCCTCCGCGGCTACCCGCTGCCACGCTGCGACGATCCGTCCCTCGTCGCCGGGGTGGACGAGCGCGAAGGCCGAGCCGCCCCCGCCCGCGCCGGTCAACTTCGCGCCCAGCGCGCCGTTCGCCAGCGCGGTCTCGATGAACAGGTTGTTCGCCCACCCTGCGCCGTCGGCGAAGCCGCAATACGTCATCATCTCGTTCACCAGCCGGTGGTTCTCGTTCATCAGCGCGCCCACCGCCGGCCAGTCGCCCGCGAGGAGCGCAATTTTGCCGCGCCAGGCCGTCTGCCATGCGCCGGCCATGAAGCGCGCCATCGGCGGCGGCTCGCCGCCCCGCGCCTGCCAGGCCTCGTGCTCCTGGAGATAACGCGGGCGCATCCGGGCGTGCACGTCGCCTGAGTCGCGCGCCACGCCGCTGGAGACGACGACCAGCGGCAGGTCGGCGACCCAATTGTCCAGGCGCTCGTAGGTGACGAAAGGCTCCGCGCCGAGGTCGCGCTGCTGGAGCTTGTCGCGATAATCGAGGTACGCCACGCCGCCGAACAGCGGCACGTAGCGGTCGGCGAACCCGCAGGTGATGCCCAGTTCCACTGCCTCGACGCGCTGCGCCAGCTCGGCGAGCACGTAATCGTTGTGCGCGCCGGAGTCGAGGTCGTAGAACGCGCGCAGCCCGGCCAGCGCGAGCAGCACGAACAGCGACGACCCGCCGAGGCCGCTCTGGCGCGGCACGTCCGTCCAGGTTGCGAGCCGGGCGCCGCGCCGCGTGAACTTGTCTCGGAACTCCGCGCTGTGCTGATACAGGCGGTTGACCGCGCCTTTCAAGAGATCGAGCTGCCCATCGTAAGGCAGGGGATGGGCGCCAGGACGGAATTCGAGGCGCAGGGGCGGCAGGCCGGAGTCGTCCCGCCGGATCATTTCCAGCGTCAGCCCCTCCGCCGGTTCGACGAGCGCGCCTGCGCGAACTTCGAGCGCCGCCGAGATGGTGGCGAAGTCGCCCTCGTTCGCATCGCCAGGGTTGCCGAGCAGGTTAATCCTGGCCGGGATGGTCAGATGATAGCGCATAGGCCGTCTCCGGCGTGTGATCGGGCAGGGTGCTTTCCACATTCCGTACTTGTGGTGAGAGATAACCTGCCACTCCGGCCAGCGCGCCCAGCACGCCGCTCAGGGCGATGAGCAGCGCCATCCCCGCGCAAAGCACTGCCCTATTCACATGGATTGCGCGTCCCCGCCAGCCAACAATCCGGCAACGGATATGTCCTCGTCAATTTCGGGCCAGTGGAGACTGACGCCACCCCCGCCAATTTCATAGCGTCCTCGCTGCTCAGGGGCGGCCTCATGCAACAGTGGAAACCAAATGATTGGGACGCTAATGATGCGGCCATCGGTGAGATGCACTTCCATCATCTCATCTCTGAACTGCACCATCTTTGCCAGCGCGGTGGTTGGCTGATACGCCCGACGAATTTTTGACTTCGCTTTAGTTTGACCTTCAACCAAGGTGCTCATGCCACGCCTCCAAAAACTCTGCCCGATGCTCTCGGACAATCTGCTCAATCTCCGTCAATTCATGCGCCTTGAAGCCGTAATTGTAGGCTAATTGAACTGGGTCGAGCCAAAATTTGGCTTGGTCGTTGTCTGCCTTGACATGGACATGCGGCGGCTCAGCGCTTTCATTGCTGAAAAAGGTGAACAGGA
>Ga0209341_10005899_pt1 | contig 10991 bp, 9 predicted proteins | sample RifCSP13_2_FD_184020 | JGI IMG/M metagenome (GOLD analysis project Ga0209341, IMG submission 184020) | Soil microbial communities from Rifle, Colorado - Rifle CSP2_sed 13_2 (SPAdes) (version 2) | ecosystem: Environmental > Terrestrial > Deep subsurface > Rock core/Sediment | place: Rifle...
TAAAATTAAGTGAGGCAGGCTTTAGGGTTTTGTCAAATACGTAGTAGCTGAGATAAAAATTCTCTTCAAGCTCAGTGAAAAAGGCTTTATGGTTTTCAATGAAATTCCTTACAGCTTGAATCCTAGATATTCCCTCTTTATCTCTTGGAAGGGACATACTCATCGAGTTATCAATAAGAATTGCAAGGCGTGGTTTTTCCTCGTTGTATGTTTCAGTTCTTATTGCAGGGTTTAAAAGTATAAAAACTATTAAGAGGAATGATAGAGAGCGTAGTGAAATTAGGAAAAACTTCTTTTTTACTGATTTTAAGCGTCTTGTGTATCTTACAGCGCCGTAAATGACTATGAAAAATAAAAGAAAAACAATAACACCCTCTAAGAATCCAATTTGATTTAGAAAAACAAACTTCTCAACAACTGTATTCATAGTTATTAATTTACCACAGAAACATTATTGGTACTTCGCATCATTAGGAGTTTAGCAATATTGAGACCTAAAGGTTCCCTCTACATTATTTAGATATAACGTACCCTTGCAAGGATAGGCGGTGTTTTCTAACACCGCCCTTGAATGCGGGACTGGAAAGCCCCGCCTAGCGAAAGGAAAAGAGTGGCGTGCGATGGAAATATGTTCTTTAAAATCAAATCTTCATTGTAGGACCGGCTTCGAGCTATGACCCAATCTGACGCTAAAACAGACCCGTTTTTAGGGTCTCTAGTTGTCATGCCCGAATGCAGTAGTCCCCGATTAAATCGGGTGCATCTCCCCTGTCATACCCGAGTGCAGTTATCGGGTATCTATGTTTTCTTTTTGGATTCCCAATTAAGCTTGTACCCACATGCATTTAGTGGGTAACATTTGGGAATGACAAATGCCCACAGAGAACTAAAGGTCTCCTCTACATCTTTAATAAATCGCAAAAAACAAATTGTAATGGAAAGCTTTAGCCTTCCCCACTCTAACCCTCCCTGTATAGACTAGGGACATAGGGAGGGATGAGAGGGGGTGAAAATGGAAACATAAAGATTTCCTCTACATTGCATTATAAATTCAGAAAATAAGAAACTCTCCATCCTTCATTATTAACTCGTCATCTACATAAACTGTTGGCTTCATTATTACACCGTCTAGATGACTCGCAACCCTGATTGTGCCTCCCATGCTTTTATTGTCGCCAAAGGCTATATGCACCGTGCCCATGACCTTTTCATCCTCAAGCACGTTGCCTGTAACAATCGCTTTGTCATTCGTCCCAATTCCAAGTTCTGCCACATTGAATGCGAGCTTTCCAAAAGGTTTCATTAGAGAGTGGAGTTTATTAGCGGCCTCGCCGCCTGTTATATCAGTAGCGAATCCTTCTTTAACTACGACCCTTATTACTTCACCTTCTAGCTTTCCAACCCCAGCCATCGAGCCGTCAATTACAATCACCCCCTCTGATTTTTCCTCTAAAGGAGCAATATACCCTTCACCTGCGGGAAGATTGCTGAAGTCTCCGGGTCTATGATTGAGCCCTGTGTCTGCGTATCCATATCTGTCATCTATAACCAATGTGACATCCATCCCACGATTGGTGGTGATTTTGACATTAGAGCCTTTTGTAAGTATCTCAGCAATCTTTTCGCTTCTTTTCGCGATACCATAGTAATCTGCGTTAAGCGTTCTTATCATTATCTCCTTTGTAATTCCTGGTAATGTAGCAATTCTCACACCCTTTTTACTTGCTTCTCTTCTCGAATCAGTATGGCTAAGAGACTTTGAGGTTGGAATGAGTATTACATCCACAACTTTCATAAGCTCCGAAATAGGCTCTGGGGGTTCTTCTCCATGGGTTTTTCTCGGTATGATCTCAGTTATCATTGCTTCCGCTCCTATTTCCTTGGCGGCTTCCCAGAGAGCATAGCCTATTTTTCTAAGTGGTTCATCGGTTATAACAAGAACCTTTTCGCTGGGCTTCACCGCCATGCAATCTTTCACTGCAATCATAGCTCCCTGTTTTAGTGTGTTGATCTTCGGAGTTCCCATTTCAGGTTTTGTGGATTAATATTAACCTACGATGATTGATACATGAAATCGCGTAGGAGCGCCTTCCAGGCGCGATCGTATCGAGGCTGGAGGAGGATCCCTGACTTCCCTCCCTCTTGATTGCTACCCCAGATCCCGCCTCTCCCACAGGTCTGTTATGTCTAAATTTATTGTATGGGCGCGATCTCTTCCGCACACAGGACTGGATAGGCGCGATAAATTGCAACTCTTATACAAATCCGCGACTGGAAAGTCCCAACTATCGAAGGTTAATTTTCACCCCCATCCCTCCCCAAAGTTAGTGGGGGATAGCCGAGGTTTTCTAACCTCGGATAAAGTAATGATTGTATTGATGCAAAGTTAGTAAGCCGTTACTTTCTATTTATTCACTTCAACGGTTCCACCTTTTCGACAATCATGGCCTTCGAACCGCCCTTTTCAAATACCTTACCTGTTATTTTTACCTTGGTTCCAATAAATGGCACTAACATAGAGTCTGGACTGGTTCCTGGCGCACCCTCTATTGCGAAGAAGAGGGAACCATCGTTGGCTAATATTGCGAGACTTTGTCCAGCCTTGTTGCAAGCCTCAGCGCAGGCTTTATGATCTATTCCCTTCGATCCCATTGTTATATAGCAAGCCGGATCAATAGGCTCGCCAATGATTGTTATAGTTTCTCCTTTTTGAGCTCTGAGCACAGGAGAGAATGAAATTATGAAGGTTGCAATAGCTAGAGTAATCACTTTATACATCGGATTTCATCTCCATTGTTATTGATTTTTCGAATGCTTGAGTCAACTCAGTTTAACATTAATTATAATTCGCTTATCTCACTACACAACCTCATATCATTTCCAACTGTTAAACGTCCAAAATTTATTTACATCACGAGTAATTCGTCTTTCTTCTGTCATGCCCGAATATATCAATCGGGCATCCATGAAGAGCTTAAAAGTGGATTCCCGCTAAATACTTGCGGGAATGACAACTTCTGTTGGGGATTTTAACACCTTTCCAATGGAAATGGTGTTACTACTAATGAGAGTAGTCTGAGAATTAGCCTATTTTCAACAACAAACCCTTTGTAAAAAAGGGATAATTTAATTTCGCTCTTCAGAGTCAGTAATGTAGGGCTCTTTCCTCCGAACGAGCCTTTGTATTCAGGACTGATGAGGGAAACATTATAAAGGCAATCATTACCAGGTTAAGCGATATCACGCTTCCCTGGCAGACAGCGTGTGAACGGTAGCACCTGTGGCGGGCAAGTATCATGCCCGCCAACAGGGCAATTCCCATCTAAATTTGAATAGTTAAGTTAAGGTCTGCTTCTAGTGTTGTGCCTGTTCTCAGAAAACCGTTCATCAATTTCTTAATGCAACGGCTCGGAACTGGTTGCTATTTTTCAACTATGTCAGATTGTAGCGGGCCAAGGATACCTAGAAGCTCATCTTGTTCCTTCTTTCCCACTTTGAATTTGTTTAAGGCAGCAACTAGGTCTTCTACGATTGCGTTGAAATTATCCGCCGTGCATCCAAGTCCAGCGTGGGTATCCTTCATGCTCCTGCAGGTATACTTGCAGGGACCGCCTGTTGCCTGACAGATTTGGTCAACAAGACACTGCTTGAAATGTGGAATATCAGTGTTAGCAAAAGCCATATTAACGCGTGTGTCGGCCGCCACATTGGATACAAATTGGTCAACAACGGCTGAAATAGCCGCTTTGCCTCCAAGACGGTCGTATAGCGATTTATCTGCCGAATTAGCCGACTGAAGAGTCATGCCAACAAAAAAGAGCGATAATACCATAACGACAACATGCTTTGATAAGATTTTCATGTTATACCCTCCTTTAAGGATTTTTTTTGTTCTATTAAGTAAAATAGATCCTATAGCAACTGTTAACAAAATGTCAATTATTAATCTTCTATGAATCTTTTAGGGGGACAGAACAAATAATACCTCTCCCCTCACCTTAGTCTCGTGATCTCAAGTCTATTCTACATAAAGAATCCAGGCACCCTGATTCCCAACTACCTTTCCACTTAGCGTTACATTTGTTCTCTGAGGATTCTTTTCTATACTACTAATTGCTGCCTCCGAACCGCTTAATGTGTATACTTGTCCATCCTTGGTGTATATAACATGTGCATGTGGTGTCGCCTCATTACATGGCCCAGTTGATACTACTGGTGTAACGTTACCCTTCTCGTAACTAGGCAGCAAGCAAACTATTGTACCCGTTACACTCTGTTGTGTACCTTTTTGGATGTCTAATGGTGATCCGTATATAACCCAAGCCCTCTGACTACCACCAACCTGTCCGCTGACCTTTTTCTTAGGGCTTTTTGCCATCATCTTCATTTGTTCTTCTGTTCCATAGACGGTGTATAGTTTGCCGTCCTTCCCTACAACCATGAATACACCATCACATTCAGTAAATTGATCCATACCATTAACGTTACCTTTCTCATCTACCTCCACGCAAATAACATTGCCCTCTATGTCCTGTATTTGTGGAAAGCCAGGGTTGGCCAGTAAAATTACAACAGAAAAAACTACCATAAGACATAAAGTAACCATAGTTCCTTTCTTCATCTGATTTACCTCCAGTTTGTTTTGATTTTGTGAAATTATACCTTAAATCTAAGTCGTTTGATTTTTAGATTAACCAAATTCACTACTTCTATTAATATCTACTTTCATATATCTTCTTTTCGTTAATATCTAGCTTATGTGTTAGATCTTCTGAATCCATTAATGGATAGAATTCACCATCCTTAGTTACTAAAGCCATTACTGGTTTAACCTTCCCGTTACTATTGTCAGGAAACAAACATACAACACTAACTTGCCTTGTCTTCATTAGTGTCTCACATGAAATGCTAGGACTTGGTAACCATATTGAAAACACTATACTGCTCCCCATTAAGAACCTAATAAAAATAAGCTAGTAAAATATATAGAAAAAGGTAGAAGGAGTGGGAGCAATGAAACGGAGAAGATGGGATTCTAAAACAAAGACCAAGATAGTGCTTGAAGGTCTATCGGGAAGACCCGCCTCTGAGTGCAAGATTCATACTTCACATTTAAACGCCGCTTAACCGAAGGGCATCTGTAACACCTTCGCATTGGGTACACACCGTCTCTATACCCAGCAAATCCACATGGCTAAGAAGCCATTCTCTAGACATACTCACAGCTAAGGAAACAGAGCTAACCCTGATGGCTAATATAATCTCAAATTCCTGCCTTAACCATCTCTTTAAATATGCTTATCGTTGGCTTTGCCTCAAAAGGTCTAAGCACCCTCCTTCATCAGAGGTTTGGGATTTACGCAGAAACTGGAACGAAATTAAAGAGTTTGTAATTGAAGACTTTTCAAAAGGCTGCTACAGGCTTTCTATCCAGAAAAAGATAAGGCTCTCTATAGGTGAAATTATAGCCCTTTCTTGTCCCGCAATCTAATCGAATAGATTTCTCTAAATCCGGGGTTGGAAAACCCCGGCTATCGCTTGCACTAACAAAGGATAGACGGGACATTCCTGTCCCGTTCTATCGGGTGAGGGCTATCACTGTAGAGAATTTCATGGAACGTGCTACCCGGCTTTACGAGCATGAGCCGGAAGGAGGAGTCTCCTCCCACAGGCTTGAGTTGTACGTTAATCGGTGGTTTAGGTGGGTCCACTAGGGACAAGTTGCGGATGGTCATAGGGGCTGCTTGCCCCGTGCGCCGTGAATGCCGGCTGTTTCGCTGCATGTGTTGGGCGGGCGGGGCAAAATTGATATTGTGGTGTGATTGGAAGGCATGAATGATGGATCGAGCTAGGTACAAGACGGGCCGTAGCGCCTGGGGGTATTCCCTCCGAGTTAGAAGCTGCATGCCTGTCTGCACCCAAGAAGGGTCACGCAATTGTACTCTTCTACGCAATCCTAAGACCAGGACGATTCACAACATGAGGGGAAAGTCATTTGGCACACACATTCTACCAAGGGGTCGCAACTGGGGTTCAGCGGGCCGCCTGTCTCCTCTGTGGAGAGTGGGTACATTCAGCGCAGTCGCAGGGGGCCTCTGGGTTTCCTGGAGGGAAGGTTTGTACCACCACGTCTTTTTCCCATGCCTTGCCAATAGGGTCGACTTCGCATACACAGCCGTTACCACCACAAGAGGCACCAATGTTACAAAGTGCAAGGCGGAGACCCCCTCCAAGTATTTAACGCAAGCACAAATAGCCTGTTCTTCACAAAACTCAAGACAACCACCGTCGCCGTTCAATCCGCTCTTGGCGGGGGGTGTCCATGCAATTAAGACCACGGCACTCATTACAACTGCTACCGTTAAAGAAATAAAGAATCTTCTCATCCCCTCATGCCTCCTCTAATTTAGATTGAACATATATAAACTACATTTCTTATCATAAGTCAAAAACTTTGAATAAAAATACAGCCTTAGTCCTATATCACCTCGTGTTGATCCAGGTTGCCCTATTCCGAACGCGCAACTTTAGTGAAACCTTTGTCGGGACCTCCAGTTAATAGAGTTATAGACCCTAGGAGTGGTTTGATACAATATGCTATACTTTATACCTAACATGAAAAGGGGTTATGGTTGGAGGTGTTAAATGAAAACACTTAAATTTCTTTTAGTGGCAACGCTAATTACGCTATCACTTGCAACCGTAGGGTTTGGTCAGCAAGGTGGTCGGCGTGGAGGGGGTGGCCATGGCGGTGGAGGTTGGCATGGCGGAAAGGGCGCTCATGGATTGCATGGCGGAGGTGGTTGGCATGGCAGACATGGTGGATGGTACGGTGGTAAGGGCGGTCATGGATGGCATGGGGGTGGAGGTTGGCATGGGTATTACTACCCACGGAATCAGTTTTACTTCAACTTAGGAATTCCGTTCCTCTATTCTCCCTATTACTACCCTTATGGATACTACCAACCTTATTATAATCCTCCTTATCAATATCCTCCGTACTATCCGTATGGAGCGTACCCCTACATGAACTTCGGATTCCAGCTCTATGGTCGTTGAGTCAAGTGTGTTTAGAGGTAGAATAGCACAGGAGCTAAAGGGCACGGCAAAGTAATAGTGTAGTCTGAGATACCCCGTATTGGCACAGTCCTCGTCAAGAAATCGCTTTTTAGGACGAGTGTGAAACTCTACTTGTTGATTTTGATGCCTAAACAGAATCCGATTTGCTGAGTTGCACAAAAAAACTAGGGAGCGGAGAAAGGGTTTGACTTCCTTGAGTATCACATAAGCCCAGAGGGTCTTTCTCTAGCGAAAAAGACTGTTGAGAATTTCATATCACGTGCCACCCGGCTTTATGAGCATGAGCCGGAAGGAGGAGTCTCCTCCCACCGCCTTGGGTTGTACGTTAATCGGTGGTGCAGGTGGGGGAACCTTCGGCCTTCGTGGTGCCTATTGAGCAACATGTGCCTATGGGGGGGTGCAATCAAGGGGGTCTCCAACGACGGTGCCACCTTGCGCTACCACGTTGACGTATTGTACCAAGCATTGCCGACATGCTTCTAACTGCTCTGCACTGAGATCTACTACGTTGTATCCTGGTGCGCCAAGCACAGGACAGCCAGGGGGCTCGGTATTGGTCCCTAGGATGGTATTCGCGACGCATTGGGCGTTTCCGTAGAATACCCCAGCTTGGAATTCGTCCAGCGGGAATTGGTTAAAGATGTCTGTCAGTTGGCACGTGCCTGGGACGTTGTTGTCCTCCCATATTCCTTCCGGCCAGCATTCTGCAGTCGGCGGTATGGCGAGGAAGTAGTTGCATGGACACCCTGGGCATTGATCGACCTCACACGGTGGCTCGGGGTTTTCGACGGGTGAGGACTGAACCACAACGTCCTTTTCCCACAGCGCACATATAGGATCCACATCGCATTCACAATGGCTCCCGGGATTTTCAGTGTCAACACACTGGGCACCAATTTTACACTTTGTTAGGCGCAGGCTTCCCCCGAGTATTTTAGCGCACATACAAACGGCCTGTTCCTTACAAAACTCAAGACAACCACCGTCGCCGTTAAATCCGCTCTTGGCGGGGGGTGTCCATGCAATTAAGAACATGGCGCTCATTACAACTGCTACCGTTAAAGAAATAAAGAATCTTCTCATCCCCTCATGCCTCCTCTAATTTAGATTGAACATATATAAACTACATTTCTTATCATAAGTTAAGAACTTTGAATAAAAATACAACCTTAGTCCTACCATCTAACTCGATAACCTAGATCTTCTCGGGCTGGGTAGTTAGAGCAGCTGGATTAGGAAAGAACGAAAATAGTGTATTACGTATTGATAGAACAGCACAGAGTAGAATATTCCACAGGGTATTTCACTATCACCCAGACAACGATAAATCGATACTCAAGGTATTATTCGAGAGGATGAAGGGAAATAATAATTCAAAGAGGCACTCATTCATCTTATCTCGTTCAAGACCATATAGGAAGAATGACAATCCACACGTTGAGCAGAAAAATGACGATAAGGTAAGGAAGCTGGTTGGTTACTGGAGATATGATACGCCTGAGGTAGTTGATCTTCTCAATAAACTCTCTGAGAAGGCAGACTTGCTGGATAATTTCTTTATTCCCTCTTCTAAATTGATAAAAAAGATAAGAGATGGTAATGGAAGGGTAATACGGAGGGTGTATGATAGGTCCAGGACTCCTTTTCAGAGACTTATTGAGTGTGAAGAATTATCAGAGCAGGAGAAACAGAAACTAAAGAAGATATTCAAGTCCCTTGATATGATAGAATTGAGACAGGAGAATAACAAAATATTACAAAATCTAAGTGATATTAAACTACAGAGTTCGAGGAAAAGAATTATGATCTAACAAGGATTTAAAATATCCAATTTCGAGGAACTATAATTGTCGTATAGATGTTGCGGGAAATTGTTAATTGATAGAAATCACTTAGAAGCAGGTACTTAGAATAATATCCGCTGGTTATTTTTGGACAAGCCTATAAGGGGAACGTGTTAATAAGAATCGCTAGGAATCATTTATTCTTTATGATTCCAACCTATACCAAGCTTGACAGAAGGGTGCAGTACAACACTAATAATAACATTACTAACAAACCAACTAATCGTACTCTACTTATCATCTTCTTCGCCTCATTTAATTCTTACTGAATATATACGACTATTGGGCACAATTTGGATTAACCCAGGTTCAAGTTTTATTAATGAATTACGACATAAAGTAATAGTCAACTGGAGATTGGCCAAAAGATAAGAATATATATTTGAGGATACAACTTTAATTTTTGCTACTATCTTTAATTGTCATCAAAAACCAAATATTGTAGAGCCCTTATAATCATCAACTTTATTTACACTTGTGTATACAGCGTTTACGTTCTGATATCAATTTTATGATCAAGCATCTAGCTAGCATACTTTAAGCCACTTTTTTTACACCGCACTTATTATCTTTATTGGTCATGGACTAGATGTTGGCACGCTCATTGCACATCAGACAAATATCAGAACGGTGACGAGCGGGAAATGAAAAAGTTATCTGCAGTTGAGGTTTTAAATGTTAGTCTTTTTCTAAATTCACTATATTTGTTATAATAGAAATAAGTTAATTTAGGTTTGGGTGTTTCGGGGCGGGTAAATGAGACTAACGTCAAACATGGAAACCCAGAAGGTCAAGACAATTGACTTGGAATCTCTTAAACAGAAATTAAACAGTATGAGTCTTTTTTCTCAGCTCTCGTCTGACGATCTAAAAGGGCTAGTTGAAAAATCAAGCCTGAGGCAATTTGAGGCAGGTTCTGTGATATGCCGGGAAGGAGAGTACGGTGATACAGCCTTTGCTATCTTAGGTGGTACCGCTGAGGTAAGCATTAACACCGCAGGATATAAAAATCTAACGCTTGCCCTTCTAGGAGAAGGGAACATATTCGGTGAAATGGCTGCGCTTTCTGGTTACCCAAGAAGCGCTACCGTGTCTGCAAAGGAGGCCCTTTACCTTCTAGAGATTCCTGCTGAGGTGCTCAAGAATTTAATGAAGCATTCCCCAGGGTTTAAGGATGCTATAGAGGGTATGTATGCTGAGCGAGCGGTTAAGACATATCTTAGGAAAGTTCCTCTATTTTCAGCCTTAGATGATTCTGTAATAGAAAAGCTGGAAAAGGATGTAAATCTAAAATCATACAAATCTGGCGACATTATATTTAATGAGGGAGATCAAGGGGATTCTTTGTTTGTGATTCGGACGGGCTTTGTTAAGATTACGAAAAAACACCTAGATAAAGAGCAGATCATTGCTTATCTTTCCCAGGGTAATTACTTTGGTGAGATGGCTCTTCTTGAGGATGAGAGGCGTACCGCTACTGTATCTGCATTTACTAATGTAGAGGTTCTTCAGGTATTAAAAGAGGATTTCAATATGCTACTGGATGCCGATTCAAAGCTAGCTGAGGGGATAAGGGACATAATTATAGAACGCAAGCTTAGGACCCTTAAGGTTCAGAAAGACCCTTCTAAATCTGAAAGGTTACAAGCTCTTGTTGAAAAGGGGATAATTCAAGCGGAGAGTCTTCTGATTATTGACCTTAAGACCTGTATTCACTGCAACAACTGTGTTGATGCTTGTGAGGACAGGCACGGTTATCCACGCTTAGATAGACGGGGGACACGGGTCGCCGATGTATCTATTCCGGTTGCCTGCCGATTGTGTCACGACCCAGTGTGCCTAATATGCAACTTTGACGCGATAAAGCGTGCCCCTACTGGTGAGATTTATATTATAGATGACAAGTGCGTTGGGTGTGCGGGATGTGCAATAAGGTGCCCTTATAATGTTATTCAAATGGTACCTTCAAAGCCTGAGCATGAACTCAAAAAATTTAATATCATAAGCGCCCTATTAAAAGGTGTAAAAGAGGATGATAACAAGACTCCTAAAGACCATAAGATAAAA
>Ga0209341_10005901_pt1 | contig 10990 bp, 6 predicted proteins | sample RifCSP13_2_FD_184020 | JGI IMG/M metagenome (GOLD analysis project Ga0209341, IMG submission 184020) | Soil microbial communities from Rifle, Colorado - Rifle CSP2_sed 13_2 (SPAdes) (version 2) | ecosystem: Environmental > Terrestrial > Deep subsurface > Rock core/Sediment | place: Rifle...
TGGCGGCCGATTGCGCGGACCTCGCCGTCGCAGGTCATGAGGTCGGCGACGAGCATGATGTGCCGGATGTCGACCGTGAGGCCCTGCTCTCCGAGCGTCTTCTGCGCCTCGCGCACGATCGAGTTGCGCCCCGCCTCGATCCCGAGGACCTGGTAGATCTCGCTGATCGAGTTCGTGAGCGTCCGGTCCGGGTTCACCTTCGGGTGGCGCAGGACCTTCGACAGGTTGCTGCCCTCCGTGTAGACCACGTACCCCTCGTTCTCGCGGCGGATGATCGCGCGCGAGATCCCGTCGATCCCCTTGATCTTCGTGTGCTTCACGGCCTCCGTGAGCGCGTGGAGCTTGAAGTACGAGGGCTCCTCGATCGTGATCACGATCTTGCCCTCCTTCTGGATCAGCTGGTCGAAGGTCTTCTTCTTGAGCTTTCCAAGCGCCCGCTCGATCTCGTCTAGCGTGATCTCCTTCTTCTTCAGCCTCGCCGCGACCGGCTCGACCGTGACGGCCATGTTGATCACGTCGGTCTCGATGAGCGCGATGTCCGCGAGCTTCGTCGTCTCGATCTCCGAGGCGACACGCTCGACCGTGTCGTAGTCCTGGGCAAACTCCGGCAGGATGTGGATCTCCATCATCGGCGTCGAGGGCTCGCGGCGCGCGTCCACGATCTCGATGAGGCGCGGCAGGCCGAGCGTGACGTTGATTTCCGCGACACCCGCGTAGTGGAACGTGCGCATGGTCATCTGCGTGCCGGGCTCGCCGATCGACTGGGCCGCGACGATCCCGACGGACTCCGTCGGGTCGATGACGGCAATCTGGAAGGACTCGACCGCCCTCGACACGATGTGCTCGACCTGGGGCTTCTTGAGCTTCAGCTTCGCCGTCTTCCTCGCGATCTGGTTGATGATCTTGCGGGGGAGCCAGCCCTTCGTCTCCTGGAGGATCTCGACGATCCGCTTCTCGTCCTTCGAGTAGGGCCGCTCGATCTTCTTGAGCTTGTCCAGGGGCAGAATCTCGGCCTCGACCTCGTCCTCCTCGACCTCGACGCGCCTTTTTCCGCCCGTGGGCTTTGCGGGCGCCGCCGGTGCCTTCTCGTCCTCTTCGTCCTCGCCGAAGAGGAGCGAATCCTCCTCGTCTTCCTCGTCGTCGTCGGCCTCGTCCTCGGCCCCGGGCGCCGGCCGCTCGGGCGCGTCGCCCTTCGGGGCCGGGGCTTTCATGAGCGCCATGACCGCTTCGGCCTCTTCCTTCGTGAGGGCCTTGCGGAGCTGGTCGACATCCGCGCGGCGCACGTCCGACAGCGTGAGCCCGGCCTCTGCGAGCTTGTCGGCCGCCTTCCGGTCGATCCCGCGGCGCATGAGGGCGTTGACCGTGTCCTGCTTGCCCATCCTCAAGCACCTCCGATGAGCGAGAGGGCGCGGGGAGGCGGCTGGAGGCCCCTCAGGAGGCGCGCAAAGCGCTCGCGGGCGCCTTCGTCCGCGTGCCTGATGGCCTCGCCGAGCGCCTGCCAGCTCGACTCGAAGACACCCGTCGAGGCCCCCATGTCGCCCGCGGCGGCCTCGAAGATGTCCTGGGCGTGGCGCGTGTCGATCCCCGACTGCTCGGCCGAGCAGGCCGCGACGAGGAAGTCGAAGCCGTCGCGCAGGTTCGACGCGAGCGGGCTGCCCGGCTGGCCGACCTGGATGACGCCCTGGAACGCCGAGGCAAGCGCGGCCGCGAAGTCGTGGCGGTCGAGCTTTTCCTTGGCCACGGCAAGGGCGTTGCGCGACGAACCGATGCGCCCGCCGGAGCGCGAGGAGGCCAGCACGAGGTCGCGGACACTTGCAAGGACTTTCGAGACCGCACCCGCCGTCATCTCGTCGGGGCTCAGGCGCTCGGGGTGGACCGCCTGGCTCGAGGACGCGCCGAAGAAGAGGACCGTGAACACCATGCTTTAGTCGCCTCCCTCTTCGTAGGAGTAGTCCTCTTCCTCGAGCTCGATTCGCAGCTCCTCGTAGTCCGAGAAGCCGAGGCCTTCGAACATCTCCTGGTCGGCCTCGATTTCCACGTCGGGGCCCACGATCTCGCGGATGAGGTCGTCCACGTCGATCGCCTTGCCTTGCACGGAGCGCATGGGGTCGACGCCGTCCTCGCCGAACTTGAACTGGACGATCGTGCCCGCAGTGTTGCGCACCGTGCCGTCGTACATGATCTTCACGTCCTCAAGCGCGTTGATGAGCCGGCGCTGCATGTAGCCGGAGCGGCTCGTCCGCACGGCCGTGTCGACAAGCCCCTCGCGCCCACCCATCGAGTGGAAGAAGTACTCGGTGGGCGAGAGCCCCGACTTGTACGAGGCCTTGACGAACCCCTTCGCTTCGGCGCCGAGGTCCGCGCGCTGGAAGTGCGGCAGCGTGCGCCCGCGGTAGCCGCGCTTGATGCGCTCGCCGCGCACGGCCTGCTGCCCGATGCAGCCGGCCATCTGCGAGAGGTTGAGCATCGAGCCGCGCGCGCCAGAGCGCGCCATCATGACGACGGGGTTGTCGAGCCCGAGGTGGCGTGAAGCGATCTGCCCGGCCTCGTCACGCGCGCGGCCAAGTTCCCGCATGGCCTCGACTTCGAGCGTCTCCTCGAGCGAGCGGCCCGGCAGCTGCTCGAGCGTCCCCTCGTGGTAGGCCTGGACGCGCTTGTCGACCTCGCGCTTGGCCAGGTCGAGCCTCTCGGTGATCTGGCGGCGCGCCTCCTCGGGGATGTCCTCGTCGTCGATCCCCGTCGAGAAGCCGACCTCCATGATCGTGCCGATCGACAGCTTCGTGAACTGGTCGAGGAAGAGCTTGCCGCGCTCGGGGCCGAACTTGCGGACGATCTTGTCGACGAGCTTGCCCTTGAAGGCGCCCACGGACTTCTCGTCGATCGTCCCGCAGTTCAGGACCCCGTCGCGGATCTCGACCCACGAGTCCACGCCGATCTCCGCGTCGCACTTCGTCTTGACGCAGATGTCGCAGTTGATGCACGTCGACGACTTGTACTCGACCGCAAGGCCCTTGGGCAGGATGAGGGAGAAGAGCTGCTTGCCCGACCAGTACTTGAGGCCCGCCTCGACCCGCACGGGTGCGGGCAGGTCGCCCCGCCAGTTGATGTACGAGAGGAGCCGCGCGGTCTGGTCCTCCGTGAACTGCCGCTGCTTGAACGTGAGCAGGAACATCCCCGTGATGTGGTCGTGGATCCCGCCGATGATGGGCCCTCCGAAGCGCGGCGAGAGGATGTGCTCCTGGACCTTCATGAGGATGAGGGCCTCGACGCGCGCCTCTTCGGACTGGAGCCCGTGGAGGTTCATCTCGTCGCCGTCGAAGTCCGCGTTGTAGGGCGGGCAGACGCAGAGGTTGAAGCGGAAGGTCTTCCCCTCCATGATGCGCACCTCGTGGGCCATGATCGACATGCGGTGGAGCGAGGGCTGGCGGTTGCACAGCACGATGTCGCCCTTCTGGAGGTGGCGCTCGACGACGTACCCGATCTCGAGGGTCGAGGCGACCGTCTCGGCGTTCTTGTCCGTGAGCTTTATGCGCCGCCCGTCGGGGCGGATCACGTAGTTCACGCCGGGGTAGACCGTGGGGCCGCGCTTGACAAGCTCGCGCACGCGGTCCATGTTGTGGGCCGTGATGCGGATCGGGATCGTGAGCTCCATCGCGACTTCGAGGGGGATTCCGACCTCGTTGATCGAGATGAAGGGGTCCGGCGAGACGACCGTGCGCGAGGAGAAGTTCACGCGCTTGCCCGACAGGTTCGAGCGGAAGCGGCCTTCCTTCCCCTTGAGGCGCTGGGCAAGCGTCTTCAGCGGCCGGCCGGAGCGGTGCCTGGCCGGCGGGATCCCCGAGGTCTGGTTGTCGAAGTACGTCGTGATGTGGTACTGGAGGAGCTCCCAGAGGTCCTCGACGATGAGCTGGGGGGCGCCCGCGTCGCGGTTCTCGCGGCAGCGCTGGTTGATGCGCAGCACGTCGACGAGCTTGTGCGTGAGGTCGTCCTCCGAGCGGTCGCCGGACTCGAGCGTGATCGAGGGGCGCACGGTGACCGGCGGCACGGGCAGCGCCGTGAGCACGGTCCACTCCGGCCGCATGGCGTCCGGGTCGAGCGCGAGGGGCTTGAGGTCCTCGTCGGGCATCCGCTCGAGGCGCTCGCGGACTTCCTTGGGCGTGAGCTTGTGGCCGTCCTCGCGGAAGGTCGTGGGCTTGTCGAGCGTGACCTTCCGCTGCTCCTCGCCGCAGTGGGGGCAGACCTTGATCTTGGCCGCCTCCTTCGAGGTCTCCTTCGAGATCGCGTCCATCTCGCCCATCGAGGTGACGAGCTCGTCGACCTCCTCGAGGTCGTCGAGCGCGCCCTTGATCGCCTCGGGCGTAAGCAGGAGGCGCCCGCAGGCTCGGCAGGTCGACTTGAGGAGCATCTTGATGAGCTTCGTGTAGCCCACGTGGATGACCGGCATCGCGAGGTCGATGTGCCCGAAGTGGCCCGGGCACTCGTCGACCTTGCGCCCGCAGGTCTTGCAGCGAAGGCCGGGCTCGATGACCCCCATGCGGGGGTCCATGAGGCCCATCTCGATCGGGAAGCCGTCGTCGTCGTACGTGTCGGCCGTGATGACCTTCGTCGCCGACATCTTGCGGATCTCGACGGGAGACAGGAGCCCGAACTTGATCTGCGCGATTCGCTTGCGGACACCCGTGTCGCGTGCGATCATTTGAGGTCCTCCAGTTGAAGGCGCAGGACGACCCCAAGCGAAAGGAGCTCGTCGCGCAGGAGCTTGAACGCGTAGCTCGTCTGCACGGGGTGGATGTTGCCGTTCTCGCCGCACACGGGGCAGCGCAGCTGCCCGCGGCGGTCGAGCATCGCGATGTGCCCGCACTTCGGGTTCCCGCAGACGTACTCGACGGTCCCGTCGGACTCGTCGAGGAGCTTGTCGCGGATGACCATCGCCGCGCCGTGGCCGATGAGGCAGTCGCGCTCCATCTCTCCGAAGCGCAGCCCGCCCTGCCTTGCGCGCCCTTCCGTCGGCTGCCTCGTGAGGATCTGCACGGGCCCGCGGGAGCGCACGTGCATCTTCCCCGAGACCATGTGGTGGAGCTTCTGGTAGTAGATCACGCCGATGAAGATCTCGGTCTCGCAGCGCTCGCCGGTCTTGCCGTTGTACATGTATTCCTTGCCGTCGTGCGTGAAGCCGTTCCGCACGAGCGCCTCGCGAAGGACTTCCTCGTTCTCGCCGGAGAAGGCCGTGCCGGTGATCGTGCGCCCCTCGATCGAGCCGACCTTGCCGCCGATCATCTCGAGGACGTGGGCGACCGTCATGCGCGAGGGGATCGCGTGGGGGTTGATGATGAGGTCGGGGATCACGCCGTCCGAGGTGAAAGGCATGTCCTGCTGGTCGACGATGAGCCCGATGACGCCCTTCTGCCCGTGGCGCGAGGCGAACTTGTCGCCAAGCTCGGGGATCCGCTGGTCGCGCACGAAGACCTTGACCATGCGCGAGCCGTTCTCGGACTCCGTGAGCATGACGTTGTCGATCCACCCCTTCTCGCCGTGGCGCACGATGATCGAGGTCTCGCGCCGCTTCTGGGGGCGCAGGAAGTCCGTCTGCTCCTCGAGGAAGCGCGGCGGGGAGGTCTTGCCGACAAGGACGTCGCCGCCGTTCACCGCAACTTCGGGCGAGATGAGGCCGTCCTCGCCAAGGTTCGCGTAGGTCGTGTCGACGCGCGCGCCGCGGATGTCGGGCGAGGGGATCTCGAAGCGGTCCTCCTGGCCCCCGGGGTAGCGCCGCTCCTCCGCGCGGTACGTCCGGATGAAGGACGAGCGGCCAAGCGCGCGCTCGATCGAGGCGCGGTTGAAGATGAGCGCGTCTTCCATGTTGTAGCCGTAGAAGCTCATCACCGCGACGACGAAGTTCTGGCCCGCCGGCCGCCTCGAGAACCCGAGGAGCTCGGTCGGGCGGGTCGAGACGAGCGGGATCTCCGGGTAGTGCAGGAGGTGCGAGCGCGTGTCGGGGCGGATGCGGAAGTTCGAGAACGAGAGGCCGAGCGACTGCTTGGCCATCCCGGAGCCCATCGTGTTGCGCGGCGACGAGTTGTGCTCGGGGTACGGGATGATCGACGTGCACACGCCGAGGATGACCATCGCGTCGATCTCGAGGTGCGTGTGCTCCTGGGAGAGCTCGTCGGGGGTGATCGCAATGAGCGCGTTCTCCTCCTCCTCCGCGTCGAGGTACTCGAGGATCCCCTCGCGGATGAGCGGCATGACCTTGAGGCGGCCCGAACGGATGTCTGTGAGGTGCTGCTCGGTGAGCGCGGGCTTGCCGGCGTTCACGACGACCAGCGGGCGGCGCAGGCGCCCTTCGTCGCAGTTGATGAGGATCTCGTTCATCGACTCGTCGTAGGAGATGTTGACTTCGGTCGACAGCGCGCCCGTGCGGCGCCTCTGCTTGATGTCCTTGAGGAGCTGGTGGGGCGAGGAGTGCATCCCGACGAGGTTGCCGTTGAGGTAGACTCGGGTCTCGGTCTCGTGCTGGCCCTTGACCTCCTTCATGCCAAGGTGCGTGAGCTGCCACTGGACTTCGTTCTCGTCGAAGCCCTCGCTCACGTCGACGATGAGGGCGTAGTTCTTGACCAGCCCGCAGTTCTGGCCTTCGGGGGTCTCGTTGGGGCACAGCCGCCCCCACTGCGTCGCGTGGAGGTCGCGCGCCTCGAAGTGCGGCTGGGAGCGCGTGAGCGGCGAGGTGACGCGCCTAAGGTGCGAGAGCGTCGACATGAAGGACGTGCGGTCGAGGAGCTGGGAGACCCCGACGCGCCCGCCGACCCAGTTGCCCGTGGCGAGCGCGTGGAAGAGCCGCTGCGAGAGGATGTCCGGGCGGATCGCCGAGGAGATCTTGAGCTCCTTCTTGCGCGAGTAGCTGCGCTCGAGCTGGTACTTGAGGTCCTTGCACAGGTTCGTGAAGGCGACCCGGAAGAGGTCCTCCATAAGGTCGCCGGCCAGCTTGAGCCGCTTGTTCGCGTAGTGGTCCTTGTCGTCGGCGTCGCGCAGGCCGAAGGCGAGCTCGAGCACGGAGCGCGCGACGCGGCCCAGGAATATCGCCTTCTTGTAGCGCGACTCGGGGTCGTTGCCAAGGTGCGGGAGCAGCGAGCGGTCGAGGATCGACTCGACCTTCTTGGCGCGGTACTCCTTCGCCTGGCCCGTCGCGAACTTGCGTTCGAGGAACGTGACCGCGTCGTCCTTCGTGTGGATCCCGTGGGGCGGGTAGTTCTTCTCCGACTGGCTCTCCTCGATGTTCGCGTAGAGGATGTTCGCCATCTCGGGGCGCGAGACGATCGCCTTGTAGATGTCGGCGTCGTCGTCCATCCCGAGCGCCTTCATGAGGACGATGAGGGGGATCGAGCCCGACGCGGCGGGCACGCTCACGGTGAGGAGCCCGTCCTTTCGCTTCTCCACGAGCGTGAGCGCGCGGTACCCCTCGCGCTGGGAGAAGACCTTGGCGACCTCGATGCGGTGGCCGTAGCGCTCCTGGACTTCGACCATCACGCGGTTGGGCGCCAGGTCCTCGAGGGAGATCAGCACCCGCTCCGTGCCGTTGATGATGAAGTAGCCGCCGGGGTCCATCGGGTCCTCGCCCATCTCCATGAGGTGGTGCTCGTACTCCTCGTCCGTGAGTTCCATGTCCGTCTTGATGTTGTCGCGGTGGAGGTTGCACTTCTTCGAGCGCACCATGACCGGCAGCTCGCCGATCATGATCTTCTCGGGCTCGCGGTCGATCCCGTTCTCGATGACCGTGCACTCGAGCGAGATCGGCGCCTTGTAGGAGAGGTTGCGCAGCCGCGCCTCCATCGGCGTGAGGTCGTGGGTCGACCCGTCGGCTTCCTTCACGTACGGGCGGCCGACGGAGATCGTGGGCCGCGCGTTGGGCTCGATGCGCCCCGTCATGGGGTCGCGCCGGCGCCCGATGACGATCTGGACGTTCTCCTCGCCGTGCTTGTCGAGGTCGAGCTTGATGACGCCCTTGAGGGACTCGTCGTCGCCGATCGAGATGTTGTCGACGATCCGCTGCATGCGGGAGTCCGGGTTGTCGTGGGTGGGCAGGAAGTCGTTGAAAGAGGCGATGTGGTGGTTCACAACGGACTTCTCACGCAGGAAGCCTTCGACAAGTTCTTTCATGGGGTTCGTTGCCTCCGTGTTTCGTCCTCAGGCTCAGTCGATGACGAGGCGGTAGGAGACCGAGATCCCCGCCGTCTCGCTGTACTTGATGATCTTGATGACCGACCCCTTGAGGATCTCGCCGGTCCGCAGTTCGAGGGCGCGCACGGCGGCGTCCGCCCGGCGGATCTTCGGGAGCTGCTCGAGCTTGATCCTGTAGCGACGCAGGAGTTCGTCGACCTTGTCTTCGGGCATGAGCTGGTGCTCGGGCACCATGATGTGGTTCAGGGTTTCGAAGGGCAAAGGGGTCTCCTCCTTCCGTGTTCGTGGGGCCGTTACGAGGCGAGCGCATCTTGCCGGGCGCGGGACCCGGGTCGCTGCGCGGTCGCCTACCTTACGCGAATGTTCCTCCGGTTGTGCGCGGGCGGGAGCGCGTCTCACCCGCTTTCCAAGACCGGTCCGACGCGGGGACCGGAACTCTTCATGGGGGACGCAAAGGTTCCAAGGTCTTCGGAGAAGATCGGGGAACACAAGGCGCGGGATGAGGCAAACGCGGGCAAAGAAGGGCTACTATTTAAGCGTTCGGAGGGGCGCCAGTGGAGTTTTTTGGGGGGCGCTGGCGCGACGTGCGGTGGGGCCACGGCGGGCGGTTCTTGAAATAGGAACCGCGACGTCCCGAGCGGCGATGGCGGCGCCAGGTGCGATCACGTTCTGGGGCTGGGTCGCGACGTTTGAGGGCGAGGGCGTCTCGCCGGCCTTCGAGAAGCGCTGGATCACGACTGACGGGATGTCCATACAGGATACCGGGCGCACGAAGCCTGACGCGTACGACTACACGGGTGTCGTCGTGCCAACCTTCGAGGACGCGCACTGCCACCTCGCCGACCGGCGCCTTGCCGTGCCGCCGGGGAGCCTGATGCCCGCTGTCGTGGCGCCCCCCGATGGGCTCAAGCACAAGTACCTCAAGGAGGCGCCCCGCGAGGAAGTCGTGGGCTCGATCCGGGAGGGGCTCGAGGACCTCGTGGGCTGCGGGGTGACCCGCGCGCACGAGTTCCGCGAGGGCGGGATCGAGGGCGTGCGCGCCTTCCGCGAGGCCTTCGCGAAGCTCGGGGCCGCAAAGCGCGGCTACCTTGCGCCGGTCCTCCTCGGCCGCCCCGGGAGCCCGGGCGCGCGCCCGGAGGACGAGAAGGCGTTCTTTCAGAAGATGCGCCGGCTCCTTGCGATCTGCGACGGCATCGGCCTCTCGGGGATGTCCGACGGCGACCCCCTGTGGAACGCCGAGGTCGTGCGCTTCGCGAGGCGCGAAGGCAAGCGCGTCGAGGTCCACATGAGCGAGTCGAAGCGCGAGGACGTGCGGAGCGCGCTCGAGGCCGGCGTCCAGCAGCTCGTGCACATGGTCGCCGCCACACCCGACGACCTAAAGGAGGTCGCAAACCGCGCCGCGCAGGTGGCCGTGTGCACCCGGTCGAACGAGTTCTTCGGGCTTCGCGCCCCCGTCGAGGAGATGGTGAGGCAGCACGTCGACATCCGGATCGGGACGGACAACGCCTTCCTCGGGCCCCCCGACATGTTCGAGGAGGCCCGCGCCTTCGCGCGCGTCCACAAGGCAAAATCAGGCCTCAAGCCCGCGGAGATTCTCTCCTTTCTCTTCGCCCGAAAAGATATAAATGGAGGACGTGCCATCGGGCCGCTCGAAGCGACCCGGCCAGACTTCCTCATCATCACTATCCAGACGGAGAGGCCCGAGCGCGACTTGATCGCGAAGGCCAAGCGGGACGATGTGGCGGCTGTTGTCGGGGCGCACGGAGGACTCGGCTGATGGCGAAGGAGCGGGTGAGGTCGAACGCGAGGGTGAGGGAGGTCATGACCTCGCAGGTCATCTCGCTGCCGGTGCCCAACACGCGCCGGGCCGCGCTGAAGCTCTTCGTGAAGCACCCGATCTCGGGGCTGCCGATCGTGCGCGACGACGGGTCGCTGATCGCGATCCTCACGCGAAAGAACATCTTCGACCACCCGAACGAGGAGCAGCTCGCCATGATCATGGTTAGGGCCCCCGTGACCATCAGGGACACGGACTCGGTCGCCGACGCGGCCAAGACGATGCACGAGCGGGGCATCCACAGGCTGCCGGTCCTCAACAAAGACGAGAAGCTCGTGGGGATCGTCTCGCCGATCGACTGCCTCAAGGTGCTCCAGAACCTCAAGACCGGCGAGGTCGTCGAGAACTTCCTCGCGGACTTCTGCGTGGCGGTCGCGGAGGAGACGCCGGCAAGCGCCGCGCTCACGATCCTCGAGGCGGGCAACGTCAAGGCGATGCCCGTGGTGAACAGGAGGGGCGAGGTGTCGGGGATCCTCACGGACCGCGACATCTACTCCTTCGCGCTCCAGCACGACGAGAAGGGCGCGGCGCAGGCCGACCTTGGCGATGCCGAGGCCGAAGGCAAGTGGACGTGGGAAGGGGTCGCGAACATCGCGAGGCTCTACGTCCAGGCCGAGAAGCTCAAGATGCCGACCGAGCCCGTGAAGAGCTTCATGGTGAAGGAGCCGATCACGGTCTACGGGAAGTCGAGCCTGGAGAAGGCCGCGCGCCACATGGTGAAGGGCCGCTTCAACCAGCTGCCGGTCACATGGCCGACGGGCAGGCTCCGCGGGATCGTCAACGAACTCGATATACTCCGGTACCTTTGGCAGTGAGACAAGCGCGAGCCCCGCGCCCGAGCAGGCCAGCGGCGGGCGGGGCACGCGGAAAGCGGGGCGGCGGCGTGGCAAGGGCGGGCGCGGAGCGAAGGGCCAAGGATGTGCTGAAGCCCCTCACGGGGGCCGAGCGCTACGCGGCCGTTGTGGACCTGGCGGCACGGCG
>Ga0209341_10005903_pt1 | contig 10988 bp, 9 predicted proteins | sample RifCSP13_2_FD_184020 | JGI IMG/M metagenome (GOLD analysis project Ga0209341, IMG submission 184020) | Soil microbial communities from Rifle, Colorado - Rifle CSP2_sed 13_2 (SPAdes) (version 2) | ecosystem: Environmental > Terrestrial > Deep subsurface > Rock core/Sediment | place: Rifle...
CCAGTGCATTCTGCTGTCGGACAACGGCTCGGCCATCTCGCGCCTCAAGCGCTTCGCCCGGCTCTCGGACGGGTTCAAGATCGCGGAGCTGGACCTCAGAGAGCGGGGGATGGGCGAGCTGACCGGCGTGCGGCAGTCCGGCGGGATCGGCTTGCGCTTCGCGAACCTGGTCACCGACGCCGATTTGGTGGTCGCCGCCCGGCGCACCGCGCTCGGGATGCTGGAGCGCGATCCTGCGCTGGCGTCTTCACGGTACGAAGCCCTGCGGAAACGTATCGAGCGCCGCTACCAGCGGGGGATGGAGCTGTTCCGGGTGGGGTGAGGGCGTGACGTTCGCGGGCGGCGTGCGTATGGTATTATGGGGGAGGAGGAGATGCACCGACTGAGCAGCGCTAGCGGCAGAAGCGGCAGCAGCGGCAGGTTCCACTGGCCGAAGCCTTCTGCTGCCTCTGCCGCTACTACCGCCATCGCGCTGGTGCTGGCCTGCGCCACCCACTTGCCTGCGCAGGCGGTCAGAGGGCAGTTGGTGGACCGGGGCAACGGCTTTCCGATCGGCGGCGCGTTTGTGGTGCTGCTCGATCAGGGGGGCGTGGAGGTCGCGCGAGTCCTGACCGGGCCGGATGGCACGTTCCTGTTGCGGGCCCCCGGTCCCGGGACCTATCAGCTGCAGTCCAAGCGCATTGGTTTCCGCGTTTCCAGTTCTCCGCCGCTCACGGTGGCGGAGGGGCAGACCGTGGGCTTCCGTCTCCAGGTCGAGGCGGTTCCCGCCCGCCTCCCTCCGGTGGTGGTTGAGGGGCGCCCCCAGTGCGGCACCCGCGGCGACGAGGGCACGGCGGTGGCCCGGCTCTGGGAAGAGGCCCGCGAAGCGCTGGCGGGCGTTCGATGGACGGCCGGTCAGGCGACGCTCCATTACACGGTGGAACGCTTCGAGCGTGACTTCGCCGTGGCCGGAGGCCGGGTGCTCAAGGAGCAGCGGTCCGCGCGGTCGGGGTACGGGGAGACGCCCTTCAAGAGCGTCCCCGGCGAGGAGCTGGTGAGTCGCGGGTATGTCGTGGCCGGACCTCGGGATGTCATGGACTACTACGCGCCGGACGCCGAGGTGCTCCTGGGCGACGGATTCGTCAACACGCACTGCTTCAACGCGCGCGACGGCGGCGACGAGCATCCGGGTCTCGTTGGGCTGGTGTTTCAACCGGCGCCAGGTCGCTCACTCCCCGACGTGCAGGGCGTGCTCTGGATCGAAAAGGCCACTCTCGAGCTGCGGTTCCTCGATTTCACCTACGCCAGGCTTCCCTGGGGGCTTCCCGAGGGTGCCCTCGGTGGCCACGTGGAGTTCATGCGGCTTCCATCCGGTGCCTGGATCGTCAAGGACTGGTGGATCCGGATGGCCCAGATGGCCAGAGTGGTGTATCGGGAGTCCAGCCGTCAGGCCGAGCCCAAGGTGCTGGGGTTCCGCGAGGCGGGCGGTGAAGTCGTGACGATCACTGCGGCGTCCGGTGCCGTGGTATTCTCGGCCCTCGACGCGATCCTGGAAGGCACCGTGGTGGACTCCTCGCGTGGCGGGCTGCCGCTGCCGGAGGCGACCGTCCTCCTGGAGGGCACGCAGCGGGAGGTCACGGCTGACGAGCGGGGCCGGTTTCAGATCGCCGCGCGGCTGGATGGTGAGTACGCCGTCGCCTTCCGTCACGCCAGGCTCGACTCGCTCGGGTTTACGCCGGACGCGGTGCCGGTGCGGCTGGCTCGCGGCGAGCGCGCCACCGTAGCACTCGCGGTGCCCCCGGAGCCCGTGGTCACGGCACGGCTGTGCGCCGCTCGGCTCGAGGCGGGAGAACGGGTGATCGTCGGCAGGGTGCACCTGGCGGGCACCACCACGCCGGCGCCCGGTCTGGACGTCCGGGCCACCTGGCAATCCGTGCGCGGCGCGGCAGGGGGTCTGGCCTGGAGTGACCGCGAGGCTGTTGCCACCACCGATTCGAGCGGTTCCTACGTGTTGTGCCGGATCCCCGAGGAAGAACGGGTCACGGTGCGGGTGCGAAGCGAGGCGGGAGCAAGCTCCCACGTCCTCCTGGACTTCAGCGAGGCCGGCGTGTGGATCGACGAAAAGCTGTACCGCAGCCTGCCGGGCCGGATCTGGAAGCAAGACTTTCAGATCATACCGTGACTAGCGCCGCTCGAACGCCTGGTCCGCCTTCGCCGCCAGCACGAAGTCGCTCTCGGTCAGCCCGTCAATCTTGTGAGTCCAGATGGAGAGGCCGACCTTCCCCCACGCCAGGTAGATATCCGGGTGATGGCCTTCACGCTCGGCGATCTCGCCCACCGCGTTGGTAAACGCGAGGGCCTCCTTGAAGTCCTTGAACGCGTATGCCTTCTCCAGGTGGTGCTCCTGCACCACACGCCAGCCGCCCTCGAGCTTCTTGCTGAGCGCTTGCAGCTCGGTGCCTTTGAGCGGCGGGACGCCGCCGCGGCAAGGAATGCAGGACAGGGCAGCGAGTTCGCTGCTCATAGGCCCAGACCTCGGTGGAAGGTGATGGCTGAATATTGGGCTGAACGGGGCGATTGATGAAGGGGTAGTCCGGCGTTACCATACGCCCGCCATGCAGGACGTCCTGCGCATCAACGACCTTTCCCGATTGGTGGGGCAGTCCGTCACGGTCCGCGGATGGGTGACGACCACGCGGTCCAGCGGGAAGATCGGCTTCCTGGTGTTGCGAGACGGCACCGGCTACCTCCAGGCCGTGCTGTCCAGGGCCGAGCTGTCCGAGGCCGTCTGGGAGTCGTTCAAGCAGCTCACGCAAGAGGCATCCGTCGCCGTCACCGGCTCGGTGCGCGCCGACACGCGCGCGCCCGGTGGCGTGGAGCTGACGTTGACCCGCCTCGAGCTGCTTGGCCCGTCGGTGGAGTTCCCCATTGGCCCCAAGGAGCACGGGACGTCCTTCTTGTTCGAACATCGCCATCTGTGGCTCAGGAGCCGGCGGCAGGTGGCCATCATGCGCGTGCGGCATGAAGCCATCCAGGCGATGCGGGACTTCTTCTACGAGCGCGGGTTCGTGCTGGTGGATACGCCCCTGCTGACGGGAGCCATTGGCGAGTCCGCCGGCAATCTGTTCGAGACCGAGTACTTCGACCTCGGCAAGGCGTACCTGGCGCAGACCGGCCAGCTCTATCTCGAGGCGGCGGCCGCGGCCCTGGGGAAGGTGTATTGTTTCGGTCCGACGTTCCGGGCCGAGAAGTCCAAGACCCGCCGGCACCTGACGGAATTCTGGATGGTGGAGCCGGAGGTGGCCTGGAATGACTCGGACGCCAACATGCGGCTCCAGGAAGACTTCGTGAGCTATATCGTGGGCCGCTGCCTCGAGCGCCGGAGCGAAGACCTCAAGGAGCTGGAGCGCGACACCACGCCGCTCGAGCGGGTCACGCCGCCGTTCCATCGGATCTCTTATACGGATGCGCTGAAGAAGCTCGAAGGCCTGGGCGCGAGTGTGACGTGGGGGAAGGACATCGGCGGTGACGAGGAGACCATGCTGGCCAACTCGTTCGACAAGCCGGTGTTGGTCTACAATTACCCCAAGGAAGCCAAGGCCTTCTACATGAAGGAAGACCCGGCCGACCCGCGCACCGTGTTGAACAACGATTGTCTGGCGCCGGAAGGGTACGGGGAAATCATCGGCGGGAGCCAGCGGGAAGACGACTACGGCCGGCTACTCGCTCGGATTCGGGACGAGCACCTGCCCGAAGAGGCCTACGGCTGGTATCTCGACCTCAGGAAGTACGGCACGTTCGTGCACGCGGGGTTCGGGCTGGGCGTGGAGCGCACCGTTGCGTGGATCTGCGGCATTCCGCACGTGCGCGAGGCGATTGCGTTCCCGCGGCAGATGCATCGGCTGAGGCCTTAGCCTCCAGCTCGCTTCGATTCGTCCCACAGCCGGTCGAGCTCCTCCAGTCCCGCGTAGCCGATCCGAATTCCCCGTTCGCCGGCCAGTCGCTCCATGGCGCGAAACCGCCTCGCGAACCGCTGATTCGCCTTCTCCAGCGCGGCGCGGGGATCGCAGCCGAGCTTCCGGGCCAGGTTGACCACGGCGAACAGGAGATCGCCCACCTCGTGCTCCACGCGCCCAGTATCCCCGGGGCGCCCCTGGTGGGTTTCCTTTTCCAGCTCGGCCAGCTCCTCGCGCACCTTGTCCGCCGGGCCCGACGCGTCGGGCCAATCGAACCCGACGCCGGCGGCCCGTTCCTGGAGGCGGAACGCCATGATCAGGGCAGGAAGGTTGGGCGGCAGCCCATCCAGCACTCCCGGTCCATCGGCGCCACGCTCGGCGACTTTGGTCCGCTCCCAGTTACCATGCGAGTCGCCGGTTCCTGATCCTGCGTCGCCCCCTGCGCCCCCGGCGGCCCCCCCGGCCGGTGCGGTGGGGAAGAGATGGGGATGTCGTCTCCACATCTTCCGCTCCATGCCGCTCACCACATCCTCGGAGCCGAAGCGGTTCGCTTCTTCGCCCAACACGATCTGAAACGCCAGGTGGAGCAGCAGATCGCCCAACTCGCCACAGATGGCCCTCGGATCGCCCGCTCCCAGGGCGTGATCCAATTCCAGGGCCTCCTCCACCAGGTAGGGCCGCAGCGTTTCGGGCGTTTGGGCGCCGTCCCAGGGGCACCGTTCTCTGAGGTCGCGGACCAACAGGACCGCGCGTCCAAGCGCTGATGGTTCTTGCATTTGCACCTCCGGGCCGGTACAATACCCGGCCGGTTGTGAACGCGTCAACGCAAGCGCACCGGGAGCGGGCGTGGGTCGAGGTTGATCTCTCCACGCTCGTGCACAATGCGCGGACCGTGCAGACGGCTGCGCGCAGTGCGCGGTTGCTCCCAATGGTCAAAGCGGACGCGTACGGGCTGGGCGCCGTGCCGGTGGCGAGGGAGCTGGAGGCCCTCGACCCGTGGGGGTTCGGCGTGGCCACCGTGCCGGAAGGCGCGGCGTTGCGGGCGGCCGGCATCCGCCGGCCGATTGTCGTTTTTACCCCTGCACGTGCCGATCAGCAGGCCGCCTACCAGGCGCACGATCTGCGGGCGGTCCTGGACGATCCCGACGTGGCCGGGCGGTGGACGCTGCCGTTTCATCTCGAGATTGACACCGGGATGGCTCGCGCGGGTATCAGGTGGGATGAGCCCGAGCGACTGGCCGCCGTCACGTCACCACAACTCGAAGGCGCGTTTACCCATTTCCACTCCGCGGACCTGGAAGCCGGTTCCGTGGGCGAGCAGTGGACCCGCTTCCAGCAGGCGCTCAGGAGCCTGGGCAAGCAGCCATCGCTCACCCACGCGGGGAACAGCGCGGGCATCTGGTGGCTGCGCGAGCACCTCGATCTGGTGCGCCCGGGGGTGTTCCTGTACGGCGGCCGCGTGGGTCGGCACGCCCCGGTGCCGCAGCCGGTCGTCGCGGTGCGCGCGCGGGTGGTGAGCACCCGCCGGCTACGGCCGGGCGAATCGGTAAGTTACGGGGCGACCTGGCGCGCCGAACGGGCGACCGATATCGCCACCCTGGGGATCGGGTATGCCGATGGGATGCCGCGGTCCGCGCAGGGACGCGCCCGGGTGTTGCTTGGCGGCCGGCTCTGTCCGGTCGTGGGTCGCGTGACCATGGACATGATCATGGTCCAGGCCGAGGGCGCGGTGCCGGGCGACGTGGCGACGCTGATCGGTTCGGACGGTGCGTCGGAGATCACCCTGGATGAGTTCGCCGGTTGGGTAGGAACAATTTCGTACGAGGTCCTGACCGGACTGGGATCGAGACTGCCACGGGCGTATGGATGATCCGTTGACCACGGCCGCGCGCGCGGCGCGGGCCCAAGCCTACGCGCCCTACAGTAGGTTTGCGGTGGGCGCGGCGTTGGAGGCGGATGACGGCCGGGTGTTCGTCGGGGTCAACCTGGAAAACGCGTCCTACGGGTTGACCAACTGCGCGGAGCGGGTGGCGGTGGGCGCGGCCGTGGCGGCAGGAGCGCGGCGGTTTCGGCGCTTGGTCATCGTGACCGACGCGACGCCGGCCGCCGCGCCGTGCGGCGCGTGCCGCCAGGTGCTGGCCGAGTTCGGAGGAGATCTAATGGTCGAATCGGTGGGGCCCGAGGGCACTCGCCGTTGGGTACTCAAGGAGCTGCTGCCGGATCGGTTCGGGCCGGAGGCACTCGCATGACGCGTCGGGCGGGCGTGATCGTGGCCGTTGCCGCGGCGGCTGGCTGGGGCTGCCAGGATATCGTCTCGGCGCCGGGCGTGTGCCCCGAGTTCTGCCCTGAGGGAGAGATCCGGGTGGTCGATACGCTCCTCACCGGCGTGGAGCCGGTGGGGTCGTACACCGGCTACCTGCTGCCCCACGAGGCGAGGCAGATGCAGGTCGTGGGGCCCGGCGGGCCCACGGAGAGCCGGGCGCTGCTCGTGTCCATCTCGATGAACGCCAGGTACGCCGGCGGCGATACCACGGTCAGGGACTCCATCATTCAGACCGACTCGCTGAGCGTCAGGCTCAACATTGTCCGACGCAACGCGGGTGTCAGCGGCGTGACGCTGGCGTTTCATGAGATTCCGCTGACGCCGGACTCCGCCACGACCTACGGCGACATGACACCGTACTTTCAGGACAGCACGCTGGTCGCGACGCTGCAGGTTCCGGACTCCCTGGTGAAGGACACCCTGTCGGTGACGTTCCCCGCCGCCGCGTTGCGGCACTTCGGGCCCGACACCCTTCAGGTGGGCATTGGCGTCCGCATCGTGTCCCCGGAGCCCGCCTTCGTGACGGTGGCCTCGGACACGATTGCGCCCGCCGCGCTCATCCGGCGGTTCGTCCAGGTAGATTCGTCCACCGGCACGACCCGCGTGACGCGCAGCGATACCTGGGGGATCCGGTTTCGCACGTTCGTGGTGGATCCCGGAGGCATCCCGTCGCCGGTGGGGTTGACCGTCGGTGGCGCCACCGGCGCGCGCGGGTTCGTCAAGCTGAACCTGCCCGGCTTTATCGTGGACTCCACGCTGGTGGTGCGCGCGACGCTGCTGCTGCCCGCGACGCAGCCGGTCTTCGGGGCTCCGGGGGACACGTTCTCCGTGCGGGTCGTCGCGCTGGGGTCGGACTTTGGGCCGAAATCACCGGTGGCGGACACCTCCTTTGGGGGCACGGTAAGGGTAGCGGTGGGCGGCAGCGACACGGTGGCGGTGGACATCACCAGGATCTTCGCCTTGTGGCGAGGCAACGCGGCGGTGCCGCGCACGGTGATGTTCCAGGTGGAACCCGAAGCGGCGTCCATCAATACGCTGGAGTTGCCGGGGCAGGGGTCTGCCACACCGGCGGCGATCCGCGTGACCTACGCGCCGCCGTTCCGGCTCCCGGGAAGCTGACCATGCGACCCGCGGCGATCGTGGTGGTGGCGATGCTGATGGCGCCCGGTTCGGCGGCGGCGCAGAACTCGGTCTACGGGCTGGTCGGGATCGGGTTCCCCGGCGATCCCCTGGCCACGCGGGCGCGCTCGCTCGGCGGGGGTACGGGCGCCTTCGACATCATGTCGGCGCTCAACCCGGGCACCGTCGCCGGGCTGGGACGCCTCGTGGCGGGCGGCGCCGCGGGAACCAGCCTGCGCCGTTACACGGCCGGCGACTCCACGGTCACGGGACTGCGAGAGACGCGGTTTCCCTTTGGCTTGTTCGGCGGGCGCGTCCCCAACACGCCCCTGTCCTTCGCCGTCAGTTTTTCGACCTACGCCGAACGGACCTACGATGTCACCACCACGGGCACCCAGGTGCTGCGCGGTGACACATTGACCGTGACCGATCGGGTGGCGTCCGATGGCGGGATTACCGACTTTCGTGGGGCGCTCGGGTTCCGGCCCTGGCCTCGCGTGCTCATTGGGGGGGCCTTCCATCTGCTCGGTGGGTCGAGCCGGTTGATGGTGGGGCGCACCTTCTCGAGCCCCGACTACTCGCCGTACATCGAGCGCAACCAGGTGACGTTCGCAGGCACGAGCGTATCGGGCGGCATCGTGCTGCTCCCCACCAGCGCCATCGAGCTGGCGGCGTCCGCCCGAGTGGACGGCGACCTGGAGATCCGAAGTGAGACGCAGACCGCCGGCGCCGTTCGACTTCCCGTGAGTCTGATTGGTGGGTTACGCTTGACGCCGGTCGCCGGGCTGAGTCTGGCCGCAACGGCCGCCCGGCGTTCCTGGTCCAGGTCGCAGCCGGATCTCATCTCCCCGACCCAGGCGTTCGATACGTGGGAGATTGGAACCGGCCTCGAGCTGTCTCGCCCGCAGGCGCGCGGCGCCTCGGTGCCCATCCGGCTGGGGTATCGATATCGGCAGCTGCCGTTCAGCAACGTGGTGACGCAGCCCACCGAGACGGCGTTCACCGGCGGCACCGGCCTGCTCCTCGGCGGCGGTCGGGCGAGCCTCGACGCGTCGGTGGAGCGGTTTCACCGATCGGGTGGCGGGGCCGACGAGGAGGGATGGTACTTCTCGCTCGGCGTGATCATCATCCCGTGATGCGCGTCTACCTCCACACCTTCGGGTGCAAGGCCAACCAGTACGACACCGAGGTGGTGCGGCAGGCGCTGGAGGGGGCGGGTGCCGTGCCGGTTGAGGATGCGTCCCTGGCAGACGCCGCCGTGGTCAATTCCTGCACCGTCACCCACGTGGCCGAAGCCAAGATGCGGGGCCTGGTGCGCAGGCTGGCGCGCCGCCGGCCCGGATTCCGGACCGTGGTCATGGGATGTGCCGCGGCCCTCGACAACGGCACCATCGCTGGCCTCCCCGGCGTGGAAGCCGTGGTGGCCGGCGCCGATCCCTCGCGCGTCCTCGCCGCCCTGGGCCTCCCCGCGCCCAACGCCGGCGAGCTGCTGCGTTCCTTCACCCGGGGAAGCCGGGCATGGCTCAAGATCCAGGACGGCTGCGACGAACATTGCACCTTCTGTGCCACCACCCTGGCGCGGGGCGCCAATCGGTCTCGGCCGCTGGACGAGCTGGTGGCCGAGGCCCGGCTCCTGGCCGAGCACCATGAGGAGATCGTGCTCACCGGCGTGCACATCGGCACGTACGGCCGCGACCGTGACGGCGACCTGACGCTGGGGCGCCTGGTGGAGGCGCTGGTCCAACGGGTTCCCCGGGTGCGGTTCCGACTCTCGTCGGTTGAAGCCACCGAGGTGGACGATCGCCTGGCCGAGCTGATGGCCGGGGAACCCCTGCGCCTGGCGCCGCACCTGCATGCGCCGCTCCAATCGGGGAGCGATCGCCTCCTCAAGCGGATGGGGCGTCACTGGTACACCGCCCGCGCCTATCGCGAGCGGATCGAGCGGCTGGCGGCGCGGCTGCCGCGGCTGGGCCTGGGCGCGGACGTGATCGTGGGATTCCCCGGGGAGACGCCGCGCGACCACGACGCCACGGTGGAGCTGGTCTCTGCGCTCCCGTTCACCTACCTCCACGTGTTTCCCTACTCGGAGCGGCCCGGCGCATCGTCCCGGCGGCTGGGTAGTGCGGTGGACCCGCGGGTGGCGGCCGAGCGGGGCGCGCATCTGAGAAACCTGGCCGCGTCGCATCGGCGCCGTTACCAGGCAAGCAGAGACGGCGGACCGGCGGACGTCGTGCTGATGACCCGACAGGCGGGTCGCTTCGAAGGTCTGACGGAGGATTACCTCACGGTCTATCTTTCTACGGATCGAGCCGGTTCCCTCCGCCTCCGCGCCACGCTGCGTCATCAGGGCGGCGTGCTGCTGGCCGAGGCCGCCTGAGGATGCCGCGAGTCTACGTCGAAACCTACGGCTGCCAGATGAACGTGGCGGACACCGAGCTGATCCTGGGACTGCTCGGGCGGGAGGGCTACGTTCCGGCGGACGGGCCGGAGGGGGCGGAGGTCATCCTGGTCAACACCTGTGCGGTGCGGGACCACGCGGAGCAGCGGGTGATCGGGCGGGTGGGTGAGCTCAAGCGGCACAAACGTCCGGGCGACGTGCTGGGTGTGCTGGGTTGCATGGCCCAGCGTCTGGGAACCACGCTCCTGGCGCGCACGCCGCACGTGGATCTGGTGGTTGGGCCGGACGGCTACCGCGGGCTGCCCGAGCTGATCGCGGCCGCCCGTGCGGGCCAGCGGGCGGCCGACGTGGCGTTCAGGGCGTGGGAGCACTACGAGGACGTGGACCCGGCGCGGCCCGCGTCCGGTCCGTCCGCTTTCGTCACGGTCCAGCGGGGCTGCGATTATCGGTGCACGTTCTGCGTAGTTCCGATGACACGCGGCCCCGAGCGCAGCCGTACACTGGACGACGTCTGGCGCGAGGTGGAGGGGCTCGCGGCGCATGGCGTCTCCGAGGTCACGCTGCTGGGGCAGACGGTCAACAGCTACCACGACGGGCGGCACGATTTCGCCGACCTGCTGCGCGCCGCCGGCCGGGTGGCCGGGATCCGCCGGGTGCGCTTCACCAGCCCGCACCCCAACGATTTCTCGGACCGGGTCATCGCGGCCATGGCCGAGGTGCCGGCCGTCTGCGAGCACGTGCACCTGCCGGCGCAGAGCGGTTCGTCGCGGGTGCTCAAGCGCATGCTGCGCCGGTACACCCGCGAGCAGTACCTGGATTGTGTGGCGCGCCTGCGCCGGGCCATTCCGGGCATCGCGATTACCACGGATATTATCGTGGGCTTCCCCGGCGAGACCGAAGCCGACTTCGCGGAGACGGAGATGCTGGTACGCGAGGTGGCATTCGACGACGCCTACACGTTCAAGTATTCTCCGCGCGACGGGACCGCGGCGCTCAAGCTCCGGGATCAGGTGCCGGATAGGGTGGCTGGGGAGCGACTGGAGCGGCTCATCGCCACGGTCCGGGACGTGGCCCGGCGGAAGAACGCGGGACTGGTGGGCAGCACGCACGAGGTGCTGGTCGAGAAGCAGGCCCGGCGCGGTGGGCTGCTCCAGACCAGAACCCGGACCAACAAGGTGGCGTTGGTGCAGGGCCCGGCCGAGTGGATCGGCTC
>Ga0209341_10005904_pt1 | contig 10988 bp, 11 predicted proteins | sample RifCSP13_2_FD_184020 | JGI IMG/M metagenome (GOLD analysis project Ga0209341, IMG submission 184020) | Soil microbial communities from Rifle, Colorado - Rifle CSP2_sed 13_2 (SPAdes) (version 2) | ecosystem: Environmental > Terrestrial > Deep subsurface > Rock core/Sediment | place: Rifle...
AGGTGCGGATCAGGGTCGCCGGCTGGCGGCTGACCGGGTACACGATCGAGCAGCCGTTGAGCAGCGGGGTCAGGAAGCCGCAGGTCTGCTCGAACAGGTGGCTCAAGGGGAGGAGGGAGAGGAGCCGCTCGTCGTCCTGGAACGGGAAGACCGCTCCCAAGGCGGTGGCGTTGGCCGCCAGGTTGGCGTGGGTGATCATCGCGCCCTTGGGCTCGCCGGTGGTGCCCGATGTGAAGACCACCTCCACCAAGTCGCCGGGCGTCACCTGTGCGGCGGGCAGCGGTTGAGCGTCGCGGGCGCGGTCCGGCAGCGTCTCGATCAGGATCACCGGGATCTTCAGCCCCTCGGCCAGCGGGCCGGTCTGCTGGCTCGCGATCACGGCCCTGGCTCGGGTGCGCTTCACGATCTTGGCCGCGAAGTCCGGCTGGCTGCGCACGTCGAGCGGGACGAGCACGATCCCCGCGTGGAGCGCGCCGAGGTAGGCGAGGCCCCACTCGGGGCGGTTGATCGCCCAGATCACGACCCGATCGCCTCGCTCCAGGCCCATCTCGGCGAAGACGCGCGCCACCCGGGGCGCCTGCTCGGCGAGGTCACGGTAGGTCCAGGTCCGGGTCCGGAATCCCGGCTTGATCAGGAGCGCGGGCCGGTCACCGTATCGGGCCGTGGAGGCGGCGATCAGGTCGAGGAGGGTGGGGCCGGAGACGGGCCCCACCGGCGTGATCCCGACCGTGGGCGCCGCGGCGCTCGATGCCGGCGGGGCCGTGGGCTGGGTTGCGGTGGTCGCCATGGGCTCGAACTCTCCCTCGAGCGGCAGGGTACGACGAGGGTGGGCCGCTGGCTAGGGGGAGATCAGCTGGGGAGTCCCTCACCCATCGCGCCTTCTTGGGCCTCTCCAGGGACCTTCACGATCGCGGTGCCGTGGACCGCTCAGGCCGTCCCGCCCAGGGCGGGGCCCAGTGGCGAGCTCAGTCCTCAGCTCACCGCCTTCTTCACGAGCGCGCCGATCCTTGCCTCGTCGGCGGCAGTCAACTCCGTCAGAGCGAAGGAGGTCGGCCACATGGCGCCTTCGTCGAGGTTCGCCGTGTCGGTGAAGCCAAACGTGGCGTACCTGGCCTTGAACTTGTCCGCGGCCTGGAAGAAGCAGACGATCTTGGCGTCCCTGGCATACGCGGGCATCCCGTACCAGGTTCTCGAGGTGAGGGCTGGCGCGCTGGCCTTGACCATCGCATGGATGCGCTCGGCCATGAGGCGATCCGAGTCCGGCATCTCGGCGATCTTCGCGAGCAGGTCACGTTCGCCGTCCGCCTTCTTCGCGCGCGGGCCGCGGCGCGCTTCCGCCTTCAGCTCTCGGGCGCGCTCCTGCATCGCGGCTCGTTCCTCGTCCGTGAATCCCTTGGACTGCTCGTTGATCGCGGTGGTGCTCTTGGCGGACTTGTGCGTGTCCTTCATTGCAGGTTTCCTCCCATGCGAGTCGTGATGGGGACGACCCTCATGCTAGGGAGCCGCCGCCGCCGCGGCTTCTCCAAGACTGCTCGATCGTGACCTGGGATCGGCTGGCGCGATCACGTCACCCGCGGCGGCTCTTCAGCCAGAGCGACAAGCCAACGACCCCAGCCGTCGCTACTCCTGCGGCGATTGACAACCCAGCCCCGCAGGGGACGCCGCCGAACACCGACAAACACTGCGGAGGCAGAGTGTCGACTCGGCTAAAGGGGGCAAGCAGCACAAATACGACGAGACCGGCGAGCAACGCAACAGCAACCTTCGCCATTGTCATCGAGGGGCCGTGCTTCTCCGTCCGCTCCATCGGGGGTCTCCTTCGTTGGGACGGGTATCGATTATCGAGTCAGCGGCGGCTCAGTCAAGCCTGGGACGTCGTTGGCATCTTCGGGTTGCGTCCTGCTGCTATCAGCCTCTCGGAGCGGCGAGGACCGCTCTGCGGGCAAGTCCCGCCAGGGCGGCGTTGGCATCGGTGCGCCAGAGGGGGTAGTGGCTCATCGCGATGGTGCCGACGTCGAGCTCGGTGAGCCTGGCCACCGACGCCTGGGCGGCGGGCATGTCCATGGTCCACATCTTGTTCGCGAACGAGAGCTGGCCGCGCACCACCTCCAGCAGGTCGCCGCTGAAGAGCAGCCGATGCGCCGGGGCGTACAGGCACACGCTGCCCGGGGTGTGGCCGGGGGTGTGGATCACCCGCAGGCCGCCCAGGATCGGGAACTCGTCGCCGTCATGCAGCGGGGTGGCGGCGTGGGGGCCGCGGGTCAGGTAGGCCAGGATGGTGTGCCGATCGCGCCCGCGCCAGGCATCGCGCAGGCTGACCTGGAGCCCGGACACATCGGCGGGGTGCAGGAAGACCTCGGCGTCGTTGTCGCGGGTCAGCTCGCGGACGGCACCGACGTGATCGGGGTGGCCGTGGGTGGCCAGGATCCGACGCAGGTCGGCGGTAGATCGGTTGATCCGGCGCAGGTAGCGCAGGTACCGCCCCCGCGAGCCGGTCAGCCCGGTGTCGATCAGGGTCATCTGCGGCTCGTCGATCAGGAAGCCGGTGGCGGCCACCAGCTTCACGGCGTGGACGCCGGGCACGATCTCCATCGGCGGCATGATACGAGGGGTCGCGAGCCCCCCGGCTAGCCCTCGCCGGTCACCAGCCGCCGATACGAATCGTGGCGCGCCGGCCTGATGGCGCCGGCGGCCACCGCCGCCAGGATCGCGCAGCGGGGCTCGGCCACGTGCTTGCAGTCGTTGAAGGCACAGCCGCCGAGGTGGTCGCGGAACTCGGGGAAGCACCAGCCCAGCTCCTGCGGCGGGATCCGCCACAGGCCCAGCTCGCGCAGCCCTGGGGTGTCCGCGACCGCCCCTCCATCGGGCCCACCAAGGAGGTGCAGCTCGGAGCTGACGGTGGTGTGGCGGCCCTTGTGGATCACCTCGCTGACGTCCCCGGTATCCAGGTGCAGGCCAGGCTGAATGGCGTTCAACAGGGTCGACTTGCCGACGCCCGATGGCCCGGTCACCACGCTCACTCGTCCCACCAACCGATCCGCCAGCGCCTCCACCCCAATCCCCTCGCGGGCCGACAGGTACTCCACCGGATACCCGATGGTGGCGTACGCCTCGAAAAGGGCGTGGGCGCGCTGTATGCCGACGAGGTCGACCTTGTTGGCGACGACCACCGCCTCGACCTCGTTGTGCTCAGCCACCACCAGGAAGCGGTCGAGCATCCGGGGGTGGGGCATCGGGTCCATGCACGCGAACACGACGATGACCTGGTCCAGGTTGGCGAGCAGCAGGTCCTCTCTCCAGGTCCCGCGCGGGCCGGGCTGGCGACGCGAGAACTGGCTGCGGCGCGGCTCGACCGATTCGATCATGCCCTGGTCGGCGTTGATCAGCTCCGCCGTGACCCGGTCGCCGATGACCACCAGGTCCGACTCGCGCCGCTCGCGGCGCAGGCGGCCGCGGAGCTGGCACTCGATCGTGCGGCCGTCATCGGTGAGCACGCTGAAGAAGCCGGATCGGGCACGGACCACGAGCCCGCTGACCGATTCGGTCGTGGAGGCCGCCGGCTGCGACACGCGCAACGCAGCGGCAATCGGGGATCCAGACGTCAAGGTTGACTCTCCACTTCGGGGTCCAGACGATGGGCGGTGGAGCGCGCCCGGCCGAGCTCGATTAGGAATCGGCCTCCGGCAGACGGGCGCGCGCGGCTTCGACGACGGTCATCGGTGCGGCTCCTTTCGTCTGCGGTGTGCTGGTCAGCGGACCGTACCCGCTCGGGACGCGGCCTGTCAACGCGGGCCGCGGTCAATCGGGCCGGTCACTTTCTGGCCAAACGGTCACCCGGGGAACGTTAGGCCCGATACCTGGGGATTGGTCGGCGTGTGGCACCCGGTCCTGAGCGTGGCGCACGGGACACGAGCCTCGGGAGCGCCTCAATTCCTGACCTAACGTTCCCCCCAGGACCGTATGGCCAACAATTCGCTCGCCGAGCCCCACCGGTCCTCCGAGCCCCACCGGTCCTCCGAGCCCCACCGCCCGCGACCACCGTGCTGGGACCGGCGCACCTCGGGGGTCCTACCCCGGATGGGTCATTGATCGGTCCCCGCCGAAGGGCTGAAATCTGCCCTGGCTACCGCTAGGGAGACGGAGCCACTTTCCCTGCGAAGGGGTGGTTCCAAACCTCTTTATTGGAGCAAGAGATGAACGCAATCGCGGCCAGCGCGGCAGACCCGCGCGACGCGTCTCGCCGTCGCCGGCGGCTGCTCATGCTGCTGATGGCTGTCCTGGCCGTGCTCAGCGTGGGCGCTGGGCAGCTCAGCCTGGCCCTGTTCACGGACCAGGAGACGGTGAACGGCACCTTCACCAGCGGCACGATCGACCTGGATGGCACGGCGATCGACGCGCTGACCCTGACCACCAGCGCCCTGATGCCGGGCGATACGGTCACCGACGATGTGCTGGTCAGCAACATCGGCACGGCACAGCTCCGCTACGCCCTGTCCACGTCCAGCACGAACGCCGACGCCAAGGACCTGCGCGGTGTGCTGACCCTGACCGTCAAGACGATCGACGTCACCACTCCGGGCGTGCCCTGCGACAACTTCGACGGCACGTCCGTGCTGGCCGCAACGGTGCTCGGAGCGAGCACGGCCGGATTCGGCAGCTCGGCGGCGGGTGCGCAGGCCGGTGACCGAACCCTGAACGCGGCCGCTTCGGAGACGTTGTGCTTCCGGATCAGCCTGCCGTCAGGCACCGGCAACGCCTATCAGGGCGCGACGACCACCACGACCTTCACCTTCGACGCGGAACAGACCGCCAGCAACCCGTAGCCGACGAGCAGAGGAGCTCACACAGAGGGGTGGCCGGCACGCGCCGGCCGCCCCTCATCGTTCTGAGAGAAGCGAGTGATCGCGTGCTGACAGTGTCATCGCTCAACTGGATGCGCCGGGTCGTCCTCGGCCTCTGGCTGCTCGGCGCTGCCGCGCTGGTGGCGGTCATCCTGCTGACCCGCCTGGCGACCACGGTCGTGATCGTCGGAGGCTCGATGGAGCCTGGCATCCAGCTCGGTTCGCTGGTGGTCCTGGAGCACGTCGACGCCGGAGGCGTGCACGCCGGCGACGTCCTCACCATCCGCGCCGACAACGGCGTCCTGATCACCCACCGCGTGGCGCGGGTCGTCGCGTCGCGGGGAACCACCTACGTCGAGCTCCAGGGCGATGCCAACCCATCGCCTGACCCGACCCTGGTTGAGTCCTCGTCGATCGTCGGACGGGTGAGCGTCGTCCTGCCCGTGGCCGGATACGTGGTGGCCATGGCCGCTACCCCCATCGGCCTGCTCAGCCTGCTGGCAGGCCTCGGTCTGCTGCTGGTCGCGAGCTGGCTGCTCGAAGAGCTGGCGGAGCCACTGGTGGAGCGTGATCCTGAGGCCATCCCCGGTGGGCTCGCCGCGTAGGCTGGCCGCGCCGTTCGGCGCGGTCTGCATGGTGGTCTTCCTCGTCAGCGGGGGGGCACGCGCCAGCCTGGCCGTGCTCAGCGACCAGGAAACCGTGCCGGGAACCTTCTCGACCGCCGCGTCGTTCGACACCGTCGCACCGACCGTCACGGCCAGCGTCATCTCTAAGACGACCCCCTACACGCCCGGCTACATCCCTCAGGGTGGGACGTATTACGTGTACGCCAACGTGACCGATGGAGGGGCGGCGCCCAGCGGGGTGGCGTCGGTCACCGCCGACGTGTCGACCATCACCACCGGCCAGACCGCAGTCGCGCTGGTGGCCGGCTCGTATTCGATCGGTGGCGTGTCCTACGGCTACCGCAGCGCATCGGTGACGGCCAACGCCACGTTGACCGCCGGCACGTATGCCTACAGCCTGACAGCGGTCGACGGCAACGCCAACAGCGCGACCCAGGGCGGGTTCAGCGTGATCGTCGACAACACCCGGCCTGCGGGCAGCAATGTGCAGACCACGAATGCCGGCGTGGCGGGCCGCGCCGAGCTGGGCGACACGATCACCCTGACCTTCTCCGAACCGATCGACCCCGAGACCGTGCTGGCGGGCTGGACCGGGGCGTCCACCAGCGTTGTGCTGCGCATCACCAACAACGCCGGCGGCGATCAGGTGACCATCCGGAATGCCGCCAACACCGCCCAGCTATCGCTTGGCGTCGTCAACCTGATCGGCACCGGTTACGTGGCCGCGACGCGCGACTTCGGCGCGAGCGGGACGCCGTCGACGATGGTCATGAGCGGAAGCACGATCACCATCACCCTTGGAACGGCGTCGGGCGGGGTCCAGACCCAGGGGAGTGGCAACAACATGACCTGGGTGCCGACCACCACGCTCACCGATCCGGCAGGCAACACCTGCCAGACCACCACCACGACCGAGGCTACTCCGCTCGACCTCGACTTCTAGCGCCGCGGGTCGCGGGTCGCGGATCGCGGGTCTTTCGTCGCGGATCGAGGGGCGGGGCCAACCGGCCCTTTCTGGCCATACGGTCGCCCCGGGAACGTTAGGCCCGATACATCGGGGTTGCAGCGGGTGCGCCGCGCTTCCTGAGCGTGACCCGTGCCCCGGAGTCCCCCAATTCACGTCCTAGCGTTCCCCCCAGGACCGTATGGCCAACTACACGGCGGGCAGGCAACGGCGCAGCGACGGCGCGGCACTACCCGGACCCGGGTCCTGTTGACCGATCGGGCCGAGCGGAGGACAATGCGCCCATCACCGACCGGATCGGTCGGAATTCAGGCCGGGGCCGAGCCCGGACCGAGACTGGAGACCGATGGCCCTTCCCAATCCGAACGCGACGCACGCGACCCCCGGCGGCTACCGCTATGGCTGGCACGACACCGATAAGCCCCTCCACATCTTCAAGAAGGGGCTGTCGGCGGAAACGGTCATGGCGATCAGCCGGATCAAGGACGAGCCGCAGTGGATGACCGACCTGCGCCTCAAGGCGTATCGGCACTTCGAGTCCCGTCCACTGCCGACCTGGGGCGGCGACCTGAAGGGGATCGACTTCCAGGACATCTTCTACTACGTCACCGGCACGGATCGGGCCGTCCAGTCCTGGGATGACGTGCCGGACTACATCCGCAAGACGTACGACCGGCTGGGGATCCCCGAGGCGGAGAAGAAGTACCTCGCCGGCGTGGGCGGGCAGTACGACTCCGAGGTCGTGTACCACAACATCCGGGCCGACCTGGAGAAGCAGGGCGTCATCTTCCTGGGCACCGATGAGGGCCTGCGCCGCTACCCCGACCTGTTCCGCGAGCACTTCGGCAAGGTGATTCCCGCCAACGACAACAAGCTCGCCGCGCTCAACACCGCGGTCTGGAGCGGGGGCAGCTTCATCTACGTGCCCCCGGGCGTCCACGTCGAGCTCCCGCTGCAGGCCTATTTCCGGATCAACACCGAGAACATGGGCCAGTTCGAGCGGACGCTGATCATCGCCGACGAGGGGAGCAGCGTTCACTACGTCGAGGGCTGCACCGCGCCGGCGTACACCACGGCCAGCCTCCATTCCGCGGTGGTCGAGATCGTGGTCAAGAAGGGCGCCCGGGTCCGATACACCACCATCCAGAACTGGAGCCACAACGTCTACAACCTGGTCACCAAGCGGGCCGCGGCCTACGAGGACTCGGTCATGGAGTGGGTCGACGGCAACCTGGGCTCCAAGCTGACCATGAAGTACCCCAGCATCTACCTGCTCGGGGAGCGGGCCCACGGCGAGATCCTGAGCATCGCCTTCGCCGGTGACGGACAGCACCAGGACGCGGGTGGCAAGGTGATCCACGCCGCAGCCGATACCACCAGCCTGATCACCTCCAAGTCGATCAGCCAGGGCACCGGCCGCACCAGCTACCGCGGCCTGGTCAAGGTGTACGCGGGCTGCAAGCGGGCCAAGTCCACGGTCCGCTGCGATGCCCTGATCCTCTCTGACGAGGCGCGCTCCGACACCTACCCGTACATGGAGATCGACGAGGAAGAGGTCACCATCGGGCACGAGGCAACCGTCTCCAAGGTCGGCTCCGAGCAGCTCTTCTACCTGATGAGCCGGGGCCTGAACGAGGCCGAGGCCAGCGCCATGATCGTCAACGGCTTCATCGAGCCGATCGTCAAGGAGCTGCCGATGGAGTACGCGGTCGAGATGAATCGCCTGATCCAGCTCCAGATGGAAGGAGCCGTCGGCTAACCGATGGCCGTTGCGCTCTCGACCGTGCTCGAGGACGCGGGCACGGGGCGGCTCTCCGAGCGGCGTTCCGAGCCCGCGTGGCTCCGCGCACTCCGCGCCGAGTGGGCGCGCCGCGCCGAGACCGATGCCTGGCCCACCGGCTCCGAGGAGGAGTGGCGCCGCACCAAGCTCGACGGCCTGCCGCGCGATGGCGCCCTGCTCAACGACCCGCCGGCCACCGAGTACGTCATCGATCCGGCGTGGGCGGCACGCGGGGTGATCTTCGGGTCGCTGGGCGATGCGGTGCGCGACCACCCCGACCTGGTCCGCGCCCACCTGGGACAGAGCCGGACCGCCGCGCCGCAGGCTCATTTCTGGGCCCGCTCGCTGGCCACCTGGACCGCGGGAACCTTCCTGTACGTGCCGGTCGGGGTGGTGATCGACGAAGCCCTGACCGCCCGCACCCAACTGCCCGCCGGGGAGTGGAGCCACTTCCCGCACAGCCTGGTGGTCCTGGAGCGTGACGCATCGGCCACCCTGCTGGAGGAGTTCAGCTCCCCGGACGGTGGCGCGACCTGGTACGGCGGGACCACCGACCTGCGGCTGGGCGAGGGGGCGCGGCTGCGCTACGCCAGCCTCCAGCGGCTCGGCGACGCCGCGTGGCAGATCGGGGCGCAGCGCGCCGAGGTCGGCAAGGACGCGGTGCTGACCCTGCTCGACGCCGAGATCGGCTCGGCCGTGACCAAGATGGGGCTCGAGGTCCGGATGAGCGGAGGGGGCGGGACCAGCCGGCTGCTGGGCATCCTCGCCGCGGGTGGCGCACAGCGGATCGACATCAACTCCACCCAGGACCTGCTGGCCAGTCACACCACCAGCGACCTGCTGTACCTGGCGGCCCTGTATGACGAGGCCCACGCCTCGTTCTACGGCCTCACCCGGGTGCGACCGGAGGCCAAGGCCACCAGCTCGTACCAGGAGTGCCGCAACCTGCTCCTCTCCCCGTTGGCGGGCGCCGAGCCGATCCCGGTCCTGGAGATCGAGACCAACGACATCCTGCGCTGCGGTCACGGGGCGACCGCGGGGGCGATCGACCCCGTGCAGCGCTTCGACGCCATGTCGCGTGGCCTGCCGGCCGACGAGGCGGAGCGCATGATCGTGCGCGGCTTCTTCGAGCGGGTGGTGGCCCAGATCGACTCCGAGCCGATCCGGGCCCGGGTGCTCGCCGCGCTCGCCGCGCGGATCGGCAGCGAAGAGTCGGACGACTCCGGTGAGGTGGCGGCGTGACCGCCACCGGCACCGGGTTCCGTACCGGCCTGGCGCTGGCCGACCTGCGCCCCGGGATGGTCCGGGTGGTTGAGGTCGCGGGACGCTCCCTGTGCGTGGGATTGACCACTGACGGGCAGCTGGGCGCGATTGACAACGTGTGCACCCACGATGGCGGGATCCTGGGCGACGGCGAGCTGGACGGCCGAGACGTGGAGTGCCCGCGCCACGGTGCCCGCTTCGACCTGCTCACCGGCCAGGTGCTCCAGCTTCCCGCGGTGCGCTCGGTGCGCGGCTACCAGGTCCTGGTCGAGGGCGACGAAGTCAGCGTGGTGCTGCCGTGAAGCTGTCGATGCGCGCCGAATACGGCATCCGGGTGCTGGTGGCGCTGGCCCGTGCCAGCGACGGGGCGCCGCGTCCCCTGGCCGCGATCGCGCGCAGCGAGAAGCTGCCGCACGCGTACCTGGAGCAGCTCGTCGCCGACCTGCGGCGCGCCGGGATGGTCAGCGCGGTGCGCGGCCAGGCGGGCGGATATCGCCTGGCCCGCCCGGCGGACCAGGTCAGCCTGGTCGAGGCGGTGCGGGTCCTCGACGGGCCGCTGCTGGAGATGCCCTGCGCCGGCCCCGGCGACCCGGAGTCCTGCGAGCGCCCCCAGGATTGCAGCGTCCACGAGGTCTTTGCCCGGCTGCATGACTCGATGAGCGGCGCGCTGGGCGCGACCACCCTCGCCGAGGTTGCCGCCGGAGCGGGCGGCCCACCCTATCCCATCGCCGCGCGGCGTCGCCGCGGGGCGCCCGCACAAGGAGCGACTTCGACACGCGCATGACCGACGAAGTGGTGATCGACGCAGTGGTGACCGATGAGCTGGTGATCGACGACCTGCACGTCTCGATCGGGGACAAGCAGATCCTCAAGGGCCTCAGCCTGCGCGTGGCCAAGGGCGAGGTGCACGCCCTGATGGGGCCCAACGGATCGGGCAAGACGAGCCTGGCCTACACCCTGATGGGCCACCCCGACTACAAGGTGACGGCCGGCACGGTCACCTGGCGGGGCCAGAACCTGCTCAAGCTGACGCCGGATCGGCGCGCACAGGCGGGCCTCTTCCTGGCCTTCCAGTACCCCAGCGCCATCCCCGGCGTGACCGTGGCCAGCTTCCTGCGCAACATCTACAACGCGATTCACCACCCCAAGCAGCCGGCCGCCGCGGAGTCGGGTGGCGGCATGCCCAAGTACACCGGCATCCCCCTGGCGCGCTTCCGCAAGCTGATGGAAGAGAAGATGGCGCTGCTGCGGATGGACCCCAGCTTCGCGGCCCGCTACGTGAACGACGGGTTCTCCGGCGGTGAGAAGAAGCGGCTCGAGATGCTCCAGATGGCGGTCCTCGACCCGAGCATGGCGATCCTGGACGAGACCGATTCCGGGCTCGACATCGACGCGCTGCGCACCGTGGCCGAGGGAATCAACGCCACCCTCTCCCCGGAGATGGGCGTGCTGATGATCACCCACTACCAGCGCATGCTGAACTACGTCACCCCGGGGTTCGTGCATGTCCTGCT
>Ga0209341_10005908_pt1 | contig 10981 bp, 13 predicted proteins | sample RifCSP13_2_FD_184020 | JGI IMG/M metagenome (GOLD analysis project Ga0209341, IMG submission 184020) | Soil microbial communities from Rifle, Colorado - Rifle CSP2_sed 13_2 (SPAdes) (version 2) | ecosystem: Environmental > Terrestrial > Deep subsurface > Rock core/Sediment | place: Rifle...
AAACTCGGTAATGTCATTGGAGGACTCTCCGGGCCAGCTATCAAGCCTGTTGCTTTGAAAATGGTCTGGCAAGTGGCAAAGACAGTTCAAGTACCTTTAATAGGCATAGGCGGCATTATGACAGCAGCTGATGCAATAGAATTTATGCTCGTCGGCGCAAGTGCGGTTCAGATCGGCACAGCAAATTTCATTGACCCTGAAGCCAGTGTGAAGATTATAGAGGGAATAGAGAATTATTGCAGGAAGAATGGAACTAAAAGTGTGGATGAACTGGTGGGCTGGTTAAGGGTTGGATGACTTATTCATTTCATATACTCTTCCACCACTTTTTTCAAAACCTCGTAAATCTCATCTTCATTAGCAAGCTCTTTGAGAATATCCGCAATCCTTGGATGTCTGCCGAGTTTTCCGTTTGCCATGACCTTTATGCCTTTTTTTTCAATCACAATGGATTCTGTTGGGCAGACCTTTGCACAGTCTTCACAATAGATGCAGAGATTGTAGTCAAATACAGGCGTCGCATCAATTATCTTTACAGCGCCCTCCTCTTTGCATATCTCAACGCATTTCATACATTCAATGCAGGGAGAATCGGTTGCAACAGGTTTTGCCTGACCGCTTATACCAAAGGTCTTTATCTGAGGTTGGGAGCAGGAATTGGGACAGCCTGCCAATGCAACCTTGAACTTCATATGATATAAAAGCCTTCCTTTGGCCTTTGCCCTAATATGTTCGCCCAGACCGAGTTCATCCAGCAGGGCTTCTATCTTTTCAGCGATTGGCTTGGGATTTATTATGGCATGGGGACAGCCTTTTGTCCCTGCCTTGCAAATGGTTATATCGTAAGGAGAGACAGCCTTTTCTTCAGGGCTGGGAGGTGGGGCTATTTTTAATGCGTCTTTAGGTTTCATAAGACAGGCTATGGGCTATAGGCAATGGGCGATGGGTTTTTCCTATTGCCTCTCCTCACCTCTTGTCTATAGCCTGTTTTTATTCGCAAATATCCAACATGCTTATCTTTGCTGCCACGGTCTCAGATATCTTTACAAATGCCTCTGTTTGAGGCGAAGATGGGTTGGAAATAACGATTGGCTTGCCTGTGTCGCCGCCTTCTCTTATGTTTGTGTCAATTGGAATTTTACCGAGAAGCGGAACATTGTACCTCTCACTTGTCTTTTCTCCGCCGCCGTGGCTGAATATATCGGTCTTTTCTCCGCAGTGCGGACACTGGAAATAACTCATATTTTCAATTATGCCGAGGATGGGCACCTTTACTTCATGGAACATCTTTATTGCCCTCCTTGCGTCTATTAGGGCAATATCCTGAGGTGTTGTAACAACAACTGCGCCAGTCAGCGGGATTGTCTGGACAAGGGTAAGCTGGGCATCTCCGGTGCCGGGTGGAAGGTCTATGACAAGATAATCAAGTTCTCCCCATGCAACGCCTGTCAGAAATTGTTTCACAATCTGCATGACCAGCGGGCCTCGCCAGATTAGGGGTGTTTCTTCATCAAGCATAAAACCTACGGACATCAGTTTTATACCATAGTTATTTAAAGGCAGTATCTTCTGGTCAGGTGTTGTCTCAAGCTGTTTATGGATACCCATCATCATGGGTATGCTCGGGCCGTAGATATCTGTATCCAGAAGGCCAACCTTTGCACCACTCTTTCCTAAAGCCAGGGCAAGGTTTACTGCAACCGTGGATTTTCCCACCCCGCCTTTACCGCTTGCTACTGCTATGGTGTTTTTCACCTTTGGTATGGGTTCCTTATCAGGCAGTTTTTTGGATGCAGGGACCTCCGCGCTTGTTTCGACAATAACTTCTTTCACGCCGGGGATTGCTGAGACTGCGTTTCTGGAATTTTCTGTCAGTTCTTTCCTCAGAGGGCATGCGGGTGTGGTAAGGACAAGGCGGAATGTTACCTTTCCACTGTCAATCCGAATATCTTTTATCATATTCAGAGTGACAAGGTCTTTGCCCAGCTCAGGGTCCATTACCTTGCTTAATGCCTCTAATACAGAGGCCTGTGTTAATTTATTTTCTGCTACCTTTGCCAAAGAATACTCCACTTTTTTAAGGCTGAAGGCTTAAGGCGTAAGGCTAAAGGTTTTTGCTCTTTCTCCAGCCTTCAGCCTATAGCCTGTATTATCCTGCATGAAATGCTACAACCACAAGCCTTTCCTTTGCCTCGATACCTCTTTCAATGCCGTGGGGGGCTATTACCACAGAGCCTGCCTTAACCTCTTTTTTTTCGGTGCCAACTGTAAAAATGGCGGTTCCCTCAAGCACATAAAAAATTCCCGTTCCGCTTGGATGTGCCGGGATGTTCTGTCCGGGCTCCATGCAAATCAGCGGAACCTTGAGTTTGGGCGATACATACAGGATTTGCGGCACAAAGCCTTCTTTATGGAATTTCTTTGATTTGTCAATATTAGTTAGTTCCACCTGCCACCTCATTAAGCCTTTTCAGAAGCGCATCAAGGTTTGCCTTATCCCTTTTTGCAGCATCTTCAATGCTTACGGCTCCGCCGCAGCATGAGTCTATATGGAATTCATTGAATACACCGATAGTTTTGGGATGCTGCTTGATTGCATCATTGACAATCATTGTCTTTGTAATTTTCTCTTTAATCGCAACCATATTTTTCCCCTCTTGTTTTTTCTAATCCATAATTCCCCCTCACCTTAATCCTCTCCCCATAGGGGAGAGAGAAGGGTAAGGAGTTACGGTCTTGGGCTTATCACCACCAAAACAACAAATCTTTCATCTTTCGCCTTCATACCATGCTGCTCATTCACCCTGCAAACTACTAGAGAGCCTTTATCTGCCTCCTTTTCTCCGTTGCCAGTAACAAAAATCCCTTTGCCGTCTATTGCAAGCAGAGCTACTTCTGAGGCAACCGAGTGCGGGCCGACACCCTGGCCTGGTTCAAGGCAGAAGAGTACTGCCCTTGCCTTCTCAGAATCATAGAGAATCTCTTTTTTAGGGCCTTCTTTGGAAAACGATATTTTATCTTTAAGTGTGATTGTATCCATATATCCCCTGTCTGATTGCCGGTTTTATTTTGCCACAGGCGGAGGTGTGGCAGCCTTTATTGTTTTGAGCATGTTTATGACAAATATGGCAGCTGCTATAGCCTCTACAATGGAGAATATGATAAGCATGGTTCTGTCCCCATGCCAGCTTCTTATAACCCAGCCCAGGGACATGCCTACCAGCCCGATGTTTGCGAGCCAGAACTGCCATTCTGCGAGCCTGTCGCTGTAAAGAGGCCTTCCGCTGAACCTCGGCAGTATATGATATCCAACCCCATATATCATCATCGAGATCCATCCCAGAAGGTTAAGATGGGCATGTATCGGCATGTATGGATATGCTGTGCCTGAGACTGCCATATGCAGACCCACTATAATAGCCAGAACAAAATATACCATTGCAGATTTGATGAACCATACTGTAATCTTACTCATTAAGAACCTCCACTTTTAAATAAATCCCAATTTCCAAATCCTAATTTCCAGTAAAATACCAAATGTCAAAAAACATCGGAAATTTAGTCATTGGGCATTTCATTAGAAATTAGACATTAGGATTTTTTATATTCCAGTGCCAACTTTGTTATCCAACCTTTGCCGGTTCCAATATTGGTTTGCATGCGTCAACAGGGCAAACCTCAGCACATGCCCCGCAATCTGTGCAAAGTTTTGGGTCAATTATATACGGAGTGCCTTCGCTTATTGCGCCTTCCGGACATTCAGGCAGGCAAACCCCGCAGCTTACGCAATCATCTGTAATGTTGTAGGCCATAAAATAGAGATTATAGGCGTTAGGCTGAAGGCTGAAGAAAAGAGAACATAATGAAAGTTTTCCTTTCGCCTTAAGCCTTCAGCCATAAGCCTTTTTACACTGATATTACTTCTTTTACCTCAGGCACTTCTTCCTTGATGGCCCGCTCAACACCCATTGCAAGGGTTATCTGGGAGCTTGGGCATCCTGAACAAGCACCCTGAAGCTGCACCCTTACCACGCCCTTTGCCTCATCAACATCCACTAGCCTGATATCGCCGCCGTCTGCCTGAAGAGCAGGTCTTATATTATCCAGGGCCTTTTCTATCCGTTCTCTTATCATGGAACACCTCCAAAAATAGATTTATTTACCCCACACCAAAGATTTTGGTATGGGGTTACGATGATAAATTCTATAACAAATGATGCCCTATCTGCAAGGATTAAAATATGATTTTTATCATATCAAAGGGCCATCTGTTCAAATATAATCTGCTCCAATCTTAAGATTGATTAAAAAAATTAAAAAAAGCTTGACATAAGCAATGCACAAGAGTAAATTAGACCCAATTTTCAAGTTGGTCTGTAAGGGGGATGTATTTACAACTCCAGAAGGCCCCCAAACCTGCCTTATTGACCTTCCAAAGGATGTCTGTCTTTATTATCGTATAGGAGTATCGGGACTGCCTATGGATATTAAGGGAGAAATCCAAGAGGACTTCATGGGTCAAAGACCAGTGCGTTCTTTCCATACAATATTACAATACATCATTTCGACATTTAAGTATAATCTGTTTAAGCAGTACGCTTTCTTTATCCTTTTTATTAAAAAGCGCTTCAATGTCTTGGGGATTATGAAGGGAGGTGAGTTATTCTCATAGAAACGGTGTTTTCATTTAATCTTGGAATTTAGTTTTTATTCTAAAAGGGAGGTGAAAAAATATGGCAGAAGAAAAGAAGATATCAGCGTGGCAGGTTTTTTTAGATGACATCTCTTTACTGTTTCTTTTAGGTGTAGTAATCCCAACAGTATTATATGTCGTGTGGGGGGTTATGGAATATGCATTTGCCCCTACATTTTCTATTCCAACACCATAGATTTAATTTAAAATTTAACGGAGGTAAGATATGCCTATAACGTCTCCTGAAAAGTACTGGTGGAAACCAGCAGACAAAGAAGAAAAACTGTGGATTACTATAGCCTTATTGTGGTGCCTCGTTCTGACTATTATGATGCCGCTCATGCATTTTATAGGTACCCAGAACCCTTCAGTCAGTCCTATGAGGATAAAAATAGAGGATTATAGAAAGATGAGCGACGCCTTTATAGAGAAATACAAGGTTGGAGAAGAGGGAGGCATCCCGATTGTGGAACCACCTGATGGCGTTGATGTATACCTTAGAGGCCAGCTGTGGACATGGACCCCCATACTGAAACTCAAGAAAGGCGTAAATTATAAGTTCCATATATCGTCAACAGACCTGATGCATGGATTTTCACTCATGCCGCTTAATATGAATTTCCAAATAGTGCCAGGCCATGACAATATATTGAATATGACCCCTACATCAGCAGGGACATTCCATATACTCTGCAATGAATTCTGCGGTATAGGCCACCATACTATGATAGGTAAGATAATCGTGAGTTAGTTCTACAATATTTTTGAAAAGAGGGGGGATAAAAACATGGCAAATGGATCAGAGTTTAGAACCTGTCCCATAACAGGGAAAAAGGTTTTTGCAGCAACCCAGAACCTTATATGGATAAACGCAGTAACAGCAGTTGTCTTTATCCTTATAGGCGGCATAATGGCGCTTTTGGTTGGACTGACGCGATGGCCTGCAGTCCATCTATTGTCTGCTGACCTGTTTTACAGATTTCTGACAGCCCATGGGCTGAATATGTTAATCTTCTGGATTATATTTTTTGAGATAGCAGGTCTATATTTTGGGTCATCAGTTTTGCTTAATTCAAGGCTTGCAGCACCAAAGGTTGCGTGGCTGGCATATATCCTTATGCTTGTTGGGGCAGTATTGGTAGATGTAATGGTATTTACCGGCAAGGCGACTGTAATGTTCAGCTCTTATGTGCCTTTACAGGCGGATCCGCTATACTATTTGGGGATTATACTTTTTGCTGTTGGCGCCTTGATTGGATGCGGCATCTTTTTTGGAACACTGGCAATAGCAAAGGCAGAGAAGACCTATGAGGGGTCTGTCCCGCTTATGACATTTGGCCTGTCTGCCGCAGCCATAATTGCTGTTTTCACGCTTGCGTGCGGGGCTATAATCTATATACCAACATTACTCTGGTCTCTTGGGTTGATAACAAACTTAGACCCGGGTGTATACAGATTAATCTTCTGGGGGCTCGGTCATTCATCCCAGCAGATAAATGTAACGGCAATGGTCTCTATATGGTATCTCTTGGGCGCGCTGACTGTTGGGGCAAAGCCTGTTAATGAGAAGATATGCAGGTTCGCGTTCCTTCTGTATATCCTTTTTATCAATCTGGCATCCGAACACCACCTTCTTACAGACCCAACCTTAAGCCCAGCCCATAAGATGGTCAATACCTCTTACTTTATGTATATGGCTGTGCTTGCCAGTATGATACATGCCCTGGCAATTCCAATGGCAGTTGAGGTGGCTCAGCGAAAGAAGGGATATACAAAAGGGCTATTTGAATGGCTGACCAAGGCGCCGTGGGGTGAACCTGGTTTTCCGGCCTTGATATTTTCGTTGTTCATATTTGGATTTATTGGCGGTATAACAGGTGTTGTATACGGAACAGAGCAGTTAGCCATCAAGTCACATAATACCTGGGCTATGACCGGTCACTTCCATGGCACTGTTGTGGGAGGGACAACCCTTGCCTTTATGGGCCTTACCTATTATGTGATTCCCCTTATCTTCAGACGGGAAATTATAGGTAAGAAATTGGCTACACTCCAGCCATATATATTTGCCATTGGAATAATTCTAATTGCATTAGGTATGGGAGGCGCTGGAACACTTGGTTCGCCAAGAAGGCACTGGGATATTACCTTTGCTGACGCTGTAATCCCATACTCATTTGACCCTGCTGTGCTCTTTTTCACAACAATAGCAGCCATAGGTGTTATCGTAGCTGTGGTAGGCGGGGCGATGTATGTTGGCGTATCAGTACTCTCAGTATTTTTTGGCAGGAAGATGGCTCCAAATGAGGCCAAGATATTATAAACCGATTGCGTAGATTAAAGGGCAGATTACACTGTTCAGAAGATGAGTTGGTGTGATCGGGTTTCAAAATCTGTGTAATCAATTAATAGAGGAGGTTATTATGGAAGAAAAACATGATGAGGGATTTCCGGCACCAGGCACCTTTGTTATCATCTCCATCTTTTTTGTCATGTTCGTTTTATTCTATTTCTTAAACTGGAAGTGGTTGTCAATGGTCTGGAATATTGGGAAATGAAGGAGTTGTCTTTAAGCCTGTAGATAGTTTTTATGGGGCAGTAATTTTATAATAAATTACTGCCCCTTTTATATTAACAGGTTGTTGAAAAACTCTTTTTCTGTCATTCCCGAAGTTTTTATCGGGAATCCAGTCTTTGTAAAATCAACAGCTTATGGATTCCCGCTTTCGCGGGAATGACACTATAGAGGGCTTTTTCAACATCCTGTTAAATCAGCAACTCGAATTTTACCCCGTTGGATAAAGCCCCCGACTCCTGTTTATTACATGCCCTTTAACTCATCTGTCTTCTAATCCTTTCAGAACAATACTAAGGCAGGGTATGATTTTTGTCATAGTTTTAAATACTAACCCGTGTAATTATGCCTTTGATAGAACAGATAGTAATTAATCGTAATAAACAAAAAGAGTTTGTTGCATCATTATAAAGCGCAGCATGGAGAATCTGATTATGGGTTATGACCGGAAAAGGATTGTATATGCTATTGATGGGTGGGCAGACAGGATATTCACTCCCAAATACAATCCATTACATTGGTTAGGCACACTATGTTTTTTTTGCATGATGTTGATACTTATAAGCGGTATCTATCTGTTTCTATTTTATAAGACCGGCACTCCCTACGAATCACTTCAGTATCTTACTGTTGATCAATGGTATATTGGCGGCATAATGCGGAGTGTACACCGCTATGCCTCAGATGGATTAGTCATGTTTATGGCGCTGCATTTGCTGCGGGAGTTCCTTCTCGGCAGATACCGTCAGTGGCGTTGGTTGTCCTGGTTTTCCGGGAATGCCCTCCTGATAACCTCTATTATCATTGGAATTATAGGATACTGGATGGTCTGGGACGGAAGGGCCCAATTAATTGCCCAGAAAACCGCCCAATTACTTAATGACATCCCCATTTTTGTTGAGCCTCCTTCACGGTCCTTTTTAAGCGATGATACCGTAAGCAAGATGTTATTTTTTGTCCTCCTCCTGGCACATATAGGCATATCACTTATAGGCATAAGCGCTTTTATATTTATACATGTATCAAGGAATGCCCGGGCAGCAATTAAACCTCCGCGTGTAGTTGCTGTCGCAACATTAATTGTCATTTTTATACTATCTTTTATTGTCCCGGCGACTAATGCTCAAATGGCTGATATGGCTAAACTGCCGATTAATATCCCTTTTGACTGGTTCTTCTTATTTATATATCCACTGGCTTCTGTCCTGCCTAAGTGGGTTTTCTGGTTCACATCAGTTGGAGGTGTCTTAATACTTTTTATGGCACCTTGGATTGGCAGGTCCAGAAGGCTGCTGCCAGCCCAGATAATATTAGAGAAATGTGTAGGATGTGAGCAATGTAATAAAGATTGCCCATACGAAGCCATCAGAATGGCTCCAAGAAAAGATGGAAGACCGTACCTCCTACAGGCAGAGATAATGGTTAGCAGGTGTGCGAGTTGCGGTATCTGCATTGGGTCATGTGATTCAAAGGCGACCAATCTGCCTGACCGAACATTGGAACAAATAGAAAATGAGATAACAGAACTCTTACACCTTGCCAAGGGGCAAGACGGAAAACCAAAGATTCTGGGTTTGATCTGTGAAAAAAGCGTCAAACTGGATGAGATTGTTGATACTAAAAATAGAAGCATTAAAGGTATGCCAAATGTACCTATTATTACATTCCGCTGTGCTGGCATGATTCAACACTCTATAATTGAACATGCCCTTGAATCAGGGGCAGATGGTGTATTTGTAAGCGGCTGCCAGATGGAGGAATGTTACTATCGTGAGGGCGCCAAGTGGACCCATGCAAGATTAATGGGAGAGAGGGCGCCTGTTCTTTTGCCATTTAAAGGCCCGGCGAGCAATTATTCTCGGATACGCGTATACTGGTTATCTCCCCTATCTCAACTTCATAGCAAAGATCTCATAAGTGAGATAAACCTTTTCCAGTATGAACTTAGCCATATATCAAATGTTAGAACATATGGTCTTATAAAACCTGCAATACCCAGAGAAAGGGTATATAAAAAGGCAATGGCATTTTCTGCAGCTTCTCTGCTCCTGATACCTGCATTCCTTATACTCTTTCTATCAATAAAACCTTCATATCCATTTTACAGCAAAGACCAGTCATTATTAAAATTCACCTTTAAACGTTCTGGTAAACAGGTTGGCTGCAGGGAGCTGGCTGAAGAAGAGGTAGAGACCAAGCTTAAACATATGAGAAAGACACGGTCTTCCTTCTCCCGGCTGAGGATGGAATGTGATAGGAGAAGGCTCCCTATGTATGTGGAGGTATATTTAGATAATAAAAATATATTTTCCAAAACCTATTATCCCACAGGTATTAGAAAAGATGGTTCAACATTTGCCTATGAGGAGATACCCATTACACCGGGGATTCATGACATCAAGGTTAAAATGAGAGACATTAGTATAGAGGAAACCTTTAAGCATAAAGCAGAGGAAGAGCACGCAGAAGAACATGAAAACAGTAGCAAAACGGGGGCTTCAAAAGACGATATCCTCCTTGATTATACCTTTGAAAAGAAGATTAACATTAAGGCAGAGATGAGCGCTATAATTGACTTTGACGAGGTGAATAATAAATTTTATGTTCTTGGACAAAATGAGGAGTAAAAAAAGTGAATAATACAGCAAGGGAGAGGATATTGTTGTCCAGGGATATCCAGATGGACGATTTTAACTCTATAGAGACAATCTCAATTGAAGGGTATGTCTCAACCGGCGGCTATAAGGCATTAGATAAGGCTATTAACGAATTAAAGCCCGAAGGTGTTATAGAAGAGTTAAAAAAGTCAGGACTTAGGGGCAGGGGAGGCGGCGGGTTTCCAGCATGGCGGAAATGGGAATTTGTAGCCGGTGCAGCAGGAGATGAGAAATATCTCTGCTGTAATGCTGCTGAGGGTGAGCAGGGAACATTTAAGGACCGTTGCCTTATCCGCTCAAATCCCCATCAATTAATAGAAGGGATTATCATTGCTTCCTATGCAGTTGGGGCTCGCAAATCTTATCTCTATATAACTGAAAGCTATAGCAAAGAAATTGCTGTGCTTGAGAAGGCATTACAAGAGGCTAAAGAAAAAAGGTACATCGGCGAGAAAATTTTGGGGACTGATTTCTCACTGGATATTTATATTCATAAGTGCCCTGATAAATATGTTGCTGGTGAAGAAACAGCTATGATTGAGGTAATAGAAGGCAGGGCGGCAAAGCCATGGCAAAAACCTCCGCATTATCCAGCCAATAGAGGACTCTATGGAAAGCCGACCCTTGTGAACAACACCGGAACATTATCAAACATACCGCATATTATACTAAAAGGCGGCGAGTGGTTTTCAAAAATCGGCTCTCCAAAGAGCCCCGGGAATATGCTCTTTACACTTACCGGCGATATAAATAGACCAGGGGTATATGAGGTGCCGTTAGGGATTACCCTGAAAGAGCTTATAAATAATTGCGGTAATGGGTTAAAAAACGGAAGAGGATTTAAGGCAGCCTTTCTGCCTGGCAATCCCCCTCTTACAGAGTCGCAGATTGATATCCCTCTTGATTTTGACTCATTAAAAGAGATAGGCTCAGGACTTGGCTGCGCTGCTGTTATTGTTCTGGGAGACAGAACCTGTATTGTGGATACAACACTGAGCCTTTCCAGATTTCGCATGGAAGAGTCATGCGGTCAATGCCCGCCCTGCCAGATGGGGA
>Ga0209341_10005916_pt1 | contig 10971 bp, 11 predicted proteins | sample RifCSP13_2_FD_184020 | JGI IMG/M metagenome (GOLD analysis project Ga0209341, IMG submission 184020) | Soil microbial communities from Rifle, Colorado - Rifle CSP2_sed 13_2 (SPAdes) (version 2) | ecosystem: Environmental > Terrestrial > Deep subsurface > Rock core/Sediment | place: Rifle...
AGTCGACGAGGTTCTGCGTGAATGGCGCGGCTCGCTTCTCGAGCAGGCCGAGAATTCGTCAACCGTCCTGGCCAGCTCGGTCTGGCTGCCTCCAGGGTCGAACCTCGTAGCGGAGTACGCCGATCGCTTGCGCCGGTCCCTCGGTGCCGAGGCTTCCGTCCTCCTGGAGGACGAGACCTCCGCCGTCGCACAGGTCAACGATTGGGCCGGTCGGATGACTCGCCGGCGGATCCCACATGTCCTTTCCCACATCGGCCCAACCGCCCGCATGCTGCTCCTGACGGTCGTCGATCTTCACGCCAAGTGGCAGCTCGCTTTCGATCCGCAGCTCACGCGAGAGGCCCCCTTCCGTCTCGGTCCCGGCCGCCTGGTCTCTCATCCTCTGATGATGCAGTCGGGTGAGTTTCCTCATTTTCGGACGGCAGAGGTCGAGGGCATCGCCCTGCCCTACAGCGGAGGCAGACGCCGGTTGATCGTCCTGCTCCCATCGCCCGATCGCTCCCTTGACGAGGTGTTGGAGGGGCTCAACGCCGCCACCTGGCGCAGCCTTGTGGGTCGCCTGCACAAGGAGCCGGGGACGATCGCCCTGCCCCGTTTCGTCCTCCAGGAGATGACCGACCTCGTCGGTCCGCTCATCGATCTCGGCTTGACTCGTCTGTTCGATCCAGACCTGGCCGAATTTCGAAACCTGGGATCGTCCCAGGGGACGTCGGCCATTGGGCACATCTCCCAGGTGGTCCGGCTCGAGGTCGATGAGCAGGGAACGGAAGCCTCGGCGGTGACCCTCATGGTTCAGGTCGTCGCCTGGCCGCCGCCCCGGCGGCAGCCTTTCGAGATGTGGGTCGATCGGCCGTTCGTTTTCGCGATCGAAGACGAGCCAAGCGGCACCCTGCTCTTCCTGGGAGCGATGCGCGACCCACGGCCACCAGATCGCCGGACGCCGGGAGGCCCGGCGACCTTCGAGGTCCCTCCAGGCACACCGCCCGAGATCACCCACCTTCCTCTGTAGCCCCTCCCTCTGGGGCGAAACCCGGCCGGGAACCCACCTGTACTCGCCGGGGTATATCCCGAGAGACCAGGTGGGAGGGTGGCGATGACGGGCGTGTGGCGGTTCGGTTTGATCCTCGGGCTGGCGACGGCTTTGTCCGGCTGCGGAACTTTCTTTTCGGGGACCGCGTTTCTAGCGGCCCCGGTCCCAGCAACCGGGCCGCAGGCGAACCCGAATGACGCGGCCACCGTCCTGATGGCGGTCTGGGATGCCTCGTTGGGAGCCCTGGAAGTGGAAGCCGTCGATCTGGCTACGGGGGCGCCCGCGCCGGGGTGGAACCGGTTCGTCCTCCAAGACAGCGGGAGGGAAATCGCCGGTTACGCCCGCTCGGCGAGCGGCGGCGCTTTGGCCGTCCTCTCCGGCACGGAGCCCTTTTGCTCGCCTTCGGCCGGCGGCTCGGCCTGTTGGCCGGGCGCCGAGCGTCTCCACGTCATCGATCTCGCCGCGCGCGGTGATCGCACCTTCGACCTCGGGCAGACGGCCTACATCCCGGCGCTCACCTTCAGCCCCGACGGCCGCACCGTGGCCATGGCTCGGGACAACCGGGACGGATTCGGTGTCAGCCTGTGGGGCGGCGGGGCAATCGGACCGTCCCGCGGCGTGAGCCTGAAATTCCTTCCCTCGCTGCTCGAGTACTCGAGCGACGGGAGGGAGTTGATCGCCCTCGGCGCTCATCCGGGAGAAGACCCGGGTATGACCGAACCCGGTCCTCTGACCGTAGCCGCTCTCGACGCCGAGACCCTGGAGATCCTGTGGGAGGAGTCGCTCGACGTCCGCCACGGCGGCTGGTGCCTCGAAGGATGTGAGGACTCCCACGAGCGAATGCTGTTTGCCAACTGGACCCCGGCGATCGTTCGGCTGCCCGGGACCGACCGCATCGTCGTCCTCCACGCCGACAGCGAGAAAATGACGACGATTGACGCGAGCTTGCGCCGGATTCAGACGATCGAGATTGTCACGGCCTGGTCGTGGCTCGATCGGTGGATGGCCCTGGGAACCATGCCGGCTGAAGCCAAAGGCGGCTCGCAGGGGGTGTACCGGCAGGCGGTCGCTTCGCCGGACGGGTCGCGGGTCTACGCCGTCGGCTACGAGGTCCAGGCGTGGAAGAACGCCGAGGGGATCTGGGAGACGTCCGACACGTCCCTGGGTCTGCGAGTGATCGACCCGGGTACCGGGCGGCGGCTGACCACTCTGGAAACCGACGCTTTTCGCGTCGGGCTGAGCCAGGATGGCGCTTGGATGCTGCTGCACTCGTGGCCCGGGTCGACGCCGCGGACGGAGGCGTTTGCCACGGCCGGCCTGGGCGCCGCAGGATCCCTGGAAGACTGGGAAGTCCGGTCCGGACTGTCCCTCGAAGGCGCCTCCTTGATCCTGGCGACTTCGGCCTCGACCAGCGTGACGCGCGTGGCGCGGGTGGACCCGACGACGCTCGACATCGGCGAGCCCTGGTCTCTGCCCGGCCACGCGACGTTGCTGCTTCCATAGACATCCGGCAGACGACGCCAGTCGCCGGGTGGGTCGCCTTGTCGATCGAATCCTGCCGCGCCTAGAATCCCCGGCCGTGCCTCGACGCACAAACCCTTCAGCGGGACCGGTCGGCCGCAGGTCGGTGAGGCCGGCTGGCCTGCCCAACTCCGCTATCGTCCTCGGAGACGGGTTCGCCCTGGCCACACGCTGGCGCACCTTCTCCCGCGGGCAGCGGGCCCTGCCCGGCCGCGCTGAATTCCCCTTCCTCGTCGAAGACGCCGAGCGACAGGCGGCGCGGCGACCGCCCCGCAAGGCCTCCTGTAGAATGGCGCGGCACGGAGGACGAGGCGGGTCCAGATGATTCGCCAGGAACGCACCAGGGCCGATCAGCCATGAGAAAGCTCCTGCGGCCTGATATCGGGTTCCCCGTTGCCGTCGTCCTGGCGGGCCTCCTTGCCGGCACCGTCTACCTCTCTAACGCCGTCCGGTATGACTTCCCTCTGGGCTACGCAGGGCTCTACTCCCTAATGGCGGAGAGGATCTATGAAGGGGGAGTGGCCCTTCCATCGTCTCTCCCTTTCTATGGGCCGGGCGGGATCCCAGCCGCGTTGCCGCCGCTCGGACCGTTGCTCTCCGGGCTATTCGTCTACCGCCTCGGCATCCCTTTGTTTTCCTACCTTAGATTTGCGCCTCCGGTTTTGACGATCACCGGTCTCGCACTCCTGTTCGACCTCTTCCGGAGGATCCTCGGCTCGCCGACAGCCGCTCTCATCGGGGTCATTCTGTCGCTCTCCTCGCCGCAGCTCTACGCGCTCCACTCGACGGCCTCCGGTGAAGTGCGAGCGTTGGCCCTCCTTGTGTGTCTGGCGGGATTGATCCTCTCCTGGAAGGCTCTCAGGACCCCTGAGCGATCGTGGATCGCCCTGGTGTGCGCGGCCGGCTTCTTCGGCCTTACGATCCTGAGCCACCTGGCCTATGGGCTCTTCTTCGTCATCTCCGTCGTCGCTTTTGGCGCCATGCGGGTGCGATCTGGGCGGCAGGAGGCCGTGCTTCGGGTCAGCCTCATCCTGTTGGGGGGTGTGACGCTATCGTCTCTCTGGTGGACCAGCATCGGAACGCGACATGGGTTCGGCGTTTTCGTGGCCGCCTTCTCTACGCATGGGACGTTAGGAGGCCAGGCGGCAATGAGCCAGGCCGCAGCGATGATCCAGCACGTTCGGCAACTGCCCCTTCAGATTTGGAACAGCTGGAACCCACCTACCTTGGCAGGCCTCGGGATCCTGGGGCTGTCCTACGGCGCATTGCGGCGCCGCTGGATTCTCCCCTTCTGGTTTATCCTGACGGCGGTCATCCTGGGAGAAGCGGATCGGTTCCTGATCCCCTTGGCGGCGATGGCGGCGGCCAGCCTGATTGTCGAGCTTCCGACCCAGCTTGGCGGCCCCGCGGACCACGCGAGCGTCGTGCCGCGAGTAGCCTACACCGCCGGCATCGCCGCTCTGCTCTTTCTCTCAGTCTACCAAGGCTTCCTCGTGATCCGGGCGACCGAGCCGGCCTTGTCTCCGGAGGTGCTCGACCTGGCTCATTGGATGAGAGGGGCGACGGACGCCGATGCCGAGTTCCTGCTGGCGTCTGACGACCACGATCTGGCGGAGTGGCTTCCCTTCCTTCTCGGCAGGACCCCCGTCGTCTCCCCGTGGGGAGCCGAATGGACGGGTGACTACGACGCCCAGCGGAGGCTTAGCGACGCCCTCGATCAATGCGCTGCGACGGAATCTTTGGAATGCATCGAGGGCCTCCTGCCTGAGACTCAGACCTCGGAGCTGTATGGAGTCGTTCCGCGCCTGTCGGCCAACCTGGTGGGAGATTTCGCCGGGAGCCGAAGCTGGGCCGAGGCGTACCGGAACGACGGCTACCTCGTTTTTCAACGGGAACCATAGTTCGCGGCGGAGGGGATCCGAGTTCAGGGCGATTTCGAGCCCGGCGGATCCTGGGAGCCAGGCGGCATGACCTCGCGCCACAAGTACCAATGTCCGGCGCGGTCGCCGGCCGCCTCCGGTTGGCGATCGTAGTACAGATCGAAGACGCTCCCGCCGTCTGTCCGCACGCGGAAGTAGAACCGCCCGACGCCCCACGACCCGCGTCGGGCGGCCGTCGCCAGATGGGCCGGCGCCATGTTGTCGGCCATGCGGCCGCGGCGCTCGTAGCTGGTCCAGGTCGAAAGGACGTCGACGACTCGGTGGGTGCGCTCGGCCCAGATGAACGAGTCCGGAGGCGACGGTTTCTTGGCCAGCGAAGGTGGACGATCGTGCAAGACCTGGATCTCGGCGTCGATGAAGCGCACGGGCCGCCAGGTGTCGTTCATGGGGGCAAGTTTCCCGCGAGCTACAAGCTGTAGGGGCGAAGCACCCTGGCACCGCCCGCCACACGGTCCCGGTGTCCTTCCGGGAGGGCAGGTGTGCTTCGCCCCTACTCTTCCTCGTCCTTGCTGGTGTCCTTCTTGCGGCCGGCGATGATCCCTTCGGCGACGTGCGGCGGCACGACTTCGTAGTGGGAGGCCGACATGGTGAAGACGCCCCGCCCGCCGGTGATCGAGCGCAGCTCGCTGGTGTAGCGCAGCATTTCGGCGTGAGGGATCTTGGCCGTTACGACGCTGCGACCGCGCTCGTTTTCCATCCCCTGCACCTTCGCCCGCCGCGTGTTGAGATCGCCCAGCACATCCCCCATGTTTTCTTCGGGGACGGTGATGCGCACGTTCATGATCGGTTCATGCAGCACCGGCCCGGCCTCCTTGAAGGCCGCCTTGAAGGCCTCGCGCCCGGCGGTCTCGAAGGCGACCGCCTTCGAATCGACGGGATGCTCCTTGCCGTCGGTCACTGCCACCAAAACGTTTTCGACCGGATAGCCGGCCAGGACGCCCGTCTTCAGCACGCTGCGCACGCCCTTCTCGATGGCTGGGAAGAAACTGTGCGAGATCGCCCCGCCGACCACCTCGTTGACGAATTCGAAGTTCGCCTCCGGCAGCGGTTCGACCCGCATATGGACCTCGGCGAACTGGCCGGCGCCGCCGGTTTGCTTCTTGTGGCGGTGGACCGCTTGTCCCTTGCGTGTGATCGTCTCGCGGTACGAGACGCGCGGTGTTTCGGTCATCAGCCCCACCTGGAACTTCGCCCCGGCCTTGTGGATGGCGACGTCGATGTGCTGGTCCCCCATCCCCTGCAGGATCGTCTGGTTGGTGCTGCCCTCCTGATGCCAGGAGAGCGTCGGATCCTCCTCGCACAGCCTCGACAGCGAGGCGCCCATCTTGGTCGAATCGGCTTGGGTCTTGGGAACGACGGCGACGGCGAACAGCGCGTTCGGGTAAGCCGGCGGGGGCACGACCAATCGGTGGGCCTTGTCGCCCAGGGTGTCGCCCGTGCCGGCGGCCGCCAGCTTGGCGACGGTGCCGATGTCGCCGGCGTGAAGCCCTTTCACCGGGATCTGCTCCTTGCCGCGCATGACGTGAAGCGTTCCCAGCCGCTCCTCGGCGCCCTTGGTGTGATTCCAGACGCGGCTATCGGAGGCCAGGGAGCCGGAGAAGACCCGCAGGTACGTCACCTTACCGACGAACGGGTCGGCGGTGGTCTTCCATACATAGGCCGCCAGCGGGCCGGCGTCCGAGGCGGTCAGTTCGACATCGCCCGTGGCGCCGGCGGCCTTCACCGGCGGGGCTTCTGCCGGCGAGGGCAGCAAGTCGAGGATCGCGTCGAGGAGCGGCAGGATCCCGGTGATGGCGGTTCCCGCCGTCGCCAGGACCGGCACGACCCGCCCGCCATGGACGGCGGCCCGGAAACCTCGGGCAATCTCCTGCGCGCTCAACGCTTCGCCACCGAGGTACTTCTCCAGCAGGGCGTCGTCCCCTTCGGCGGCGGCTTCGACGACGGCCACCCGCGCTTCCTCGGCCGCCGCCAGCAGGTCGGCCGGGATCGCCGCCGTCTGCTTGCCGTCCCCGAGGCGCGCCTGCATGGCAAAGAGGTCGATCACTCCCTTGAAATCGGCCCTTTCCCCCAACGGCAGCTGCACCGGGACGAAGGAGATCTCACTCGACAGTCGGCGCACCGACTCCAGGGCGCGGGCGAAACCGGCGTTCTCGCGGTCCATCTTGCTGACGACGACGAAGCGCGGCCGCTGGAACTGGTCGCAGTAGTCCCAGACGACCTCCGTTCCGACCTCCACCCCGGCGACCGAGTCGACCATCACCAGCGCGCCTTCAGCCACGCGCAGGGCCGAGATCGCCTCGCCGATGAAATCGGTGTAGCCCGGCGTATCGAGCAGGTTGATCTTGGTCTCGCGGAATTCCAGCGGGAGGATGGTGGTCGAGAGCGAGAGCCGTCGCCGGATCTCCTCGTCTTCGAAGTCGGAGACGGTGTTCCCTTCTTCGACCTTGCCGATGCGCGTCGTCGCCCCGCTGGCAAAGAGGGCCGCTTCGGCCCAGGAGGTCTTGCCCGCGCCGCCGTGGGAGACGAGCGCGACATTGCGGATGTGATCCGAAGCGTATTCTTTCATGGGCTGGGGGATTCCTCCAACGGAGGCAACGTCCGTCGATTCTAAAGGAGGACAAGGCGACTGTCAAAGCGGCGGTGGCGGACAAACCCGTCTTCCGATGGAAAACGGGTTTGTGTCGAGCCCGGATGATAGAATCGATGACATGCAGCACTGGCTCAACCAGCATTCCTTCCTGGTCGCGGCGGCGGCGGCCCTGCTCCTGCTGGCCGCCTTTCTGCTGCGCGACGGCCTCCGACCGGCAGATCTCCTCGCCCTGGGCGCGCTGTGCCTGGGCTTGGCGCTGGCTTATGCGTTGCTCCGGCCCGGCGAGAGCACGGGCACGCAGGTACAGGATGTGCGCCGCCAGATCGGCCAGGGCCGGCCGGTGCTGCTCGAGTTCCAGAGCCCCTATTGACTGGGCTGCATGGCGGTCAGGCCCGTCGTGGACGCGGTCGAGCGCGAGTTTGGGGACACCTTGCAGGTCATCCGCTTGAACGTCCAGGATCCGGCCGGCCGGGCCTTGGCGCAGTCCTACGGCTTCGAGTTCACCCCGACGTTCGTCTTGCTGGATGCCGACGGCCGCGAGCTGTGGCGCTCGGTCTACGCGCTCGACCCGGCCCGGCTCCGGGACCTCCTCGACCTCGGTTGATCACCGTACCGGCGACCCCGGGCGACAAAGTGGACTCGGAATGAGCCGATTGCGCTTCGAGCTGCGCTATTGGACGGGGGACACGCCCTGGGACTCGGGCATTACGCCGCCGGAAGTGATCGATTTCCTCGAGGGGACGGCGCCCGGGCGGGCGCTCGAGCTGGGCTGCGGCACGGGGACCAATGCCATTGCGATGGCGCAGCGCGGTTGGCAGGTTACCGCCATCGATTTCTCGGCGCGGGCGCTGCAGCGCGCCCGACGCAAAGCGCGTCAGGCGAACGCCGCGGTTCGATTCCTCCAGCGCGACGTCACCCGCCTGGACGATCTCGCGGGACCCTTCGACTACGCCCTCGATCTCGGCTGCTTCCACAGCCTCGTGCCGGCTGTCCGATCGCGCTACGTGTCCGCCCTGGCGCGCCTGCTGCGCCCGCAGGCGGTCTACATGTTGTACTCGTTTCTTGAACCTGCCGAAGGTTGGCCGGCCGAGGCCGAGATCCGCCGGCTCCTGGGAACCGGCTTTGACTTGACGGTGCTCGAACACGGCGAGTTCAATGGTCGGCCGTCGGGCTGGTTCACCTGGATTCGCCGGTCGTGAGGCGTCACGTCCTGGTCTTGTTCATGGATGGGGTCGGCCTCGGTCCGGCGGATCCGACCGTCAACCCGTTGGCCAGAGCCGAGATGCCATCGCTGCGCGCCGCTCTGGGGGGGCGCATGCTGCTGGCCGAGTCGGCGCCGTGCGCCGGCCCTGACGCGACTCTGGTAGCCATCGATGCCAACCTGGACATGCCGGGCGACCCGCAGTCGGCCACCGGACAGGCGGCGCTCCTCACCGGCCGCAACGTCCCGGCGGAGGTCGGCGAGCACTACGGGCCGAAACCCAATCCGGCGGTGGCGGCCGCGCTGCACCGGGGGAGCCTCTTCACGGAGGTCCTGGCGCGCGGGGGAACCGCGGCGCTGCTGAACGCCTATCCCCCGCGCTATTTCGATACCATCGCCAGCGGCCGCCGTCTGTATTCCTCCATCCCGATGGCGGTAACCGACGCCGGAATCCCTTTGCGAACGGCCGACGACCTGCGCGACGGCGTGGCGCTCTCCGCCGACTTCACCGGCAGGGGCTGGGCCGAGCAGCCCGGCTTCCCGCCGGCGCCCGTGCTCGGCGAAACCGAGGCCGGCGCCCGCCTGGCCGACCTGGCCCGCCAGGTCGACATGGCCTGGTTCGATTTCTGGCCGAGCGACGTCGCCGGACATCGCGCCGATCTGGCGCAGGCCGTCGAGTTGCTCGAGCGCTTCGACCAGGTGTTGGGCGGCCTGCTCGAGGCATGGCGGGACGGACCCGACCTGGCGATCATCACTTCCGATCACGGCAATCTGGAGGATCTGTCGGAGCGGGGCCACACGCGCAACCCCGTCCCCGGCATCCTCATCGGTCCGGCCGATCTCCGCGCGGCGCTAGCGCCTCGTCTGCGATGTCTCACTGATTTCCACGACGTGATCCTGGACGTGATCTTCGGCTAGACTCCGCACGCACGGATTGCCCCCTCCCCTGCCCCTCCCCCGCACGAGGTGGACTCCGTGAACTGGGGTTTCTGCGGGGGAGGGGAGGTTTTCCACGGAGGTGGGGGAGAGAAGCTCCCCCCACCTCCGCGAACTTCTTCCCCCTCTCCGTCACGCGCCATCGATATTCCGAATCGCGGTCGGGCGAGAGGGAGCAGGGGGCGAGGTCGAAGCGGCCTGAGCCTTGAGCAGCTTCTCCGAGGGCTGGAGGAATTCAGGAGACTCCCTCCCCCTGCCGCGGACGATCAACAGGGGCTGCACACCAAGCAGGGGGAGGGTAAGGGTTGGGGTCCGTCGGAGGATGTCAAAGGTCGCGGCGAAGCGCGACGGCATACCATAACGCCCTCGTCTAAAGGCATCCTCTCCAGACCCGCACGAAGGGCACGACGGTGAAGCCGCGAGTCGCTTGACGCTCTATCGCGCGGCACGGTAAGATGCTTCGGAACCTACACACACCATGACTGTCTCCAGCGACGACCTACGCCAGTGGATGCGCCAATGGGCGTGCGGCGTGACTCTGGTCACGGCCCAGGATGGCCGGGGCCCGCACGGAATGACGGTCAGTTCCTTCACCTCGCTTTCCCTCGATCCGCCTCTGATCATGGTGTCCCTCGAACAGGGCACGCGCACCCACCAGATGGTGCTCCAGGTGGGGCGTTTCGCCGTCGTCATGCTGCGCGCCGACCAGCAGGACCTGGCCGAGCGCTTCTCGGGAGGAGTCGGGGATAGCGACCCTCGCTTCGAGGGCGTCGCCTTCCGCCCCTCCCCGGGAGGCGCACCGATCCCCGACACTCCTCTGGCTTACCTCGATTGCCAGGTGGTCGATTCCCACTCGGCTGGCACCCACACCATCTTCGTCGGCCGGGTGACCGGAGGCAAGTCGGCGGACTCGGGCGCGCCTCTGCTCTATTACAACCGGGACTACCGCCGCCTGGCCGGCGCCGGATGAGGATGCTCGGCCCCGAGGATCGATCCTCCTTGCTCCGTCTGGCCCGCAGAGCCGTGACTTTGGCAGCCCATGATCGGCCGCTGGGCGAGGTCGAGGTCGACTCTCCCTCGGCCGCGCTGCAGGCGCCCGGCGCGGCCTTCGTCACGCTGACGCGCGGCGGCGCGCTGCGGGGCTGTATCGGCGGACTCGAGGCGCGTCAATCTCTGGCGGCGGACGTCTGGGAGCACGCCTACGCCGCTGCCCGCGAGGACACGCGCTTTGAGCCGGTCCGACCGCAGGAGCTTGTCACCCTGCTCCTCGAGATATCGCGTCTCGGCGGGCCGGCCCCGCTCGCCGTCCCGCCGGAGCAGCGCTTGAACGCGCTCCGGCCGGGGGTTGACGGCGTGATCCTGCGTCGTGGCGTGCTGCGGGCGACCTTCCTGCCGCAGGTTTGGGAGAAGGTCGGCGACCCGCTCGAGTTCCTCGAGATGCTCTGCGACAAGGCCGGGCTCCCCCGAGGGGCCTGGCGTCAGGCCGATGTCGAAATGCTGGTGTATCCGGTCGAGAGTTTCGCCGAGGGCGCCGGGGATGATGCCCCAACGAACGCCGGCTGAGACGCCGCGCTAGCGAGCCACCGAGCCGATCGTGCGCAACACGCTGCCGCAAATCACGCCGCATCTGCGCGTCGGGTGGCCTTGGCCGGACGCCCTCGGCGCCATGCGCTACCCGGCCTTCCGCTGGTTCTTCTTCGGCCAGCTCATCTCCCTTCTCGGAAGCTGGATGCAGACGACGGCGTTGCAGTGG
>Ga0209341_10005917_pt1 | contig 10968 bp, 9 predicted proteins | sample RifCSP13_2_FD_184020 | JGI IMG/M metagenome (GOLD analysis project Ga0209341, IMG submission 184020) | Soil microbial communities from Rifle, Colorado - Rifle CSP2_sed 13_2 (SPAdes) (version 2) | ecosystem: Environmental > Terrestrial > Deep subsurface > Rock core/Sediment | place: Rifle...
CATCTTGAACGAGATCGGCCGACCGGAGATCAGCGACAGCTTCACGTTCTCCCAGTCCTCATCCGTGGTGTTCTCGACGATCGCCCACCCCTGGAGGAACGGTTGTTTCATCTCGGAGAGCGCGAGACGATAGCTCGTTTTCCAGACTGGCGTCTCGACGATGTACGCGACCCTGACGCGGCGGCGACCTTTGCCGTCGAACTCCAGCTTCACGGTTTTTTTCTGCACGTCGTGACTCGATGCCAACACTTCGAGCGCCTGCCTTAGCTCGGCATTGAGTTGCTCGTTGGAGAGCTGGATGCGCTGGACCTGGTTCAAGGGGAGTGACCGGAGGCCGTCAGCGGTCAACATATTGAGATACTCAACCTCTACGACCTCCTTGTCGCCCACCTTCTCTCGTTTCTTCTCGACGCCCACGATCACGCCATGCACGGGATTCGGAGCCGCGACTTCGATCCGCTCGCCCCGGATCTGCTCCAGCAGTTGGCCCAGGCCTGGGTTCGTGGTCAGGTCCACCGCGAAGCTCTTGAGCGTTTTGGTCACCGGGTCGCGGGAGTCATACGTCACGGCCGACACGTGCCCACCATCGAAATCCTGAACGATCATGCTCTTGAGCAGATCGTTGATGTTGTCCACCTTGAACCTGAGCTCCACATCGACTTTGCCGTCAATCGATCCGTCGCGCTGGAAGTAGCCCACACCACTGGAATACAGCACGACCTCGGAGAGTGGCAGCAAGGCTTGCGGGGCTGCCTTCGCGCCGGCGTCACCCTTTGAGACCTCGGCCCGGGCGGCCAGACTGACAGATAGCAGCAAGACTGCACTGATCAGGCAAACCACACGATTCATCATTCGTCTCCTTGTTAGATTCGGTTGCACACCCGCCACCCCTGCCGCCCACTCTCACAATCCTGGGGCGAGTGAGCACGACTCAGAACGGAGGATACCAAGAGGACCACCCGCTATCCACACAATATTTTAGACAACAGAGGATCTCGGAATGTTCCCGAAATATTTCAGGCAGAAACAGGGCCAGGGGTCAGATGGTCGGTGATCTGCGGGAAGAGACTGTCAGGCTCGGTTGGCCACGCATGCAGTGATCTCCTATTCGACCTTCGGGAGGGCCGACAATGCCTCCCGGATCTTGGCGTCGGGGTACTCGAAGTCCTGCAGCTTCCCGCCCATGTAAGCGTCGTAGGCCCCGAGATCGAAGTGGCCGTGACCGCATAGAACGAAGCCGATCACTTTCCGTTCGCCTGACTCTTTGCACTTGATGGCCTCGTCGATCACCACGCGGATGGCGTGAGCCGGTTCGGGGGCCGAGAGGATCCCCTCGGTCCTGGCGAACTGAAGGGCTGCCTCGAAGGTGGGCAGTTGGTGAACGGCCACAGCCTCGATCACTCGGTTATCGTAGAGGGCACAGACCAGGGGCGCCATTCCATGGTACCGGAGGCCACCCGCATGGATCGGCGCGGGAATGAATGAATGGCCGAGGGTGTACATCTTGAGGAGGGGAGTGGTGCCGGCGGTGGGGTTTTTGCTGGTAGCTGACCTTGACCATGTACACCTTGCACTCGATGCCGAAGAAGTTGCAGCTCATCGCCAGGGCGCTACCCCACTGCCCCGCTCCCGTCTCGGTCGTGATCCGCCTCACCCCTTCCCGCTTGTTGAAGAACGCCTGCGCGACGGCGCTGTTCGGCTTGTGGCTGCCGGCTGGACTGACCCCCTCCCACTTGTAGTAGATGTGGGCCGTAATGTCGAGGGCTCGCTCGAGGCGGATAGCGCGATACAGAGGGGATGGGCGCCAGAGCTTATAGACCTCCTGCACCTCCTCCGGGACGTCGATCCAGCGGTCGCGACTGACCTCCTGCTTGATCAGCCCCATGGAAAAAATGGGCGCCAGGTCCTGGGGACCGATCGGCCGCTTGGTCCCCGGGTGGATCACCGGCGGCAGAGGGAACGGCAGGTCCGCCTGGATGTTGTACCAGCGGGTCGGAAGATCCTTTTCCTCAAGCAGGAACTTGTGTTGCGCCATCGTCGGCTCCTGACAACGGATTTTTACCACCACTGGAGGGCTGTCCACAGATATACGGTATTCAGTTATCGAACATGGGTGACACTCCCTCCTGTGGGAGAAGAGAGGTTGCAGTCCAACTCTCACACCGAACCAGGAAGGAGGTCACCCGTGCCACACCTTATCAGGGAACAGCGCATTCGACAACGGCTGAACTGATTCCGCAAGGCCCAGAAGCTCCGCTCAGTGACTGATGCCTGTGTCTTCTTCGGGATCTCCCGCAAGACCTACTACAACCGTCGGCGCCGCTACGTCGCGAGAAGGTGCGACGATTAAGAGCATCCAGTCGCCTCTCTCACTCCAAGACGCCTGCGGAATTCGCCGTGCATTAGCGAGCGCAGAGGTGCAGCTCAGGTTAGTTGGGTATCGGCAACCCAGTCAGCTTCGCGCTCACCTCCCACAGTCGCCGGGCAGCAGTTCTGTCATAAGACGCCTTAGATGACAGGGCTGACTCTTGATTCACGAAATACTTCCCGCTGACCCCTTCGACATCTGGCGACGTGGCCAAGTAGAGTGACGTTTGCGCGGCATTTTGCGGGCTATGTGCGATAATCTTCATCATGAATCGGGGTACGCTCGGCATGTAACCAGCCATTAGATCGGTCGCGACGGGGCCAGGATGGAGGCAATTAGCCGTCGCACGGGTTGCTTCGAGCCTGCGGGCTAGTTCGTAGGTGAACAGCACATTGGCAAGCTTGGTCCAAGCATAGACATGGGTGGGGCGATAGGATCGCTCTGATTGCAGATTATCGAAGTCGATAGATGCTCGTTCATGAACTTTGGAGCTGACGTTGATAATCCTCGCTGGAGCGCTGGCTTTGAGCTTGTCGAGGAGGAGATTGGTGAGGAGAAAGTAGGCCAGGTGGTTGACCGCGAACTGCGTTTCGAGACCATCCTCCGTGACGGTGCGCCTCTTGGGAATCATCCCTGCATTGTTGATCAGGACGTGCAGGCTAGGGTATGTGGCCGTAAAGTCTGCGGCGAGATTCCGGATGGCGGTTTGCGAGGACAAATCCGCGAGCAGCAAGGAGACCGAGTCGTTCCCGCTCTCTCGGGTGATCTCGGCCAAGGCAACCTCACCGCGCTCCCGGCTCCGGCACACCATGACGACCTTTGCGCCCATCTTCGCCAAACCAAGGGCAGTGGCTTTGCCAATCCCGGCATTGGCACCGGTGACGATACAGGTTTTCCCGTTCATAGGTCTGGCTGCCGCTACCACCTCAATTTCTCTCAATGTATCACCACTGTAGCCGATCGTACCGCGAGTTTTCCGTTAGCTGGCGCTTCCTCTCCGGTGGGCCTGGGGAGAAGATCCCCAACCGGACGTTCCTGCGAGAGGGTAGTCGATTTTCGAAACAGGAAGTTCTTGAAACGGAGTGTAGGTCACGGAAAGATCCTCCCTTGCCAACGCAATAGAAGGGTGAGGATTCTTACACCGGGATCTTCGCCTACCACGAAGTAAAGAGCCAGAGTTCCAAGAATGCCGTGCACGATGCCCACTGCCCAGAGATTCGGGAATCTCTGGTAAATCAGCGTGAAGAAGAATCCCAGGAAAAACGACACGAACACCAATGAACCACGTGGCGTGTGCGACAGACCGAAGAGGATAGCGGAGGCGAAAGCAATAGCGAGGGAATGGGACAGGAGTCCGGACAAGTTCCTTGCGACCAGGTTTTGAAGCGCAAATTGCTGAGCAATGCCCCACACTGGATAAAGTCCTAGCGTCAGCCAAAACCTCTTTGGAAGCGCGAACGATCCCTCAACCATCGCAACGCCGAGAATACAAATCGCTGCAAACGCGCCAAAGCTGAGCTGGAAACGAAACGCTGTCCAGAAATTGTCGCGCCGCATTCCCCATAGGCGGAGCACACTCTTCGTAGTGCTTGCGCGCCTTACGACGTAGATGAGAAAGCAAACAGAAACGAAGGCGCTATAGATTCGCGCAACCGATACTGAAACTAGAATCCCCACGGATACGTGTAGGGCACCCGCGACAATGATGGCTATCAGTTCCGGGTAGCACGGACGGTTGGCATAGTCATTAGATGTTTGGACGGCGTCCGGGATCAAGTGAGTTTCCGCTTCCTGCAATCCCAGACGAAGTTGCGACCCAAGCTTCGGAGCGAGATAAATGGGTTGGTCGAGAGAAGGAGCTTGCAGGTCTCTATCTGTGCTTCATTCTGCATCGGGCAGCAAACGTAACCCCTTCACGAATCAGATGAGGTCGGTCAGGATACGGATCGTCTGCAGGGGGCTGCCGCCGCAAAGCTCGTGGTCCTGGACGTCACGGTTCACAAAGGACTGCATGGAGACAAGCGCGCCGTCTCCGATGCGGACGCCAGACCGGATGACACAGGCGGCGCCGATGACGGCCTGGCGCCCGATCCTGACTCGGCCGACCCGGACCGTCCGGATCGTCACATCGTGCGTCAGGATCTGCGTCTTCGTCCCGATGATCGCCCCTTCACCGATTTCGATCAGGGATGGGAACTCTACGTCGAAGAATACGCCTGAAGCGATAAACACCTCGCGGCCGATCCGCATACCGATGGAACGAAGGAGGGCGTTCTTCAGAGCCCCGGAGGGCATAAAGGTCGTGAGCGCCACCGTCAAAGCCTGCCAGGCGAACCGGAGCGGATTCGGGCTCGCGAGCTGGTGCCAGAAGCGGCGCGGGTTCAAGTCCGGCCCCTCGTACTGGATTTTAAGGATCATTTCCTGCCCTTGGAGGAACCGTCGGAGCTCCTGCCGCCAATGAATGAGGTCGCTCACCTTCGGGAACCTTCCTTTCCGGGCCTGCTCAATCAGGGAACAGGATACCACCGCCCTCGGGCGACTTCTTCGGCCTATGCGGAGGGCACATATCACCAAGCAAAGGTCCGCACACTAGAGCACTGGGAAGATCCGCCCGACATGCGTCCTGGGAGACGCCTTGATTCCGGCCCAAAGGAGAGCCGCTGGTACCCACATCGACCGAACGTGCTTCGGCGTCGCGCGGTTCCCGCCAGCCCAGGATTCATCTCCACCCTCAGTTTCTGTCACCGGTGAATGAGTGATGTGATTCCTCATTTGGGGATGGCCACAGCGAATGGCATCTTCCCGACGGGGACGGTCGCGATGACCTTGCCGGTCTTCACGTCGATCACGGAGACCGCGTCGCTGCGGCCGCAGGCCACGTACAGACGGCTCTCGTCCGGCGTAAAGGCCATATACCAGGCCCGTTGACCAACTTCGATCTTGTTGGTGATCGCCAGGGCGTGAGCGTCGATGACATAGACGGCATTGCTCTTTCCATGCGAGACATAGAGCTTGCTGCCATCTCGCGTGACCGCGATCCCCACCGGCCGTTCGCCCACCTGAATCGTCTTGACCACTTGGCGCTTCGCAACGTCGATTACCGACAGCACACCGGGTTCTGTCTGCTCACTCGCGATGTAGGCCAGTTTCCCGTCGGGGCTGAAGGCGATCCCTCGTGGGTTCTTGGCCACAGGGATCGAAGCCACCACCTTGAGGGCCAAGGTGTCGATCACAGAGATGGTGCTCGATGTCTCGTTCGAGACATAGGCAACCTGTCCGTTCGGGCTGATGGCGATCCATTCGGGCTCTGTCTGGACCTCGATGGTCGCGACCGTTGTCCCTCTGCCCGTGTCGATTACGGTCACCGTTCCGCCGTTCTCATTCACTGCGAACAAGCGAGCCCCATCAGGACTGAGCGCCAGCCCCTCGGGGTCCACTCCAGCGGGCCACGCCTCAATCTGCTTCCCGATTTCGACATCGATGACGCTGACGCTGTCCGAATTGCCGTTGCTGATATACACACGCCGCCCGTCCGGCGAAATTGCGACGCCCCTCGGTCGCTTGCCCACCTTGATCGTGCGGACGACCTTATTGGTGGCGGTATCAATGACCGAGACATCATCGGATTTTTCGTTGGTCGCATAGGCCATCGGACCAGCCGAAGCGATCGGACAAAAGCCCGCAAGGACTGCAACGAGCCAAGAGAGCAGCCACACAAGGCACCGTCCATTCCTGTGGATTGTTGTCTGCATTTCCTCTCCTTCGCTCCCGATATGTCGGTAGTCGAAACCCTCGATGTCTTGGTCAATCTGACCTTGAACCGTCTCGCCACGGGAAGACACGGGCATTTCCTACCACAAAATCTGCAGCCTGTCCATCATGAAGACACTTCGACACGAGAAGCCCGTCCCTCACTGGAACACGGCGTGGAACGCATCCGGTTGTGCGGGTAAGTGAGGCAGACTCGAAGGTCACATTAGCCTTGACAATCCAGCATGACCCCGATTAGATTATCGTGCTCACATAGCCCTGCGCGAGTCTTTCCTTCCTAAAGCGACCCTCGTCATGACCACACGTGATATCGACATCGACCTGGCAAGAATACGAATACCTGAGCTTGGTCGAAGAAGACCTCAATTCGTCTGACTGAATCGGGGTGATGGAGGATCCACGGGAAGGGAGAATCCACACCCAAGAAAGCGGACGGCTATTGCTTCGAATTACTACACCCGGGAAGACTCCTCATGAAAATCACGCGACTTGATCTTGAAGGCTTGGTGTTGATCGAGCTCGTCATCCATCGAGATGCACGTGGTTTCGTAACAGAGCGATTCCAGCTCGCTCGCTTTCGCGAGAACGGGCTACCGACAAATTTCGTCCAGGACAATCACTCCCGTTCATCGCCCGGAACGCTGCGCGGGCTCCATTACCAATACCGCCCCACTCAAGGCAAGCTCGTTGGCGTGATACGCGGTCAAATTTGGGATGTGGCTGTCGATATCCGACCGGACTCTCCCACGTATGGGCGGAGTCTTGGGTTGGAGTTGAGCGACGTGAACGGGCGCGTACTGTGGGTTCCACAAGGCTTTGCCCATGGCTTCTGCACGCTGGGTGACGAGCCGACTGACGTGCTCTACAAGATAGACGCGTTTTATAACCCAGCGGGAGAAGGAGGGATCTTGGCCGATTAGTCGCCCAATCGTGTCGGAAAAGGACCAGAGGCTTCCAAGTTTCGCCGAGTATCGTGCCCACCCGGCAAGGTGGAATGTCTGATTCACAGCAACTCGCCTTTCGCGGCCGCGTCCGGGCATCCGGCGCTGACTTGGCGGTCGCCAAAGGGATCGACGTAGAAGTGGAATGTGGCTGGGCACATGATCGAACAGCTCGGGTCCTGCCTTCATGCACACGGGCGCCGGTGGAGGACACCGACAGTACCCTCAATTCGAGGAACTTGAGAGTTTGCGCGAGCACTTCGTAAGAGCCCTTTAAGAGCGCAGGAGCCGAGGAGGTCACAGAAGAAAGGACTTCAAGGCTGAGCAGAACCAGGTTATTCGAAGGCGGAGATGCCGGTGATGTCGCGGCCAAGGATCAACGTGTGGATGTCATGCGTGCCCTCATAGGTCTTGACGGTCTCCAGGTTCAGGAGGTGCCGGATGACCGGGTGCAGGTCCACGATCCCGGCGGCCCCCAGGATGTCGCGGGCCAGGCGCGCGATATCGAGCGCCCTCGCCACATTGTTCCGCTTGGCCATCGAGACCTGAGCGGTCTTCAGACGCCCGGCGTCCTTCAGGCGGCCCAGCCGCAGGCAGAGGAGCTGAGCCGTCGTGATGTCGGTCAGCATCGTGACCAGCTTCTCCTGAACGAGCTGGAACGAGGCGATCGGCTTGCCGAACTGGATCCGGGACTTCGCATAGGCGAGCGCCGTGTCGTAACAGGCCATCGCCGCGCCGACCGCGCCCCATGCGATCCCATAGCGGGCCTGGTTCAGGCACGTGAGCGCCGCTTTGAGCCCCCGCGCCTGCGGCAGGAGGTTCGTCTCCGGGATGAGACAGTCCATCAACACTAACTCGGAGGTAACCGAAGCCCGCAAGGAAAACTTGCCCTCGATCTCCGGCGCGCGGAAACCCGGGGTGCCCTTCCCCACCAAGAACCCGCACACCTCGCCGTCCAGCTTGGCCCACACGACGGCGACATCGGCCAGGCTCCCGTTGGTGATCCACATCTTCGTCCCGTTCAACAGGAAGCCATCCCCCACCCTGACTGCCTTGGTGGTCATCCCACCGGGGTCGGAGCCGTGGTCCGGTTCCGTGAGGCCGAAGCATCCGACCACCTCCCCGCTGGCCAACTCGGGAATCCACCGCTCCTTCTGCTCCTCGCTGCCGAAGGCGTGGATCGGGTACATGACCAGCGCGCCCTGAACCGAGGCGCAGCTCCGGATGGACGAGTCGCCCCGCTCCAGCTCCTGCATCATGAGGCCGTAGGCGACATTGCTGACGCCGGCGCACCCATACCCTTTCAGGTTGGCGCCGAAGAATCCGAGCGCCCCCATCTTCGGGATGAGCGCCGTCGGGAACGTGCCTGCCCGGTGATGCGCCCTGATCACGGGAAGGACCTCCTCGTCAACGAAGGCGCGCGCGGTGTCCCGCACCATCCGCTCCTGCTCGGTGAACAGCTCCTCGATCTCGTAGTAGTCTACCCCTCGAAACTTCTCCACGATCAGGTCTCCATCAACAGAGGGGTCCCCTGAGAAGACAGCACCCCAAGCTGCCTGTCGTAACGCTGGAAAATGAACCCAAGCTAGTGCCGTTCCAAGTATTTACGCCGAAATAGTGAGGCTTCGGTGAAAGAGACGTATGTACTGCATGCCTCTGTATCATTAGCCGCAACAAGTTGGAACGGCACTAGCGGGCGGGGCGGTAGTACTGCATGGCTTCCGGAAGCCAGGCCTCGATCTGCTTGATGCGGGTCCCCACGCGTCTGACCAGATCGTTAGCCGCGGAGTCAGCGGAGAGCTTGGACTTCCGAAGCACCTGTTGGTAGGATTGGACCCCCATCTGGACCTCCTCCGTCTCCGGCAGAAGTAGGAGCTGAGAACGGCTAGTGATGGGGACAGTCTGGCATGCGATGACGCTCGCCGACACGAGCACGGCAAGCCAGCAAGCATGAAACCATCGCCATCGGCGCAAAGACACGCAGAGGGTCATAGCTGAAGACGCTACCAGGGGCTGGCCGCAAGCGTCAAGGCAAAAATACTCCAAATGAGGTATAATTCCATTCGCGAAGATCTTTGTCCCTCGCCGAATACCAATCTCGATGAGGTGTACGTGACCGACCTGTTTCATCCGCTCGTCGCCCGCTGGTTTTGCGACACGTTCGGTGAGCCTACGGCTCCACAGGCGGCCGGATGGGCCCACATCGCGGCGGGAGAGGACACCCTGATCGCGGCGCCAACCGGATCGGGGAAGACGCTTGCGGCCTTCCTGTGGGCAATCGACGGCCTCGTACGCGCGGCAGCCAGCGGGTTGCTCGGCGACCGCACCCACGTGGTGTACGTCTCGCCGCTCAAGGCGCTTGGCAACGACATCCAGAAGAACCTGCAGGGACCGCTCCGGGAGATCCGGGCGCTGGCGGAGGCCCAGGGCATGCCGCTCCCCGAGATCCGCGTCCTGGTCCGGACCGGCGACACGCCTGCCAGCGAGCGCGCCAGGATGGTGCGCAAGCCTCCGCATATCCTGGTTACGACCCCCGAGTCGCTCTTCATCCTCCTGACGGCCGAAAGCAGCAGGCGCTATTTGGCCACGGCCGGCAGCGTGATCGTGGACGAGATCCACGCGGTGGCGGGCAATAAGCGTGGCGTGCACCTCGCCCTCTCCCTGGAGCGCCTGGACGTCCTGACGGGGCGGCGGCTACAACGGATCGGCCTGAGCGCCACGCAGCGCCCGATCGCGGAGATCGCCCGCCTGCTGATCGGTTCGAAGCGGGAGCGCGAGGACGGCTCTCCGGACTGCGCCATCGTGGACATGGGCCACCGCCGGACCCTCGACCTCCGCATCGAGGTTCCAGGCCAGCCGCTGACGCACGTGGCCACGCATGAACTTCGGCAGGAGATTTACGAGCGGATCGCCGACCTCTCTAGAGCGCATCGCACGACCATTGTGTTCGTGAACACCCGCCGCCTGGTCGAGCGTGTGGCGCACCAGCTCACGAAGCTCCTCGGCGAGGGGAAGGTGGAAGCCCACCATGGAAGCCTCTCGCGGCGGACGCGCCTGGAGGCAGAGACCAGGCTCAAGTCCGGCGAGGTCCCGGTGGTGGTCGCCACGGCGTCCCTCGAGCTTGGGATCGACATCGGCCATGTCGATCTCATTTGCCATCTCGGGGCGCCGCGCGCGATCTCCACGCTGCTGCAGCGGGTGGGCCGCTCCGGCCACTGGCTGGGGGCGATACCGAAAGGCATCCTCTTCCCGCTCACGCGGGACGAGCTGGTGCAGTGCGCGGCGGCGGTCCGCGCGCTCCGCCAGGGCGTGCTGGACCAAGTCGCCATACCGGAGGCCCCGCTGGACATCCTGGCCCAGCAGGTCGTCGCCATCGGAGCCACCGGCGAGATCGGAGAGGGAGCGCTGTGGGAGCTGGTGCGCCGGGCCTACCCGTACCGTCGCCTGGCCCGGCGCGACTTCGAAGCGGTCACCCAGATGCTGACGGAAGGAGTGGCATCCCGGCGCGGGCGCGCCGGCGCGCACCTGTACCACGACAGGGTCCATCACCGTTTCAAGGGCCGGCGTGGCGCCCGCCTGGCAGCGATCACCAGCGGTGGCGCCATCCCGGACACGGCCGACTATGACGTGATCGAGGAGCCGGCGGGAGTCTTCGTGGGAAAGGTGAACGAGGACTTCGCGGTGGAGAGCCTGGCCGGTGACATCTTCCTCCTGGGCAATCACTCCTGGCGGATCCGTCGCGTGGAGGCGGGACGGGTGCGGGTAGAGGACGCGCACGGGGCGTTGCCCACCATCCCCTTCTGGCTCGGGGAATCTCCCGGCCGAACTGCGGAGCTCTCGGCGGCCGTCGCGGAGGTGCGGGAGGAGGTGGCACAGCGGCTGCCCGAT